>Ga0126381_100010424_pt1 | contig 10462 bp, 8 predicted proteins | sample PanSoiMetPlot_28_FD_96465 | JGI IMG/M metagenome (GOLD analysis project Ga0126381, IMG submission 96465) | Tropical forest soil microbial communities from Panama - MetaG Plot_28 | ecosystem: Environmental > Terrestrial > Soil > Tropical forest > Bulk soil | place: Panama | collected 2016-02-17 | reverse complement strand
TAAGGATATTGGACACGAAGTCCCGAAAGGTCTTCTCCTACGCGCGGACGAGGTGATCGAACAGGCTAATCAATGTCGCAGTTTGGCACAAAGCGGACATCCTAGTCGCGCTCATCAATGTCCGCTTTTGGGGGTAAAGCGGACATTGATCGGACATGCGACCATAACCGCTAATGGCAGCAAAGCCGAAGTGCGGCCTGCATGTCTATTATCGCCGAGAAGCGGATGTGGGGAGACGTCAGGTGATGCTTACCGTTCTCGCCGGAGCCAATGACAAATCGAGAACGCGCTCTGCAAAATTTTTTTGTGAAATTTTTTGGAAGTGATTTTTCGATTTTTAGTGGGAAAATACCCGGGAGAAGGAAAAATTTCGGCGACATCCACATTTTATTAGCGGTCGCCCGGCCGTATCTACCGGACCCAGTCTCACGATTGCAGAAAAAATTCCGAATAATACGGCGGCGCCATCGTGGCACTTTCCGCAATTGGCTCACTATGGGGAACGTCGCCGAAGGATTCCGCGCGAATATTATCTAATTAGGTGAGGCTGACGCTCTAGGCGGGGGGCCGCAGGTCGCACATGAGATCTTGAAGCGAACTCAGCTGGTCAAGTTTCTGAATCTTTTCCAGAGCCCGCGGCACGACTTCTTTGGGGAGGACCCGCTCTCCGCATTCGACGAATTTGGCCTCAATGTCGGAAGCCGCGAGCGGGTTCTTTGGATGACCTCTCATTTCCCGCACGAGTTTGCGCAGCGTGCGTCCGTCATGCGTCTCTACTTCGATGATCGCAGGGGAGGAGAAGGATACGGAGTCGGGTCCCGACAAATCGGGATGAACGGCAACATCGATGCGAGACATCATGTCTCGGATGGCCCGATCCTGCACAACAGCAATATCAAATTCGGCCAGGCCGAGCTTGCCGCGAACGAGGGGCGCGGCAAGGCAATATTCCTGACTGAATTTGGCCTGCAAGGGCGTCGCTGGATCTCCGTACACAAGATTGTCGCGAGCGGCGGGCGTTATGCCAGCGCGGATTCGCCGGACGTCAGAAGGTTTTAGGCCTTCGGCGCGCATTGCGAGAATGGCGTCGACCGCAGAATGCGTCTCGCTGCATGACGGGTAAAGCTTTGGCGAAAGACCTGGATCGATGACATCGAAGGGATTGCCGAGGCGATCGGTGATCCAGTCGAGGTCGCCGTGGTCGGGGGCGCAGACGTTAAAAAAACCCAAAGCCCCGCTGATCGCGCTCGGGCTTGCCGTTACGCCGGCTTCGGCGAACGCCGCGGCTTCGACTCCGTCGCGTGCGGCGAACCCGACGTGAAGCGGCTTGGTCATGGTGCCGGTGTTGCCGCGCAGCGCTGCAGCCCGCGAGGCGGCGATACCCAATGTCATGCAGACTTGTTCGGGAGAAAGCCCGAGCATCTTCGCCGCGCCCGCCGCGGCGCCGAAGACGCCAAGGCTGCCGGTTGGGTGGTAGCCGCGGTTGTAATGTTCGGGTTGGCAGCCGAGCCCGAGAGCTTTCTCGACTTCAAGTCCGACAGCGATACCCGAGAGAAAATCAATTCCACAACAATCCAGCTCTTCGGCAACAGCCAGCACGGCTGCCAACACCGGCGCCGTTGGATGGCCCCACATCGTCCAGCTGGAGTCGTCATAATCACACGCGTGTGCCATGGTGCCGTTGGCGAGAGCCGCTCCGGCGCGCCGCGCGCGTGCTCGTGTGCCGACGATTGAGGCTTCTCCATCGGAGGGCTCGACGACCAAGGCAATCACCTTTTGCGTTATGGGCTCAGTTACGCCCGACAGCATGGCAGCGAACGTGTCGAGTGTTGCGAGTTTTAGCTTGTCGATCACCGGTGATGGCAGTGTTCGCGCGTTGAGGCCGGATATCCACTCGGCGGTGCGGGCTTCAAGGTTGTTTGTCGCCGGCATGGTTCACCGGGAATTTCGTCCGAAATTATTATCCCGCTGCGCGAGAAGCTTGATCGCCAAATTCCCTGGGTCCATGAGACATCGTTCTCGTAACCTGTCGGGCGACCAAGCACCGGCGCAACTTTGCCACGCAGGGCTGACGAGCTTTGACGTGGTCAACTCTTTAGTTTAGGAGCGGCGTGATTTCCTGCTCCCATTTGGCATTCATTTCGTTCTGCCGTTCGCTAAGCGCGGCGAAATCGAACACCACCGCAAATTCCTTGCGCTCTTCGCTCGTCTTGAAAACGATGTTCTGTGCCATCTTGGTCGCGCCGGATTTGCTGTTGGTCGGCACGAAGTTAAGTTGCTTGTTGTAGATTTCATTGTTTTCTGAACTAACGAAGAAGTTCAAAAACTCCTTGGCCTGCTTCTTCTTGGTGCTGTTGATGGGAATCATGAATCCCTCCGTGAGCAGGCCGGTCCGGAATACCTTGTCGCCCGGCACCCGGTTCAAGAACACGCAAGGGCCGACTTCCGCGATTCTCGCCCAGGCCGCATTGCTCCATATGCCCAGTGAGCATTCGCCGCTGCTCAGCGAATTGATGTAATCGACCTCGGTCTTAGCCACGCGCCCGATGTTTCCGGTTTTCGCGAGTGCACGCATGAATTCCCAGCCCGGCTCCATGTGTTTTTCATCGCCCCCAAAAGCGAGCGCAAACATGGCGACCATTGAATTCTGGCTTTGCAGGACATAGGGCACGCAGATTTGACCCTTTAGGCGCGGGTCAAGCAGATCTTCGTGTTTTGCGATTGCGAACGGCGCGCGGTCCGACCGATATCCCCAGAAGCGTCCGCTCTGACTAATCGGGACATTAATGATCTGTCCCTTGTCGTTGCGAACGAAGATCTCAGACGGAATGTCCTTAAGGTTCGGCATTTCCTCCAGGCTCAAAGGCTCCGGCCAGCCTTCCCGTAGCCACGCGTAATAGAGAGGATCGAACTGCGCGACGAAATCATAGAGTGGCGTCGGCCATGCTGTTTTTATCTTGGCCATGATGGCGGCCGCTGCGCCCGCATGGGTCTCCCATTGAATATCGAATTGGCTTTGCCGAGCCGCGACCATTTTCGCGCCTTCGAGCCATGGACCGCCCCACTCGACCCCAACCAGGGTTTCGGCGGCGGCCGCGTGACGGATAAACGGTTGCGAGGTGAAAAGCGCGGTGGCACCGAGCGCGATGCCGGTTTGCGCCAGAAATTTCCGCTTCGATAGTCCACCCATGGGAGAATTCCTCTTTGCTTCCTCGATCTAGCAGGGCTTCGCAAATTGTCCGTCAGCGAATGGCGCAGCGCAGGGCATCTGGTCGACCCGCTGCAACACAAGAAAAGCGTAGCGCAGCGCCTCAGGCAGGTCGAGTCGCGCCTTGACGCGGGCGTCCGCGCCGCGATGTTCGCACGTCGCTTTCATTGACCAAAAGTTCGCGTATTGAGTCGGTAGCTTGCTAATATCCGAGGTCGAGATTGATGGCGCGCGGCATGGGTTCACCTCGAAAGAAGGCAGCGAGGTTTTCGATGCCTATATCGATGACACGATCAATGATCCCGGGTGAAGCCACGCCGGCCCGATTTCCGGCGGCCACTACAGTCGGAAGCCTCTGCAATCCGGTGCGCGAAGGAATAGGATAGTGATACGTGGCGGGTAGTGAATTCGTGTAGTGCCACCACACGTCCGATGCAAAGCCGGCGAGACGGCCTTCCTTGAGCGCTTCGTAGAGCGGCAGTTCCTGAATTAGATTTCCCCGCGCGACATTGACCAGGACCGCCGTTGGCTTCATCGCAGCGATGGCCTCGGCGTCCATAAAACCGATCGTTTCCTCTGTGATCGGCGTGGCGAGAATGACAAAGTCGGCTTGGGCCAGTACCTTGTGCAGGTGGTGCATCCCGTAAACGGCGTCCACGTGCTCGGCGCCCTTTTCGGGATGCCGTCGAATTCCGACGACTCGCATGTCAAAGGCGCGCGCTCGCTTGGCAATGGCGGTTCCGATGTTACCCAGACCGATGATCGCAAGCGTCTTGCCTTCGAGCATCATCCCCCGGTGCTCTGGGCGCAGGCGATCTTGGGGCTCCCAATGCGCCTGCAAGACCGAATTGTGGTTCACGACTATCCGCTTGGCCACTGCGAGCATCAATGCCACCGCCTGTTCGGCCACTGAAATCGCATTGGCGCCGCGGACGTTAGCGACCTGGATGCCGCGGTCCTTTAACATCGCGAAATCCAGTTCGTCGCATCCCGCATGGAGCCAGATCAACGCTTTTAAGGACTTAGCGCGGCGGAATCCGCCTGCCGGCATCACCCAACCCATGACCGCGTCCGCATCGGCGAGCTCCTCGCCGAGATCACGCAAGGAGCATTCCAGCCTCGACAAGTTGGGCCGGCTCTTGGGTGCAAAAATCCTGGCACCTTTCGGCACTTTGGCACGCACGCGCTCCATCTCTGCGCTAGTTGCGAAGAAAGTGAGCACGGCCTTCACGTAAGGTCTCCTTGCCCATACCGCGCGGCTTGACGGGCGAGTTCGCAATCTCATACCGTATATTTTGTACAAAAAAGTCGACGACTTCATGCAAGAATAGCATTTGCACTTGGAAACTGGGCCCTCGCAGGATGAGGATGAAGTCCATGATCAGTTTGCCAAAATTGAAACAAGGCTCGAGCAGCCAAACACGTCTGGTCTCACGCTGCCGGACAATCATGTTTGGTGCAGCTTCGGCGGCGGCCATCCTGCTCTCGAGCAGTCCGCTCACGATGGCCGATGAAGCATGCACGCAGATGCAAGTGCTGCTCGCCATAGCGCCCAATCACCGGGAAGACGTGATGGCGTATATTGCGCCGCGCCTCAAGCAAAAGCTCGGAGTCGACATCGTCACGGAAGCGGTCGGATCTGTTGTCATGCGTGATCAGATCGCTGCGCAGGGTAACAATCCGCGAATCACGATTGCACACTGGGACGTACCAATCGGTATTGACGTATGCGACAAGGGTGGCTGCGCTCCGATCGATTTCAATCGCGCACCCAACCTCAAGGCGCTCCCGGACTGGGCGTTTTCCAAGAACGCGGCAGGGCAGCCCGTTGTGCTCACGGCCGGTGTTGTCGGCGTTGGCATTCTTTACAACGAAGAGGAACTGAAAAAGCACAATATCGCTCCGCCCCAATCTTGGAGCGATCTGACGCGGTCCGAATATAGTGGCCGCCTCGGCATTACCGCTCCGCAAAGTTCGATGGGTACCGCCGCGTTGGTGATGCTAGCGAAAATCAACGGTGGAGGCGAAACTAAGATCGAACCCGGCTTCGATGCTACCAAAGCGATCCTGCCCAAGAATACCGTGTTCACCTGGTCGTCTGAGATGTCCAACCTGTTCCAACTCGGGGATCTCTGGCTTGCGGTCAATAGCAACAACATCGCCCCGGCATTGCGTGCAAAAGGGTTGCCGATTTATTTCGCCCTGCCGAAGGAGGGGTCACCAACGGTCAATACCGGCATTTCGTTGATCAAGGGAGCGCCATGCGAAGCAGCAGCCTACGAGTATCTTAATGTGTATTTCAGCGACGAATTCCAGGCTCTGAGAATGGCGTCCGGCACCGCAAGCCCGTTGCGCTCATCCTACAGATTACTGACGCCGCAACAGCAGTCCGAGCTCGGCATCGGTCCCGACGATCTCGACAAATTTATCTCGCTTGACTGGAGAGCGATTAACGAGGCCCGGCCTGCTTGGCTCGAGCGATGGGCCCGGGAAATGCATTAGGCGCCGTTCGACATCCGGGCCCGGCGACCGGGCCTGCGGGTGGAGCTGATTGGTATGTTCGAAAACCAAGCCGGCCACGATCCAACGGACTCTTGACGGTGCGAGCCACAGCGAACCCAGTTCTTCGGTTCGACAGGGTATCTAAGGCATTCCAGGGTCAGATCGTGCTGAACGATCTCACGCTGGAAATGCAGCAGGGGGAATTTCTTACGCTCCTTGGCCCGTCGGGTTGCGGCAAGACGACCTCGCTCAATCTCGTCGCCGGGCTGATCAAGCCGGATGCCGGCGCGATCTTTTTGCGTGGCGAGCCCGTCGACGCACTGCCGCCGCGGCGGCGAGGTCTGGGGCTGGTGTTTCAGTCCTGGGCGCTATTCCCGCACATGAATGTGTTCGACAACATCGGCTTTGGGCTGAAAGTGCGCTCCGCGCACTCGGCCGAAATCCGCAAGCGCGTCGGGGAAATGCTGGACCTGGTGCGCCTGCCGGGCGTCGCGGCTAAATTTCCGTCGCAGCTCTCGGGCGGGATGCAACAACGTGTCGCTTTGGCGCGCGCACTGGTGACCCGGCCCGACCTACTGCTCTTGGACGAACCGCTCTCCAATCTCGACGCGGCGCTACGCAAGGAGATGCAGATCGAATTGCGCCGCATCCATTCGGAGTTAGGGGTCAGTACGCTGTTGGTGACGCATAGTCAGGAAGAGGCGCTCGTCATGTCGGACCGCATCGCGGTAATGCGCTCCGGCATTATTCAATGCATCGACACGCCGGAGCGCGTCTACAACCAACCGCCGACCCGCTTTGTTTGCACGTTTGTCGGGGAAGCGAACATTTTTAAATGTCGGGTCGACGAGGTTACGCAAGGGGAGGCGAGGCTTAGTTGCGGCGCTCTCAAGATCGCCGTCGAGGCGCAGCCGGGAATCGCTGTGGGTCAGAATATCGTGGCGGCAATTCGGCCCGAAAACGTGATCCTGGCGGCGCCTGCGGTCGCCAGCGGCGGCAATGGTGCGGTGATCACCGATGCCGTGTTCAAGGGGAGCAACATTTCGTATTCGGTACTTGTCGAAGGCGAAAGGCTCAATATCGTCACGCCGCCTCCTGCGGATGGGTGCGCTTTTGCTAAGGGTGACAGAGTCATGCTGACATTCCCAAAAAGCAAAGTCATTTTGCTCGAAGAGGAGCAATCGGATGCCTAGGCTCGGGCCTCAGGCGATCTCGCTCGCACTGTTGGTGCCCATTCTATTGCTGCTCATTTTGTTTTTTCTATTCCCATTAGCGTACCTGCTGCATCTCAGCGCGCTCGCACAGCAGCCGACATTGCAAAATCCTTTCCCGCGACTTTCATTCGTCAATTACGTCAAAATTCTGCAGGATTACTTCTATCTCTCGATGTCGTTGAATTCGGTCTTAGTCGGGTTGAGCACGACCTTCTTCACCGTTGCGATTGCATATCCTGTCGCCTTCTACATCACAAGGATCAACGGTTGGGAGCGCACGCTGATATCAGTAGCCTGTCTGTTGCCTATCTTTGTCAATGTTATTGTCAGTATCCTGGGCTGGTACATTCTGCTGCTGCCATTTGGCATCATTCAGCAGGCGCTTGCCGGATTGGGGATTGTTAGCGGACCATTGCAACTGCTGCGGACTTTCCCGGCGCTGGTGGCGGTTCTGGTTTATGAGCATCTTCCGTTTGCTGTGCTCATCCTTGTCTCGAGCCTGCAGGCCATCCCTGCGGACAAAATCAATGCCGCGCGCGTGCTGGGGGCCAGTGTTCCGCGGATCGTCTTCAGCCTGATCATTCCCCTGACGATGCCTGGTCTTGTGGCGTGCGTCATTCTCGTGTTTTCGCTCAGCGCTTCCTCGTACTTGGCCCCCATCCTAATCGGTGGGCAAAGAACCCCTGTGCTCCCGCTCGCGATCTTCAGCTATGGAACTGAGCTGCAGAACTGGCCGTTGGCCGCAGCCCTTTCCTTCGTTCTGCTGGTGCTGGTTGTCGCGGTTTCCTTCGTCTTCTCATCGGCAATGAATCACATCGCCAAGCGAGGCCAATGGGAGTTCGTCTGATGGCTGGGTTACGGATCTTCGTCTATGCCGTCATCGCGATAATGCTGCTTCCGGTCCTGATCACCTTCCCGGTTGCGCTCACTGCGACGTCGAGAATTTCATTTCCGCCGACCGGCCTGAGCCTGCGCTGGTTTGATTCGATCCTGACAGATCAAGTGTTGCTGCAGTCGATCGCGCGCAGCTTCTGGTTAGCGCTGACCGTCGCCGTCCTTTCGATTGCCATCGCGCTTCCTTGCGCTTTCGCCATTCAGCGCGGGCGCGTCGGGTACCGGAATGTCCTCGAAACCCTCATCACCAGCCCGCGAATGATCCCTCAGATCGTCCTAGTGCTCGCATTGCTGGTTTATTTCGAGCCCATCAGACTGGCGCAAAAATTCGCTGGATTGGTGATAGCGCATCTGGTGATCACCATCCCATTTGCGTTCCGCACGCTGTTGGTGAGCGTGGCGACATTGGACCGACGTCTTGAGGCAAGCAGCGATGTTCTCGGCGCGACGCCACTGCAGACGTTTCGTTTGATAGTGTTGCCGCAACTAAAGACCGGGATGATCGCATCGTTCATCTTCACATTCATCTTGTCGTTCAATAACGTGACCCTTGCGTTGTTTCTGTCAGGAATCGGTCAACGGACCCTCCCCGTGGAAATGTTCACCAGGATGAATGTTGCAGGAATGACCCCAGTTATTCCGGCAATCTCGTTTGTTTTATCAGTGCTTGGCGTGATGCTGTTCGTGGTTCTGGACCGCACGATCGGCGTCTATCGCTTCCTTGCTGCGCGAGAATAATCTCGCAGACTCAGACCGGGCGACTGGGTGAAGATGCAGCGCGTCAAGATGTCCAAATTGCTCCTTCATCTGCCCGAGCGTTTGATCGAGACAAATACGGCGATATACGCGCGTCTGCGTTCCAAAGAACATCGTTGAAAGCTTGGGCAGGCTTGCAGTGCCAGCGCAAATCTTGCTAACAGCACAAATTACACCCTAGAATAAAATGCAGACAAGCGCGGGGATGCGATCGCAAATACGCGCGGTAGGCTCGCATGAGACTACCTATTATCGTGCGGCAATTGTGTTGAGCGGAGTTGCATGTGAGCACTTCGGAAATTCCCTCGCATCCGGTGCTCTTAAGCGTGATGAAACGCCGCGGAAAGTTGTTGTCGTATAATTTGATTGCGCTACTGTCGCCAGGCGTTGTGCTGCTCATTTCGTTGCTGGTGCTCCCACTCGCCAACATCCTCGTCGAAAGCTTTCGACAGTATGTGCCCGGCATGGTCGGTGGCTCGCTCAACGCGCCCTTTACGTTCGCCAATTACGTCACGCTCCTCCATCCCGTCTATATCAATTATCTGACCACGATGTTGTGGTGCGCGAGCATCGCAACGCTCGCCGCTCTCGTCATGAGCTACCCAATCGCTTATGCGATAGCGCGTACCAAGTCGCGCACGATCCGCATTGCACTAATCGGTCTGCTGGTCGGCCTGTTGTTTCTCAGCGCACTGGTTCGCGTCTATTCCCTCGAATTGTCCTTCGGCTCAGTGGGGCTTGGCCACAGAATCGCGGCAGTGATGGGCGTTTCGTCCAACAGCAACTCCTATGCAACATTTCTAGTGATCATCGGGCTCATGCATCACAGCATCCCGCTGGCTGCGCTGTTCATGACAGGCACGATTCAGAACATCAATCCAAGGCTGGTCGAGGCGAGCCAGGCGCTCGGCGCCCCAACGTGGCGGGCGCATTTGTCGGTGACGCTCCCGCTGAGCATGCCTGGTGTGCTCTCAGCTCTTCTTGTCTGTTACACAATCAATCTGAGCGCCTTCGTCGTGCCGATGATTCTGGGGAAAGGCAAAATTCAGTTCCTTTCGAACCTCGTCTATGACCGGTACGCAGAACTGGCAAACTTTCCTAGCGGTTCGGCGATTGCCATGCAGCTCCTCGTTGTCACCCTAGTTATCACCTATGGGATCGGGTGGCTATTGAGGCGTTGGACCCGCGAGGGTGCGGGTGCATGACACGGCTGGTAGACGATTTCTGGAAAGTCGCCGCGCTCGGATTGCTCGCGGTGACGTTGGTGTTTTTGATCGGCCCACTGATCGTCGCCGTCTCCATGTCCCTTGATGCGCGGGGGTACCTTGCACCGTTTCCGCCGAAATCGTTTTCGTTGCGCTGGTATGCAGCATTCTTCGGCAATGAAGTCTTTATTTTCGGTCTGCGCAACAGCCTGATCCTCGGTTTTTCGGCTACCCTAATCTCGGCGGCGTTTGGCACCTTGGCCGCCCTGGCTTTGGTCAATCACGACTTTCGTGGCAAGACATTGCTATCGGCGCTATTCCTGTCGCCTTTGATGATTCCCGCCGTAGTCGTCGGTCTGGCGCTGCTCATCTTTTTTTCCCGCGTTGGAATCTTTAATGGGCTCTTCCGCCTGCTTTGCGCACATACTGTGGTCACGATTCCATTCACGATCCGTGCCGCGCTTGCGAGCCTCGCCGGCATCCGTCGTTCTTACGTCGAGGCCGCCATGAGTCTCGGTGCGAATGAGCGCCAGGCTTTCTGGGATATCACTTTTCCGCTAGCGAAAACCGGGATTTTCGCCGGCTGCATCTTCGCCTTTGCCTATTCACTCGATGACGTTGCGGTCAGTCTTTTTCTCTATGACACCAACAGCACGACGTTGCCGGTGGCATTGGTCGGTCAT
>Ga0126381_100010423_pt1 | contig 10462 bp, 7 predicted proteins | sample PanSoiMetPlot_28_FD_96465 | JGI IMG/M metagenome (GOLD analysis project Ga0126381, IMG submission 96465) | Tropical forest soil microbial communities from Panama - MetaG Plot_28 | ecosystem: Environmental > Terrestrial > Soil > Tropical forest > Bulk soil | place: Panama | collected 2016-02-17 | reverse complement strand
GCGCCTGGTGCGCACCGCCAACCCGCGGCTTGACATGCCATGACCGACGCGCCGCCTGCGATCCCGTTGGCGGTCGGCAGGTCAGGTTGTGACCGGGCTGCTGGCTGGGAATAAACCCTCGGTCCGCGCCACAGGACGGGAACGGAGGCCGATGACGGGGGAGTTCGGGTCGTTCGCCGCTCTGGGCGACAGCTTCACCGAGGGTGTCGGGGATCCGCGCGCCGACGGCACCTGCCGTGGCTGGGCTGACAGGTTCGCCTGCCATCTGGCGGCCGTCCGGCCAGGCCTTTGCTACGCGAACCTCGCGATCCGCGGCAAGCTGCTCGCCGAGGTGCTTGACGAGCAAGTGCCGCTCGCCGTCGCGATGCGCTCCGACCTGGTCAGCCTGGCCGCGGGCGGCAACGACCTGCTCAGGCCGCGCACCGACCCCGACGACCTGGCCGCCACGTTCGAGCGCGCCGTTGCCGCCCTGACGGCGTCGGGCGCCACAGTGCTGGCCTTCACCGGTTTCGACCCGAAGGCATTTCCCTTCCTGCGCCTGATCAGGGGCAAGTCGGCGGTGTTGACCATGCACATCCGCGAGATCGCCGCCAGGCACGGCTGCCTAGTCGCCGATCTGTGGACCATGCGGGTACTTACCGACCGGCGGCTCTGGACCCCAGACCGACTGCATCTGACTCCTGACGGTCATCGCCGGGTCGCGCTGCTCGCGTGCGAGGTGGCGGGGGTACCCGCGGTTCAGGACTGGCGGGCGCCGCTGCTGGCAACACCAGGCCGGTCGGTCGGCCTGGTCGCCGCGGCGGCTACCTGGGCGCTCGCGCGGTGGAATGACGTGGCCTGGCTCACTCAGCACGCCGCTCCGTACCTCAGTCGGCGGCTGCACGGTGTGTCGAGCGGCGACGGCCTGACCCCGAAGCGGCCGGCCCTGACCGCGGTCGAGCCGGTCGGGCTGGTGGCCGCCGGATATGCTGCCCGGCGTGAAACTTGACCTGCTTCTGCCCGTCGGCGAACTGACCGCACAGCTAGTCGACATCGAGTCGGTCAGCGGGGCGGAAGGGCCGCTGGCCGACGCCATTGAGACCGCGCTTCGTGAATGCGGCCACCTCGCCGTCTCGCGCGACGGCAACGCCGTCCTGGCGCGGACCGACCTCGGCCACCCGCAGCGGGTGGTTCTGGCCGGCCACATCGACACGGTCCCGGTTGCCGGGAACCTGCCGTCACGCCTCGACGGCGGGCTGCTGTACGGCTGCGGCGCCTCGGACATGAAGTCGGGAGTGGCGATCCAGTTGAAGCTGGCCGCCGAGGCGACCGCGCCAGTCATGGACGTGACCTACGTGTTCTACGACTGTGAGGAAGTGGAGTCCGAGCGGAACGGCCTGCTGCGGATCAGCCGGAACAGCCCGGCCAGCCTGAGCGCTAACTTTGCGATCCTGCTTGAGCCAACCGCCGGCCTAGTCGAGGGCGGCTGCCAGGGCACGCTCAGGGCAGAGGTCCGCGCACGTGGCGAACGCGCGCATAGCGCCAGAGCGTGGATGGGCCGCAACGCCATTCACGAGGCGGCCGGGATACTCGACGTGCTCCGCAGCTACCAGGCACGCCAGCCTGAGGTCGACGGCCTCACATTCCGTGAGGGACTCAATGCGGTCGGCATCAGCGGCGGCGTCGCCGGCAACGTGATCCCTGACGAGTGCGTCGTCACGGTCAACTACCGGTTTGCCCCCGACCTATCGGCCGAACAGGCGGCCGAGCAGGTACGCGATCTCTTCGACGGCTGGGAGGTCACGATCACCGATGTCGCCGACGGCGCCAGGCCTGGCCTGCACAGCCCCGCGGCGGCCTCCTTCACGGCGGTGGTCGGCGGCACGCCGAGGGCGAAGCTGGGTTGGACGGACGTGGCCAGGTTCGCCGTGCTCGGCGTGCCCGCGGTCAACTACGGCCCAGGCGACCCGCTGCTGGCCCACTCGCGAGGCGAGCGCGTTCCGCTCGGCGCGATCACCGAGTGCGAAGCGAAAATGCGTGCGTGGTTGAGCGGATGATTTGCAGCCTCAACAAAGCTCCCGCCCTCACCCGCACCAAAAGAGGTACCCGGCCAGCCTCGCGTGCGCGCGTTCAGCGGGGCGGAGCCTGCTTCAAGTGCAGCTTGCCGCTGTGCGTCTGGCCATGCACGTCCACCCAGTTGACCCTCACGGTCATGCCCGGCTTGAAACCCATCATCACGCCGGTCAACTGCGAAGGCGAGTCGATCTTCTTGCCGCCGACCGAGGTGATCACGTCCCCGGCGATTATCCCTGCCTCCTGGGCCGGGGTATTGCATAGTTCACCGATGATCAGAGCGCCGCTGGAGACCGGCGCGACCCTGGCCGGAACTCCGGCGCCAGCCTGGGTCTGCAGGCAGCCAGGCGCCGACGGCTGGGTCGGGAAGCCCGACGTACCCTGATCCTGCTGGAGCTGGCGGTTCCGCTGTTCCTGCGGGCTGGTGGCCTTGCTTGCCGCCCCGGCGGGGACCAGCACGCCCATGAAGCCGGTCGAGCCGATCTGGACGTTCGGGCTCGGCTTGCCGCTGATGATCTCCCTGGCGATCCGCAGCGCCTTGTTGATCGGGATCGCGAACCCGACATTCTGGTTCGTTGAGCCGAAGCTGCCGGTCGCGGCCGCGGTGTCCATCCCGATGACCTTGCCTGAAGTGTCGGCCAGCGGCCCGCCGGAATCGCCCTGAACGATACCGGCGTTGGTCTGCAGCATGCCGTGCAGGGTCTCTTTGGTCGCGGCCCCGCTGTCGCTCGCCGTGATCGTCCTGTTAAGCCCGGTGATCTTGCCCACGACCGCGGGCAGTCGGCCAGCCCCGTAGGCGTTGCCGATCGCCACGACGCGGTCGCCGAGACGGGCGGTCGATGAGTTGCCTAGCGGCACGGTCTTCAGGTTGTGCGCGCCGATGAGCTTGATGACGGCCACGTCGTCGGCCGCGTCATACCCGAGCCACTTGGCCGCGTAATGGTGGTTGGTCGTCAGCACTTTGGCGGAGAGGTAAGTGGTGCCGGTGATCACGTGGTTGTTGGTCAAGACGAGCCCGTCGCTCCTGATCACCATGCCGGTAGCGGCGGCCTGACTGCCCTGGTAGCCCAGGTTGCTCGAGATGTCGACCAGGCCAGGCTTGACCGCGTTCACGACGGCGCGCTTGGTGCTGCCGCTGACCTTCGCGCCCGAGTTCCCGCTGCCAGGCAGCCCGCCGAACGGTCCGGGATTGATGCCCTGCCCGCCGCCGGACGGCGAACCATTAGCCGAGGACGTGCCAGCGGGGTGGAGCGCCAAGCCAGTGATGCCGGCCCCGAGCGCCGCCGCCACAACCGCAACAGTGACGTAACTCAGGATCGTCCGCCTACGCCTCGCTCGCGTCCCGGGTGCCGGGTAGTAACCGCCAGGCTGGCCGTAGCCACCCGGATAGCCAAGGGGGGTGGTATAGCCGTAGCCGAGGTGAGCGTAGTCCTCGCCAGTACCCTGGGCGCCATAACCGTGCGCCGGCCCGGCGTACCCTTCAGGCAGCCAGTAGCCAGGCCCTGGCTGGCTGTACCGAGGGTCAGGCCGGGCGGACCAGGAACTCGGCTGGACGAATCCTCCGCCCTGCAGGCCATGGCCGCGATCGCTCCCTGGACTGCCGTAACCGGATCCGCCGTAGCCGGATCCGCCGTCAAGGGGTTGCGGCTGGCCGGGCTCCGATGGGCCGGGGTCGGTCGGGTGCGGTGCCGAACGCGGGTCAGACGAGCCGCTGGCGGCCTGCTCGTGGCTCGCCGGGTCGCTAGGATCGGGCTCGCGGTCCGCGCCCGAGGCCTCGGACCCGGAATCCTCCGGGATGCGGCCCTCGCTGCTGCCCTGATCGTCCTGCATCGTCACCACCCTTCGCCCTGTGCCAGCGTACTGCCGGCCGCTCCCGCCCCAATCCGCTCAGCTTGTCGGTCTTCCCCGCGAGCCCACCGGCCACATGCATGCTGGTGTCCGGTTCGCCTGCCAGCGCGTCGTGCGATGGTCGTCTTATCCTGGCAGCGCGCCCGAAGCCGGCCGGTCGCGGCGAGCCGGGCGGCCGCGGGCGACACTGCGTGGCGAGCCCGTTTCCGCCCGGACTCGCTCCAGTCAAGTAAGCATCAGCAGACTGGAGGCTAGCTGAGGGCTTGCTGAGGATCCCCTGTTGTCGGTCTGTCGTGCCGGGCCGCTCGATGGCTGTCCGCCTGAGTCGGCCGTGACACCAAGTTTCCCCGGGACTGACTGGTTCCATGCCCGGCCAACATATGAGTGCTTTGTAGAAAATAGGATTCTTTCGGTCCAGACTGACACGGCCGACATCCATTCCGCTTCCGATGAGGGCGCGCGCGGATTCGCTATCGTGCATTAGCGCAGCGTGCTTCTGGATGCGCGCAAGGTAATCACCGGGCCCGCGTGACCGGCCCACGGAGAGAAGGGAATGCTCGTTGGGCTGGCCGCGACGCCGGGCGTTGCTCGTGCCCGGCTCGAGCAGTTCTGGCCGTCAGGCCATGGCGATCGCGTGCGCGACATCGCTTGAGGCCCTGGGCTGGACGACGAGCACGCTGGAAGCGACCTGGCTAGGCAGTTACCACGAGCGAGGCTTGGGAACGGCGGCGGAGGCGGGCGCCCGCAGGCTGCTGAACGTTCCGGGCCTGCATGACGCTTTCCACTTCGCGGCGCTGCGGACGGGCAGTCAGCTCGCACTGCAAGCCAACGCTCTCACGCGAATCATGCTTGTGCCGCGCCTGCGCGAGCGACTCGATCGCCACCCGGTAGAACTGGCACTCTCGCTCAGTCCGGCTGGGGCGTCGGCGGTCAGTGCGCTTGCGCCCGATTATCCTTCGACGCGGCACGTCGTGTTCTGCCCAGAGGCGTCACCACATCGGCTGTGGATTCAGCCGAACGTCGATCTGTTCCTGGTCAGGTCGCCAGCCGCCGAGCCAGCCGTGCGCAGGTTCCGCCCCGATGCGCGCGTGATCGTGGTGCCGCCCGCCGTGCGAGCCGAGTTCTACCGCCCTCCGGCCCAGCGCACTGCGAGGATCGGCCTCGGAGTTGACGAGCAAGGCCGGTGCGTACTTCTGCTCGCTGGCGGCAAGGGTGAGGGCCCGCTTGCGGAGATAGCGGCGGCGCTGGCGGGCGCAGGCCTGAACGTCATCGCCGTCGCGGGCTACAACACCCGGCTCGAGCGCAAGTTGGGGACCATAGCCGAACGGCGCCCGAACCTTTTCGTGTTCGGCTTCACCGAACGGATGCCGGAGCTGATGGCAGCCGCCGACCTGGTGATCACCACCCCGGGCGGTACGTGCATGGAGGCTCGAACCGTCGGACGGCCACTGCTCCTGCTTGACCTGATCCAGGGGCACGGCAGGGACGACCTGTTTTACGAGCTCGAGCTCGGCAATGCGTCGGTGAGCTCCAAGCGCCCAGTGGATGTCGTGCGGTCGGCCCTGGCCAGCCTGGAGAAGATCAAGCCAGCCACGGCCGGGCCAACCAGGTCATTGGCCGAGTGGGAGGATACGTTCCGCACGGCGCTTGAGACCGTGCTGCCCTGAGGCCACGGGAGCGAACGTGCTTAATGCCTTCGAGGGACGCGCCCCGGCTGCCTGCGCGGACGCCCCGGCTGCCGCGAAGTAACCGGCGGAGATAACCTGGCTACGATGCGTGAGCGGCCGGGTGAAGGCCATTCTTCAGCCATGAGCGGGACCGAGAATCCCAGCAGGCGCGCGTTCCTCGGCCGGACCGCCGGCGCGGCGGGCGCGGTGTCGGTCGGCTCGCTGGTCGGCTGCACGGGAGCGCGCGGCGGCACCGGCCGTCAGCGGTCAGGCAAAGGCGCCGGGACGCGTGCGGCGAGTTTCGGCGTGGCCAGCGAGAACTCTCTGCCCGGAGAAGAGCATTGGTGGATCAAGCATCTGGGCGCTCCGGACGCGATCATGGGGTACGCCGGCCGGGCAAGCGTGCTGCCAGGAGAGTCGGTTGACCTGTACGTGTCGACGACCGCGCGGGAGTTCACGGTCAAGGCCTTCCGCATGGGCTGGTACGGAGGTGACCTCGCTCGGCGGGTCTGGGAATCGGGTCCGGTACGCGGCCATCGCCAGCTCGCAGCGACCAGGGATCCGCAGACCAAGACGGTGTACACGGACTGGGGCGTGTCGCTGACTGTGCCAACCCACGGCTGGCCCGATGGTTCGTACCTGTTCCGGCTGGACGCCAGCACTGGCGCTCAGCGGTACGTCCCGCTGACGGTGCGATCGCACGCCACGGCGGGCAAGGTCGTGATCAAGAACGCCGTCTCCACCTGGCAGGCCTATAACACCTGGGGTGGATATGACCTGTACGCCGGGCCCGGCGGGTACAACGACCGCTCATTCGTGGTCAGCTTTGACCGGCCCTACGACAAGGAAGGCGCGCTGCTTTTCATGGTGTACGAGCGGAAGCTGATCAACCTGGCAGAGCGAATGAGCTTGCCGCTCGCGTACCTGACCAGCATCGACGTCGCCACCAACCCGGACGCGCTGGCCGGAGCGAGCGCGCTGATCTCGCCAGGCCACGACGAGTACTGGACTCCTCAGGAACGTGGGCACGTAACCGCAGCAAGGGATGCTGGTATGAACATCGCGTTCCTCGGCGCCAATGCGATGTTTCGGCGGATCCGTCTCGAGCCGAGCAGGCTTGGCCCCGACCGCCGCGTTGTCTGCTACAAGACCAGCTATCCGCAAGATCCGCTTTTCGGCAAGAACAATGCGCTGGTCACCAACGACTTCCGGGGACCGCCGGATCCGGATCCTGAGTCCTCGCTGACCGGCACCGCGTACGAGGGTTACCCAGCCGTCGCGGACTTCGTTGTCGCGATGCCGGACGCGTGGATGTTCAAGCGCACGGGCGTGCGCAAGGGAAGCAGGTTCCCCGCGCTGGCGGGAGTCGAGTATGACCGGGTCAACCCCGGCTACCCGCTGGAAAGGCCAATCGAGGTGCTCTCACATTCGCCGCTGACCTGCCAGGGTGTCAACAGCTACGCGGACTCGGCCTACTACACCCACCGCGGCGGTGCTGGCGTGTTCAACGCGGGCACCATGCGCTGGGTGGAGTCGTTCGCGCCGCCGTTCTACCACTGGGGCCTGACCACGGCGGGCGGGCATTTCACCACGACTGTGACGCGCAATGTCCTGGGCGCCTTCGCCGACGGCCCGGCGGCCGCCAAGCACCCGGCCAGGGACAATCTTGCTGCCATGCGGGAGTGGCCGGGCGACCCGCTCAAGGCAGGGCATAACCTCTGGCCGCCAGAGGTCCTATAGCCGATAGCGGCAGCCAGCGGCGCAGCTATCGATCGAAGCGCGCCGGGTACACTGCGTGGTGACCAGCTCCCGGCCACTTGGGGCTATCTGCGCCGAGCAGCCCGCGGCGCGCCACCGGGAAAGACCAGCTGGCGGACAGGTAGTCACGGCGGGGAAGCGCCCGGAGGTGCACGATGAGTCGGCTGCCCAGGCCGCGCCTTAGCCTCAGTCGGGCAGTGCCAACCGGAGCGGTGATCGCGGTCGGTGCTGTTCTTGCCGGAACGATGCTGGCTAGTGCCTCTGCCCCGGATCTGCCGCGACAGACGCCGGCTCAGCTGCTCGCAGCGATGCGCCACGTGAAACTGCCGACCGCGATGACGGCGACGCTCTCAGAAAGCGCGAATCTCGGTTTTCCCGCTATCCCCGCCATCGGCGGATTGTCCTCATCGCCGCTCTCACTGGCGTCGCTGGTCTCGGGGACGCACACGATCGAGATCTGGTCCGCGGGGCCGCGGCAGATCAGGATCGCTCTCCCGGTCTCCTTCGGTGAGACCGATCTGAGGGTCAACGGGAATCAAGTGTGGCTCTGGGATAGCGGCGGGCAGACTGCTACCCATTTCCTGCCCCCAGCAGCCAACCGATACATGATCCCTGGCGGCGGCGCACCGGGGCTGACACCGATGCCTATGACGCCGATCCAGATTGTGAGGCGTCTGCTCGCGCTGGTCAGGCCGACAACGCAAGTGACCGTGCCTGGTACCACCGTGGTGGCCGGCCGGGACGCCTACCAGCTAGCCATCGCGCCGCGCAGTGCCCAATCGCTCGTCGGCAGGATCATGATCGCTGTCGACGCGCGGACGCACCTGCCGCTGAGCGTCGCGGTGTACGCGCGCGGCTCGTCAAGCCCGGCGTTCCGGATCGGGTTCACCTCGCTGAGTTTCGCCCGGCCCGCCCGGTCGAACTTCGCGTTCACGCCTCCGCCGGGAGCACACGTCAAGACGGTGCGGCTGCCCGGGTACGCGCCCGGGGCCATCCCGGACCCGAGCAGGCTGATGGGCGGCCGGCTCGCGGGCGTAAGGACCTTCGGCGCGGGCTGGCTTACCGTCGCTGATATCCCGGTCGGCCCGGTCACGAAGTTCGCCTCGGGAAAGGCGGCTGCCTTCGGTGTGGGCTCTGCCGTCGTCCGGCCCCAGCAGCGCCCCGGCCAGCTTGGGATGCTCGGCTTGCTGCTCAAAACGGCCAAGCCGGTGCACGGCTCGTGGGGCTCCGGCCGGCTTGTGAGCACCAGATTGATTTCGGTCCTCATCACCAGCAAGGGCCAGCTGCTTGTGGGGTCGGTGACACCGGCCGTCCTGTATTCCGACGCCGCGAAGATCTCGTGACACTGGCCGATCCGGCGCTGGCAGCGACCCGCGCGGAACCTGGCGAGGCGGCGATCACGTCTAGCGGGCTGTCGATGCGATTTCGCAGCGGCCAGCTTGCGGTCGACAACATCGACCTGGTCGTGCCGCCGGGCAGCGTGTACGGCTTCCTCGGGCCAAACGGGTCTGGCAAGACGACCACGATCCGGATGCTGCTCGGGCTCGTGCACCCCACCGCGGGATCGTTCAGGGTGCTCGGCACCGATTCACGAGACGGCCTCGACTCGGTGCTGCCGCGAGTGGGCGCGCTGGTCGAGGGTCCTGCGTTCTACCCGTTCCTGTCCGGTCGGCAGAACCTGGCCAGGTGCGACGCCGCCGATCCGACCGCCGACCTGGACACAGCGTCGGCCAGGATCGACCACGCGCTCGACCAGGTCGGCCTGCTCGCCGCTGCCGGCAAGCGATACCGCGCCTACTCCCTCGGCATGAAGCAGCGGCTCGGCATCGCCGCCGGCCTGTTGCGGCCGCGAGAGCTTATGGTGCTCGACGAGCCGACCAACGGCCTTGACCCGCAGGGCACCCGCGAGATCAGGTCGCTGGTCAAGCAGATAGCCGCTGATGGGACCACGGTCTTCGTCTCGTCGCACCTGCTGGCCGAGGTCGATCAGATCTGCTCGCACGTCGGGGTCATGAGCACGGGAACGCTGGTGTTCCAGGGCACGCTGGCGGAGTTGCGCAGCCGAGGCGAACCGCGGATCTTGATCCGCACCGCCGACCCGGGCACGGCGGCCGACGTGCTCGCCGCGCTTGGCCTTTCCGACATCTCGGCCGCCGACGGGCAGGTCAGCGCCGGCCTTGGCGAGCACGCTCCGGAGAAGATCAACGCTGAGCTCGTCCATGCGGGCATCCCGGTCGCCGGGCTTGAGACGGTGCGTCCCAGCCTGGAAGACCTGTTCGTCGAGTTGACTGGTGAAGGCTTCGATGTCAACGGCTAGCGCGGTCCAGGTCACGCCGAGCCGGCCAGGTGCGAGCACCGCTGCCGTGCGGCACTGGCTGCGATTCTTTCGTTCAGAAATAAGAATCATCTTCCTCAGGCCGCGTAACCTTGCGATGCTCGCGCTGCTTGGGGCCGCGCCGATCTTCCTCGGCGTCGTGCTGAAGATCAACACGCCATCGCCGGGGTCGGGCGGCGAAGGCCCAGGCGTCTTTGTCGGCCAGATCGCTGACAACGGCGTATTCCTTGCGCTGTTCGCCATCTTCGTGCTGCTGCCGGTGGTAGTGCCGCTCGCTGTCGCCGTGGTCTCCGGTGACTCGGTGGCCGGCGAGGCCGGGCTCGGCACGCTGCGAACGCTGCTGACGGTTCCGGCTGGGCGGTTCAGGCTCCTGGCCACCAAGTACCTGTCGATCGTGGTGTTCTGCCTGGCCGCGTACGCGCTGATCGCCGTGATCGGGCTGATCATGGGCGCGCTGCTGTTCCCGATCGGGCCGGTCACGCTGTTGTCGGGCAACACTGTGCCGCTTGCCGACGGTCTCGGGCGGCTTGCGTTGATCGTCTGCTACGTGGTCGCCGGGCTCGCGGCGCTCGGCGCGATCGGCCTCGCCCTGTCGACGTTCACGCAGCACGCGATCGCGGTGATGGCGACGATCTTGGTGATCGTGATCGTGAGCCAGATACTCGACGCGGTGTCGCAGGTCGCCGCGATCCACCCGTACCTGCCGACGCACTTCTGGTTCTCGTTCGACGCTTTTCTGCGGATGCCGATCGCCTGGTCAAATGTGCTGCACGGGCTGGAATCGTTCGCGGTCTACGCGCTC
>Ga0126381_100010422_pt1 | contig 10463 bp, 11 predicted proteins | sample PanSoiMetPlot_28_FD_96465 | JGI IMG/M metagenome (GOLD analysis project Ga0126381, IMG submission 96465) | Tropical forest soil microbial communities from Panama - MetaG Plot_28 | ecosystem: Environmental > Terrestrial > Soil > Tropical forest > Bulk soil | place: Panama | collected 2016-02-17 | reverse complement strand
TTACCGTCCGGGCTGATTTCCACCCAGCCGGCGCCGTCAAGTCCATTACCCTGAACGCAGGCTCCGCCTGTGCCTGTGTTACTGATGCAGCCCGATAAACCGCTCAGTTGCATCAACGCCCCTGTCGAGCCCATCAAAACGGACCAATGGCCCATGAAAAGCAGCACCGAAAGCCCGATCAGAACCTGGACCTTGTAGGCATGCTGCCAACCGGCTGATCGTTCCGACATTGCTTTTGCTCCTTGCAAAAAAATCTGTTGTTCCGCACTTTTGGGCTGTGAAATGTTTCCAGGACGGCACCTCTGTGGCAGTGATTCTGTCACCAGTTCAACGCCTCCATGATTTCCAAAACGACAGGCGAATCTAAGGTCAGGACATTCGGATGCCAAGTTGAAAATTTCGAACCGTTGCCGGCGAGTCTTCAAAAACCAGGTGGCCGATCGTGCAACGAGATCGCAGCAGAATTGGGAATCTGAGAAGGGACTGCCCAAAGAGCACTCAAGGCTATTCCATAAAAGGTGAGAGTCCCAAAGATGCTGCTTTACCACCTCCGTGTAGAATGTAGCCGGTGAAAAACCGCGAGGAGTACCTTCTCAAATAAGAGGAGCGTCTGTTAGCTTCATTATCCGTTGTGTACCAATCAGTGAATCGGACTTTGGCGCTGATGTACACGGTCACCGGCATTACACTGCTTGTTGAGTGGGGCCGGTGCCGAGTTTCCTCTTCAAGGCATTGAAATGGTGATCGCACTCCCAATCATTCTCACTGTGCTCACGACATTTCTCGACGATTCGTTGATTACCGCCAGCCGCTAGGAGAACTCACGTTAAATGCTGGACGATTACTGTCGCTTAATTCAGACGCCAAACCTGTCTCCCTAACCAACCTGGATCTCTTTGGAACCGGCACGATCGGTTTCGTGCTGTCGTTTGCGCGCGCAGAGCTAATGAAGTTGCTTCGCATTGAAGCGGTCGCTCCGCCGAATATGCGCAGACCCACTTCGTTTTGGGATTTGATTCGAGTTTGCATTGCATTGTCGTTCTGGAATACGAGATTTATAGATTGGGCAGCTTCGATCACTGTCCGCCTGGTCTTCGTTCTGGGCGTATTGATTCTCCCACTCATGGGATCAGCTTCGGCAATGCAAAGCTTGTTGCTAACGAGTTCTACAGATCCGATCCCCTGGCGCCTTGTATGTTGGGCACCACTGGCCTTACTGGCGCTCTCAGGTGCTTCGTGGACTTTTCCTATGTTCCTTCTGCTTGTCAGTTATTCTGCGGATTTTCTGGAGACCTTAAAAAAGGGATGGCTTGAAGTGGCTACAGCGAATGACCTCCTACCGCTCTACGAGGAGATAATTAACAGCATTGCGGCGCGCTTTTATTCAGGCTGTCAAATAGAGGGATTTAAATCCTGAACCTTCAAAACTGACAGCAGCAGCAATTCGTAATCGACTAGTCTTGAGCGTCATCCCCGACCCGAGAGCGATTACCGCAGGTCCAGATAAGCGAACATGTCACGGCCCAAAAAACCTCTGACTCTGGCCTGCTGCGGCGGCAATGGATAAAGGGTTTAGCTGGTAATGTTTTGTTCCCTCCATACCGCCCACAAACTACTGTTTTTGGGCAAACGGCAGGCACTTTTCCGAGAACCGACTACACGGCCGTGTGGAAGCGAATCGCATGAGTTCCAAGACGTTACAGAGATGCTCAAGAGCCCAGCTGATGGTTGTCATGGGATGAAATTGAGACCCTCCGGTAGCGGCAGCACGATTGGTACTTCGAAGAAACGCGCCGGCTCGGGGTGAATGACCTCTTTTCCGTCCGTCGCGAAGAAGATCGCCATCTGCTCCTGAGCGCCGCGTGCGAGATCACGGGCCAATGGAATAATGTCTGCTACGCGCAGCGAATAGCCGTGCGGGTTCGTCCCTATCCCGGGGTCCTCGGCGTAGGCGAGATCGTGTCTATAAAAGGTCACACGGTCGGCTAAATCTCCGGCGCGCGCCAGTGCCGACATTTGCGGGTTTGGCACTGACTGGTCGCCGTAGGCGTAGTTGTAGATGACAGACTTAGGACCAACACGATCCAGCGGCTGTTTGCGAAGGTGCGGCGCGTAGGCAATGAGGCTCCCAGACTGGAACGCCCACTCGGCGTTTTCCAACGTCTCCTGGATTTTAATTGCCCCATCCACCGTGTTGATCAGTGGCGACTGGACCACATCTATTCTGCCATCCTCGAGAACCTCGATGAGCGGAGCTCCATTCCTTAACGGGGTGTTCTCGTTGAAGAACGGCCCACCCATGGCGACACCGTCCAGACTGACGATTCCCGGGGGATTAATGAGCGACGGCATGCGGGCGGCGAGGTCTGTCCCGTGGATTGCTGCTCGAGCGTTACTGAGACGGATATAGGGAAGCACAACTCCGGCCGACGTGAGGACGCCACTCCGCACGTCAGGCTCAACTGCAAGAAACAGCGTTCCGTGCATGCCCCCTTGAGAGTGGCCGATGAAGTAGATGCGGGAAGCGTCAAGGTCCGGGTAGCCATCACCATTTACGTCTACGCCGACTTCGATCACACGCACCAGCTGCATGAGATCCGCGGCTGTCTGCCGGAACCCATCGCGAACGCGGAAGATAGTTCTCGGCGGGGCGACGCTTAGTCCTTCCTGACCACCGATCACGCCGTCATTGTTCTGATCCTGCCCACGCCCACCGGCAAGCAAGGTAACCGAGTTTCCATACGGTCGCTGGACGCTAAGCGTACCGAGTGGCCCGAAGCCGCACCCGACAGTATTGATAGCAATCGTGGCAATTCCATTCGCAGCTAAGGTAGAGGCGTAGCTAAACACGCCTTGGTTCTTATTTCCGCCAGCACCATGTGCATAGATCACCACGGGCCAGCCGCCGAGGGGAACGACGCCGGCTGGCAAGAACAGGTTGAAGTAGATCTCGTTCGTCCCCTGTGGCGTCGGCGTCCCGGTGCGAGTCCCGACCGGTAGAATGAATTCACCGGGGTGGACCTCGTAATCGGGGGAATTGAACTTTCCGAAGGCGATCGTACCGACCGCTCCCGGGTTTGGTATGTCGAGCATGTTGACCGGGACCGAGACTGACGTAAAGCCTGGTGGGTTTACCCCCGTCTGCTCGCTGAAGGTGATAGCTGTTACATCGCTCCTCGCGAAGACCGTCCGGGACCCGTTCGGTCCCAGGTTGAAATCGGCTGGCTCGGGCACGCCAGCTTTGATCTGGTCGCGCATCTTCTCCAGAACCGCGGTCGCGCTCTGCGTGGTGAAGACACTGGCGACCGCAATCTCCTCTTCGCGAATGCCTGACCGCTGTGCAGCGTGGATTGCATCAAGCAGCGCACGTTTGTAATTGCCGGGTACAGTTTGGCGGAAATGTCGGAACGCGTCCGCCGCCTCAACCGAGTGTCCCGCAACGTCACGGATTCCGCGCGTCACAATCAGCGCATAGCGAGCGTGCTGATCGAGCAACTCGTCTGATTTGACGTGCAGCGTTGTGCTCGCAGGGTCCCAGACGAGCTGATTGATGCCGATGCGCCTCACGCCATGATGGTCGGCGTCATCGCATTCCTCATCCGTTTCATCGTCACGATTTGCGTCACCGCGGCAGGTGAGCGCCACCAGGAAGACCGTCTGACTGTTAACACTGGTGACGTCGATGCTGTCATCGAACGGGATCGAGAGACGCGGCTGAAGGTTGAAGCCATCAAGGGTGTTGAGGACGTCAAGATCTTCACAGTCTGACGGGCGTTCGGCACAATCAGGATAAGGTAAGCTGACGCGTCGTCCCGTAAGATGACCGACGTCCTCAACGGTGAACCAGTCGCTAGGGAAGGGACCGCCGTTCGGCATGGCCAGATCAAATACCGCGTGGACTCGGTTTGAAGACGCCGATTGTGTCGTGGCTACGCTGGAAAGCGCCGTCACGAGAGCCGCGAGCAGGATCAGTCTGTATTTAGCGGGCATCACATGCCTTCCTTATATTCGAATAAACGTCCTCTTGTTGTTTTTGCCTCTTGATTAGGTCCTTCTCTTGTCGAGCAGTGCTTGTTGTACTTCGCCTCCGGGCACTCCGATAGCGTGGCAAATCTTCGTTTTCATGTACGACGTGTTCAACTAGGTTCACGCCGGCTAAGCCGAGATTCAGTAGGTGAGGCACAGGCTGATAGATTCCCTTCAGCAGAAGGATGAACGGATTGTTGACTGGTCCCTGCTCGTCTTCAGCCAGTAAACTTCGAGCGGATGCGAGAGCAGCCATCGCCCCGCCATCAAAGTTCTTCGTTGTATCGTGGTTGGTTCTTGTCCGCTTGTCTTCGGTTGGTTCATGAAATCTAGGTTGGTCATCATGACGTGGTGTCCTTTCGAGTGGGTTGGAGCCGGCGGGGATGCTAACGCGATCGATATTTGAATTCCAGTTTTTTAGCACAGCTCAGTAGCGATCGTTATGTTTTTATAAATGGCGGCCTGCTCCCCTAGGTTCTGCACGATAAGAGGGGCCTTTTTGCAGACGATCTGTCAACTTGGCATAGAACCGCGTTGTCGGAAAAGTGGAGGTATTCGCAAAAGCGAGCGCGTCCAAGTTTCCGATCAACCGACTATTCGTCAACTGAAAGTCCACTCAATGCACAGGAACACGTTCCACCCGTCGCTTTCTTAAGATAGACGCAGAGAAAACGGACAGTTGGGCTGAAACCGCGGTGCTGAGCGGGGTCTAGACGGAACGTTAGTTTTGAAAGTCTACGTTCCGATCCAAGGAGTTCGCCGTTTTGTTTGGAATTCCGGCAGGTTTTGGCGCGTAGTGTGTGTCTCTCTACAAAGCACTTGTACGATTACGGCACCTTCAATTGTTCTGCCAACACTGGAATATCAATTAACAGCTTCATTACATCATGAATGAAAGTTTCGACGGTGAGAGGCTTCGTCAGATAATTGTGAAACCCAGCGGCCACAGCCCGTTCGCGATCACCCACCATTGCATGTGCGGTGAGAGCAATCGCGGGAATGTCTTTCAGCGCAGGATCGAGCTTCATTGTATGGACAACACCGCAACCGTCCAGCACAGGCATTGAAAGATCGGAGATGACGAATCTTGGTCGAACGCTTCGAATCAGTTTCAATCCTTCTTCACCATCTGAGGCTGTGTAGACATTCGCACCATATTCCGTGAGGATGACTTGGATGACCATTAGGCTGTCTTCTTCGTCGTCGATTACAACGATGTTCCATCCATTAAAGAGTGTGCGTGGAAGGTCAGCCATGTTGTGGAACTTCTTCGACGGCCGGTAGGGTCACGGTAAATGTACTACCCTTGCCAAGCTCGCTTTCCAAGTTCACTGACCCGCCCATCGCACGGACGTATCTCTGCACAATCGCTAATCCAAGGCCTGTTCCATTGTGCTTGCGAGTGGAGCTTTGATCGACTTGCCGAAACTCCTCAAAGATGAAGTCACGAGCATGGGTGGGGATTCCAATCCCGGTATCGCGGACAACTATTTGCCACCGCGCATTGTCACTAGTCAGGGACAAATCTACTTGCCCTTGTTCCGTGAATTTAATTGCATTGCCCAACAAGTTGATGGCCACCTTCGAGACGGCTTCTTCATCGCCGTAGATCCTGTTGGGCAGAGCCGAATCGAGATGCACCTTAAACTTCAGTCCCTTCTTCTCAGCCAAGACTCCAATTTCGCTTTGCCAGCGCTTAGCAAGTTCGGCAGGGGCAAAGGGTTGATTGGCGAGTTCGAGCCGCCCAGATTCGATGCGCGATAAATCGAGAAAGTCGTTAACGAGTTGCACCAATCGATCACTGTTGGAGCGGATGCGCTGGATATAGTCTTCGGCTCTGGCATTGTAGTCAGCGCCGCCAAATTTGTTGAGCAAGATTCCGGCGAACCCCCCAATGGCGGTGAGTGGCGTTCGCAGTTCATGCGACATCGTAGACAGAAACTCGGACTTCAGGCGCGTATGTTCCTGGGCCAAACGATTTGCGGCGACGGCCTCGTCGTGCGCCTTTCGATAGTCCCGAGTACGCTCTGCGACACGCTGCTCCAGTGAGCGGTTCAGCTCGCTCAGTTCCGTATTTCGTAGCTGAACAGCCTCGGCCATCTGGTTAAAAGACCGTCCGAGGTCACCTAATTCATTTTCTTTTTCAATCGCCGCACGATGCGAGTAGTCACCTTTGGCAAAACCTCCGGTTGCTTGTCCAAGTATTTGCAATGGATGGGCAATCGAGCGGCGGATACTGGTTACAACAATCACGCTCAGGACAATCGCCAATAGCGGCAGCAACAAACCAACCCGGTTCGCTTCCCGAATGTCTCGCTGCAGACCCGTGTTTGCGTCGGCTGCGCGGGCGCTGAGGGTCAACACAAGGTCTGAGAAAATAACGTCGATGTTGTTCCCTGCGAAATACTGGTCTCTCCAGGTCTGATCTTGCCGTGCTTTGGCTGCAGCGCGCTCTGTAGCAGAGCTGGTTCGGAAGTAGGTGTCGGTCGCATCAAGCAGCGTCTGGGCGGCCTGCGCATACTTAGTGCGTGCATGCGCAACCCTCGCCAGTTTTTGGCGTTCGTCGCCGGTCAGCACGGTTGAGGCGTTAAGAGCCGCTACTGCATTGTCAAATCGCGCCAGATGTGTCGTGAAATCCTCGCGGTTTTCAAAATGGCCGAGGCTGTATGAACTGAGGTTGTAGGCCATGTACTGCGTGGCAATCGCCGCTTCGTTCGCACTGAGGGCTGCACCGTTCAATGCCGCCGCCCGGTCCGATTGGTTTCGAATTTGCGCCAGAAGGACGAGATAAACGCCGGTAACCAGTGCGGCCAGCCCAACTACAAATGCCCCAAACAGCGTCAGTTGATGACGGATTTTGACGTTGTTGAGCATGACGTTGTGCCTAAACCACCGGGTTGTCTACTACTCCCGTATCCGGCCGATCTGACGGCCAATTGATTCGATTTGTGCGTAGTTGTCATTCTTCGTCGCGATAAATTTCTTTGCGCCGAAGCCGGCCAACATCTTTGCCTGATCGGGTACGCTGCTGTCCAGCCTGAAAAATGCGGTCTGAACCTGTTGAATGAAATCCTTGCCGTAACGTTGCGCGACATGAGGATGGATAACCCAATGATAGTCAAAGAAATGAGGTGTCTCCCACAACATGGTCAACTTGGCGGGATCGATAGTACCGTCTTTAACGCGGCTGTTCCAAACCTGGATGTTCAAGGCGCCCGCGTCGTATGTACCAGATTGAACGAGCCTGATCGTCTCATCGTGCGTGCCGGAGAAGTAAACTGGCCCCTTAAAATCTGTTTGTTGCACGCCCGCCTGTAGCAGATAGTGCTCAGGCATCAGACTGCCTGACGTGGAGCTGCTGCTGCCGAAGGTGAATGAATGCCCTTTCAATTGCCGCAGGCCGTTGACGTCTGAAAACGGCTTAAGCCCGGTACGGGCATTGGCAATAAAAACGCTTTGGAACGCTGCATCAATGTCGCGCTGGACAATGGCCTGTGCCCCATCTACCCGGAGTCGCGCCTCTACTCCAGTCAGTCCACCGAACCAGACCATGTCTAATTTGCCCAATCGAAATCCATTGAGTGCCTCTTCGTAGGTTGAGACAGCCTGGTATTTCACCGGAATCCCCAATTTCTGTTGGAGATAGCCTGCAAGACTGTCATACAGGGGCTGGAGAATTTCTGGCTTCTGGTCAGGCAATGCACTGATGATCAACTGTTGTTGGCTGACTGTCGGCGAAGAGCACGCCGATACGAGCGCGATGACGATGACAATGCTAATCCATGCAAGGTGGATCAGTTTTTCCATGACGATTCTCATACCCTATATATTTATCTTAACCGTCGAGGAATGCCTTATTAGCGGAAAGTGAATGAATAACGTTCCGAACAATTGCCCGAAACGCCTGTTGTCCCATGTGCAATGAACCACAACCGCTTTCGGATCGACGAGCAAGCTGCCCGCGTTTTGTTCGTATGTGTGAGCCTAAGCAGCCTACAGAAACCAATTGCGGTGGGCACAAGTAGCTGAATTCTGTCGCTGCTGTAGGAGGGAGCCGGTTCCAGTAGTCGCCCTCATTTGATCCGCAGACCAACGCTCCAGTACAAACCCGTACAAACTCAGTACAGACCGGTATCGGAAAGCGGACCTGAGATCCAGGATCACTTATCCGAGATACCGCGATCTCGGAAACTTGAGCGCCAGGCCGCCTTTGCCGTTTGTTGCATATTCCGCAACAAACATTCCTGGAAATTTTCTTGATAAGAGCGACGGGCCAACGCCCGTAAAAGGGGACCCTAGGCGGCATACCCCCCTAGACAATGAAACGCGGAACGGCGGCCAGACAGAGCGGAACATTTAACTTCGGTTGAAGGTCTCGATCGGATGCGGTAGAGACATCGGATGCGGTGAGGCATCGCCGCCTGTAGAGTCTAGAGGCCAGGCGGAACAGATGAATCCCAAGTGGTAGGTTCGACCAGGCAACGACGCCGGACGAGCAGGGGTGGCACAAAAACCCCTTCCGCGGCCGGCGTTATTCCCATTGAAAACTCAGCGTGTCGCAGTTGGCTGAACGTTGGCACGAAATCACAATTTATAGTGACAGCGGACCCTCCTTTGCTGATAATCCTAACCTGTTAGGAAATGAGGAAGCAGTCATGAAAGTAGCCATTTACACGCGGGTTTCGGGGAAATCGAACCGGCAGGACGCGGCCAACCAATCGCTTCAGCTTGTGGAATACTGCCAGCGTCAGGGATGGGAATACGTTGAGTACACAGACCGGATGTCCGGAACGAAGGCGGATCGCACCGCTTTCGTGCAGATGTTCGAGGATGCGCGGTTGAAGAAGTTCGATCTAGTCCTGTTCTGGGCGCTTGATCGGTTCAGCCGCGAAGGCGTTACAGAGACGCTGAACCATCTGAAGGTCCTGGATAGCCATGGCGTGGCGTGGAAAAGCTTTACAGAGTCTTATCTTGATTCGACCGGCATGTTTAAGGAGGCAGTAATCGCGATTCTAGCCGCAGTCGCACGGCAGGAGCACGCTCGTATATCGGAGCGTGTTATCGCGGGTTTACGGAGAGCTAAACGCGAGGGCAAGGCATTAGGGCGGCCCAAGGTCATCGTGGACCGCGAGAAGATCCGAGAAGCCCGAGCGGCTGGCAAGTCGTTCCGTGCAATCGGTGCCGAGTTCGGGATTAGCCGAACGTTGGTCATGAATCTCCTCTAGAACCGGACGCCGCCCGCGCGGCTCCGGAGTTCCCGCTTGATCCCCCGGGTGGAACACTGCCTCCCCACTGGGTCCGACCCCGCATAGCCGCAGTCCCGACACGAAGAAACTTTTGAAATTCTCCTTTATCTGGAGTGTCTTTCCCCCTGCTAAGTCCTTTGAGATCCGGCCTCCCATGTTCCGTTAAGGGGATTTAATCTCCAGTTAATGAGCGGCTAATTGTCCTCGCGTTTAACTTCGTGGCGTGAGGTCCTCTCACGACCTATGAAAGGAGAAACGAAAATGAAGAGAATGATTCTTGTCATTAGTTTCGCGCTGGTATCGGCACTGAGTGCTGGTGCCCAGGGTAAGAGTCCATCCGCGCCGGCAAGGGACACTCACAGCAATGCCCCTACTTCCACGGACCGGGACAAGGGAACTGCCCGTGCCACGGATGTCGGCAAGGGCGAGAAGAAAGGCTTAAAAAAATCCAAGAAGGACAAAGACAAAAAAGGAAACACCACTCCGACCAGCAAGAAGTAATGCCCAGAGTGATCCTTGCCGCCGGACTCTTCCGGCGGCAAGTTTTATCACCTGTGTTTGGGCACTTGTCCGAGAACCGACTTACCAGGACCTAGACTCCCAGTGACGAGACGCTTGGAATTTCCCAGCCTGCAAAGTACCCTCTCGACCGTTGGAAGCCAAAGAGTTGTGAGGAATTTATTTAGCATCCGGGAGCCTATAACGAGCGGCGAAAGCAATTGCACCCGCTCTTTGATTTCGTCACTAAATTCCGTCAGGCACTACGGAACTGAACGCACAAGTCCCCGATTAACCGCCCTCTCGCTAACTCGAAGCAACTCATATGTCCAATAATTAGTTGCCCGCACGAGGTGACTGCGTCATGCTCAACGCCTACGACGTCCAGGTTGGGCGCCCGGTCTCGCAGCTGTAAAGGAGGAAGAGTACTCATGAACACTCCCGATCACTCCGCACTGGAGAAGCTCCTCGACAGTTCCGAGGACTTCGGCACTTTCGGCCGCTACAAGGAGACGCCGGTAGCCGAGATGTCGCTGGAGATGCGCGAAGCGTTCGACTTCACGAAAAATCTGCGTGGCCTGGTTCCCGGGCCACACAAGATCTGGGTGGCGAATCCGAAGCTGTCGAAGACGATCGTGCCCACCGGTGCCTATTTCCAGACGGCCTCGACGCTATCGAAGGCCGAGATCGAGA
>Ga0126381_100010421_pt1 | contig 10463 bp, 12 predicted proteins | sample PanSoiMetPlot_28_FD_96465 | JGI IMG/M metagenome (GOLD analysis project Ga0126381, IMG submission 96465) | Tropical forest soil microbial communities from Panama - MetaG Plot_28 | ecosystem: Environmental > Terrestrial > Soil > Tropical forest > Bulk soil | place: Panama | collected 2016-02-17 | reverse complement strand
TCGTCGGCGATGGGCCTCTGCGCGCGAGTTACGAAGCGCGAGCCGCGCATCTCGGTGCGGCGGTGAAGTTCGTGGGGCAGGTCTCCGACGAACGTCCCGAGTATTACGGCGGCGCCGATCTCTATCTCTGCCCGACCACCAAGGCGTCGTTCGGCATCACCCTGCTCGAAGCGATGGCCTGCGGCACGCCGCTCGTCGTGTCCGACATCACCGGGTTCCGCGAGCTGATCGCCGGGGGCGCCGAAGCGGTGCTGGTGCCAAAGGACAACCCGTTGGCCTGGGCCCGCGCGACGAACGCCCTGATCGAAGACTCCGCGCGGCGCGAAGTGATGGGAGCCGCGGGACTCGCCAAGGCGGCGGAGTTCGCCTGGCCCCGGATCGCGGAGCGGGTGCTCGAGGTTTACCAGCGGGTCAAGAAATGATCGAGACCGTTGCCGCGGTGGGTCTCTCCGCCGCCGGCCTGGCGGCGTATGGAGCCTACGCTCCGAACAGCCCGATCTTCGGTCGCTCCGTCGGTCACGGGCCACGGGACGGCAGGCGCGTCTACCTCACCTTCGACGACGGACCATCCCCCAGTGCCACGGCCCGCATCCTCGACGTGCTCGCGGCCGAGCGCGTGCCGGCGGCGTTTTTCATGGTGGGGGACTTCGTGCGGCGGATGCCCGCGCTGGCGCGGGCGGTGTCCGAAGCGGGTCACGAGGTGGGAAATCACACGCAAACCCATATCAAGCTGCACCGTCGCGGTCCGGGACGGATCCGGCGGGAACTGGAGGAAGCCCATGGCGTTATCTCTGAAGCCGCAGGCAAGGCCCCGAGGACCTTCCGGGCGCCTCACGGCTACCGGAACCCGTTCGTCGGTCGTACCGTAATGCGGCTGAGGTATACCCTCTTCGGGTGGACCTTCGGTGTTTGGGACAGTGCCCGGCCCGGGGCGGGGGAGATCCGGAGCCGTGTGCGCCGCAAGCTGTCCGCAGGCTCGATCATCCTCCTCCATGACGGCGACGGATACGATTTCGACGGCGACCGCACGCAGACCGCGGACGCTCTGCCCGGCATCATTCACGATGCCCGGGATGCGGGATACGAATTCGCGCCACTCGGGGAGCTGATCTGAAGAAAAGCCGTCGCTGGATCTGGTGGGTGCTGGGCTTCGCGGGAGCCGGCATCGCGCTCAAGGCGCTCGCCGGCTTCCCCTGGGAAGACACGCTCGCCACCCTCATCAACGCCAACTACTGGATCCTGGGCGTCGCCCTGGTGATCAACCTCGGCTCGCTCGTGGCCAAGGGTTGGGCGTGGCATCTCCTGCTCAATCCGGTCGCGCCCAACAAGTGGAAGACCGCGCAGGAAGCGAACCTCGTCGGCGCCGCGGTGAACAACGTCTCGATCGCGGTGGGCGGGGAAGCCGCGCGCATCCACTACATCGCTCAGCGCGACGGTGTGCCCGTCGGTGCCGCCATCTCCTCGGTGGTCTGGACCCGCGTCACCGAAACGATCGCGCTGGCCATCTTCCTCGTGATGGCGCCCAGCCTCCTGCACCTGCCTCACTGGCTGCGGGGTTTACAAGTAGGCGCCGGACTCGGCCTCGTCATCGTCATGCTGATCACGTGGCACCGGGGCTGGTCGTGGATTCTGAACCAGCTGCCCCCGTCGCTGCAGCGGCGCGCCGCCGTCCTGGCGGAGATGGGGTCCGGTGGGCGGCTCTTCTGGCCGACGGTGCTTGGCCTGGTCAACTGGGGTACGCAGTGGGCCACGTACCACCTGGTCCTCGTGGCCGCGCACATCCCGGTGTCCCCTGCGGCGTCGTTCACCGCGCTGGTCGCCGCCAACCTCGGCGGTGTCGTCCGGATCACCCCCGCGGGGCTCGGTGTCACCCAGGCGGCGATGGTCGTCGGTCTCCTGCAGTTCGGTGTGCCCGCCGACCGTTCGGTGGCGGCGGGGCTCGCGCTGCAGGCACTTCAGGTTCTTCCCGTGATCTTCTTCGGAGCGCTGCTGACCGGTTGGCGCCTTACCGAAACCGCGCGTCGCGCGGAAGAGACCGAAGCGCTTCAACCCATCTGATCAGGCACGAGGGGTGTCGGGGGGGAGATGTCCCTCGGCCTTTGCCTGCGCGTATCCCATCCCCTTGAGGCGGATGATCCGCATCTCGATGGGCGGGTGGGATGCCATGACGTCACCCAGCGTGCCCGGGTGGTCGTTCAACTTCCGGTCAAGCGGATCACAAATGCAGAGGTGTGCCGCGCCTGCCTTCAGGTGCGTTGCCGGGGCGTCCGAGGTCTCAATCTTCTGCAACGCGTTGGCGAGCGCGGTCGGATTCCGCGTGAATTGCGCCGACATGGCGTCGGCCAGATACTCGCGCTTCCGGCTCACCGCCATCGCCAACATTTGCGTGATGATCGGGGCCAGGATCCAGGAGAGAATCCAGATCACGAGCAGCACAACGACCAGGGCGCCGAGGTCGCCCTCGCCTTTGCCACGGGAACGCCCTCCACTGCGGCCGCCCCAGAAGAAGCGCCCCGTGCCGTCGCGGATCAGCAGCACCACTCCCACCAGTGCCGCGAGTGTCGTCATCAACCGGACGTCAAAATTCTTGATGTGACCGAGCTCGTGGGCGACCACACCCTGGAGCTCGTCGCGTGACATCAGGTCGAGGAGTCCCTGGGTCACCGCGATGTGCGCGTGTTGCGGATCGGTTCCGGTGGCGAATGCATTGGGCGCGGGATCGTCGACGATCCAGATGCGGGGGCGGGGGATGCCAGCCGCGATGGCCATTTCCTCGACGACATTGACGAGCTGTTTTTCCTGGTCGGTGGCGGGATCGGTGATTTCGTGTGCGCCGGTGGACCAGAGCACTTTCTCGGGTCCGGTGCTGTACCCGTACCAGGCGATCCAGGCGGCGACGACCGTCAGCAGGATCCCGAACCAGGGAAACGTGTGATGGGTCTCGTAGGGCAGGTTGTGGAGCGTGGCGAGGTAGTAGATGTAGTCCCCGCCGAACCCGAGCCAGGCGAAAAACAGCACGAAGCAGACCACCAGCAGGGTGGTCCGGTGGCGGTTGGCGTCCTGCTGCTGAAAGAGGGTGGGGCCGGGGGTCGCGCTTTCGCCGCTCACGCCTTGGGCTTCGTCGAGAGATCGACCTGCGGCACGGCCTTGTCGGCCTGGTCGTCGATCTCCCAGAGCTGCGCGGCGGCCGCGTTCGCCAGCCCCGCCATCAGGCTCGCCGGGAACTGCTGCTGCTTCGTGTTGTACTGCGTCGCCGTGTCGTTGTAGAGCTGACGGGCGAACGAGATCCGGTTTTCCGTCGAGGTCAGCTCTTCCTGCAGCTGGCCGACGTTCCCCGTGGCCTTCAGGTCCGGGTACCGCTCCACCACCACCATCAACTTCGACAGCGCGCCCGACAGCGCGTTCTCGGCCTGACTGATCTGTTTCATGGCGTCGGGGCCGGCCGCGGCATTCACCTGCACCGCTTGATTCCGGGCCTGCACGACCGCTTCGAGGGTCGACTTCTCGAAATCCATCGCGCCCTTCACCGCGTTGACCAGGTTGGGAATGAGGTCATGGCGGCGCTTGAGCTGCACATCGATCTGTTTGAACGCGTTGGTGGTCTGGTTCTTCAGCGAAATGAGGCCGTTGTATGCGCTGATGGCCCAGAGGACGACGACCACCACGAGAATCAGGAGAATCCAGGAACCCATCGTTCGTCTCCGATACGGGTCAGAGAACCCCGGGCTGAAACCCGGGGCTAGCGCACTATGCCGGCGACGGCGGCAGGAGTTTCGCCAGGGCCGCCCGGATCGCTTCCGCCAGCGCGGCATCGTCGGCGCCGACGCGGGCCAGCGGATGCTCGGAATCGACGTGGAGCTCGACACCACGTGTGACGGGGACACGCCGCCAGGTCCGGGCGCCTTCGGGGTCCTTCCCCGCGTCCCGCGCGAGCCACGCCGACAGCGCCCGGCCCGAACGGCCGCGGGGCATGCGGGGCGCGCCGCGAAGGGCGAGGCGGTCGGGGAGCGGGAGCGCGGCGCCCAGCGTCTGCGCCGCCCGTCGCTCGAGCACATCGCCGGTCTGGTCCTGCATCTCACGCGCGATCGCCGCGAGGGTTGCCCCCTCCATCTGGCGAAGCTTGATCCAGAGCAGCTGCAGGAAATGCCGGTACGAATAGGTCGCGGCGGTGCCGCGGCCTTCGGGGGGACTTACCAGGCCCCGGGTCACATAGAACCGGACCGTGCGCTCACTCGGCGCCGCCCGCGCGGCCGCGTTGATCGGCGTGACCGCGGACGCGTCGAGGACGGCCCCGACGAGCACCGCGAGGTCCCGCAGGTTCCACGGGGCCAGCGAGCGGTACTCGCGCAGGGTGTGGAGGGGATCGGCGGCCTGGGGTACCGTCATGTCAGGCCTCCTCCGCCCGGCGGGTCCGCCACGCGCGCACATGGCTCAGCCACTCCTCGATCTGCTCGAGGTTGAAGGGCTTGGAGATCAGGGGGCAGGAGTTCCGGGCGATCCACTCGAGCACCTCCGGTGCTTCTCCATCTCCGGTCATCACCGCGACGCATCCTTGAAGCTCGGGCCAGCGGGCGATCGCGGCGACATAAAAGGCCAGCCCCGACATCGTCGGCAGATGGACGTCGAGGAGTATCGCCGTGGGGCGCTCGGTGGTGAGGAGCTCGAGCGCGCTCTCGGCTGACGCGGCGCCGATGACGCGGTACCCCATGCGGGTGAGCGCGCGCTCGAGCACCCGACGCAGCGGGGCTTCGTCGTCGACCACCAGCACGGTGGCCTTCGGCGCGCTTGCGCCCGTCATGCCGTCGCCACCGAGGTGGAGTCCGACGTGCTCTGCCCGAGGAACCGGCGCATCACTCGTTCGAGCGCTTCCTCCGTACTTAGGCACACCCGCATCTCGCCGGCGGTGAGGCCGAGGTACGTGCGGGCGTGCTGCTGGAGGGTCTTCACGCGGGTGTATCCCAGTCGCTTCGCGACATCCTCGACGGTGAATCCGGGGTCGATGAGCAGCCGGTGCGCGTACAACACGCGGGTCGCCGCCAGAAAATGACGGGGGCTCGGCAGATGGGCGCGGGTGAACCAGCGCTCGCAGGTCCGGCGATCCACTGATGCCCGGAGCGCGAGGTGCTGGACGGTCTGCACCTCTTCGGGGATCCGGAGCGCCTCTTCGAGGACCCACCGGAGCTCGGTGGGGAGGGGCGCCAGCCGGCTCTCGAGCTGTTCCAGGAATTGCTGGGACGAGCCGCGCGCGTACTCCTGCTCGAGCGCTTCCCGCAAACGCGTGGGATGATCGTCGAGCCGCGCGAAAATGACTTCGCGAATGCCGCGCCGGCCCAGCGTGAGGAGCACCGCGGCCAGCTCGGGCGTGAGCGTCGTGTAGAGGATGAGCGGAAGTGAAGGGAACATCTTCCGGAGCTGCTCGATCTCGTGGCTCCGGGCTTCGCCGCCGAGCAGCGGGTCGATGACGGCGACTTCGACGGGCCGCGCTTGAATGGTCTCCAGAACCTGACCCCATTCCAGGGCGCGCACGAAGCTGAACTGTCCCGCGGCGGCGCGGCGCAGTTTATGGTACTGCACGTCGGGTATGGCGCCCAGGACGAGCATAAATGTCGCAAAAACGTCCTATCGTGCCGCAAAACCGACCTTAACCCGGAGCGCCTCCGTTCACAGGTTGTCAGGGCTGTCGGCAAACAGTCCCCACCACCTACGTCGGAGGTTCTATGTCGCGCCGGATTCGCTACCTGCTGCCCCTGCTCCTCGTCACGTTCACGCTCGTCGCGTCGGCCTGCGCGGATTCTACCGGTCCGCACCCCGACACGACGCCGTGCGACCGCCCGAACAACAACACCTGCTCCTGATGCACTAGTCGACGGCCGCGAGCTCGCGCAGTCCCGCGCGCACTGCGTCCAACGACTCGCTCTCGACCGACTCCGCGGATTCAGCCGGCTCCAACCGGCTGGGTTCGCGGAGGTCGTGCTTCAGCCCCTCAATGCGGAATACAAACTCGTGGAGCATGTGCTTCCGGGCCAGCTCGATCGCCTGCTCCAGCAAGTCCAGGCCGCGTTCCCGGTTGCCGAAGCGCGCATCCGCCATTCCCTGTTTCATGAAAAAGTCCACCCGCATGCTCGGTGTGAATCGCGGCTCGCGGTGGCGGGCTTCCTCCCGCCAACGCGTGTAGCCGAACCGGTCCCCGCGGAGCGATGAGGTCTCCATCAGCTCAAGCACCGCGTTGCTCCCGTCTTCGGACTCACCACGGATTTGGAGGGCGCTCCGGAGAGCCCGATCCGAAGCCGCATGGTCCCCAACTTGACGGAATTCGATACCGAGCGTGATCAGGATCCTGACCTTCGCAGGCACGTCTTCATAGAGCTCGAAAGCGCGCCATTCGAGGGGAATGGCGTCGGCGGCATTCCCCCGAGCTGACAGAGTGTCCGCGAGGCCTTGCGTGGCCCGGGCCTCCGCGTCGCGTTGATGCGCGGCCTGCGCATCGACGATCAGCTGTCGATACCCAGCCTCCGCCTCGGCGAGATTGCCCCGACCCCACACGATGTTGACGCGGCCAATGCGGGACAGGAGCTCGGAGTAGATATCCCCGGCGAGCAGCGCTCGCGATCCGGCTTGTTCGTATGCAGCGTACGCCTGGCCGAAGTTGGTCAGTTTCCGGTGCACCCTGGCGATCCGCAGCGTCGTGGCGATGACGTCGCCCTGAGCTACTCCTTCGCCCCCGACGATCAACGACGTATCAAGCACATCCAGCGCTTCTTCGTACAGTCCGGTGTCTTCGAGAAAGTGCCCGTAGGCGATCAGGGCCGGCGTAACCAACTGGCGGCGCTGTGCCGTGAAGGCGTCCCGCGCACCCTTGACGACGGCGAGCAGCAGCGCCTTTTCGGCCGATTCGACGTCGAGTTCGCGCGCGTATCGCTCGGTGGCACTCGCCTGATAGAGGAACACATCGGGCGCTGCGGCCGACTGGCTCGGATGCAGGAGGTCCACCAACCGGAGGACCAGGAACGCCGCCTGCCCGAGCCGGGCCGCTGGCGATCCCATCTCCGGCTCGCTCGTCGCCCGCGCCAGAAAAACAGCGTGGCGGAGCGCGTGGGGGACTTCCGAAACCTCCGTCAGGGGACCTCCAAATCAGGGTTCACAGTGCGGTTCGGGGGTACTTTGTGCACTCCCCGTGCCGCGGTCGCAAGATCATAGCCTGTAGCAACCTAGCTCATTCCAGAGCACTCCGTTAGGCTCATTTCCCCTGCATTTTCCCGGTACGTCTCGCAACGTTCCGGTGACGGGTTTTCGGCCATTTTGCCGACTTTGGCTGATGCACAAGGGCCACAGCCTTCTCGAGTTAATGGTGGTGCTCGCCATCGTGGGAGTATGCCTTGCCGTGGCTACCCCACTGCTCACCGATGTGTTGGACTGGATAGCGGCTGATGGAGCAGCGCATGACGTCACAATGGCGCTGGCGGTTGCACGGCAGGAGGCGGTGGCTGAGGGCAGGCTGGCCCGCGTGCGGATGACCCCGGACTCGATCCTGGTCGAGGTGCGAGACATTGGGAACTGGGTCCTTTTTCGGCGATTCGCAGGCCCCGCAGGGAAGGGTGTCAGGCTTCTGGTGTCCAATCCAGAGGTCGTTTTTTCACCGATGGGCGCCGGCTGGAGCGCGTCCAATACCACAGTGACCCTCACCCGGGGGAAGCGTCAGGAGCGGATCACGACGTCGCGGGTGGGGCGGGTGAAGCGCTGGTGAAACGGAAGCCGGGTGAAACCGTTTGGGGGGTGCAACCGTATATGGGGTTGAAGCATCTCATGCAGTGAGGGACTCGCGAAACCCCTGCGCAAAGGCTCCCGTGCTGGGAGCAGCAGAACATAAACGACTTGATCGCGGCCGAAGTGTGACGGCCACTTCGCCCGATCGCCAACCCGGGGAGTAATCGGCCCCGGGTTTGGTTTTTCTATATCCCGTGGTCCACGCCGCCGTCGTCCAGGAACACCAGGCTCTTCCGCCTCCCCACCACCGTCGCGAGGGTGTTGAAGACCCTCGGATCGACGACGCTGCCGGCCATCTCGCGCAGGCGCTCGATGGTCTGCTCGGGGGTCAGCTTTTCCTGGTAGGGACGTGCGGTCGACAGGGCGTCGAAGACCTCGGCGGTCCCCAGGATGCGTCCACCCAGCGGGATCTCTTCCCCCCGGAGTCCGTCCGGATATCCCGTGCCATCCCACCGTTCGTGATGGCTGCGAACCATATCGATCACGCCACCCAGGTGCGTGAGCGGCGCCAGGATCTGGGAGCCGATGATCACGTGCTGCTTCACATGCTCGTATTCTTCCGGCGTGAGCGGTCCCTGCTTGTTCATCACGCTCTCGCGGGTACCGATCTTCCCGATGTCGTGCAGCCGACCGGCCACCCGCACGTTCTCGACGTCTTCGTCGGAGAGTCCCATCTCGTTCGCGATGGTCGCGGCCAGGTCCGCCACCCGCGCCGAGTGACCGCGGAGAAACGGATCCTTCGCTTCGAGGGCGTTGACCAGAGCTTCGAGTGTCGCCACCGAGATCCGCTCCAGCTTGTGCCGCTCCCGTTGCAGCTCGGCGGTGCGGGTGGTGACTTCTTCCTTCAGCCATTGATTCAGGTGGCGGTGCTCGAGGAGGGTCTCACGGCGCTTGAGGGCGCGCTGAATGGCCCGTCCCAGATCCGCCAGCTCGATGGGTTTGGTGAGATAGTCCATCGCGCCCCGCTGCATACAAAGCGCGGCCGACGTGGCGTCGTTGACGGCAGTGAGCATGAGAATGGCGAGATCCGGTTCGATCTCGAGGGCCTGGGGGACCAGGTCCACGCCGCTGGTGCCCGGCATCCGAATGTCGCACAGCATGAGGGTCAGCTTGTGCCGGCGCAACGCCGTGAGGGCCTCTTCACCGGAAGCGGCCGTCAGGACGTCGAACTGCTGCTGCTGTAGGAACTTCTTCAGGGCGGTGCGGATGGGCTCTTCGTCGTCGACCACCAGCACCGACACGGTACCGGGCAGTTCAGCCACGTGCCCTCCTAGCGGCTGACCAAACTTATTACTCCGCCGCCACGAACGTTAGGTCAACGGGCCCCTTGATCAGTCCGGCCCGCTGGGCCCGCTCGAGCAGTGCGGCGACGGCCTTCCGACCCAGCTCGCCATAGTCGACGGTGTAATGATTCACGTACATCGCGACGAAGCGGTCCACCTTCTCATCATCCAATCCCCTACCGAACCCCTTGGCGTGGGCCAGTGCGGGCGAGCGGTGCTTGAGTCCGTATTGGATGCTGGCCTTCAGGTCCCGCGCGATGGCTTTCATGAGGTCTTCGCCCAAGTCCCGCCGCACCACGTTGCCACCGAGGGGCAGGGGCAGCCCGGTCTCGCCGTGCCACCATTCGCCCATGTCCGCCCAGAGATGCAGCCCGCGGTCCGCGAACGTCAGCTGCCCCTCATGGATGAGCAGCCCCGCCTCGGCCTTGCCCGCCACCACATAGTCTTCGATTTCATCGAACGGGACCACGACCGGTTGCACCGCGGGCTGGTAGAGCTGCAGCGCCAGCCAGGCGGTGGTCATGGTCCCGGGAATGGCGACGACCCGGTGCGCCAATCCCTTTCGGGGGTCGGCGGGAGCGGGGGTTTTGGCGACCACGCGCGGTCCGTACTTGTCACCGATGCTGGCGCCATGCGCGAGCAGGGCGTAGCGGTCCGCGAGCGAGGCGTACGCGTGAATCGAGCAGGCCGTGACTTCGAGCTCGCCGGCCAGGGCGCGGCGGTTCAACGACTCGATGTCGGAAAGCTCGTGAATGTATTTGCGGTCACCGGTGTCGATCTTGCCGGCCGCCAGGGCCCAGAACATGAACGCGTCATCGGAGTCGGGACTGTGGGCCAGGTGTATGGTCGGCATGTATCGGGTGGATGAAGGGGAACGGCTACCGGGCGGGCGCAGGACGAGAGCGCGGTGTCGCGGTAGCGATGGCGGCAGTCGCTTCGGTGTGGAAGGCGTCGATGGCGGCGCCGTGCTCGGCGTATTCGGGACGCTGGCGCGCGCGCTCCGCGTGCTCGTTCGCGAGGAATGCCTGGTAGGCCTTCCGCGCCCCCGCGGCGTCCCCTTTTTCCGTGAGTCCCTGTGCCCGCAGCATCAGGCCATACAGATGTGTCGGAGCAGACGCGAGGATCGTGTCGGCTTCCGCCAGCGCGCCATTCGGATCGTTGCCGGCGAGATGCAGCACGCCGAGGTCGTAATGCGCATCCAGGTCGAGCGACGGAAGCTGGGCGTAGGCGCCGAGTGCCATGGGCATGAAGAACTGCACCGAGTCTTGCACGCCGCGCTGCGCGAGGTCGACGACGCGGTCGAAGAGCCGCTGCGCGCGTTCTTGCGGAGACATGCGGCTGATATCGGGCGCGGCTCCGGCCGGAGCGGTCAGAGCCGGCGCCGCAGGTGGCGGCGCGGCCGCGGCCGACGCGCCG
>Ga0126381_100010419_pt1 | contig 10464 bp, 11 predicted proteins | sample PanSoiMetPlot_28_FD_96465 | JGI IMG/M metagenome (GOLD analysis project Ga0126381, IMG submission 96465) | Tropical forest soil microbial communities from Panama - MetaG Plot_28 | ecosystem: Environmental > Terrestrial > Soil > Tropical forest > Bulk soil | place: Panama | collected 2016-02-17 | reverse complement strand
CGGCGTCGAGGAACGGCACGTGCAGGCGGGCGGCGAGGATCCGCCCGACCGTGGGCTTGCCCACGCCGCTCACGCCCATCAACACGACCACGCGGCCCATCCGGGCAGCTCAGCACATCGGGCGCGGCGGTACGATCGAGACCTGATGGAGAACCGCTGATGGAGACGGTCGACGACGTCCGCGTCGCGCTCGCCGAGCACGACTACCTCGCCGACGAGGGGCTCGCCACCGCGGTGTTCCTCGCCATCCGGCTCCAACGCCCGTTGCTGCTCGAGGGCGAGGCCGGGGTGGGCAAGACCGAGGTCGCCAAGGTGCTCGCCCGCTGGACCGGCGGCGAGCTCGTGCGGCTCCAGTGCTACGAGGGCATCGACGCCGCCCAGGCCGTCTACGAGTGGGACTACTCCCGCCAGCTGCTCCACCTCCGCGCCGTCGAGGCGGGCGGGGGAGACGTGGTCGAGGACGAGCTCTACTCCGAGCGGTTCCTGGTGAAGCGTCCGCTGCTGCGGGCCATCGCCTACGAGCACGACGCCCTCACGCCCGCGGCGCCGCCCGTGCTGCTCGTCGACGAGGTCGACCGCGCCGACGACGAGTTCGAGGCGTTCCTCCTCGAGATCCTGTCCGACTACACGGTCACCGTGCCCGAGCTCGGCACCTTCCGTGCGTCGGTGCCGCCGCTCGTCGTGGTCACGTCCAACCGCACGCGCGACGTGCACGACGCGCTGAAGCGCCGGTGCCTGTACCACTGGATCGCGCACCCCGACTTCGACCGCGAGCTCGCGATCCTGCGGGTGCGCGCGCCCGACGTGCCCGAGGCGCTCGCCCGGCAGGTCGCCGCCGCCGTCGAGGCGATGCGCACGCTCGACCTCTACAAGCCGCCGGGCGTGGCCGAGACCATCGACTGGGCCAACGCGCTCGCCGCGCTCGGGCAGTCCGCGATCGACGACCACTCGGTCGCGGCGACGCTCGGCACCATCCTCAAGTACCGCGAGGACCAGGAGCGCACGCTCGCGCACGGGCTCGACCAGCTTGTCCACGCCGCCGCGGAGCGCAGTGCCTGACACCACGGTGGCCGGCGTCGCCGAGCTCGACACGCCCGGCGGGTTCGACCGGCTCGCGGTGGGCTTCGCGCGTCTCCTGCGCGCCGCGGGCCTCGACGTCCCGGTGGGCAACACCGTCGCGTTCGGCCAGGCGATCGCCGCGGTCGGGGTGGAGCCGCGCTCGGCCCTGTACTGGGCCGGACGGGCCACCTTGGTGCGCCGGCCCGAGGACGCCGACATCTACGACCGCGCGTTCGCGGCCTGGTGGGAGCACCTCCACACGCTCTCGCTCGGCGCCGCGGTGACGCGCGACGTGGTCGTCGCGTTCGACACCGCCGATGATGCCGCCGTCGCCGCCGACGACGGCGAGCCTCCCGGGGGTGACGTGCAGTCGGTCCGCTACAGCCGCGCCGAGGTGCTGCGCGAGCGCGACTTCGCGCACTACAGCCCCGAGGAGTTCGCGGAGGCGCGGCGGCTGATGGACGACCTGCGTGTCACCGGGGCGATGCGGCGTTCGCGGCGCATGCGTCCCAGCCGCCACCAGCGCGGCCGTCCCGATCTCCGCCGCACCGTCCGGCGGGCGATCCGCGCCGGCGGAGAACCGATCCACCGCGCGTACGTCGCGCCCTCCGAGCGGCCCCGGCGGCTCGTGCTGCTCTGCGACGTGAGCGGCTCGATGGAGACGTACGCCCGGGCGCTGGTCCGATTCCTGCACGCCGCCGTCGTCGGGCGGGGGAGCGTCGAGGCGTTCGCGCTCGGCACCCGGCTCACGCGCATCACCCGCGAGCTCTCGTCGCGCGATCCCGACGCCGCCATCGCGGCCGCCGCGCACCGGGTGGCGGACTGGTCCGGTGGCACCCGCCTCGGCGAGGGGCTGCGCACGTTCAACGACGAGTGGGGTGTCCGCGGCATGGCCCGCGGTGCGGTCGTCGTGATCCTCTCGGACGGCTGGGACCGCGGCGAGCCGGAGCTGCTCGCGGAGCAGATGGCGCGCCTGCACCGCGTGGCGCACAAGGTCGTATGGGTCAACCCGCTGAAGTCGTCGCCCGACTACGCGCCGCTCGCGCGGGGCATGGCCGCGGCGCTGCCCCACGTCGACGAGTTCGTCGAGGGCCATTCGCTGGCGTCGCTGGAACAATTGGCCCGGATCGTGGCGTCGTAGTCGTGGTGAAAGACCACGCAGGGGACAGGAGCGCGAGATGAAGGAAGTGCTCGACGACATCGAGCGGTGGCGGGCGGGCGGTCACCGGGTCGCGGTGGCACGCGTGGTGGCCCTCGAAGGGTCGGCGCCGCGCGACCCCGGCGCCACCATGGCGGTGAACGACGCCGGTGAGGTCGCCGGCTCCGTCTCCGGGGGTTGCGTGGAGGGCGCGGTCGTCACCGCGTCGCTCGAGGTGCTCGAGGGCACGCGCGAGCGTGGCATCGTCACCTTCGGCTACTCCGACGACGAGGCGTTCGCGGTGGGCCTCACGTGCGGCGGCACCATCCACCTGTTCCTCGAGCCCCTCGACTGGTAGCACCCGAGCCCATGCCCGACGCCATGTCAGACACGCCCATCTACGACGAGCTGCGCGACGCGCTCCGGACCGAGCAACCGGTGGCGCTCGCCACCATCACCGCGGGCCCGGGCATCGGCAACAAGCTGCTGGTGCGGCCCGACGGCTCCACCGGCGGCACGCTCGGCAACGTCGACCTCGACCGCGTCGTCGGTCGCGACGCGCGCGGCGAGCTCTCGGCCGGGCTCACGATCACCCGCCACTACGGCGCGCACGGCGAAGCGCGGGAGGACACCGTCTCGGTGTTCATCGAGTCGTTCGCCCCACCGCCGCGCATGGTGATCTTCGGCGCGGTCGACTTCACCCGCGCCCTCGCCAGCGTGGCCAAGGTGCTCGGCTACCGCGTGGTGGTGTGCGACGCGCGTGCGGTGTTCGCCACCCGCCAGCGCTTCCCCATGGCCGACGAGGTCGTGAACGACTGGCCCGACCGCTACCTGGAGAAGATCGGCGACGAGCTCGGGCCGCGCGACGCGGTGTGCGTGCTCACGCACGACAGCAAGTTCGACGTGCCCGCCATCGTCGGGTCGCTCGCCACCGACGTGGGGTACCTCGGCGCGATGGGGTCGCGCCGCACGCACGGCCAACGGATGCAGCGCCTGCGCGAGGCCGGCGTCGACGACGACGGCCTGGCCCGGGTGATGGCCCCCATCGGGCTCGACATCGGCGCCCGGACGCCGGAGGAGACCGCCATCTCGATCTGCGCCGAGATCATCGCCACCCGGACGGGCCGCCGGGCGCAGTCGCTGCGCGACGCCGACGGTCCCATCCACGGCTGACGGGGCCGGCGGCAGGTGGACCTCGGGTTGACCGGACGCCGGGCGGCGGTGGCGGCGTCGTCGGCCGGGCTCGGCTTCGCCACCGCGGCGGCCCTCGCCGCCGAGGGCGCGCGGGTCGCGCTGTGCGGGCGCGACGAGGCCAAGCTGCAGGCCGCGGCGGCGCAGATCGGCGAAAGAGCCGTCCCGCTCGTCGCCGACGTCTCCACCGTCGCCGGCGCGCTCGGGTTCGTGCGCGGCGCCACCGATGCGCTCGGCGGCCTCGACATCCTGATCACCAACGCGGGCGGGCCACCACCGGCCACCGCGACCGAGGCCACGCTCGAGCAGCACCGCGCCGCCCTCGAAGCCAACTGCCTCGGCGCGATCGCGATGTGCGAAGAGGCGCTGCCCGCGATGCGCGCCCAGCGGTGGGGGCGGATCGTGGCGATCACGTCGCTCGGCGTGCGCCAGCCGATCCCCACGCTCGTGCTGTCGAACACCGCCCGCACCGCGCTGCACGCCTTCCTCCGCACGCTCGCGCGCGAGGTCGCCGGTGACGGGGTCACCGTGAACTCGGTGCAACCGGGCACGATCGAGACCGACCGCATCCGGTTCCTGTTCCAGGGCGACATGCGCGCGGCCGCGGCGGCCGTCCCCGCGGGCGAGGTCGGGCAACCCGCGCAGTTCGGGCAGGTCGCGGCCTTCCTGTGCTCCGAGGCGGCGGCGTACGTCACCGGTGTGGCGATCCCCGTCGACGGCGGCACGTACAGCGGGTTGCTCTGAATCCAGCGCGTACGCTCTGGCAGATGGAGACGGGGCGCGAGTCTCGGATCGTCACCATCCCGAACGTGATCTCGCTGGTGCGCCTCGCGTGCGTGCCCGTCTTCGTGTGGCTCCTCGCCGCCGGCCACCTGCTCGCCGCGGCCATCCTGCTCGGCGTCCTCGGCGCGTCCGACTGGGTCGACGGGTGGATCGCCCGCCGGTTCGACCAGACCAGCGACCTCGGCAAGGTGCTCGACCCGGTGGCCGACCGGATCCTCCTCATCGTCGCCGCGGTCGCGCTGATCGTGCAGGGCAGCGTGCCGCTCCTGGTCGGCCTCCTCGTCCTCGTGCGCGAGGCGGCGGTGAGCGCCGCGGTGCTCGCCCTGGCCGCGGCGGGCGCCCGCCGGATCGATGTGCAGTGGGTGGGCAAGGCGGGCACGCTGTCGTTGATGTTCGCGTTCCCGCTCTTCCTCTGGGCCGACGCGGTGGCCGGCGCGCAGCACGATCTCGTCCTCGCCGCCGCGTGGGTGTTCGCGGTGGTCGGGCTCGTGCTCAGCTACTACGCCGCGCTCGTCTACGTGCCCCTGGCACGGGGCGCGCTGCGCGAGGGCCGGGAGGCACGCGACGCTCGGGACGGGGGCGAAGCGCGGGCCGCGCTGGGCGAGCCGGGGAGCCTCGTGCGGTGAAGGCGGTCATCATGGCCGGCGGTGAGGGCACCCGACTGCGCCCGCTCACCAGCAACTCGCCGAAGCCCATGATGCCGCTGGCGAACAAGCCGATGATGGAGCACATCGTCAACCTGCTCGTGCTCCACGGGTTCGACGACATCGTGGTCACCGTGGCGTTCCTCGCCAACCAGATCCGCGACTACTTCGGCGACGGCTCCGACTTCGGCGTCACCATGCGCTACGCCACCGAGGACACGCCCCTCGGCACCGCCGGGTCGGTGCGGAACGCGGCCGACGAGCTCGACGACACGTTCCTCGTGATCTCGGGTGACGTGCTCACCGACATCGACCTCACCACGTTCGTGAAGGCGCACCGCGACGCGGGTGCCACCGCGTCGATCGCGCTCAAGCACGTCGACAACCCGCTCGAGTTCGGCATCGTCATCACCCGTCCCGACGGGACGATCGAGCGCTTCCTCGAGAAGCCGAGCTGGGGCGAGGTGTTCTCCGACACGATCAACACCGGCATCTACGTGCTCGAGCCCGAGGTGTTCTCGTACATCGAGGCCGGTGCGGTGGTCGACTTCTCGGGCGACGTGTTCCCCGCGCTGCTCGCCGACAACCACACGATGCACGGGCACATCGCCGAGGGGTACTGGGAGGACGTCGGCACGCTCGAGGCCTACAGCCGCGCCCACACCGACGTGCTCGACGGTCGGGTCAAGGTGGAGGTCGACGGGTTCCGCCTGGGCGACCGGCGCTGGATCGGCACCGACGTCGAGATCAGCCCCGAGGCCCACATCCAGGACCCGGTCGTCATCGGCGACAGCTGCCGCATCGAGGCGGGCGCCACGGTCCGGCCGTACACGGTGCTCGGCACCGACGTGATCGTGAAGGCCGACGCCTTCCTCGAGCGCACGATCTGCCACGACCACGTCTACGTGGGGCCGCAGGCGAACCTGCGCGGCTGCGTCATCGGCCGCAACACCGACCTGCGCGCGCACGTGCGGGTGGAGGAGGGCACGGTCGTCGGCGACGAGTGCTTCGTGGGCCACGACGCGGTCATCAACCCGAACGTGAAGGTGTACCCGTTCAAGACGGTCGAGTCGGGCGCCATGGTCACGTCGTCGATCGTGTGGGAGAGCCGCGGCGCGCGCACCCTCTTCGGACGCCGCGGCGTGCGCGGGCTCGCCAACGTCGACATCAACCCGGAGGTGGCGGTGCGCCTGGCGATGGCCTACGGCACCGCGCTGTCCAAGGGCGCCAGCATCACCACGAGCCGCGACACCAGCCGTCTGGCCCGGGCGCTCAAGCGGGCGCTCATCGCCGGGGTCAACCTGGCCGGGGTGAACGTCGAGGACATCGAGCTCGCCACCGTGCCGCTCACCCGCTTCCAGGCGCGCAACAGCCAGGCCCAGGGTGGCATCACCGTGCGGCTCGCCCCCGGCGACCCCGACACGGTCGAGATCCGGTTCTTCGACGACGAGGGCCGTGACATCGACCCGAGCATGCAGCGCAAGATCGAGCGCCTCCTCTACCGCGAGGACTTCCGACGGGCGTTCGGCGGCGACATCGGCGACATCGTCTTTCCGCCCCGGTCGCTCGAGTTCTACAGCGCGGCACTGGAGCGCGCGGTCGACATCGACACCGTGCGCTCGCGCGCGTTCAAGTTGGTGGTCGACTACTCGTTCGGCGCCGCGTCGATCGTGATGCCGGGCCTGCTCACCAAGCTCAACGCCGAGGTGCTCGCCATCAACCCGTTCGCGAGCACGTCCGCGGCCACGTCCACCGCCGAGGCGCGCGACGCGCAGCTGGCGCGCATCGCCGAGCTGGTGCGGGTGTCGGGCAGCGACCTCGGCTTCATGGTCGACCCCGACGGCGAGTTCGCCACCTTCGTCGACGACGCCGGCCACGTGCTCGAGCCCGACGAGCTGCTGCTGTCGATCGTGTCGCTCGTCGCGCAGGCGGTGCCCGAGGGGAGCGTCGCGGTGCCCGTCAACGTCACCAGCGCGGTCGACCGCATCCTCGGCCGCCCCGACGCGGTCGTCCGCACGAAGCTCTGGGGCGCGAACCTCATGGAGGTGGCCACCAGCGGGAGCGTGGTGTTCGCGGGGACGGCCGACGGCGGGTGCATCTGGCCCGACTTCCTGCCGTCGTACGACGCGGCCGCCACGCTCGTGAAGCTCCTCGACCTCCTCGCCGCGGTGGGCCGACCGCTGTCGTCGGTGATGGCGGGCCTGCCCGACCTGCACGTGGTGCACGAGGAGATCGTCACGCCGTGGGAGCGCAAGGGCACGGTGATGCGCGAGACGGCGGAGCGCGCCGGCCACCGCGAGGTCGAGCTGATCGACGGCGTGAAGGTGATCGACGACGGCCGGTGGGCGCTCGTCCTCCCCGATCCCGACGAGGCGCTCACCCACGTGTGGGCGGAGGCGGCCACCGACGTCGACGCGCGTCGCCTGGCCGAGGAGTACGTGCAGCGGATCCGACAGGTGCTCCGCTAGCTCGCTACTCTCCGCCGATGAATTTTCCCGGCGAGCTGCGCTACAGCAACGAGCACGAATGGGTCGCCGTCGACGGGGTCCGGGCTCGCGTCGGGATCACCGACTACGCGCAGGACGCGCTCGGCGACGTCGTCTACGTGGAGCTGCCCGGAGTCGGGGCGAACGTCCTCGCCCACGCCACGTGCGCGGAGGTGGAGTCGACCAAGTCGGTGTCCGAGATCTACTCGCCCCTGAGCGGCACCGTCGTCGAGGTGAACCAGGCCCTCGACGACACCCCGGAGCTGGTCAACCAGGACCCCTACGGCTCCGGCTGGATCTTCGTGGTCGAGATGGCGGACGCGGGCGAGGTCGACGGGCTGCTCGACGCGGCTGCCTACCAGGCGCTGGTCGAGGCGGGCTGAGCCCGCCGCCCCTCGTCTCGATGGCCCCCGCCACCTGGCGGCTGCTCGACGACCTCGACGCCGGCATCGACGCCGAGGGCCAGATGGCGGCCGACGCCGCGCTGCTCGCCGACGTCGCCGGCGGCGCCCCTCCCGCGCTGCGTCTCTACCGGTGGGTGCCGCCCGCGCTGTCGCTCGGGCGCTTCCAACCCGACACCGACGTCGACCGCGCGGCGTGCGCCCGCCTCGGTGTCCCGGTGGTGCGCCGCCCGACGGGTGGCCGGGGCCTGCTGCACGGCGGCGACCTCACCTACGCGGTCGCGATGCCGCGGCCGGCAGGGGCGGCCGGGCGCGTCGACGCCGTGTACGAGCTGCTCGCCGCGGGGCTGGTCGCTGGCCTCGCCCGGCTGGGGGTGGAGGCCGCGGTGGCCCGTCACGACGGGCCGAGCGGGCCCGTGTGCTTCGCCGGCCAGCAGGGCGCCGACCTGCGGGTGGGGGAGCGCAAGCTCTGCGGCTCGGCCCAGGTGCGCCAGGGGGGCGCCGTCCTCCAGCACGGCTCGATCCTCCTCGAGCGCCTGCCCTTCGACGAGACCAGCTTGATGACGGCGCCTCCCGAGGTCGGCGCCGTGAGCAGCTTGATGACGGCCCCTCCCGAGGTCGGCGCCGTGACCAGCGCCGAGCTGCAGGCCGCCACGGTCACACTGGCCGAGCTCGGTGCACCGACCGGTCCGCACACGGTCGCGGCCGCGCTCGTCGAGGGCTTCGCGGCTGCCCTCGACCTCCAGTTCACGTCGCGAGTCGAGACTTGAGCGGGCCTCCCGGCGGGAGGGCTACCCTCGACCCATGCGCTGCCGTCAGTGCGGGCACGAGAACGAGGCCGGGGCCAACTTCTGCTCGTCGTGCGGCTCACCGCTGCCGCACGAGGAGGAGACCACGATCAGCCTCGCCGAGCTGGCCGAGCGGCTCGAGCTCGACGAGGAGCTGGGCGCCGCGTTGGCCGAGCTCCCCGAGGGCATGGGCATGCTCGTGGTGCGCCGTGGACCGAACGCCGGCAGCCGCTACGTGCTCGACGCCGACGTCACCGCGCTCGGCCGCCACCCCGACTCCGACATCTTCCTCGACGACATCACGGTGTCGCGGCGCCACGCGTCGATCCGCCGGGGCCCGCACGGCTACGAGGTCTCCGACGTCGGTTCGCTGAACGGCACCTACGTCGACCACAAGCGCGTCGACACCGGGCCGCTGCACCACCTCGCCGACCTGCAGATCGGTCGGTTCGTGCTCGTGTTCCTCGTGGGCAGCGCTTCGTGACCGCTTCCGAGCCGGCCCACCTCTCGATCGGCGAGGTGCTCGCGGAGCTGCGCGACGAGTTCCCCGACATCACCATCTCCAAGATCCGCTTCCTCGAGAGCCAGGGCCTCGTCAACCCCGAGCGCACCCCGTCGGGGTACCGCAAGTTCTACGACGGCGACCTCGTGCGGCTGCGCTGGATCCTCCACCAGCAGCGCGAGCACTTCCTGCCGCTCAAGGTGATCAAGGAGCGCCTCGACCAGATCCCGCCGGGGGAGGAGGCGGTGCTGCTCGACCCCGCCCCGCCGACCGACCCGGCTGCGACCGCGCCGCCCGAACCCGCCGCCGCGCCCGTGACCAGCCCGATGCCTCGCCCGGCGCCCACACCCACGCCGGCCGCACTCGCGGCGGCCACACCCACCGCCCCCGCCGCCGCTCCGCCGCGCGTCCCGACCCGGCCCCGCGAGCCGGCGTTCGCGCCCACCCTGCCGCTCGACACCGACGCCGAGGCCGAGCGCGACGTCGTGCCCGAGCTGCCCGACGCGGCCGGCCACGACGGGTGGTGGTCGCGCGCCGAGCTGGTCGCGGCCGCCGGGCTCGACGACGCGCAGCTGGCCGAGCTCGAGAGCTACGGCCTCGTCGCGCCCGCGCGCGACAGCGGCGGAGAGCCGCAGTACGACGCCGACGCGCTCGAGGTCGCGCGCATCTCGGCCGGGTTCTTCCGGCGGGGGGTGGAGGCGCGGCACCTGCGCATGTACCGCACCAACGCCGAGCGCGAGGCCGTGCTCTTCGGTCAGGTGCTCATGCCGTACGTGCGCCAGCGCAACCCCGAGGCTCGGGCGCGCATGCAGGAGGAGCTGGTCGAGCTGGCCACGCTCGGTCGTCGGCTGCGCACGGTCATGCTCCGCGCCGCCGTGCGCGACACGCTCGCCGAGTGACCGCGGTCGCGTCCGCGCCCGAGCCCGAGGTCCTGCTCGACGAAGCGGCGATCGCCGAGTGCGTCGCGCGGCTGGCGCGGGAGATCGCGGTCGACCATCCCGACGGCGTCGTGCTCGTCGGCGTGCTCAAGGGCGCGCTGCTCTTCCTCGCCGACCTCGCACGCGCGGTCCAGGGCGTCGACGTGTGGGTCGACTTCGTGGCGGTCTCGCGCTACGCGCCCGATTCAGGCCGGGTCCGCCTGCTCTACGACGTCGGGCTGGAGCTGGCGGGCCGCGACGTCGTGCTGGTGGAGGATCTCGTCGACACGGGCCTCACGCTCGGCTACATCGTGCGCCACCTCCGGGCGCGGGGCGCGCGCTCCGTGGCGGTGTGCGCGCTGCTCGACCGCAGCGCGCGGCGCATCCTGCCCGTCGAGCTCCGCTACGTCGGCGTCGAGATCCCCGACGTCTTCGTGCTCGGCTACGGGCTGCAGCGGCTGATCCTCAACCACGTCATCCGCACCAGCCTGCTGCTTTCGCTGGTCGTCACGTTCGGCATCGATCTCATCCTGACCGATGCCACCGTGCTCGTCT
>Ga0126381_100010418_pt1 | contig 10464 bp, 7 predicted proteins | sample PanSoiMetPlot_28_FD_96465 | JGI IMG/M metagenome (GOLD analysis project Ga0126381, IMG submission 96465) | Tropical forest soil microbial communities from Panama - MetaG Plot_28 | ecosystem: Environmental > Terrestrial > Soil > Tropical forest > Bulk soil | place: Panama | collected 2016-02-17 | reverse complement strand
TTTTGAAGTCCATGCCCTAGATTATCTCCTCAAGCCTCTGGACGATGACCGCTTTGGCGAAGCGGTCGAAAGAGCAAGGCAAGTTCAGGATCAAGACTCCAAACTCCGCATGTCCGAACGCATTCTGCGCCTCTTAGGAGAGAACGACGGCAGATATGTTTCCCGCTTCGCGGTTCGAACCGGCACGCGGATTCAAATCGTTCTAGTCGACGACATTGAATGGATCTCCGCCGCCGGAGACTATGTCGAACTGCACTGTGCCGGACGTCACCACCTGCTTCGCGAAACCATGAACTCGCTGGAGCAAAAGCTCGACCCCGCTAAATTTCTTCGCATTCATCGCTCGCGCATCGTACGGTCCAAATGCGTGCGCGAACTCCTCTCGATGGAGAATCGCGAATATGTTGTGAGGTTGTCCGACGGCTCTGAACACCGCTCCAGCCGCAGATATGCCGACCGCCTGCAGGATTGGTTGTCGCCAAAAGAAATTTGAGGTCTGCGGTCTTCCGTCGAACCAATCTCACTTTGGATTCGTTCAGCGAATCAACCCCGACCGTCGCCCCCTACTTCACGCCTTTTTCGGGATTCCACGAACCCTGCAACTTCCTCACGTAGACAATCTGCCCAATGTGGTAGGCGTTGTGAGTGCAGATGGTGCCGATCGTTGCACCCCAGGAAGCGAGCTGCTGGTCGCTTGCCGATTCGACGAGTTTCTCGTATTCCTTCATCACCTCGTCGAGCTGTTTGACGACGTCGGCCCACTGCTTGTCATCGAAGTTGTTGAAGGTGTCATCGTTCTTCCCGCTATATTTCTCCTGCGACTCGCCTTTGAGGCGCTGTAACACACGCCGGTTCCAGAACAGGAGGTGATAAGCGAGCTGTCCCGCAGAGTGGCTCCCCGCGGGAGGCTGCCAACTGGCCTGCTGCGCCGTGAGTCCGTCCACCGCTACGTTGATGGGAACGAACCAGTCCGCCTTATCGTGTGTGGTATGCAATTCCTGCAGCAAAAGGCTGCGTAACGTCGCCGGAGACTGCTTGTCTTGCGCAATGCATAGAGTAGAAAGAATGAGGAGAGCTGCTGCCGCCTGTTTCATCAGGATCGCTCCTTTCATGGGATGACGACTAAACGCGCCATTGCATTGTACGCTCAGAAAATAACTGCCTGGTCTTCCCCGCAAGCCACCTTTTCTCATTCGTCGTAAAACTACGGCGTGGCATCGAGCGCGTCCCGGTTTGCATTCTTCGCGTCGCCTTAACATCCTTTGGGTTGAAAAGATTTTTGTTGGTGAACAAAATCGCGGAAAGACAGAGTGCGAATAACTTGACGACCCAGCGTTATCGAACCGCCACAAACTTATCGACAGCCACATATGACGGATGTGCCTGTGTTCCACTGCCCGGATATCCGAACATGACGCGCTTTGTTCCAGCGAAAAAGCTAAGCGCGGCGGCTAACCCCGTGCGGCTGGAAGAGTTTGCCCGCAAGTCTTTGTAGCTCAAGGATTATTTCGTCGTTTCCAGGTAAGTTCGATGATCCCAAATAGATCAGGGAGGGAAATACGTAAACTCTCTTTCTCTCCTGCTCTACTTTGCTCGCGCAGGTCTAATGAGCAGCGGGTTTTTGCTTTGGTTCGTTTCTCGATCAACCCAGCGAAACACTCCGCGGACCAGAAATACATTCAGCAATATGGAAATCAGAGAAGCAGCGATCACAGTGCTGAAGACGCTCTCATCCACCAGTTCCGAGGAACGAGCCGCCTGCACCACAACGAAGGAGAGTTCACCAATCTGCGTCAGCCCTGCCCCTACCGCGATCGCGGTCCGTAACGGATAACGGAACAACCAGACGACGGTTGCCCACACCAGAAATTTGCCAGCAACAATTAGCAGGAGCATGACGCCGAGTAATGGCAAGTGGCCGAGCAATACCTTCGGATGGATCAGCGTTCCGAGCGTGACGAAAAAGAGCGCAACAAAAGCATCGCGCAGCGGAACAATTTGAGTGTGTGCCTCATGCAGCTCCGGCAAGCTGCTGATCGACACTCCTGCCACAAACGCTCCCAGCGCAACCGAAAATCCCACAGCTTCGGCCAGAGCAGCGGTTCCAAGGCAAATTGCGATCGCCACCAGCAGCATCAGTTCCGAGTTGCAGGTCCGCCTCACGCGCCGCAAAAGAGGCGGAATCAACTTGATCGCGAAGAAGGTCAGCGGGACCAACAGCAGCAAAGCTCTGCCTAGAACCCGAAGCGCCATCAGCCAACCGCCTTCCCTCGAGTTCCCAAGCACGGGAACCACAACCGTCATGCAGATCACCGCCAGATCTTCGACGAGCGTGATGCCGATCATCACACGTCCATACGTCGTGGCAAGTCGCCCGCCGTCGGCCAACAGCCGCGCCATCACCATGGTACTTGCCACTGAAACCGCAGCACCAACGACGAGGCTTTCGGCGCTGCTCCATCCGACCAGCTGCCCCACACCCAACGCGAGCAGCACGATCAAAACAATCCCGATTGGGCCGCCGATCAGCGCAACCGTTTTCACGCGCATCAGTTCGGGAATCGAAAACTCGACACCAATCGAAAACATGAGCAGCACCACGCCGACTTCAGCGAATACCTCAAATTCGTGCAAATCGGCGAGGTGCGGTCCTGGAGTGAACGGACTGATCACAATTCCACCCAGAACAAAACCGAGGATCAGCGGCAGATGCAGACGCCACGCCACCAAGCCTCCGAACACCGCCGCAACAAATATGTAAGTGAGATCGCGAAAGAGAATTGGATTGGGTTCCATGGGAATACCCTGCTGCTCAGACGTCAACCGGTTGAGGAGCATCGAAGAAAAAGGCCCGCTCCGCGAAACCCTGCTGAACGGGCCCAGAACAACTCCTCACCGCGCATAACTCCGCCGCATAACACCCAGTGAGACTGACGTGGCGATCGCGAGCACTCCCAGCGTCTCGATCAGCGGCAGCGAACTACTGGCTACAGGCAGCCTGTCGGCAGATTTTTCCGCACTAGCCAGTGTCACTTCCGTCGCCGCCGCTAACAGCAGCACTCCGATTTCGGGCGGCGTTGTGATGATCCGCGGAGCCTCGCCGAAAGCAACCTTCTTGCTGTCAACCACGGTGTGCTCTTCGTCGGTAACAATCGTGGCTGTGATCGTCATTCCCTTTCTCCGATCGAAAACCGTCTTGTCCTTGCCATCGATATTGAAGTTCGCATGACCGGGAACGTTGAACAACTGGTTTTTATTGTCAGGCAAGGTCAAGATCAGTGACTCGGGAGCATTTACATGGCACACCTTGCCCTCGATCGCTCGGATCGAATTGACGTAGCGCGGCGTAGTTGTGGTCGTGATGGTTTGGGTCAGCTTGGTTCCGGGCACAAGCTCGTGCAGGCTGACTTCTTTGCCGTCGATGGTGAAAATTGTCGCTGTCGGGCACGACGAGATGTTCGACCCTGCCGTTTTCCAACTTGAACACTAGGTCGTTGCCTTCGATATAGAAGATTTCCGCGTTCTTCACCTCAGTGTCGTAACGTGGGTTGACTGTGCGTGATGGTCGTGACAGTGGAGTCCTGGGCAGCACGATCAGCAGACGTTTCTGCTGCGGCAAGCTGCTTGATCGCTGTTCGCGACGCTAAGCCAACTTTCAATGCGCGCCATGCCAGGTTTATCCTTGTCGATGGACCGTTCGTAGGGGCTCAATTTTTCATGCGATTCTCTCGTGCCAGCGGCATTTTGCTCCATCCGACTTGCCTTCCTGCCCCTTTCGGCATTGGTGATTTTGGGCCGACGGCATTTTCCTTCATTGATTTTCTAAAGGACGCCGGACAAAAGCTGTGGCAAGTTCTGCCTCTCAACCCCACCGGCTACGGCGATTCGCCATTTCAATGTTTCTCTGCGCATGCAGGAAACCATCTTCTGATCAGCATTGAAAAACTGCGCCAGCAAGGAATTCTGGAAGCTTCCGATTTTCACAACCAGCCTGATTTTCCAGAAGATACTGTTGATTTTGACAGCGTCATCCGATGGAAAACTGGCATCCTGACAAAGGCTGCGACAGCGTTTCTAAACAGCGCAGGTGGACAAGATCGCCGCGCTTTCGATGACTTCTGTGCGACAAATGCCTCGTGGCTGGACGACTTTGCCCTATTCATGGCGTCTAAGGAGGAGCAGGGCGGTGTTGCTTGGAATCGTTGGCCCAGCGAGATCGCGCAAAGGACACCGACCGGGTTGAGGGCGGCGAGCGTTCGCTTGAAGGAAACCGTGCTGGCGGCGCAGTACTGGCAGTATGAGTTCTTTCGTCAGTGGAGAGAAGTGCAGGCTTATGCACACCGGGCGGGAATCAAGATCATAGGCGATATCCCTATTTACGTGGCTCTCGACAGCGCGGATGTCTGGACAAATCGCGAGTATTTTCAGCTTTCTGATATGGGACAGCCATTGAAGATCGCGGGGGTCCCACCGGACTACTTCAGTGCCGCTGGGCAATGCTGGGGCAACCCGATTTATCGTTGGGACCGACTACGGGCCACTGGCTATCGCTGGTGGGTTGAGCGCTTCCGTTCGGCTCTAGATTTGTACGACGCGGTGCGCATCGACCATTTCCGCGGGTTCGAAGCCTATTGGGAGATTTCCGCCGGCGAGACGACTGCGATAAACGGCCAATGGGTAAAGGGACCCGGAGCTGAATTTTTTGCGGCGCTGGAGCGTGAGTTCGTCGATCTGCCGATCATCGCCGAGAATCTCGGCGTCATCACTCCCGAAGTCGAGTCGATCCGCAAGCGATTTCGATTTCCTGGAATGGCGATTCTGCAGTTCGCGTTTGGAAAGGATCCGCAAGGGCCGTCGTTCCGTCCGCACAACTACGAGCGCGAGTTGGCTGCCTACACGGGCACGCACGACAACGACACGACCTTAGGCTGGTGGAACAGTTCCGGAGCGACCGACAGTACGCGAACTCCTGAGGACGTTGCCAAGGAGCGCGGGTTTGCGCGCTCCTATCTTAATTTCAGAGACGAACCGATTCAGTGGGTCATGATCCGGACCATACTGTCGTCGATCGCAGATCTCGCGATCATCCCGCTTCAAGATGTGCTTGGGCTGGGGAGCGAGGCGCGCATGAATCTCCCTGGCACGGCGAGGGGAAACTGGCGTTGGCGTTTTAAGCCGGGAACACTGACGCCGGGGTTGGAGAAACGGCTGCGCGAAATGGTTGAGCTTTACGATCGCTGAACATGCGCGGTTACGCGGCGTCACCGCCGGACGCTGCTATTCTACGGATGCGTGCCTGCCATAGTGAATAGGCGCTTTACCGGGGAGGAAATTCGTTGTCTTTGAAGCTCGAAGCCGGCTGGTACAAGCACGCCATCATCTACCAGGTGCACGTTCGCACGTTTTCCGATGCGAATGGCGACGGCATTGGGGACTTTGCCGGTCTCGCGCAACGGCTGGATTATGTGCAAGAACTTGGCGTCAATGCGATATGGCTGATGCCATTTTTTCCTTCTCCACTGCGGGACGACGGGTACGACATTGCCGATTACCGATCGGTTCATCCCAGCTATGGCACGCTGGAAGACTTCAAGAGTTTCCTCTCGATTGCGCACGACCGCGGCATACGCGTGATCATCGAGATGGTGCTGAACCACACTTCCGATCAACATCCGTGGTTTCAGGAATCGCGCAGTTCCAAAGACAATCCGAAGCGCGATTGGTACGTGTGGAGCGATGCCGACTCGAAGTATCGAGGAACCCGAATCATTTTCCTTGATACCGAGATGTCGAACTGGGCGTGGGATCCGGTGTCGAAATCTTATTACTGGCACCGTTTTTTCAGTCATAAGCCGGACCTGAACTATGACAACCCAGCGGTTCAGGAAGCGATGTGGGATGTGATGAAGTTCTGGCTCGAGATGGGAATTGACGGGTTCCGGCTGGACGCCGTGCCATACCTGATCGAGCGCGAGGGAACCAATTGCGAAAACTTGCCGGAAACGCATGCGATCGTCCGCGAACTGCGCAAACGAGTCGACGAACAGTTTCCCGGTGCGATGCTGCTGGCAGAGGCCAACCAATGGCCGGCAGACCTGCGTCCTTATTTTGGCAATGGCGACGAGTTTCACATGGCCTTCCACTTCCCCTTGATGCCCCGAATGTTCATGGGGCTGCGATTGGAGGATCGCAAGCCGATCACTGAAATTCTGCAGCAGACGCCGGAGATTCCCCCTTCCTGCCAGTGGTGCCTTTTTCTGCGCAATCATGACGAACTAACGCTGGAGATGGTCACTGATATCGAGCGCGACTATATGTATGACATCTACGCGCGAGATAAGACCATGCGTTTGAATCTCGGTATCCGGCGGCGTCTTGCGCCGTTGCTCGATAACGATCGGCGCCGCATCGAGTTGATGAATGGAATGTTGATGTCCTTACCGGGCACTCCGATCATCTATTACGGAGATGAGATTGGCATGGGAGACAATATTTATCTGGGCGACCGGAATGGCGTGAGGACTCCGATGCAGTGGAGCGGCGGGTGGAATGGCGGCTTTTCCTCCGCGGATCCCGAGCGGCTCTATTCGCCACCGATTTTGAATCCGGTTTACGGTTACCAGGCGGTCAATGTGTTGTCGCAAAAGCGTACGCCGCACTCGCTGTTGTCGTGGATGCAGCACATTCTTGAGATCCGTCGTTCGACACCGGTGTTCGGCTCCGGCACAATCGAGTTTCTCTATCCGGCGAACCACCGCATTCTGGCTTACGTAAGGCAACTTGGCAAAGAGACGATCCTGGTCGTAAACAATCTATCCAGCGCCGCGCAGTCAGTCGAACTGGATCTGCGTCGATATAAGGGAAACATCCTGATTGAGATGTTTGGCCGGAACATTTTTCCGCGGATTGGTGATCTGCCGTACTTTCTGACCATGGGTCCTTATCAATTTTTCTGGTTTCGGCTGCGAAAGATTTAATCTGGGGATGGCGGACGCAAAGCATCCCACAACTGAATGGTTTCGTCGGAGGTTGAATTGGCGGAAGAAACTCTATTGACTGATGAATTCCTTCGCCAACTCATCAACGTTGGTGAGGTGGACATTGTTGTTGGTTTGTCCACTCACAACCACGCCAAGACCATAGGGCCGGTGGTCGGGGCGATTCAGGCCGGGATTCTGAAATGCTTTCCGCGCGAGAGAGTTGCGATCATCAACGCCGACGGCGGTTCGCAGGACGGCACCACCGAACTGGTAAAGAATGCCTCGATCGACGACCTGTGGCGCGACTCGAAGGTCTACGCTTTACGCACCCTTCACTGCATCAGCGTCCGCTATGCCCGGGTACCGGACCCCAGCAGGGCTCTGCAAACGATCCTGGCGGGAGCCGACCTGCTTCGCGCCAAGGCTTGCGTGATCGTCTCCCCGGACTCAACCACCATTCAGCCCGACTGGATACAACGGCTTGCACGGCCGGCCTACTCCGACAACTTCGACCTCGTATGCCCTATCTATCAGAGGCAACAGTTCGAAGGAGCACTCGTCCGCAACCTGCTTTACCCTATGACTCGCTCGATTTACGGGAGCCGGATTCGGGAGCCCTACGGATCGGAGTTCGCGATATCGGGCCGCCTCGTAACTGATTTTCTGGGCAACGGAATCATGAACCACGATTGGGCGAGGATGGGACCGGAAATCGCACTGACGATCCTGGCTATCACCGGGAAATATCGAGTGTGTCAGTCCTGCTTGGGAGCAAAGAATCACTCGATGCGAAACGCGCACGATATGGTTGGGGTGATGCGAAGAACGGTCGGGGCACTGTTCGCCTCGCTGGACGGCAACTTTTCGTTTTGGAGCGCGGTCAACGGATCCGAGGCAGTGCCGATGTTGGGCACGCAAGCCGAGCTGCCGCCGGAGACTGCCCGCATCAACCGGAAGCGTTTGTTGGAGATGTTTGCCGGCGGCGTGGCTCAGCTGGAGCCGGTTCTGCGCTCGATTCTCTCGCCATCCTTGCTTTCGGAACTACAGCGCATTGCGGCTCTCGGGCTGAACGATTTCGAGTATCCGGCGGAATTATGGACCAAGACCGTCTTTGAGTTTGCCGCTTCGTACCATAAGTCTACGATCAACCGCGACCACATTCTCCAGTCCCTGGTACCTCTCTACCGGGGCAGAAGCCTGACGTTTCTTAGTCAAAACCGCAATGGGAGCGGAGACAATCTCGAAACTCACGAGGAATCTTTGTGCGCCGACTTCGAACGGCTGAAGCCGTATCTGCTCGAACATTGGGCCGAAAGAAAGTGAGACTCCGATGCAGGAAATTATTGTTACCGAGTTGACACAAGCCTTTCAGCAGATGGCCAGGGATATAGCTCACTACCTGCCTCGCCTCATTGTAATGCTCATTATTGCACTGGTCGGTTGGGTAGTGGCGTACCTGTTGAAACTCGTCGTGCGCAGCCTACTGCGCCTGACCAAGTTCTCCAAGCTTTCGGAGAACGCCGGCGCGACACAGCTGTTGCATCAGGCAGCCTTGCCTTCTTCGACTGAACTGGTGAGCCGGTTTGTGTTCTGGGTCGCATGGGTCGGTTTCGTGCTATTAGGCGTAAGTGTGCTGGGGATCGCGGGATTGCAAGACTATATCTCGCGGTTCTTTCTTTTCCTGCCACGATTGTTTGTGGCTTTGGTCATTCTCTTCTTCGGGTTAGTCGCTGCCAGCTTCTTCTCGCGGGCTGCGCTGCTGGCTGCCGTCAACGCCAACTTTCGCTCGTCGCGGATGCTGAGCATCGCAGTCCGCATCATCATCATTATTTTTTCGATTTCGATGGTCTTCGAGGTTCTCGGCGTGGCGGAGCAGACGGTGCTGGTCGCATTCGCTACCGTGTTTGGCGCAGCGATGCTGGGCTTGGCGATCGCGTTCGGCTTGGGAGGCCAAGACTTGGCGCGTAAGTTCTTAGAGAGAAAGCTCGGGCAGGAGAATAAGGAGGAGAAGGAAGATGAACTCTCGCCTCTCTAGGACACCAATGAAAGCTATTAACTAGCAGCCTTGTAGCTGGCCCAGTTAAAAAGACCTAAACGCTAAGGTCGCGAAGAGCTTCGCAAAAAGCGCCAAGAAAGCAATGGTCAGAGACGAAGTCAGGAACCCTGACATTTGTCACTTGTCAATCAGGTTCTTTCTATAATCCGCGCTCTTCTTATCTGCACAATTTACCTTCCATTCAAAATCGGAACATCGGATCAGGGCAGTACCGTGACAATTCATTTACAGCGCTTTGACATTTCGTTTTATCTTCCTTGATACGTTTCCTTGTCACCAAAAGCCTGGTGCACCCCGGTAAGGCTAGTGCCTCCCCGCGGAAGATCAAGAATCCAAGGTTCTTTGAAATCAACCCCACGCTATCAGGAGGACGCAAATGAATCAGGCACGCCTGCCTCGTTTTTCGGTCTTCGCTTACCTGGTGAGCACGGTTTTGACTGTGTCGCTTTTCGTACCTAATCTTTTGGCGGCTGACTCGCCATCGGCGCACACAATCACGGTCGTGTCATCCACAGTTCCTTCCAACGGCGATGTGAACCCCTACGGCATCTACGACGTTCCGAGCACAGTCGGCCGCCTCGTCGAAGGCGACTTGCTGATCAGTAACTTCAACAACAGTTCGAACTTTCAGGGCACAGGGACCACGATCGTACAGATCTCTGCGACCGGTCGTTTTGGACAGTTCGCCCACATTAATACCGCAACTCTTCCGGGACCCTGCCCCGGTGGCGTTGGCCTGACAACGGCGCTTGTTGTGTTGCGGAGCGGTTGGGTCATCGTCGGAAGCCTTCCGACATCCAACGGTTCTTCCGCGACTGTGCAGGCCGGATGTTTGCTGGTGCTCAATGCCTCGGGCAAAGTCGTGGAAACGATTTACGGCAACCTGATCAATGGTCCTTGGGACATGACGGTGCAGGATCGCTCGACCATGGACGGCCATGGGAGTGCTTCCCTATTTGTCACCAACGTGCTGAACGGAACGGTGGCCGGGCACGGCGCTGTGGTGAATGGCGGGACGGTGGTTCGAGTGGATCTCACGCTCTCGCCATCAAGCCCTCCGTTTGTGGAGGCCGAAACCGTGATTGGCTCCGGCTTCTCCGAGCGGACTGATCCGGCCGCGCTGGTGATCGGACCAACTGGCGTCGGCTTGAGCAAGGACGGCTTCTCGCTGTATGTAGCTGACAGTCTCAACAACCGCATCGCCGCGATTCCGTTTCCCCTGACGCGCACGACTACTGCGCATACGGGGAATACAATCACCAAGGGTGGTGGACTCAACGATCCACTGGGCCTGGCAGTTGCACCGAATGGAAACATCCTGACGGCGAACGGTGACGACGGGTTCTTGATCGAAACGACACAGGATGGAATACAGGTATCGATGAATCTGCTCGACAGCAGCGGCAGCCCGCCGGGCGGTGGCGCTCT
>Ga0126381_100010417_pt1 | contig 10464 bp, 4 predicted proteins | sample PanSoiMetPlot_28_FD_96465 | JGI IMG/M metagenome (GOLD analysis project Ga0126381, IMG submission 96465) | Tropical forest soil microbial communities from Panama - MetaG Plot_28 | ecosystem: Environmental > Terrestrial > Soil > Tropical forest > Bulk soil | place: Panama | collected 2016-02-17 | reverse complement strand
GTTCCAGCGACGCCTCAGTCGCAAGTTTCGAGAACATGATCGAGTTGCCGTCAGGCGACCAGTTCGGATCGATCTCCGGAGCATCGTCCGTCAACAGCGGCTCAGGATTGCCGCCACTTGTCGGAACAATGTAAATCTTCACCGCCTTGCCCGGCAGCGATCCCATGAACGCAATCCGTTGTCCGTCAGGAGACCATCGCGGAAAAATCGCAGTCATCGGCGCGGAACTCAGCTGCAACCGTTCGCTGCCGTCAGCACGGCTTCGCCAGATTGTCTGTTCCGGATAAGCGCAGTACGCGATCCATTGCGCATCACGCGAAAACTCCACATGATCGGCCGATATGCCATTCAAATAAAGTACGAAGCTGTGCGATGCCGGATCGAAACGAACCAGTTCCCCGCGTCGCTGCTGCACTACCGCAAAGATGCTGTGTCCATCAGCGCTGAATGTTGGAGCCCATACATTCAGCGGTCCTTCCGTCAGCCGAACCGGAACGATATGAGAACGATTCAGTCCCCAACTCCGCTCGCGCACCGCCCACACGCTCGTGTTGCCCTGCTCCGCCGATTGAAAGATGAAGTACTTCCCATCCGGACTCCAGCTGCCGCAACACTCCGCCGGATGATCCTTCCAATCGGGAAACACGGGGCGCGGATGAGGATCGCGCAGCGACACCTCCCACAAAGAGGTCGCTCCATCTGTATCCTGCACCGTAACTCGCAGCCTGCTCCCATCCGGAGACCAGCGCGGCCACGACGGCAGCCCCGGCAACTCCGCAATCATCCTCGAATCGGTGCCGTCTCTTGCCGATATATATAGATGGTTGCCCTCGGCATAGCAAATCCGCGTGCCGTCCGGCGACCACGCGCCATCATGCCCCACGATCTGTCCCAGAGGTCGCGCTAGTCCACCTGGCAATGGCAGCGTAAATAACTGATGGTCAGGCGTCTGCTGAAAAAAACTCGTCGCCAGCAATTCTGATCGGTCCGGCGATATTTCCATCACGACCAACGGATCTTTCGAATTCGTATTCAGCGGAACAGTCTCGCCACCTGAATCAGACACTTCCTTGATGGCAATCTGTGAACCGGAAATTTCGTTGAAATAGATTCGCGATCCATCCGTGACTAATGGTGCCGGAGTCCCGGCAGCAAACGCATCCAGCTTGCCCTGCCCATCATGAGTAAGTTGCTTGTAACCCAAAATCTTTGGCTGTGGAGCAGGTCGAGCGGCAAAGTAAAAAAGAGCAAGCACAGCCGCAAAGACCAGCAAGCCAATCCAGGTCCATTTGGAAGCGGCCACAGTGCGAAAGCTCACGCGTAGAGCTCTCGCTGAAAGATTCTCAAGATCATGAGCGCGCTTGATCCTGAGCAGTTCATCACGCACCTCGGACATTTGCCGCAGATTCGGACTGTTTGTAATCGAACGATGAACCAGTTGATCAAGATCAGGAGAAATCGTCGGGTTGGCGATGCGCGGCGATGGATTCAAGCCAGCCACGTACCGTTGCCCCGTGGCCATCTCATAAAGAATCGCGCCAACGCCAACAATATCCGCCTGCCCATCCTTATTCGGCAGTGGAGACGGCTCCCCCGCGCGCACCGAATCGATCACCTGCGCCGCGCTGAAATCCAGCAGCTTGACCTGACTCCGGCTGTTCACAATGATGTTGGCGGAGCGCACATCGCTGTGCACAATTCCCTGCGCATGCGTCGTCGTCAATGCATCCGCGACTTGAATCCCAAGATCAAGCAGAGTCTCACAGGCCACTGGCTTCCCGTCGACAAAGCGATCGAGCGTCTTTCCCTCGACAAGCTCCATCACAATGTAAGCCCTGCCCTGGTATTCACCGACATCGTAGATGGCGCAAATATTCGGATGGTTCACTGCCGAAGCCGAGCGAGCCTCGCGCGCAAACCGCTCAAGATTTTGAGCATCAGAAGCGAACTCCGGAAACAGAACCTTAAACGCAACTCCTCGCTTCAGCCGAAGGTCTTCAGCCCGGTACACAACACCCGATCTACCCCGTCCGATGAGTTCCAATATTTCGTAATGCAGGATTGTTGTCCCAATCAGATTCTCTGCACTTCCGGAAGAGGGGCTCGGTGGAGAAGGCGATGACGAACCGGCAGCAGCCCTGTCTTTATCTTCTCGAATCGAGAACGACGGGATGTAACTCCCGGTCGGCACTTGAATGACGAGCGAATCGTCTTTCCCCTCGTGCCGGTAATATTCGGCCAGCCGGTCGCGCACCCGCCGCGCAACCACGCGTACAACAGAATCGATGCGAGGGTCGAAGCTGTCCCCCCGACCAAAGGCATCCACACCGATCAAATACTCTTTGATCTCCGCGGCTTTCCCATCGAGCGTCTTCAGAACCACAAAGGTAAGGAACTTCTTCAGCAATTCAGACGAGCGAAACAGCTTTGACCCAAGAATCTTGCTGAGCTGAGCTCGGATGACGTCTGGGGACCGAGTCGAATTTGTGCCCATGCGTTGGACTCCTGTCTATGCCACCCAAGAAATCAGGCTATTGGAAGGTCATAAGAATATCTGAGTGTCACTCCCACCCGAAATGAAATCAAGAGCTGCCGAGTCTGGCTCTGTAGCCCCTTCACACTATTCAGTCCACCATCCTGTGCTGGCTCACAGATTATCGATGAGCGCATTGGCCTTGTTATCGTCAGTTGAGTTTGTGAATGCGAACACGGGTGCGCTGTAGATGAACGCTACAACGGGTCACGAATGCGAACTGGATGATGTTGCTGACGGGAAACCCACCTCCCATTCTCTCGAATGAGCCCAGGAATTTGAGGTCTTTTGAGCAGACCTTCAATGCTGGAATCGACTCAGGTAACCTCTCGTCAGCCTTTGTCGAACCTCGTCCCAGAGTTCTCGAGAGGCGATCGCCGGGGAATCGAACTGCACAGTGGGTATGGTTTGTCGTGCATCAGGTTTGATAAGCAACGTAAGTGTGGATTTCGCTCATTGAGGTATCCACACCCCACCGGCGATCTTTTCGCGGTTGTTGATATCCGCGGCTCACAACAGATACAGATGGGATCCGGCTGTTGGGGAAGAGAAAATCGAGACCTGCAATTAGAAAGAACGGACCAGTGATATCGCGGTGAGAGTTCGGCTCCTGACCGAGTTCGCAGCGCAGCAGCTCGCCACCGCGAGGCAGATCGTTGCCACTGAGGTCGCGTGAAGAGGATGCCAGTGGATACCGGCGAGACCCACCCCAGTTGCCCCTTCGTTTTTCCGGGCACATTTGACTTGCTGGAAATTTAAGTTTTTGTATGCTTTGCAGCTCAACTTCGGCGGGAATAGAATGTCCCGCAGGCAAGTGGTGCTCTGAGACTCTTAAGACCGTCCCTTACCTTCTTCAAGCTTCAAGCTTTGAGATAAAGTACTGCTGGTCTGTTGCGTGTGAGAATGACGCGATTCGAAATTCGACCAGACACCTACAAAAGTGCAATTGCAATGCTTGAATAGCGCGGTTTGAATGGCGCGAAGTGATATGCCGAAGTTCGGACTCAAGGCAATATTAATTGCGCTGAATTACACCGCAAGGTAATAAGCCTGATGGCACAAATAAGTCCCATTACGGTGCTAGTGCACGAATACGCCAACGGCGACAAAGCTGCTCTGGATCGTCTATTGCCTTTGGTTTATGCAGAACTGCGTCGCATTGCCCAAAAGCATCTGCGTGACGAGCGACCCGGCCATACTCTACAACCTACTGCGCTCGTGCATGAAATGTATGCCCGACTCGCCGAGCAAGAGCCGCCCGACATCGGCGATCGCATCCATTTTCTCAGCGTGGCCGCCCATGTTATGCGCCAAATTCTCATTGATCACGCCCGTACGAAGTATGCGCAGAAGCGCGGCGGCCGGCAGGAAAAGTTGTCGCTCGATGAAGCGCAGAGCACCTGTATGGAAAAGCCGGCCATTATGGTTAGAATCGATGACGCGCTGAACCAACTCGCTCGCATTGATACGCGCAAAGCGCAGCTGATTGAAATGCGTTTCTTTGGGGGGTTGACCGCTGAAGAGTCGGCTATAGTACTCGAATTACCAGTCAATGTAATACGACGCGAGCTGCGCGTAGCCCAGGCTTGGCTGCAGCGTGAGTTAGATCAAGATTGAGGCGACACTTCACGAGCACGAAGGTGGCACATTAACAAGCTATTCGTTCGCACGGCCATGAATGAAAAATGGGAGCGCATTCAGAGTCTCTTCCTGGAAACATTGAATCTGAGCCCTGAGCAAAGGGGAAGTTTCCTCGATGCCGCCTGCACGGATGACGCGGAATTGCGTCGAGAGGTCGAGTCCCTGATCGCCCACGACGGCATCAGCGAGCACCGGATTGAGGAAGCGCTCGAAGGCACAGCGCGATCGCTGGTCGAATCGGTGACCATCAAAGATGGAACGAGAATTGAAGACTACGAGATAAAAAAACTCATCGGATCTGGCGGTATGGGCGAGGTGTATCAGGCGCGAGATGTGCGCCTGGCGCGAGACGTAGCCATCAAAGTATTGCACCCATTTCAGACGAATGACCCCGACCGTCTGCGGCGCTTTGAGCAGGAGGCGCGGGCCGCTGCCGCGCTGAATCATCCCAATATTCTCGGTGTGTATCAGATGGCCGTTTACGAAGGCGCACCGTACCTGGTTTCGGAGCTGCTCGAAGGCAATTCATTGCGCGAACTCATGAAACGAGGCCCACTGCCTCCTCGCACCGCAATTGAATACGGAGTGCAGATCGCGCGCGGTCTTGCCGCAGCACATGGAAAGGGCATCACGCATCGGGATCTGAAGCCTGAAAACTTGTTTGTGACGAAAGATGGACACGTCAAAATTCTCGACTTCGGGTTAGCAAAGCTCGCTGGTGTTGCCAACTCTGGTCATGAGGATTCCGCAACCGAAACTGGATTGGTGATGGGCACCGTCGGTTATATGTCGCCTGAGCAGGTGCGAGGCCAGGCGGTAGACTATCGCACCGATTTCTTCGCTTTCGGCGCGATTCTGTACGAAATGCTGACTGGCAGGCGCGCCTTCCAGCGCTCGACGTCGGCCGATACGATGGCCGCCATCCTGAATGATGAGCCGCCCGCGATTTCCCAGATTGCCGCGAACATCCCGCCGGCTCTGCAGCGAGTTGTGAATCGTTGCCTGGAAAAGAATCCCGAGCAGCGTTTTCACTCCGCGTCAGATCTGGCATTTGCTTTGGAGGCCCTATCGGACTCGGGCAGTGCACCCGCGGTCACCGCGCCGCCGTCGCGCCACTCACGGCGCAGAGCAGTCCCGTGGTCCATCGCCCTGATTGCAATCATTCCCGTCGCAGCCCTGAGTTACTTCACCATCGCAAACCGAAGCATTGGCCCGCCGCTCCAAATCTCGGAATATACCCAGCTGACCCACAATGGCCATGCCGGAGTCGTTCGCGGAACCGATGGCAGTAGGCTTTATCTGCAGCACATTTTCGGTTCATTTTCCATATCGCAGGTTTCCGTTTCAGGCGGCGAGATCGAGCCGGTGTCTTCCATCACCCTGCCGAATCCAGCGTTGCTTGACGTCTCTCCTGACGGCTCAACCTTACTCGTAGAGACCTTTGAGGGAGGCAATTCACTCTCGGTGCCGCTCTACTCGGTTCAGGTTGTAGGCGGCTCGCATCGTTACTTGACTGACGCCGGAGATGCCACTGCAGATGCGGCTTGGTCTCCGGACGGGCGGCTTGTGGCATACTCCACACCGAACGGCGACATAAAGATCATCAACAATGATGGGATTGGCGGTCATAAGCTGGCGTCTGTGGGAGGTGCTGCAGCCTCACTTAGTTGGTCCCCAGACGGCAGGACAATCCGGTTTTCCAGAGGGAACTTCGGCTCACTTTGGGAAATTACGTCCGGCGGTTCCAATCTCCACCAGTTGCTGGCAAACTGGCATCCCTCATGGGGGAAGTGTTGCGGCCGCTGGTCACCTGATGGAGGAATATTCGTCTTTGTTGCCGGGCTTGCAGGATCCGAGGCCAAAATTTACGCTCTCGATGAGCGGCGCGGGCTTTTTCGCCGGACAGCCGAAGAGCCGGTTCTATTAACCCCAGGCCCAATCAAATGGACCCCTCTTGTCTTTAGCAAGGACGGGAAGAAAATCTTCGCCACCGGTTCAACATATGCGGGCGAACTGATGCGTCTCGACCCAAAATCCAATCAGTTTCAGCTCTTTCTGGGCGGCATTTCCGCCTATTCGGTGGCCTTTTCCAAAGGCGGCCAGTCCGTGGCATATGTCTCCTATCCCGACGGCATCCTGTGGAGAGCAAACCTCGATGGAAGCGACCGGGTTCCATTGACCAGTCCGCCGTTGGAGCCTGTAGACCCCGCCTGGTCACCGGACGGTATGCAGATCGCCTTCATGGCGAAGTCGCCGCAAGGCTACAAGGCTTGGGTCGTACCCTCCACCGGTGGCAGCCCACAGCGGCTTCTTTCCGAGGACAGCGGGCAGCAGATAGATCCGAGCTGGTCGCCAGACGGGCGCAAGATGATCTTCTCCACGAGTAGCGGCAGGGATCAAGAAAGTTCGATACGCATTCTCGACCTAGGCACCCATCAGATAACCACCCTTCCGGGCTCCGCGGGCATGTTCTCGCCACGCTGGTCTCCGGATGGTCAATTCATAGAGGCCGACTCCGTCGACGCCACCACCATTTATGTCTTGGATATCAAGGCCCAGCGCTGGTCAACGCTATATAACAAGGGCCCCTTCGTCTATGCCACGTGGACGAGCGACAGCCGCTATCTTTATTTCCTAAGATACGCACCTGACCCTGCCATCCTTCGCATCCCGGTCACGGGTGGGGAGGCAAAGGTAGTTGCCCCGGTTGGATTTCCTCTTACCGGAACAGCCGGCCTATGGTTTGGGCTGGATCCCACCGACGCACCTCTGATGCTCCGCGACGTATCGACCACCGATGTCTATAGCCTGACACTTGAAGAGAAATAGCAGGTTCCGTCCTGATGCCAGTTGCGTGGGGCTGACTTCGACACCCCCAGCGCTACCGTTCGCCTCGCTTTGGGCGAGTGACTGCAACCCGGAGGTCCCGTTCCGCCTGGCACAATGGCCTTTCACGGTGGCCCCGGGTGGTTCCCTGGCCCTGTTACGCGAGCTTGGCCGCTATGATGTCTACTCGCTCTCCCTGTCGTCGATTCAATGACCGTCAAAGGACTGTTATCATACGACGAGTTGCGCGTGGCTCAGAAGTTGCTACGGCGGGAGTTGGATCAAGGGCCGTGCAACAATTCATCGGATGAAGGTGGCAGCTCGACAAGTCAGTCGACTGCAAGGCCATGAATGAAAACTGGGAGCGTATTCAAAGTCTCTTTCTGGAGGCGTTGGATCTGAGCCCGGAAGAGCGGGTTCGTTTCCTTGATAACGCCTGCGCCAGTGATGAAGAAGTGCGTCAAGAGGTCGAGTCGCTGATCGCCCACGATGGTGCCAGCGAGCAACAGATCGAGGAAGCACTCGAAGACACGGCGCAATCGCTGTTCGAATCCGAAGAGGTGACCGGTACGCGGCTGGGCACCTGGCGCGTTCTTCGAGAGATTGGTCGCGGTGGTATGGGGGCAGTTTACTTGGGCTCCCGCGACGACGACCAGTTCCGGAAACACGTAGCCATTAAGGTAGTCAAGCGCGGTATGGACACAGCGGAACTGCTGAACCGCTTCCGCCGCGAGCGCCAGATCCTGGCCAATCTGGATCACCCCTACGTCGCCAGACTGATTGACGGAGGCAGCACATCACAGGGCCAGCCGTTTTTGGTCATGGAATATGTCGAAGGCAAGCCGATCGATGTCTATTGCCGCGAAGCTGAGCTGGATGTCGAGGCACGCTGCCGTCTGTTCCTGAAGGTATGCGAAGCAGTGTCGTACGCGCATCGCAACCTGGTGATCCACCGTGACCTGAAACCAGGAAACATTCTGGTGACCGCCGGTGGATCGCCGAAGCTGCTCGATTTCGGCGTGGCCAAGCTGCTCGACACAGAGCTCAACTCCGGGTTCGCCCCTACCATATTCGAGCAGAGGTTGCTGACACCTGAGTACGCGAGCCCAGAACAAGTCCGTGGGGAGCTCGTCGGCACGGCTTCGGACGTCTATGCGCTTGGGGCAATCCTGTATGAACTGCTCACCGGAGTTAAAGCCCAGCATGTGGACTCCCACTCACCTGCTGAATTGGAAAGGGTAATCTGCCAGAGCGAAGTTCAACCACCAAGCACATGTGTTGACCCGATTCATGTCCGCCTGCGCAAGCGGCTCTCGGGCGACTTGGACAATGTCGTCATGATGGCGATGCGCAAGGAGCCGGAGCGACGTTATTCATCTGTCGACCTGCTCGCTGAGGACATTCGCCGCCATCTCGAAGCGCGACCTGTAACAGCCCGCCGTCCTTCATTGAGGTACCGCTTCGGCAAGTATTCCCGCCGGCACCGGTTCTTGCTGGCGGCATGGAGTCTCGTGGCGATTAGCATGGCTGCCGGTACGTGGGCGGCGCTCCGTGAGGCCCGCCACGCCCGCATCGAACAGCAGCGTGCTGAGGCCCGATTGTCGCAGATGGTCGAACTTGCCAATCGGGCGTTGTTTGATGTCCACGGCAGCATCGAACGGCTCCCTGGCGCGACGGATGCCCGGCGGCAGTTGGTCAAGACCACGCTCGAGTATCTGGAAAAACTTTCAAGGGACGCAGGGAACGACGAACGTTTGCTCAAGGCATTAGGGGCAGCGTATTACCGGTTGGGTGACCTGCAAGGGTACCCTTTCACTCCGAACCTCGGGGACACAACGGGCGCGATAAAGAGCTATCGAACCAGTGCCGCGCTCCTCAACCCGTTACGCCGCGCGCATCCGGACGACGCCGAGGCACAGCGTCTTTGGCTCGAGACTCAGGACCATCTTGCTACTCTTCTAAATCAGACGGGCGATTCAGCCGGCGCTGCCCGATTGCTGCGCGACGGACTGCCGACGGCGGTAGCTCTGGCACATCTGCCGGGTGCAGGTGTTGATGCGGAGCGAATACAGGGCGAATTCTATAGCCTCCTGGCATCCGCAACGCGTGATCCTGGCGAGGCCCTCCCCTACGCGCGACGTTACCTCGAGATCTTTAGCGGCTTGTCCGCCCGTTATCCCGACCGCGCAGACTTCGTCCACGAGCAATCGGACGGATATGCACTTGTGGGCCGCATCCTCCACAGTCAAGGCGACTCACATGGGGCTCTGGAGCAGTACCTTCGCTGTGTGGCGCTTCGGGAAGAGCTCGTGAAGGCCCATCCCAATGACGTGGTGTACAAACGCAACCTGATGATCGGCTACGGCCACGTCGGTGACATTCTCGGTAGTCCCGTTACATACAATCTCGGGGAGAGCGAAGGCGCGCGTTCTTATTACCGTAAAGCGGTAGCGATCGGCGAGGAGCTTCACGATGCGGATCCGAACGACATCACCGCGAAATTTGACCTTGCCGCGGGTCTGGAACGATTGGGAATGGCCGACGTGCCTGCATCCGGTGTGGCCGAATCTCTTGCTGCGCTCCAGCGATCGGCTACCATGCTGGAGAGTATAGTGGCCGACGATCCCCACAATCTGGCTCGAAAGCAAATGTTGGCGCTCACACTTGAATATGAGGGACATCGCTTGCAGAATCTCGGCCGCTATTCTGAAGCGAATGGGAGCTACCGCCGATCCCTGGCTCTATCTGAAGACATGCTCGCTGCCGACCCGACCAACCCCACGGCGCTGGCGCAGGCTGTGGCGTCTGGAAGCGGTTTGGCGACGGCTATGGCAATGGCCGGCGATCGAATTGGAGCGATCCGAGAGGCTCGGGCAACTATCGCGCGCGCTGAAGCCGGGATGAATGCTGGGCCAGAGAGGCGGACCCGACAACGCCATCTGGCCGAAAGCATGATCGAATTGGGATCGGTATACGAGATCCTGGCAAAGCGGTCACCAGCCCCCCGGCAAAACCAGGATTGGCAGGCAGCGCGATCCGCTCTTCACCAGGGCATCTCTGCGCTGGATGCGATGGCGGCTGCCAGCAATCCGTTGTCGATCGAAGTGAACGCAATGAAGCATGCCCGGATCCTGCTGGCCGAAGCCAATCAGCATCTGCCGGCTTCACCGGCTGACCGCCCCTGACTGCTCCTGGCAGCAGCTGTTAACCTCCTCCGCCGCTCATTCGCCGAAGCCGGTCTTCCAGAACCGATCCTGGCCACCTGTTGCGAAAAATTCATAAATCGTGCGCAAAAGTCCGCCTTGTTCTTCGCCTACTTAGATAAGGGCAAACCGCCCGGCAAGGCGCAGACGAGGGAGAAACACCATGAAGAATGATGCTATTAAAGCCATTGCAAAATTCTGCTTAATTCTTCGCCACATAGATGAGAGGCAGAATTCTCCGCAAAACACGACAGCAAATCT
>Ga0126381_100010416_pt1 | contig 10465 bp, 8 predicted proteins | sample PanSoiMetPlot_28_FD_96465 | JGI IMG/M metagenome (GOLD analysis project Ga0126381, IMG submission 96465) | Tropical forest soil microbial communities from Panama - MetaG Plot_28 | ecosystem: Environmental > Terrestrial > Soil > Tropical forest > Bulk soil | place: Panama | collected 2016-02-17 | reverse complement strand
TGCGATTCGCATTCGATGATGCCGCCGTGATCGCCGACGATCTTGGCCACCAGCGCGAGGCCGAGCCCCGATCCAGTCGGCTTGGTGGTCACGAACGGATCAAAGAGATGCGGAATGAGATCGTCGGGGACGCCCGGCCCGTTGTCCTTGACGCAGAACTCGAGCGGCAGCGAAACCCGCGTCTTGCTGCCCGGCAAGGACAACCGCACGCCCGGGCGGAAGGCGGTCGACAGAGCGATCTCGCCGTCGCTTGCCTCCTCGCCGATCGCCTCCGAGGCATTCTTGACGAGGTTCAGGAACACCTGGATGAGCTGGTCGCGGTTGCCGTAGACCGGCGGCAACGACGGGTCGTAGTCCTCGATGAATCTGATATGCCGGGCAAATCCGGATTGGGCGAGCCGCTTCACATGCTCGAGCACCACGTGGATGTTGACCGGCTCGCGCTCGACCGGCCGCTCGTCACTGAACACTTCCATGCGGTCGACGAGCTTCACGATGCGGTCGGCCTCGTCGCAGATGAGCCGGGTCAGGGTGCGGTCGTCGTCATCGCCGACCGACTGCTCCAGGAGCTGGGCGGCGCCGCGGATGCCGGAGAGCGGATTCTTGATCTCATGGGCGAGCATGGCGGCAAGCGCAATCACCGAGCGCGCGGCGCTGCGATGCGTGAGCTGGCGGTCCATCTTGTCGGCGATCGTGCGCTCCTGCAGCATCACCACCACGTGTCCGGGGCGATCCGAAACAGGCGCAACGTGAAGGTCGACCAGCCGCTCGCCGGGATTGCGCGGCGTGCCGAGGTCGACCTTGTATTCGTTGACGGCGGCCCCGCGCGCGCGGACCTGGTCGATCAGGGCCAGGAGCGGGCTGCAGAACGGCACCAGGTCGCGCAGCGTGTTGCGGCGCAGGAGCGGCAGCGAGGCCTCGAAGAACTGCTCGGCGGCCGCATTGGCATTGGCGATCTTTCCGTCCGCCATGACCATGATGACCGGATGCGGCAAGGCATCGAGGATCGCGTCCGCCAGGCTCGGGAAAGAGTTGATCTGCTCTGCCCTGCTCATGCGGCCTCCCTCACGCTTGCGGCAAGGCTTGCGAAGGCCTCGGCGAGGTGGCGTCGCACGGCACGCGGATCTTCGGCGGTCAGGGCACGGTGGCGCGCTTGCGCGCCGGCGGCATCGATTCCGCCTGCCGTCGCTGCTGCTGCATCGAGCGCCCAGCCGAGATGCTTGCGGGCATGGCGAACCCCGATCGTCACGCCGTAATGGGCGAGCATTTCCTCGTAAAGGCGATCAATGATCGCAAGCTGAGCGGGCAGCGGCGGATCGGCCTCGCGGGCGCCGCCGGCGAGATAGCGCGCGATCTGGCCCGGCAGCCAGGGCCGGCCGCGGGCCCCGCGTCCGATCATCACGGCGTCGGCGCCGGACGCCGCAAGCGCGGCATCCGCGGCGCCGAAGGAATCGATGTCGCCGTTCACAACGACCGGTATGCGCACGCTCGCCTTGATGGCGCGCACCGCCGCCCAGTCGGCGCGGCCTTTGTAAAACTGACAACGGGTGCGCCCATGCACGGTCACGAGTTGGACGCCGGCCAGCTCCGCGCAGCGGGCAAGGTCCGGAGCGTTGATCGAGCGGTCGTCCCAGCCCAGCCGTATTTTGAGGGTCACCGGTATGGAGACCGCCGCAACCGTGGCCTCGATCAGGCGCAAGGCGTGCGGGAGGTCGCGCATCAGCGCCGATCCGGATTGCCCGCCGGTGACGTAGCGGGCCGGGCAGCCCATGTTGATGTCGATGATGGCCGCGCCTGAGGCCTCGGCGATGCGGGCAGCTTCCGCCATCCAGCGCGCCTCGCAGCCGGCGAGCTGAACCACGCGGATGCCCACCCCCTGCCCTTCGGCACGCAGCAGGGCGTCCGGGCGGGCTTCGGCCAGCGCCCGACTTGCCGTCATTTCCGAGACGACTAGACCGGCGCCAAGCCGCGCAACGAGGCGGCGGTACGGCGCGTCGGTGATGCCGGACATGGGCGCGAGAACCACCTGGTTCGGCAAAATGACCGGCCCAACAGCAAGCGCACCCCGGACGAGGCCAAAAGGAGACATTAAATCAGCCTGCACACGAATTAGGCGAGACCACCCGTTGCATAGAGTTTAGCCAATCTGCCTAAGACCGCAAGTGCTGCAGTGCAAAAATCCCCGGATTGGTGAATTGCTGGGCGCCGGTAGCGAATTCGGTTTCCGTGATACCAGCGACAGGGTAGTTGCATAGCCCGTCGAAGACGGGCGTAAACGCCCTTGTGCGCGGCAGGCTCTTGTCTTGGAACAGGCGATGAATGGGGTGGTAGCAGCCGTTGTGGTCGCAGCCGGGCGCGGGTTCCGCGCCGGCGGCGGGGAATTCCCCAAGCAGTACCGCGCGATCGCCGGCGAGCCGGTGATCCGCGCGAGCCTCAGGATGCTGGCGGAGCATCCCGACGTTGCGTGGGTGCAGCCGGTCATCCATCGGGACGACATCGCCCTGTTCGAGGCCGCATCGACAGGGCTTGGCCTGCTCTTGCCGGTATTCGGGGGCGCGACCCGGCAGGCGTCGGTGCGCGCCGGGCTTGAGGCGCTGAGCGAGGCCAGGCCCGATATCGTGCTGGTTCACGACGCGGCGCGCCCGTTTGCTTCCGCCGCCCTCGTTTCGCGCGGCATCGAAGCCGCCCGCTCCGGGGCGGCCGCCATTCCGGCGCTGCCGATCGCCGATACCGTCAAGACGGTCGATGCCGAGGGCGCGGTGACCGGCACGATCGAGCGGGCAAAACTGCGGCTGGTGCAGACGCCCCAGGTCTTCGATTACGCGGCGCTGCTGTCCCTCCATCGAAAGGCGCTCGCGGCGGGGCGCGAGGATTTCGCCGATGACGCTGCGCTCGCGGAATGGGGTGGGCTCAAGGTCGCGACCTTCGCGGGCGAAGCCGCCAACGTGAAGCTGACCACGCCCGAGGATTTTGCCCGCTGGGCTGGCGAGGGCGCGTCCGCGCTTGCCGACATTCGCACCGGATCGGGCTACGACGTACATGCCTTCGTGCCGGGCGATCACGTCATGCTGGGAGGCGTGCGGATCGCCCACAGCGCCGGCCTTTCGGGCCATTCCGACGCCGACGTTGTGCTGCATGCGCTGGTGGACGCGATCCTGGGCGCGCTCGCCGAGGGCGACATCGGGGTGCATTTTCCGCCCAGTGATCCGCAATGGCGCGGCGCTTCCTCCGACCGTTTCCTGGCGTTTGCGGTCGAGCGTGTGCGCGCGCGGGGCGGACGGATCGCGCATCTCGACGTCAACGTAGTGTGCGAGGCGCCGCGCATCGGACCGCATCGGGACGCTATGCGCGCGCGCATCGCCGAGATCGCCAACATTTCGGTCGAGCGGGTGGCCGTGAAGGCAACCACCAGCGAGAAGCTTGGCTTCACCGGCCGGCGCGAAGGCATGGCGGCATTCGCTACCGCAACGGTGCGGCTGCCTTGGAGCGACTGATGGCGGATGACGGCCTGATCGAGGCGGCGCGGTCGCTCATCGACCTGTGCCGGTCAAAAAAGCTCTCGATCGTCACAGCCGAATCCTGCACCGGCGGGCTTTTGGCGGCGACGCTGACCGAAATCCCCGGCTCGTCCGACGTTTTCGAGCGCGGGTTTGTGACCTACAGCAACGCGGCCAAGGAGGCGATGCTGGGCGTGCCGGCGGCGACGCTCGCGGGCTTCGGGGCGGTAAGCCGTGAGGCCGCGCAGGCCATGGCGCGGGGCGCGCTCGCCCATGCGCCGGCCGATTTGGCCGCGGCGATCACCGGCATTGCCGGCCCGGGAGGAGCAACCCCTGGCAAGCCGGTCGGTCTGGTGCATCTCGCCGCGGCCGCGCGCGGGGGCCGGTTGTTGCTGGAGGAGCAGCAATTCGGCGACATCGGGCGAGCGCAGGTGCGGCTCGCTTCGGTGGCGCGTGCGCTGGCGATGCTGCGAGAGCTCGCCGTTGCGGCCGGATCAGCTCGGTTAGCGGACAAGAATCCTCAATGAGGCCACCACGCCGCGATCATTGGCGTTGCCGGCCCGGGAGGAGCGACCCCCCGCAAGCCGGTCGGGATGGTGCATCTCGCCGCGGCCGCGCGCGGAGGTTACCTGGTGGAAGAACAGCATTTTCCGAGACATCGGGTCGCTCACCGGTGCGGGTCGCCTCGGTCGCCCGCGCGCTCGCGACGCTGCCGGAGCTGGCGAATCAAATGCCGGTTACGTAGGGCGGGCCTTGTGCTCGCCCGGGATGCCCCTACGCGGTTCGCCCGTACACCTTGTCCGCGCGCTTCTCGAACGCAGCCGCGAAGCGGCGAAAGGCGAGATCGAACATGCTGCCCATGAGCATCGCCAGCATCCGGCTCCTGAACTCATACGAGATGAAGAATTCGACGTCGCAGCTGCGCTCCGCGATCGGGCGGAAATTCCAGCGGTTCTCGAGCCGGCTGAACGGACCTTTGAGATATTCGACCAGGATCTGCAGATTGGGCCGGTCGAGCGTGATCCGGCTGGTGAAGGTCTCGCTGATCAGCTTGTAGGCCACCGTCATGTCGGCCACTACGACCTCGACGCCTTCCGGCTCCGCGATGCGCTGGCGCACCTTGAGCGATCGACACAGCGGCACGAACTCCGGATAGCGCTCGACATCGGCAACGAGATCGAACATGTCGGCCGCGGCGTGCCGCACCTGGTGTTTGTTGGCAAATTGCGGCATCAGGGCGCCCCGATTGCCGCCAGAAAACCTTCGACCGCGCGGTCGTCACACAGTCTGCGCACGCGCAGATGTCCGCCAAGGCGCGCGATGCCATCCGCGATGTGGTGCCGGTGCTTCGCCCGATACTCCCAGACGAAGCGCAGAAACGCCGCATCGAATTGTTCCGGGCAACCCGGGGGCAGGTCCTCCCGGGCGCGGCCAAATCCTCTGAGCGTGCGCCAGAGCACGCGGCGCATGCAGATCATCCGCGGATAGTCGAGCCATGCCAGGCTGTCGGCGCGCGGCACGCGGATATCGAAGGTGTTGGCATAATTGCCGTCCATGATCCAGGCCGGCGCGGCCGCCAATGCGGTGACCGCGCTGCGCCACTCTTCCAGGACGGGCATGCGCCAGCCGCTGCGCCAATAATGGAAATCGAGATGGATCACGGGAAGCTTGAGCCTGGCGCCGAGCCGTCGCGCGAAGGTGGATTTGCCCGCGCCCGGACCGCCGACCACCAGGACGCGGCGCATCGGCTCTTCAGGCGCGATCGGGCTTGCCATCGCGAGCCGCCTTGAGGCGGGCAAAATCGGCGCCCGCATGGTGCGACGAACGCGTGAGCGGACTTGCCGAAACCATCAGGAAGCCTTTCGCATAGGCGACAGCCTCATAGGCCTTGAACTCCTCCGGAGGCACGAAGCGCTCGACCGCGTGATGCTTGCGGGTGGGCTGCAGATATTGACCCATGGTGAGGAAATCGACGCCGGCTGACCGCAGGTCGTCCAGCACCTGCAGGACCTCGTTGCGCGCCTCGCCCAGGCCCAGCATGATTCCCGATTTGGTGAACATGCGTGGCGCAAGCTCCTTCACCTGCTGGAGCAGGCGCACCGAGGCAAAGTAGCGCGCGCCCGGTCGCACCGCGAGATACTTCGAGGGCACGGTCTCGAGATTGTGGTTGAAGACATCGGGAGCAGCCTCCACTACCTTCTCGATGGCGCCGTCCTTGCGCAGGAAATCGGGAGTGAGCACCTCGACGGTCGTTGCCGGACAGGCGCGGCGGATCGCGCCGATCACGGCGGCAAAATGGGAGGCGCCGCCGTCATCGAGATCGTCGCGATCGACCGAAGTGACGACGACGTGCTTGAGCCCAAGCTTCCCGACCGCATCCGCCACGCGGGCGGGCTCGCGCGGATCGAGCGGGCCCGGCAGCCCGGTCTTGACGTTGCAGAAGGCGCAGGCCCGCGTGCAGGTGTCGCCCATAATCATGAACGTCGCGTGCTTCTGCTCCCAGCACTCCCCGATGTTGGGACAGGCGGCTTCCTCGCACACGGTGTGGAGACCGTTCGCCCGCATCAATGCCGCTGTTTCGAGATAGCCCCTGGAGACGGGCGCCTTGACGCGGATCCAGTCGGGCTTGCGCGTCACCGGCATATCCGGCCGGTGCGCCTTCTCGGGATGCCGGGGCGGGGTGGCGTTGGTGGTGTCAAGCACGACGGGCATGAGATCTCGCAAGCAAACCTTGCTGCTACCCCCCTTACTTACTCAGCCGGGAGGGCAGCAACAAGGGCCGCGGATTTCAGCCTTTAGTTCGTCGGTTTGCCGGCGTCGGCAATCTGCGAGGAGTCGATGCGGTAGAGCACGAATCGCTCGCCCACGAAAAGCTCGGTCAGGTGCGTCGGGTCGGGGTTCTGGAAGCCGTCATCGACGAACAGCACATAGAGATAGTCGTAATCCTTCGTCCACCCCTTCCAGTAATTGTCGCTCGTTGCATCCTGCCGCCTGGTCGGGCGGCTCGTCGCATCCGGGCTCTTGGTCAGGCGGACGAGATCGTTGATCAGGGGCGGCGTCCCATCGACGTTGTCGACGCGCTCCCGGTATTCGGGGCGCGCATGCATGATCTGCTTGCCGACGACCGTGAAGGCGGTGGTCACCAGGGCGGAGCGCTCGATGATGGCGAGACAATCGGCGTGCACCAGGCCGAGATCGGTCGAGGTGTCGCCACCGTCGGGGTCCGCGTAGGCGACCAGCACCTTGGAGCCGCGATCGATGAGCTGCACGGATTGCCGGAACGAGTCGGTCTGGACCGAGAGCCCCGCCCAAATGTTCTCCACTTCCGCGACCCGCATCGCCAGCATCATGATCAGGACCGCCGCAAAGCCGCGCCGCACCACCTGATCCTTGAAGTCGAGATCGATGCAGGCGATCAGCATGAAGGCGAGCGAGATCGGCAGGCGCGTGTCGGCCATGTAGGTTTCGAACAGGACGCGCGGCAGCAGCACGTAGGCAACGGCGCCGAGCGCCAGCAGCAACAGGCCGAAGGAATGAAACGAGAGGGCCCGATGGCGGGTGGTCCAGCCGATCGCGAATGCGATTGCGGCCACGAACACGAAGGCGGCGCCGTGGGAATAGACCTCGATGACGTAGGTGAGCCCGTCGAACTTGCCGGGAAGCTCCCAGGTCACCGTCTGCCGCAGACCCCAGGTCGGGCTCATCATCAGCATTGGCAGGACCGGCAGGAAAGGCAGCCCGCAGGCGACGAAATCGACCATGAGAGGCGCCAGCACCGCTGCAGGGGGACGCGCCGGGTCAAGCGCGCGAAGTCGGCCATATTCGACCCACAACCGCCGCAGCTCGTAGGCGAGCAATGCAAGGCCGTATACCCCGACCGCGAACAGGTGGCAGAGATAAAGCGCCAGCACGAACAACGTCGAGACCGACAGCCGCAGCAGCGCGCTCGACTCGCGCAACCGGATCCACGCCACCATCGCCCAGAGCGCGAGGCCGATGCCGAACACGTAGTTCATCGTGCCGACGAGAAACACGTTATTGTAGAGGAGCGGAGCGGCGATCAGCGGCAGCGCGGACCAGCGGCCGTAGAGCTGGCGATGGAGCGCAACCGTGCCGGACAGGATGAGCGCGAAGCAGCCGATCGTGTAGATCTGACCGGCCAGGTAGATGTTCATGACCCGCGCCAGCAACGGGACGATCAGGTCCATCATCAGATTGGGAATGAGCTGCCAATCGACCTCGTAGAAACGGGCGAGATCGGGATCGCTGTTGGCGGTCGCGATCACGTACATGCGGGCGAGGTGATTGATGTAGTCGGAGATCGGCGGCCACGGATGCAGGATGATCGGGATCGCCGCAATCGCGGTCAGGATCACGCACAGGACCGCGATTCGACTGCCGCTAAATGCACGTGCACGATCCTCGGCGGCGGGCGCGTGCAGCTGCGGAGAGGTCAGTCCCAGCGCAGCTTCCGAATAGGTGGCATCGACCATGGTGCCTCGATCTGGACAAGTGAAAGCAAGCCCCCGTGCGGGGGCAGCGAGAGCGGCCCGGCTTGGAATGAACGATCCCCCCGCGGGCAGATGTGCCCGACTCAAGGTGAACGCAGGATGAATGTGGCGGACGGCGATGCGCCAGACGATGCTGCGCCGCGCAGGCGCGCGGCGATTGCCTAGATGTTCAGGACCTGGCCATAAGCATCCAGCACCGCTTCCTTCATCATCTCGGACAAGGTCGGGTGCGGGAAAATGGTGTGCATCAGCTCGGCCTCGGTGGTCTCGAGATTCATCGCGATCACGTAGCCCTGAATGAGCTCGGTGACCTCCGCTCCCACCATGTGGGCGCCGAGAAGCTCGCCCGTCGCCTTGTCGAAGACGACCTTGACCAGTCCCTGATCCTCGCCGAGGGCAATGGCCTTGCCGTTGCCCACGAAGGGAAAGCGGCCGACGCGAATCTCGCGGTTCTGCGCCTTGGCGGTGGCTTCGGTGAGGCCGACCGAGGCGATCTGCGGCGAGCAATAGGTGCAGGCCGGAATGAGATGCCTGTCCATTGGATGCGGCTTGAGGCCCTTGATTGCCTCGATACACACGATGCCTTCGTGCTCGGCCTTGTGCGCCAGCAGCGGCGGGCCTGAAACGTCGCCGATCGCATAGATGCCGGGCACGCTGGTGCGGTTGAACGAATCAACTGCGATCATGCCCCGCTCGGTCTTCACGCCGAGCTTCTCGAGGCCGAGATTTTCGATATTCCCGATCACTCCGACTGCGGAGATGGCCCGCTCGACCGTGAGCGTCTGGGTGCCGCCCTTGCCGTCATCGATGGTTGCAGTGACGCTGTCGGCTTTCTTGTCGAGCTTGGTAACCTTCGCGCCGGTGAGAATCCTGATGCCTTGCTTTTCGAAAGCCTTGCGCGCGAAGGCGGCGATCTCGGCATCTTCGGCCGGCAGAATCTGCGGCAGCACCTCGACCACGGTGACCTCGGCGCCCAGCGTGCGATAGAAGCTCGCGAACTCGACCCCGATGGCGCCGGAGCCGACCACCAGCAGCGATTTCGGCATGCGGTCGGGCGCCATCGCCTCGAAATAGGTCCAGACAAGCTTCTTGTCGGGCTCGAGCCCGGGCAGCACCCGCGGCCGCGCCCCGGTTGCCAGGATGACGTGCTTTGCCTGGTAGGTGCCTGGCCCGAGCGCGCCCTTGGGGGCTTCGCTGCGGGCAGCCTTGACGGCCACGCGGCCGGGCGTTTGGAGCGCCGCCTCCCCCCAGATGACCGCGACTTTGTTCTTCCTCATCAGGAAGCCGACGCCGTCATTGAGCCGCTTGGCGACTACGCGCGAGCGCTTGACCACGGCGGTCGGATCGTAGCCGACCTTCTCAACAGTAAGCCCATAGTCCTTGGCGTGCTGCAGGTAATGGAAGATCTCAGCGGAACGCAGCAGCGCTTTGGTCGGGATGCAGCCCCAATTGAGACAGATGCCGCCCAGATAGTCGCGCTCGATGATGGCCGTCTTGAAGCCGAGCTGGGCCGCGCGGATGGCGGTCACGTAGCCGCCCGGTCCCGAGCCGATGATGATGACGTCGAAATCGGTGTCGGCCATCGCGTCACACCAGCATCATGACCGGGTTCTCGATCAGTCCCCTGAACGCGCCGATCAGGACCGCACCGAGCGCGCCGTCGACTGCGCGGTGATCGCACGACATCGTCACGCTCATGATGTGGGCGGCCTCGATCCTGCCGTCCCGCACGATCGCGCGCTCCTCGCCGGCGCCGACTGCCAGGATGGTGGCATGCGGTGGATTGATCACGGCGGTGAAGTCCTTGATGCCGTACATGCCGAGATTCGAAACCGCACTCGAGCCGCCCTGGTATTCCTGCGGCTTGAGCTTGCGCGACCGCGCGCGCGCCGCAAGGTCCTTCATCTCGTTGGAGATGGCGGACAGCGATTTCGTCTCGGCTTGGCGGATGATCGGCGTGATGAGCCCGCCCGGCAGCGCGACCGCGACCCCGATATCGGAATGCTTGTGCTTGAGCATGCCGGCGTCGCTCCAGCTGACGTTGGCCTCGGGCACCTGCTGCAGCGCCAGCGCCAGAGCCTTGATGACGAAATCGTTGACCGAGAGCTTCCAGGCCGTCTTGCCGTCCTTGTCCTTCGGCGCCGTGGCGTTGATCTCCTCGCGCGCCTCCAGGAGCTTGCCGATGTTGCAGTCGACCGTCAGGTAGAAGTGCGGAACCGTCTGCACCGAGGCGGTCAGCCGCTGCGCAATGATGCGGCGCATCGCATCGTGCGGGATCAGTTCGTAGCTTCCCTCTTCGTAGAGCGCGCGAATCTGCTGGTCGGAGAGCGAGGGTGCGATGAGAGCCGGTGCCGCGGGCGCGAGTGCGCCTTTGCCTGATTTCGTCGCCTCCACGTCACGCGCGATCACGCGGCCGTGCGGACCTGAGCCCTGGATGCGGGAAAGATCGATGCCGGC
>Ga0126381_100010415_pt1 | contig 10465 bp, 7 predicted proteins | sample PanSoiMetPlot_28_FD_96465 | JGI IMG/M metagenome (GOLD analysis project Ga0126381, IMG submission 96465) | Tropical forest soil microbial communities from Panama - MetaG Plot_28 | ecosystem: Environmental > Terrestrial > Soil > Tropical forest > Bulk soil | place: Panama | collected 2016-02-17 | reverse complement strand
TGAAAGCGAGCCGCGAAAAGGCCCGTGGAGTTGAGAACGATGTGGCGCTGAAGGTACGGGAACTCTACTACGACATTCTAGTAGTGCAGTCCAAGCACGAAGCCATCCAAGCAAAGATTCGTGCCTTCGATGACTTGCAAGGTGAGCGCGTACAGCAGGTCAAGTACGGCAGCATGCTTGAGGTAGATCTGATCGAGAGTAAAGCACAGTTGCTGCAGGCGAAGCAGGACCTTCTGACGACGGAACTGCAACTCTCGGATTTGCGATTGAAGTTTAACGATGTCGTAGGATTTCCGCTTAAGTCCGAGATCGCCCTCGATCCTGCTGTCCCCGCGCCCTCCGAAAGCTACGAGCGCGAGCAATGCATAAAAATCGCTTTGGACTCCCACCCGGAGATCAACGAAGCACGGGCCGAGGTTGAGAAGGCGTCAGCAGGAGTGCGCGCGGCCAAACGCGAGTACATACCCGATATCGAAGCATTCGCCCGCTACAGCTACCAGGAAAACGTGCCGTTTCTCGCCCGTAACTTCGGCACGTTTGGCGTTCACTTTGGGTATGACCTGTTCGACGGAGGGAAAAAGCGTTCCAAACTTAAGGAGCGCGACGCGCAGTTGGCACAAGCCAAAGAAAATTTGGCTCGGATTAGTGATGAAGTCGAGGTCCGAGTACAAACCGCTTACAACAAGCTCGAGCGCACGCAACAGATGGTCGCAGTCTCTCAGCAATTGCTGGCAACTCGCCAGGAGGCGCAACGGGTTTCCGTACAGCAGTTACAACAAGGCACTTACCTGCGCTCGCAGGCGGACGCTGCCGCTGCCCAGGAATTCGAGGCGCAGACTCTCCTGCTGCAATCGCAACTCGAATACGCACAAGCAGAGGATGAGTTGACCGACGCAATCGGACAAACGGCAAGATGATTGCATTCACAAACCAGTGTCACGCGAGAGTATCGCGCGGCTTATGGAGACCGAACACTCAGCGCATGCGTGATGCTTTCAATTCGGAATGGATTGCAACAGCAGCCGTGGTGGTGCTACTGCACGCATGCGCTTCCGCTCAACAAGGCGGTGATCTACAGCAGCAACTTCAGGAACTCAAACAACAATACGAACAGACCACGAAAGACTTGCAGCAGCGAATCGTGATTCTCGAGCAGCAAATTCAAAAACAGAACGAAGCCGCAGCGCCAGAAAAAGGGGTGGCGACCGCTTCGGACGAAGCGACCGTTTCAGCTGCCGAACTCGCTGCGGAAAATGCTGTCAGGAAGGTCCTCTTTGGAAACGCAAATAAAGTCGGCGCTCAATATCAGGGGCAGATCCCATCGGTTCCAACCTATGATCTTTTGCAGGAAGCGGAAACCAAGATTGCCGGCTTACAACAGCAACTCGGGACCTTCGAGTTCCATGGATACTTCCGCTCCGGTTACGGGCTAAACAGTGAGGGCGGTCAACAGGTTGCTTTTCAGGCGCCGGGCGCCGGAGCCAAGTACCGACTGGGAAACGAAACCGAAACGTATGGCGAATTTATTTTTGTCAACAATTGGGTGAACCCGGAACATGACTCCGACAAGGCCTGGTTTAAGACCGAAGTCATGCTTGAGGCAAACACCACCAATTCAGCCAGCTACTCAAACTTCAATAACGGCATCGGGAACGATCAGTTTCGGTTGCGGGAAGCCTTTGTTCGAGCAGGCAACATCTTCGAGAGCCAGCCGAATGCGAAATTCTGGGCAGGCGAGAGATATTACCGGCGCCAACATATTGAGATCAACGATTTCTATCCACTCGATATGAGTGGCTATGGTGCGGGTTTCGAAGACCTTAACCTGGGACGTGGCAAATTGGCGGTGGGTTTCTTAGCCGGAGCACGCCCGGATATCCAGACCGCCGATGGCAACTACGTCAAAAGCAACATCGACGTGCGCTTTTACGACGTAAAGGCGCCCGGCGGCACACTGGCGGGATGGTTCGATTTTGCCAGCGGCAAAGGCGGGACAACGTCCGGTGGTGAAGTCATTCCAACCAGCAACGGCTACGCATTCGGAATCCGCCATCAGCGGCTCGAATGGCATGGTGGCTATCACGCGTTTGGCATTCAGTATGGTACCGGGCCGGCCAGTAACTTCAGCACATCAATTGACGACCCGACTCGGTTCATCAACAGTACGGCTCGATTCCTTGTCACGGAAAACATTTTGTTCCAACCCAACGACAGATTCGCCATCATGCCAATCTTTATTCTGCAACGATCAAGAGACGGCAATCCGCAACATGGTTGGGATCAATGGGTGTCATTCGGAGCCCGGCCAGAGGTTTTCTTTAGCAAGTATCTTTCTCTTGCATTTGAGGGTGGTTTCGATCACACCCGCAGTAGTACTGGACAATACGACGGATGGCTACGGAAATTTACGATCGCACCCCAAATTGGAGCGGGACGGCAATTCTTCAGCCGTCCTGTTCTGCGAGCATTCCTCACTTACGGAGACTGGTCGAATGGATTGCGTGGTTTTGTAGGTGGAATTCCATTCCACAATCGAACCAACGGGATCACTTACGGAGTACAAGCAGAAACGTGGTGGTAGGAGAAGAAGGATGGCAACTGGAGAAATAACAAATTTACGGACTTCTGCTGCTACGGTGGAGGCACCTGCCGAGAACTACAAGCGCCCTCTTGCGATTGTAACCACATTGTTTTTCATGTGGGGCTTTCTCACTTGTCTAAACGACATTCTGGTTCCACATCTCAAGTCGATCTTCGATTTGAGCTATGCGCGCGTCATGCTGATTCAGTTTGCATTCTTCTCCGCTTATTTTTTGTTTTCTATTCCGTGGTCGAAGGTCGTGAACGCAATCGGATACCAGAGAACCATGGTGGCAGGATTGCTTTGCATGTCGGTGGGTGCGTTCTTGTTTTTGCCGGCGGCTTCTTCCGCTTCGTTCCCACTATTTCTGGGGGCGTTCATTGTCCTTGCTGCTGGTATTACGGGCCTGCAGGTAGCAGCTAATCCTTACGTGGTCGTGCTCGGAAAACCAGAAACCGCGTCAAGCCGCTTAGACCTGACGCAAGCGTTCAATTCTCTGGGCACCACGATCGCCCCTAAACTTGGAGGGCTGCTTATCCTTGCTGCCGCTCCCTTGACCATTGAGGAAATGAAAGCTCTTTCGCCAACGGCGTTGCACTTATACCGCGTACAAGAAGCCGCGTCGGTAAAGATGCCGTACACCGTGATTGGAATTGCTTTACTGCTACTAGCGACTCTGATTGCCACATCCAAGTTGCCGACCATTGAACACGCCGAATACCGGCCTGAAGCGGCAGGCGGTGATTCGGTCTGGAAACATCCCAACCTGTTTTTTGGGGCACTCGGGATTTTTGCCTATGTAGGCGCGGAGGTCTCTATCGGAAGTTTCCTCGTGAATTATTTCAGCCAGGCAGACATTGCGGGGTTGTCGGCAAAGAGTGCCGCCGGCTACGTGTCGTTCTATTGGGGGGGCGCGATGATCGGGCGTTTCCTCGGTGCCGGACTGTTACGAAAGTTCAGAGCCGGGCACTTGCTGGGGGCGTTCGCGATTTGTACTTCATCACTAGTGACTTTATCGATGCTGACGCACGGACACTTCGCGATGTGGAGCATCCTGGCTGTCGGGTTTTTCAATTCCATCATGTTTCCAACGATTTTCAGTCTGGGAGTAGCCGAGCTCGGCCCTTTAACTGGTAATGCGTCCGGCATTCTGAACATGGCTATAGTGGGCGGCGCAATCATCCCTCTGATTCAGGGTGTAATTGCCGATCGCATCGGAATTCATCATGCATTCTTTGTTCCCGTGATCTGCTACCTCTACATCTTGTACTACGCCCTGAGTGGGTCGAAACCAAACAGTGAACGATACGCGACAGCTTAGAAAGGTGACTGGGAGTTGACAATGTTGATTGCAGGCGACATCGGCGGAACGAAAACAGACTTGGCGATCTATTCGCCCGAGTCCGGCCCGCACACACCCTTAGCTCAAACCACCGTCCATAGCGCGGACTATACGAGCTTGCAGGCGATGATCAGGGAATTTCTTACAAAAATTGATATGTCGGTGGATGTCGCGTCTTTTGATGTTGCAGGTCCTGTCATCAATGGTCACGTGAAGACCACAAACTTGCCTTGGATCCTGGATGAGGGCACGCTGGCGGACGAATTGAATCTGAAAGCCGCTCACCTGATGAACGATCTCGAGGCAGTCGCACGTGCTGTCCCGGCCTTGCGCGACGAAGACACGATCACGATCACTAAAGGAAAGCCGGTGGCAAACGGTCCGATAGCAGTCATTGCGCCGGGTACCGGCTTGGGAGAATCGTTTCTGACCTGGGAGGGAACCGAATACGTTGCTCACGGCTCCGAAGGCGGACACTCCGATTTTGCTCCAACTGATACGCGTCAAATCCGCCTGTTGCAATACCTGCTGCCGCGTTTCGGACACGTGGGAATAGAGCGTGTCTGCTCTGGAATTGGCGTCCCCAATGTCTACGAATTTTTGCGCGACGAAGAGAAAATTCCCGAACGCCCGGAAATTGCTCAGTTAATTGCATCCTCCAAAGATCACACTAAGGCCATTGTGGAGGGTGCTCTGGATCCGCAGTATCCAAGCGACTTGTGCCTGGCGACGGCCGACCTGCTCGTCTCGATCCTGGCGAGCGAAGCTGGCAATCTCGCATTGAAAGTCCTGGCAACGGGCGGCGTTTACTTGGCTGGAGGCATTGCCCTTCACCTAGTGAACTTCTTGCAAGAACCACACTTCGTACAAACTTTTACGAGGAAGGGGCGCTTCAAAGATTTAATGGAGCGAATTCCGATTCACGTCATCACTACTCGCGCAGCTCTTCTTGGGGCTGCGACATTCGGACTGCGGAGCCTGAATAATGTCAAGAAACGAGACGAAGAAAGGGCACCGCTCGCGGCTGTGTAGATCGCGTGGCAACAAGAATGAGAAGGCAGAAGGAGATCAGAATGGCAGCAAGCCCTCAACCACAAGTGAAGAAGCAAACGACCAAGCAATCCGCGTGGAAGGCGCTGACGTCGCATTACAAAGCGGCGTCAAAACTCCACCTGCAGCAGTTATTCGCAGACGACGCGAAGCGCGGACAGCGCATGGCAGTGGAAGCGGTTGGTCTATACCTCGACTATTCCAAAAATCGTGTCACGGACGAAACACTCAAGCTGCTTCTCCAGCTTGCGGAAGAATCCGGTTTGCGGACGCGAATCGACGCCATGTTTAGCGGAGAGAAGATCAACATCACTGAGAAGCGGGCGGTGCTGCATGTAGCCCTGCGTGCTCCGAAAAATGAATCGATCCTAGTTGATGGAAAGGACGTCGTACCCGAAGTCCATGCAGTGCTGGATCGCATGGCTGATTTCTCGAATCGCGTACGCAACGGCGAATGGAAAGGCCATACCGGCAAACGGATTCAGAATGTGATCAACATCGGAATCGGCGGTTCCGACCTCGGTCCAGTCATGGCATACGAGGCGCTCAAGCACTACTCGGAACGCTCGATGACCTTTCGCTTTGTCTCGAATGTCGACGGAACCGACTTCGCCGAAGCAGTGCAGGACCTCGATCCAGCGGAGACGCTATTCATCGTCTCGTCAAAAACGTTCACCACTCTCGAAACCATGACGAATGCTCAGACTGCTCGGGCGTGGTCGCTGGCCGGATTGGGGGGTGATGAAAAATCGGTCGCGAAGCACTTTGTCGCGGTTTCGACGAACGCCGCTGAGGTCTCAAAGTTCGGTATTGATACGGCCAACATGTTTGGATTCTGGGATTGGGTTGGCGGGCGCTATTCGATGGATTCGGCGATTGGTCTTTCGACGATGCTTGCCGTCGGGCCCGAGAACTTCCGCGCGATGCTGAGCGGCTTCCACGAGATGGATGAGCACTTCCGCACGGCTCCATTTGAGGCCAATCTGCCCGTGCTCATGGGCTTGCTGGCAGTTTGGAACAACGATTTTCTCGGTGCAAACACTGTCGCTGTATTGCCGTACGAACAGTACTTGAAACGCTTTCCCGCCTATTTGCAGCAACTGACGATGGAAAGCAACGGAAAACATGTCGCACTTGATGGGAAAGTAGTCAAACATGAGACGGGCCCCATCTACTGGGGTGAACCCGGGACCAACGGTCAACACTCTTTTTATCAGCTCATCCATCAAGGCACGCGCCTCATCCCCTGCGACTTCATCGGATTTGGAAAGAGCTTAAATCCGCTGGGTCACCATCATGACGTGCTGCTCGCCAACGTTTTCGCCCAAGCGGAAGCCTTGGCCTTTGGCAAGACAGCAGAGCAAGTGAAAGCGGAGGGCACTCCGGACTGGCTGGTGCCGCACCGCGTATTTGAAGGCAATCGCCCATCCAATACGATCCTCGCCGAGCGGCTCACCCCAGAAACACTGGGCAAACTGATCGCCCTTTATGAGCATTCTGTCTTCACTCAAGGGGTCATCTGGAACATTGATTCGTTCGATCAATGGGGCGTAGAACTCGGAAAGGTTCTGGCACAGCGCATTGTTCCCGAACTCGAGAACCCAGCGGAGCCCGTGCTGAATCACGACAGCTCAACCAACACACTAATTTGGCGTTACCGCAAACTTAAGGAGCAGCAATGACGGCAATTGGAAATCTCAGAAGCACGAACAAAGATACGCTGCGTGAGGTTTTGACACGTGTGCAAGCAGAAGGCGCGGCCCTCGGTCATTTCAATGTCGCGGACCACGTCTTGTTGAAGGCGGTGATCGCAGCTGCATCTGAGACGAAACTTCCGGTATTCGTCGGCGCGTCCGAAGGAGAGCGAGAATTTTTTGGCCCGAGCCAACTGGCCGCCCTGGTGAAAAGCCTGCGGCAGGAATCGGACGTGCCGGCCTTTCTCAATGCGGATCATACACATTCCCTGGCAAAAGCGATAGAAGCGGCAAACGCGGGCTTTGACTCTGTGGGTGTTGATTTTTCCGCGCTGCCTTTTGATGAAAATGTGGCTCAAACGAAGGCAACGGTCCAGGCGATTAAGGCAATCAACCCGGCAATCCTTGCGGAAGGCGAGATCGGCGATATCGGGACCGGATCCGAAATCCACGAGAGCGCGCAGGCCGACTTCAGCAAGCTTACGACACCTGAGGAAGCACGACAATTTGTCGAGGCAACCGGAATCGACATTCTTGCTCCATCCGTTGGCAACAGGCACGGCATGGCTAAGAGTATGGTGCAGGGAAAAACCAAAAAGCATCTGGATATCGAAAGAATCGCGCAAATCAAGCAAGCGGCAGGGACCTTTCTTACTCTGCACGGCGGGTCGGGAACCGATGATGAGCACTTTCGGAGGGCAATCAGCTCGGGAATTAACATCATTCACATCAATACCGAATTGCGCGTCGCGTGGAGAGAGTCACTGGCAGAAAGTCTTGCCCGAGACTCCAATGAAGTCGTGCCCTATAAGATTCTGCGACCAGTCGTAGAGTCCGTGAAGCAGGTTGTCATCGCACGCCTGAAGCTGTTCCATGGTCAAGCGGTTAGCCCCGAAGTCGTCGGAACCCTGGCGTGAGCAGTTCCAAATAGCGACTCTGGGAACTCGAGAGAAAGATGCAAAACCATGTGGTCAAACTCGCTCCGTCGATCCTTGCCGCCGACTTCGCGCGTTTAGGTGAGCAAGTCGCTGAGGCCGAACGGGCAGGGGCTGACCGGATTCACGTGGATGTGATGGACGGACATTTCGTTCCCAACATCGCCATCGGAGCGCCGATTGTGCAGTCGCTACGCAGAGTCACGCGCCTGCCGCTGGAGACGCACCTGATGATTTCCAATCCGGATTATTTCCTAGACGAGTTTGCCGAGGCCGGCTCTACGTCATTTCTTGTTCATTGGGAAGGTAACAACAATTTGCACCGCACGGTGCAGCGCATTAAGGCTCTGGGAAAAGGCGCAGGAGTCGTAATAAATCCAGCGACTCCTGCGGGATTCCTGGAAGAAATTCTTCGGGATCTTGACCAAGTCCTAGTCATGACGGTGAATCCGGGCTTCGGGCATCAGCATTTTCTGCCATCAACTTTGCCCAAAATCCGGCGGGTGGCGGAGTTAATTGATCAAATCAATCCCGACTGTGAGTTGGAAGTCGACGGAGGCATTGATGAGCTAACGGCGCCATTGGCAATTGCGGCCGGAGCGAATGTGCTGGTTGCAGGTACGTCTGTTTTTGGCGCTGACAAAAGTGTGGCAGCGGCAATGGAATCACTGCGCAACTCAGTGACGCAGGTAGCACAGTGAAATCAAACGAAATTCTTAGACGAGGAGCGGTTATGCAACTTGGAATGATAGGACTGGGCCGGATGGGCGCCAACATGGTGCGGCGGCTGATTAGCAAAGGACACAATTGTGTTGTTTTCGATCGATCTCCACAGGCTGTTGGTGCACTAGTCAAAGAGAACGCAGTCGGCGCTGATTCTCCTGCCGATCTCGTGAAAAAACTAGCGACGCCACGTGCGCTGTGGCTCATGGTTCCTGCGGCAGCGGTCGATCAGACGATCTCGGATTTGTTGCCGCACCTCGAGCCAGGCGACATTCTCATCGACGGCGGAAACTCTTATTACATCGACGACATAAAGCGTGCAAAGGACCTCGCGCCCAAGCAGATTCACTACGTGGACGTGGGTACCAGCGGCGGGGTGTGGGGTCTCGAACGTGGCTACTGCATGATGATCGGCGGCGAGAAGAATGTCGTCCAGTATCTCGATCCCATTTTCTCGGCTCTCGCTCCCGGGATTGGGGATATTTCCCGCACTCCAGGTCGCGAAAAGTTCGATGGCACTGCAGAGCAAGGTTACTTGCATTGCGGCCCGAACGGCGGCGGCCACTTCGTAAAGATGGTGCACAACGGAATCGAATACGGAGTCATGGCAGCTTATGCGGAGGGCCTGTCGATATTGCGCTCGGCGAATGTCGGCAAGCAACAGCACGGCGCCGATGCCGAAACCACCCCGCTACGCAACCCCGAACATTACCAGTACGAATTCAACCTGCGAGATGTCGCCGAAGTGTGGCGCCGCGGCAGTGTCATCGCGTCGTGGCTGCTCGATCTGACTGCAGCCGCCTTGATTCAGGATCCCGGGCTTTCGAAGTTTGCTGGTCGGGTGTCGGATTCCGGCGAAGGCCGATGGACGATCAAAGCCGCAATCGATGAAGCGGTTCCGAGTCCCGTCCTTACCGCCTCGCTGTACGAGCGCTTCAGTTCACGCGGGGAGGCCGACTTCGCCGACAAGCTACTGTCCGCAATGCGCTTCGAATTCGGCGGACATCTGGAAAAGCCGAAAGAGAAATCTGAGGCTGCCTAAAGGAGAGATCATGACTAGTTTTCAATCGGACGCACTTGTTTTCTTTGGCGCCACCGGCGATCTCGCCTACAAAAAGATTTTTCCGTCCTTGCAAGCGATGGTGAAACGGGGGCACCTTAATGTCCCCGTGGTAGGCGTGGCCAAGGCTGGATGGAATCTCGATCAGCTTCGCGCGCGCGCGAAAGATAGCTTGGAGAAGCATGGTGGCTTGGATCCATCCGCCTTTCAAAAATTGATCGGCTTGCTGCGCTATGTGGATGGAGACTATCAGGATCCTGCAACCTTCACGGCGCTTCGCCGGGAGCTCAAAGATGCGAAAAGACCGGCGCATTACTTGGCCATCCCTCCTGTGTTGTTCGAAACCGTAGTCGAGCACCTGTCGGCATCAAACTGTGGTCGCGGTGCGCGAGTGGTCGTGGAAAAGCCCTTCGGCCATGACCTTGCATCTGCGCAGGAACTCAACAAGGTTCTGCTTGGCACCTTCGACGAAGCCGACATCTTTCGCATTGATCACTATCTTGGCAAGCGCGCCGTGAACAACGTGCTGGCGTTCCGCTTTGCGAACACTTTTGTGGAGTCTTTTTGGAATCGCAATTACATCAAGAGCGTCGAGATCACAATGGCGGAAGATTTTGGCGTGCAGGGTCGCGGTGGTTTCTATGATCAGACTGGAACCATACGCGACGTGGTCCAAAACCACCTCTTCCAGGTGTTGTCGAATCTGGCGATGGAGCCGCCCGTTCGCTCCGACAGCGAGTCGATCCGCGACGAAAAAGCCAAGGTATTGCGGGCGATTCCACCCATCGACGAAAAGAGCCTGGTGCGTGGGCAATTCCGCGGCTACCGCGATGAAAACGGAGTTGCAAAGGACTCTCAGACTGAGACCTTCGCTGCATTGAAGCTGGACATCAATTCCTGGCGGTGGAAAGGGGTATCCTTCTACATTCGCGCCGGCAAATGCTTGCCGACGACTTGTACCGAGATTGTCGCCAAATTTCGGAAGCCCCCGACACTGATTCCCGACAGCCAGTTGGTTGAGAACCATCTCCGCCTCCGATTGAGTCCAGAAATCACGATTGCCATGGGCATGATGAACCT
>Ga0126381_100010414_pt1 | contig 10466 bp, 9 predicted proteins | sample PanSoiMetPlot_28_FD_96465 | JGI IMG/M metagenome (GOLD analysis project Ga0126381, IMG submission 96465) | Tropical forest soil microbial communities from Panama - MetaG Plot_28 | ecosystem: Environmental > Terrestrial > Soil > Tropical forest > Bulk soil | place: Panama | collected 2016-02-17 | reverse complement strand
GTCGGCAGGAAGAACAGGATCATCGGCACGGTCATCAGCGCCGGCAGCCGCGCCGCTTTCTCTTCCGCTTTGAACATGCGCGCGTCGCGGTACTCGATCGACAGCACGCGCAGCGATTGAGCCAGCGGCGTCCCGAACTTGGCGGTTTGCATCAGGGTGTTGACCACCCCGCGGATCGAGCTCATGTCGGTCCGGGCGTTGAGATTGTCCAACGCTTGGCGGCGGTCCGGGAGAAACGTCAGCTCCGCCGAGGTTATCGCCAGCTCCTCGGCGAGATCGGGGCAGGCGGCCTGCAGCTCACGCGATACACGCACCAGCGTCGCATCAAGGCTGAGCCCTGCCTCGGCGCAGATGATCATCAGATCGAGCGCGTCGGGCAACCCCAGCTGCATGCGCTTCTGGCGCTTCGTCGTGACATTCTTGATGTAGATTCCCGGCCCGAAAAATCCGAAGAGCGCGGCGCCGGCGGCAGTGAGCAGCCGTAGGTGAGGCGGTACCGGCAGCAGATGCAGGGTGTAGCCGTCGATGACTGCAACGAGGCCGAAGACGAAGGGCAGCGTGAGACGTGCAAACAGATAGCGGATCATCGCGTCGCGCGACCGCATCCCCGCCCGTGCCAGCATCATGCGGGCCTCGGTCGCGTGGTGCGAGCGCAGCAGGTTGAGCCGGGTGACGAACTCGTGAATGATGCTGGCCGGGGTCAGCTGGATGCGGTTGCGTCGCGTCGCCAGAGCGGCGAGACGCATCGCCTCCTTCTTGTCGGCGATCAGCGACAGCCGGCGCTCGAAGGAGGTGTTGGCGCGCAGCGCCTGGTAGACGGCGAAAAACGTCGCCAGCACCGCGAGGCCCGCCATCAGCGCGATGATGTCGTTGAGTTGCAGCCCGAACGGCAGATATTCGTCGAAGGCGATGGCGCTCATATCTCGAACTTCGCCATTTTGACCATGATGCCGATGCCGGTCACCAGCATCCCGATCGCGACACCGACCAGCATGAGGCCGCGCGGGTCGGTGAACAGTATCTTGATATAGGTGGGCGAGGTCATCATCAGGATGCCGGTGACGACAAACGGCAACGAGCCGAGGATCATCGTGCTCGCGCGCGCCTCGCTCGACATCGCGCGGACCTTCTGCTGCATCATCCGGCGCCGCCGCAGCAGGTCGGACAGGTTGGCGAGCGTCTCGGCGAGATTGCCGCCGGTTTCGCGTTGCACGCTGAGTGCGATGATGAAAAAACGCAGCTCCGGCGCATCGATGCGCTTGGCGATGTCCCACAACAGGCTGTCGAGCTCGCGTCCCATCTTCATCCCGCTCTCGATGGTGCTGAACTCGGCGCCCACGGGTTCGCCGATCTCCTGAGCCGCGCCGATGATGGCTTCGCTGATCGGCAGGCCCGAGCGCAGCGCGCGCACCATGAGATCGATGGCGTCCGGAAAAAGATTGAGAAACGCGCGCACCCGGCGCTTGCCCATCATGCCGATCACAAAATGCGGGCCGCCGACGCCGACGGCGACGCCCACCAGCACGCTCGGCAGGATCATCAGCCCGAGCAGCGTCTTGGCGACGGCGACCATCAGCAGCGTCAGAATGCCTGTCGCCATCGCAAAATGACCTACTGTGATCGGCCGCCCGGTGCGCGCCAGCCGTGCGTCGAGCAGTTCGCGGTGAGGCAGCCAGCGCTTGACGAAGCGATCCATCATTGGGGTCGCGCTTTCGCGACGCGACAACGACCGCGCCTCCGGCCTTGCGGTCGGGTCGGTCATCGCCTTCTTGCCGCCGGCGACTAGGCCCAGCCGCCGGCGATACCGGCGCTCGCCGGCGCCACCGAAAACCCCGGCTGCGAGCACGACCGCGAGCGCGGCGACCGCACCGAACCCGAGCGCTATGATCATTGCGCCGTCGAGGGGCATCGCTCAGATCGTTGCTTCGAGCAGCGCACGGTCGAGGCCAAAATACTCGGCGCGCGGCAAGAATGCAGGACGGATGCCGGTCGACGCAAACGTGCCGCGCAGCCTGCCTTCACCGGTCTCGCCCTGGTACTGATAGGTAAAGAGTTCCTGGGTGGTGATGATGTCGCCTTCCATGCCGACCACCTCGACGATATGGGTGACGCGGCGCGCGCCGTCGCGCATGCGGTTCACCTGGCAGATCAGGTGCACCGCCGAGGCGATTTGGGTACGCATGGCCTTGGTCGGCAGGTTGTAGCCGCCCATGCCGATCATGTTTTCAAGACGGGTCAGCGCCTCGCGGGGGTTGTTGGCGTGGATCGTCGACATCGAGCCGTCATGGCCGGTGTTCATCGCCTGCAGCATGTCGAGCGCTTCTTCGCCTCGGCACTCACCGATGATGATGCGGTCCGGGCGCATACGCAGCGCGTTCTTCAAGAGATCGCGCATGGTGATCTCGCCGCTGCCTTCGAGATTGGGCGGGCGGGTTTCGAGGCGGACGACATGCGGCTGCTGGAGCTGCAATTCCGCCGCGTCCTCGATCGTCACCGTGCGTTCCGCCGAATCGATCATGCGCGACATCGCGTTGAGGAGCGTGGTTTTGCCCGAGCCGGTGCCGCCCGAGATGAGGATGTTGAGCCGGCAGCGCGCGGCGATTTTGAGCACCGTTGCCATGTTGGCCGAGATGCTGCCGGTCTGCGCCATAATGTCGAGTGTGATGGTTTTCTTGGCGAATTTGCGGATCGAGATCGACGGGCCATCGAGCGCCAACGGCGGGATGATGATGTTGACGCGGCTGCCGTCTTCGAGGCGGGCATCGACGAGCGGCTTCGCCTCGTCGATGCGGCGGCCGATGCGCGAAACGATTTTCGTCGCGACGTTCATCACGTGCTGGTCGTCGCGGAATTGCACTTCGGCGAGTTCGAGCTTGCCACGCCGCTCGACATAGACCTGGCGCGGCCCGTTGACCATGATGTCGGTGATCGTCTCGTCCGACATCAGCGGCTCGAGCGGGCCGAGGCCCAGCATGTCGGCGATCAGCGCTTCGACGAGTTCGCGCTGCTCGGCGAAATTGAGTTGTATCTTGGTTTCCGCCAACAGCTCCTTGACCCAGCCGGTCAGCTGCGCCTCGAACGCCGGGCGCGGCATCTCGGCCGCCGCGGCGACGTCCATATGCTCCAGCACCATCGGCTGGATCTGCGCCTTCGCCGACTCGACCAGCGCGCGGTGCGGCGTGCGACGATTGCCTTGCGCCTCCGGATCGGGTGCGCCGGGGTTCAGCAGCTCCTGCAGGACCGTCGTGACGAGGTCGCGTCGCGCGAGCGGGTCGGCGTTGATCGAATGGCGCACGAAATGCGCCTGCACCGCGGCGTCGACCAGCTTGGCCAGCTCGCCGCGGCTCAAGAGGCTGCGCCGCTCCGGCCGGATTTCGCTGGTGAGCCGCGCCAAAAGCTGAGTTTTCGCGGCTGCCAGCTGGTCATCGATTGAAACCGGTTCGGCGCCGGGTGGCGACGCGCCGGCATCGGGGCGGTTGAAGGCAGCGAGACCCGGCCGTACACCCGGGTCTTTCAGCCTGATGACGGACGTTGCGGGGGAGGGTGCGCTCGCTCCAGCCGGCGGCTCTATGCGCCGTCCCAGAAGTTCATCGTCTAGGGAAGCGGCGTCAGGGGAAGCGGCGGCCAATCGCCGCTCGATGCGTCCCACAGCGGGCGTCGCCGCGTCGCTTTGCGGCGGGCCGCCCGGCGGTGCGTCATCGTACGACGAGCCGCGCAGCAGGACATCGGCCTGGGTTGGCTCGACGCCGGCAAAGCTCGGCTCGGGCTGCGGAAGTTTGGCGAGCTCCGCGATCGGCCGTTGCGGCTCGCTGGCCGCTTCCGGTTGCGGCGCCGGAGCTGCCGGATCGGCCGACGTTGTCTCCTCGGGCGACTGCGCCGTGGCGCGCCGCCGGGTCAAATCGGCGATACGGCCGTCGAGGTCGGGTTCGGCGGCTGGCTTGCGAAACAGGCTTACCATGGCAGGGCGAAACGACGCTTTTTCGCGGCGGTGGCGCCGGCAAAGTTGAGGATCAGCTGGTGGATTTCCTTGGAATAGGCGCTGCGCGGCGCGGCCAGTGTGACCGGTTGCCCGGCATTGGCTGCGGCGCCCGCCGCCTTTGGGTCGTAGGACAGCGAGCCGTCGAAGGATTTGCCAATCGCCTTCTCAAACTCCCTCTTGCCGACCGTGGCGCGATCGCCGTGCGCACCGCTTTCGATCAGGAACAGCCTCGTCTGGGGCGCCTGCTCGCGCAGCAGCGTCTGCACCCGGATGGTGTCGCGCAACCCGGCGAGGCTGCGCTCGCACAACAGGATGGCGCGGCTCGCCGTACCCAGCACCACCCGATGGATCGGCGTGATAAAGCGCGGCAAGTCGAGGATCACCCAGGCGAACTTGCGGCGCAGCTCGTAGAGCAGCACGTCGATTGCCCCGGTATCGACGGCCTGCGACTCTGCGACCGCGGCCTCGGCGGCGAGGATGCGGAGATTTTCGCTGACCTTGATCATCGCCCGCTCGATGAACAGGCTGTCGATGCGCGACGGCTGCTCGAGCGCCTCGCACAGCCCGTTGCCGGGGTCGCTGTCCAATTTGAGCGCCACCGTGCCGAAATGCAGATCGAGGTCGACGAGTGCGGTGCGCTCCTTGCGATCCTCGGCGAAGACCCAGGCGCACGACACCGCGGCGGTCGTCGTGCCGACACCGCCGCGACTGCCGAGAAATGCAACCACCTGGCCGAGCCCGCCGGCCGAACCGCCGCCGCCGGTGTTCTTTTCGAGCACCGCGCTCAGCTGTTCGCGTCCGGGCGGCTTTACCAGATAATCGGTGGCGCCGGCGGCGATCATGTCGCGATAGAGACCGACATCGTTGACCGTGCCGAGCGCGAGCACCTTCAGATCGGCGCCGCCGACCGCGCGCGCCGCGCTCAACTCCGAGATCGGCGCCGGCGATTCGCTGAGGTCGATGACCAGCACACGCGGATGCAAACCTTCGTGGATGCGCCGCAGCGCGGCGTCGAGCGTCGCCTCGAAGCTCAGCTCGTCGTCGAGCTGCAACTCGCGGATGACTCCCTGGACGCGATCGAGCGTCGCCTGGTCGTGGACGATCGCGACGACGCCTATCCGTTCGGGCTTGCGAGCGGCGGCGGTCGAACGTTCGACGGCTGCTGCGGCCATTATTGACTCCCTGTGCCTGCGCCTGACGGCGAACTCCCGTTGGTGCCGCTGCCACCTTGCTGGCTCGCGCCCTGCGCGACCGGTAGCGCGGTATTGGAGGCCGGCAGCACGACCTTGTCGTTGAGGTAGCGGCTCACCGCCGCCGCCGCCGGCTGGCCGGCAGAAGCGCCGACCGGTAGCCCGCTCGCCAGATCGGTCGGGTTGGCGACCATCATTCCGAGGTTGGTCTCGGTGGCGCAGCCGAAATTGCTGCTCGGCTGGTTGCCGAACTCCGAGAATGGGCGCTTGCTCCAGTTCGGACAGGGCGGCAAAGTGACCAGGGTGCGGGTCACCATGATGAGCCCGCGATCTGCGGACAGTGGCTCAGTCGTCGCGACCGTCACGATGCCATACGGCAGGAGCAGCGCCGACACCGTCGCCACGCGCTGCGCGGCGAGGCGCGGCGGGCCGCCGGCCGCGACCACGATGCGGTCGCTAGGCTTGATGCGGTCGGCTACAGCCATTTGGCGCAGACGCACGGCATCGGTCGCCGCCAGCGTCGCCGACCCCGACGCGAAGCGCAGGTCGAACTGCGTCGTCGAGGTGTCGAGCTGGACGCGCTTTGGCGCTTCGGCGTCGCTATAGCTCGTCACCGGGGCGCAGGCGCCGACTGCGATTGTCAGCGCCAGGGCCACGAGGACACGATTGGCGGTGCGGTTCGAATTCATTGCTCGACCCCCATCAATCCACCTTGAATCCGACCGGGCCGATGAGGCCCGGCTCGTTGCCCGGCGGTTGGGGGCCCCGCACCGGCGCGGGCAGCGTCTGGCGATAGGTCGCCGCCGTCGCCAGGCTTTGGGCGTCGTGCGGCAGGATGAAGCCATCGGTCGGCGCCGCCAGCCGTGTCGTCGACGGCTTGACCAGATACGGCGTGACGATGATCACGAGTTCGGTCTCGTTGCGCTGGAACAGCTGCGAGCGGAACAGCTGACCGAGAATCGGCACGTCGCCGATCCAGGGAACCTTGGCAATGTCCTGTTCGCTGGTGTTCTGCAGCAACCCGGCGAGCGCGAAGCTTTCGCCGCTCGCGAGGTCGACCGTGGTTTCGGCGCGGCGCACCGTGAGCGCCGGGATCGTCACTGTGGCGGTGCTGGTGATCGGCACCGAGACCGCACCGGTCGTACTCAGTTGGCTGACCTCGGGCCGTACTTTGAGGCTCAAATGGGTAGAATCGATGATCGTCGGGGTGAAGTCGAGCTGGACACCGAACGTCTTGAAATCGACGGTGATCGTCGGCGCCCCCGTCTGCGCCGACGTGGCGCCGACCGGCACCGGGAATTCGCCGCCCGCGAGGAAGCTTGCGGTTTGGCCCGAGGTCGCCGTGAGGTTCGGCTCGGCCAGTGTGGTGATCAAGTTTTCTTGCGCGAGTGCGTCAAGTACCACCTGCAACTTGCCGGCGCCGGTGAGGCCAAACCCGTATTGAAACAGGTTCTGATTGATGATGGCCTGGTTGGTAAAGGGGTTTTCCGTGGCAAAATTGAATGTCTTATCGCCGAGGTTTTGGCCAGACCAATTGAAACCAAGCGCCTTCAGCGCGGTGCGGTTGACCTCGGCGATCTTGACCCGCAGGTTGACCTGGTTGGGCGTGTCGACGGCGAGCTGGTTGACCACCACCGCGTTCTTGATGTCGGTCGCCTGAGCGATTGACGCGGCGAGCGCACGCGCCTTCTCGGCGCGTCCGGGGCTCGACACGTCGCCGCTCAGCACGACGGAGTTGGCGACCGAATTGACGTTGATGTTCTCGCCCGGCATCAGCGCGTGCATCGAATCGCGCATCCGCGACAGATCGTGCGCGACATGCACCGGCGAATGCAGCAGCACGTTGTCCGCTGCATCGACTGCGTAGACTACCGTATCGCCCGGCGCCTTGGCGCTGAGATAGATCAGCGACGGCGATTTGACCTGCACGTCGGCGATGTCCGGGTTGGCGATGAACACCGTCGCGGCCGGCGCCTTGAGCCGGATTAGCGTGCCCTTGCCGGATTCCAGACCGATCGGCGGTCCGCTCGCCGGTACTTGGCTCAGGCTCGCGGGCAGGGTACCGCCGGGTGCGGTTGCGGCCGGTACCGCGGTTGGACCTTGCGCTGTGGTCGTATCTTGGCCCGTACTCGGCCCTTCGGCCGTTGTCGGACCTTGGGCGTCGCTGACCGAGATGAATTGAACCAGTGCGGATGCGGCAAAAAGGCCGGTGAGCCAGCGGGACATCATAACCCCCAGATTTATGGCTGCTGCACAACCGAAGTCACCGAGCTCTGGCCGCCACGCAGGATAGTGATCCCGTCGGCATTCCCCTGACCGCGCATGCCGTCAGGGGAGTGCAACAGGGGACTGATATCGCTATCGAGCGTGTAGCTGGACGAGAGGGGGGGACTCGACGCTCCGGAGGAAGAAAATGCCGCTGTGGTTACCGACGCCGAAGATGCGACGACCGGGACGACAGTTGCGGCGACTGTCGTGGGTGCGGAAGGTGACTTGTCGCCGAGTTCCTGCTTCGATTCGTCCGGACCCGGAACGAGGCTGCGCAAACTCAACGACAACTTCCCCATCTCGTTCGCGAGCGCGATGATCTCGCTCTGTTTCGGGGTGACCTCGAAGGTCGCGGTCTTGGCGACCGTGGCCTCGCCCGGTTTGCTGTCGAGCTTCTGGTCGATCGCGATGACCCGGATATCGCGCAGCACTGTCTCCGAGATCTTGTGGTCGAGCGACGGGCCGGCGCCCTTCTCACCGGCCACCGGCCGGTCCTGCACCGAATAGGTGACGATGAGGTCGATCGAGTCACCCGGAAAGACAAAGCCCGAAATGCCGGAGGTCAGCGTCACTGGTACCGAGACGGCGCGCATGCCGGGCCGCAGTACCGCGGCGAGGAAGCCGCGATTGCCGGGGGCGATGATCTTTGACTCGGTGAGCGGTTCGCCGGCGGCGATCGGTTGCTTTGCGACCCAGCCGGTATAGGTCTCTGGGGTGCGCGTGCCGAGCAGGACGTAGTTCTTGCCGACGCCTGCTTCGGGCCACGGCTCCCAGGCGAGATCGCTCGGTTTGAGGATTTGCCCGCGCTCGATCGACGAACGCGCGATCAGCACCGAGCGCGACGGCGTCTGCACCGCGATCGGCGCGGCTTCGGTCTTCGCCGCGCGCTGCGAGGCGAGCCAGACGCGGGCCATCATCGTGGTGCCCCCGGCGAGAACGAGGGCGAGGACGAGTAGGATCAGGGTACGGGAACGCATGGCACTCTCAGCGGAAATGTGGCAGGAAGATAACGATGGTCGCGGCGGCGCCAATGGCGATGCCGTAAGGCACCGGGGTCGACGCTGCGTCCTTGATCGCTGCGTCGGCGAAGCCGAACTTGGCGCGCGCCATCGCGCTGAGTTGTGCGACCGGCGGCATCAGCAGAAACAACGCAAGCATCCCGCCGAGCACGCCGGTCAGCAGCAGCAGAGGAAGCGTGCCGCCCGGGCCGGCCCATAGCGTCGCGACCGCCAGCAGCTTGACGTCACCGCCGCCGAGATAGCCGCGCGAGAACATCAGCGCGCCGACGAGAAACACCGCCAGCGCACAGCCGAGCGAGCCGAGCGTGTCGAACAGCGTCGGGTGCGCCAGCGCGTAAAGCGGCCATAGCACGCACAGCGCCAGGGTCAGCGCGTTGGGAATGATCAGCCGGCGCAAATCCTCGAGCGCGGCCAATGTCATCAACCCGGCAAAGGCGAAGAGCGTGGCGGATTGCAGATGCACGACCATGGCCGTCAGTTCCCCGAGCGGCGGGCGCGGCGCGGTTTGCGAGCGCGGCGGCGCGCGCTTTCGGCGACGGCGGTCTGGGGCGGCAGGCTTGGCCAAGCGGGCATGACGTCTCCGGCTTCGGGTCGCCGGCATCGTCGCTAACAATGGTTAACGAAGACATAATTACCGGGGATTCGCGGCAATCCCCCACGCAATGTCCCGTAACCCTTTCTAAAATGCGGCGATCTAGGGCTGCGGGCCTCGGTCGAGGGCCGAGCGCCCAAGGCGGCGACGAGAATTCTCCGGGCACCGGGCGCCCGGGTGGCAAGGCCCCGTGAGACTGTTCGGTGCGATCAGACGATGGCTCGCGGCACTCGATGCGCGCGGCACTGCGGCTGTCGAGTTCGCCCTGGTCGGCGGCGCTTTTATGCTGATGCTGCCCGCCTCGTTCGAGTTCGGCTACATGCCCTTCGTGCAGTCGGTGCTCGATAATGCGGCGCGCGATGCCGCGCGGCTAATTCGCACCGGCGAGGCGCAGACCTCGGGAAACGCCTCCGGCACGGCGCAGACCACTTCAGCAGCGAACAGCGCGACGTACGGCGTGGCGATCTACACCTTCGATTATCAGGTCAACACGATCCAGACGCTGACGACCACGATGAGCACCACGAAAGCAGCGGCCAACAATATCGGGTTGCTGCAGGTGTACTCAAACAACTGCCTGACCCAGGCCTGCACTTCGGGTGACACCGATACGAACTGGGACACTGCGATGAACACGATCAATGCGATCATGCCCACGCCCGGCAACGGCACCAACGCCAGCGGCGACAGCCCGCAGGAAGTGCTGTTCCTCGTCACCGACGGGGTTGAGGACGAGCTGTCGAACGGTTCCCGTGTGCAGTCGTTGATGAGCACGTCGTGGTGCAACACGATCAAGAACCGCGGCATCCGCATCGCGGTGATCTACACCACCTATTACCCGTTGCCGACGAACTCCTGGTACACCACCTATATCGACCCGTTCCAAACGAAGATCGGGCCGAACATGCAGAGCTGCGCGTCGCCCGGCCTCTTCTTCCAGGTCGATACCGGTGGCGACATCTCGGCGGCGATGTCGGCGCTGTTCAACATCACGGTCCAGTCGGCCTACATTTCACACTGAGGCGGGGCGGCAACAAGAAAGGCGCCGGAACAATCCGGCGCCTTTCTTGTCGGGTGCTTTTCAGCCGGCACGGCGGTGCCGTGCCCACAATGAGAAACGCCCGGCGGCGCTGCGGCGCAACCGGGCGTTTTGCGCTTTCCGAAGCTTAGAGCTTGGTCGCGATGGTGTTGAAGGTGCTCGAGAGGTTGGTGCCGACGGTGCCCATCACGGTTACGGCGGCGACGGCGATCAACGCGGCGATCAGACCATACTCGATCGCGGTTGCTCCGTCTTCGTTCCGCAGGAGCTTTAGGATGCTCGTGAACATATAGTCCTCCTAGGGGGCTGACAGCGGGAGGATGCGCTCAAAGACTTTCCAAACCGTAAAGAGTGACGGTTAAAAGATTGCATTGTGACG
>Ga0126381_100010413_pt1 | contig 10467 bp, 11 predicted proteins | sample PanSoiMetPlot_28_FD_96465 | JGI IMG/M metagenome (GOLD analysis project Ga0126381, IMG submission 96465) | Tropical forest soil microbial communities from Panama - MetaG Plot_28 | ecosystem: Environmental > Terrestrial > Soil > Tropical forest > Bulk soil | place: Panama | collected 2016-02-17 | reverse complement strand
CTTGAGGAGACCTACCGCCGCTTCATCGAGCGCCGGCTGCGCGAGGAGTTCGGTTTCGCGGGCACCCCGATCAAGGTCTCCATGCGCCTGCGCGAAAAGCGCGGCGCCGCCAGGGGCGGCGCCCGAACCGGCCAGTCAAGCGGCCGCGGCGGCCGCCCGCCAAGGCCTACCGCCCGCCGCGGCTAGCCGTCACACCGGCCGCCCGCCAAGGCCTGCCGCCCGCCGCGGCTAGCCGTCATACCCGCCGCCGCGATCGCCTGCCAGCCTGACCCGCCGCGCTAGCCTCTCCCACCATGCCGATCCGTGAACAATCTACCTATACCGGTCGAAAACGGAATACCTAGGTTGTCTTTGTAACGCAGGGCCCCCATTTTGTGTCCGTTTTGTTCCAGTATGGGTGGAGGCCTGGGTTACCAAGTTGTCCTAGGTATCCACTATGTGAGACGCACCTGTGGGGCCACCTTGGCTCTGGGCTGAATCCGGGGAGTGCGACAGACGCCCCGCCCCCGTTCGGGATAATTGTTCTTCGTGTTTTCGGCCGAGCAGATCAGCGAACTCGACAGGCGCCGGGTGTGGCATCCGTACGCGCCGATGCCGGCGGTCAGCCCGCCGCTCGTCGTGGCTGAGGCAGCGGGCGTGCGGCTCAGGCTCGCTGACGGGCGCGAGCTGATCGACGGGATGTCGTCCTGGTGGGCGGCGATCCACGGCTACGCGCACCCCGCGCTCGACGCGGCGGCGCGAGAGCAGCTGGGGCTGATGAGCCACGTGATGTTCGGCGGGCTGACGCACGAGCCCGCTGTCGTGCTGTGCGACCGGCTCGCGGCGCTCGCGCCCGCCGGGCTCGAGCACGTGTTCCTGTGTGACTCGGGGTCGGTCAGCGTCGAAGTCGCGGTCAAGATGTGCCTGCAGTACTGGCGCTCTCGCGGGCGGCCGGGCAAGCGGAAGCTGCTGACCTGGCGCGGCGGGTATCACGGCGACACGTTCATGGCGATGTCGGTGTGCGATCCCGAGGGCGGCATGCACCGGATGTGGGACGGCGTGCTGCCCAGGCAGGTGTTCGCCGGGCTGCCGCCCGCCGGGTTCGCCGCGGGTGTGGACCCGGCCTACGCAGCCGAACTGGAAACGCTGATCGGACAACACCGTGACGAGCTGGCTGCGGTGATCGTGGAACCGGTGGTGCAGGGCGCGGGCGGGATGCGCTTTCATGATCCCGGGTACCTGCGGGTGCTCCGCGAGGCATGCGACGCGCATGGCGTGCTGCTTATCTTCGACGAGATCGCCACCGGCTTCGGGCGCAGTGGCGCGCTGTTCGCCGCCCATCACGCCGGGGTGTCGCCGGACGTGATGTGCGTGGGGAAGGCGCTGACCGGCGGGTACCTGTCGCTCGCCGCCGCCCTGGCCACAAGCGAAGTGGCACGCGGCATCGCGGACGGCGAGCTGCCCGTGCTGGCGCACGGGCCCACGTTCATGGGAAACCCGCTCGCCTGCGCGGTGGCGAACGCGTCGCTCGACGTGCTGCTTGGCCAGTCGGCCTATCCGGGCGGCTGGCAGGCGGCGGTGGCGCGGATCGAGGCGGGTCTGCGCTCCGGGCTGGTCCCAGCCGTCGAGTGCCAAGGCGTCGCCGGGGTCCGGGTGCTCGGCGCGATCGGCGTGGTGCAGCTTGACAGTGAAGTTGACGTGGCCGCGGCGACGGCGGCAGGGGTGCGGGCCGGGGTGTGGCTGCGCCCGTTCCGGGACCTGATCTATACGATGCCGCCGTTCGTGACCTGCGACGACGATGTGGCGGCGATCTGCTCAGGCGTGCTGGCGGCGGTGCGGGCGGCGACCGCGGTAGCCGCCGCCAGGTAACCGGGATCCGATCGCGCGGCCCCGTCATCCATCGCGGCGAGGTGAAACCAGACCGTGGTGCCGGCCGAGTCGCGCAGGTATCCCCACTGGGCGGCTAGCTGCTGGACCAGGAAGAGGCCGTGGCCGTCGGCGGCGTACAGTTCGGCCTTGACGACGGGGGTGCCCGCCGAACCTTCATCGGCCACCTCGACGAGCACGCCTTCTCCTATCCCGATGACGACAATGGTGACCGTGCCGCCAGGGGCGCCAGAGTCCGTGTGCTGGATGGCGTTGGTGACGAGTTCAGAGGTCAGTAAGGTCGCCGCGTCGCGGTCCACGCCGGGTACCGCCGCGAGGGTGCGCGCGATGAAGGCCCTGGTGCCTGAGACCTGCTCCGGGCTCCCCGGGATTGTGACCGATCCGAGGATCGCGGCGGACTGCCTGGTGCGGGGCGTGCGGGGCGTGCCGGGCGTTCGGTGGCGGTCTGTAGCAGGGGTGTCCATCTGCGCTTCCTCCCAAAGTTGCGCATTCGGATTACCAGAAGCACCAAGAGTGTGCTTCCGCCTCTTTTAGCTCATCTGTCTCGCCTGTTTCGGAATCCGCCTATTTGCCGCCGTCCCAAGCGACCCGGCAAATGAACCGATATTAAAACAACTTTTCGAGACGTTTCCCGTCAGAATCGTCGACTTCGTCGGTGCCCTATGTCCGATTTACCGTTTTTGAGTGTGATCAACGGATAATGACTAGCTCGCCGTACGCTCCCCGCACGTCATAACGATGATGCTGGCGCAAGCGCATCCGGCGCAAGTGCGTACAGCAAATTTCGCTGATGAAATCCCGGATGCGATTTCATTCCGGACTGACCCGCTGTACAGTTCTCGGTGTCAGGATCGTCGGCATGAACTGGTCATCGAGCAAATTCGAGATCAGTGCATGACGTTGCGCTGGCTGAAGGAGGTGGACCTCCGATGGCTACGGGCCCGACCGTTCGACGGCGCAGGCTCGGCACTGAGTTGCGCAGGCTTCGCGATTCAAGCGGCTACAAGCTCGAGGAGGTGGCCGCCCATCTTGGCGTCGCCCCCTCCACGCTGTCGCGCATCGAGACTGGCAAAGCGCCCACCAAGTCGGCGTACCTGAGCCAGATGCTTGAAATGTATGGTGTCGCCGATACTGGCCAGCGGCAAGTGCTAGTTGACATGGCTCGCGAGGGGCATCGCAAAGGCTGGTGGGCCGCGTACGACGACGTCTTGCCCAGCGGTTTCGATATTTACGTCGGACTAGAGGCGGAAACAGCCGCCATCCGCAGCTATGAGATTTCGGTGGTACACGGGCTGTTGCAGACGCCGGATTACGCGCATGCCGTGCTGCGGGAGATGTTCCCCAGGCACACGGCGCAGCAGATTGACCGCCTGGTTGACCTGCGGATTGAGCGCCAGCACCGATTTGATGACGAGCCGCCGCTTGAGCTCTGGGCGATCCTCGACGAGGCCGTAATCCGGCGCACCGTCGGCGGGCCGGCCGTCATGTCCCGGCAATTGCGTCACCTGGTCGCCGAGGCGGATCGCCCAGGCATGACAATGCAGGTCCTGCCATTCTCCTGTGGGGCGCACGCCGCCCACGGGGGACCCTTCTCGATTCTCGCGTTCCCTGATCGTTCCGATTCCGAGGTGGCCTACGTGGAGTCAGTGGCAGGCTATATCTATCTGGAAAAGGACCGAGATGTGCGGGCGCGTTCCGAGGCCTTCGACCGCCTCCGGGCCGCGGCGCTGTCGCCGGGCGCGTCCGTTGACCTGATCGCTCAGGTCGCGCGTGACCTTGCATAACCCGTGGCAGTGTCACGGCAGGGAACAAAATAGGTCAAATCACTGGAAGGATTCGCATGGAAACGGATCTGAGCAACCTGCACTGGTTCAAGAGCAGCGCGAGCGCCGCCGGCAACTGCGTGGAGGTGGCGCACCTGCCTGGCGGTGGTGTCGCGGTCCGCGATTCTAAGGATCGCGCCAAGGCGCCGCTCCGCTACACCCGGCAGGAGTGGGAAGCGTTCCTGGTCGGCGCCAAGAACGGCGAGTTTGACATGCCGCTCACCTGATGCCGCCTACGCGACAACCAGATTGGCGGAGAGAATAGACGACGGGCCCCCGCGACGCGGGAGCCCGTCGTGCTTTGTCCGGGTCGTCAGCCGAACTCGCCGTCCTTGGCCCCGCCCAGGAAGGCGTTCCACTCTGGCGCGGAGAACACCAGCGCCGGGCCGGACGGCTGCCGGGAGTTCCGCACAGCTACCTGGCCATCCGCGAGAAACGCCACCTCTACGCAATTGCCTCCGGTGGGGCCGCTGCGACTACTCTTCACCCAGCGTGCATCAGTCAGTTCCGTCGCGGATATCCCGTTGCTCACGTCACTCATCGCGTATCACCTCCAGTTCACTGATGATCTCATCGAGAATCTGCGGTGTCCTGTACGGCTCGTAGGCCACGATGCTCAGCCGCTCCATGGCGAGCAGGTAACGATCGACCTCCGCCTGCTTGTCGAGGTACAGCGCGCTGGTCAGATGCTCGACATAGACCACGTCTGGCAGCTCGCGGTCGGCGAACCTGAGGATGCTGAAGCCGCCCGGTGCCGCGTGGCCGCCCACGCCGTAGGGGATGACCTGCAAGGTCAGCGCCGTGGTGCTGCTCTGCTCGCGCAGGTAGCTGAGCTGCTCGGTCTGCACGTCGGGCCCGGCGACCGGGCGGCGCAGGGCGGCTTCGTCGACGATGACCCAGAGCTTGAGCTTGCCGTCACGGAACCGGCGCTGGCGCTCCTTGCGGAGCACGACGTGCCGTTCGGCGTCCTCGATGGGGAAGTCGCCGAGCGCGATCACGGCGGAGGCGTACTCCTCGGTCTGCAGCAGGCCTGGAATGAACTGCGGCTCGTACACGCGGATGGACCGCGCCGCCTCTTCCATGCCGACATAGGCCTGGAACCACTCGGGGAGAATGTCGTGGTAGCGGTGCCACCAGCCCGGCTTGTTGGCCTGCTCGGCCAGTGTGAGCAGCTGCTCGCGGTCGTCGGGCCCCACGCCGTACAGCGTCAGCAGGTCGAGCACGTCGATCTCGCGGATCGCGTTGCGCCCGAGCTCGATGCGGCTGATCTTGGACTCGGATGCGCGGATCGCCGCGGCCGCGTGCCTGGCCGAGATCCCCCTGCTCTCCCGCAGCCGCCGAAGGTGGGTGCCGAGAACGATGCGCAGGACGGTAGGTCCGTCAGAAGAGTCAGGCACGGTGGCCGACCTCCTCATTCCCCGTTGCCGCTGGCGAGCGGGGCGGTTAATGTCACTTTAAATTTCACGCAATTGCGTCGCCGGGGCGGCTATCGCACACATCGATGATATCCCATATGCGATATCGTGCTAGCTGTCAAGCTCCACATTACCGCCTGCGCCCGGGTCGCGGTGACGCGCATCGCCGGGCGAACCAGATGCGGCACCGAAACCGTCCCGTGCATGCACAACCAGGCTCGTTGTGCATGCACAGAGGGGGTGGATGTGCATGCACACCCGGGCTGCCCTGGCCGCTGAATCGGTACGACAAGCCGTGCGGGAACGCCCCGCCGGACTTCACGAAAAATGCCAGTCCTGAGTTTGCGAAATTGCGTGACGAATAATTCTTGAATTCATCCGTCTGTGCCGGACGTCCCGCCCGCGCCCCCGGCCGCCCCAGGCAATTGCAAACGGATATTCCGCCTCCGTTATGATGCGTGTCATGCGCTATCGAACCCTGGGTGACTCCGGCCTGCTCGTGTCGGTGGTAGGTCTTGGCTGCAATAACTTCGGCGGCCGCATTGACACGCAGCAGACACGCTCCGTAGTCGATGCCGCGATTGACGCCGGCATCACGCTCTTCGACACCGCCGAAATGTACGGCACGGACGGCGGATCCGAACTCGCGCTCGGCGAGGTGCTCGGCAGTCGTCGCGACAAGGTCGTGCTCGCGACCAAGTTCGGTCACCAGAAGGTGGACATGGGCTACGGGCCGGCCGCGGGGGCCAAGGGCGGCCGGAACTACATCAGGCTCGCGGTCGAGAAGTCGCTGCGGCGGCTGCGCACCGACTACATCGACCTGTACCAGCTGCACACCCCGGATCCGCTGACCCCGATCGAGGAAACGATCGCCGCGCTGCACGAACTTGTCCTCGAGGGCAAGGTCAGGTACCTGGGGCACTCGAACCTGACCGGCTGGCAACTCGCGGACGCCGCGCACAAGTCGGCGGGCGCCACCCCGTTCGTGTCCTCCCAGAACCACTGGTCGCTGCTCGAGCGCGGCGCCGAGGCGGAGGTAGTCCCCGCGGCGCGGCACTTCGGGCTCGGCGTGCTGCCGTACTTCCCGCTGGCGAACGGCCTGCTCACCGGCAAGGTGCGCCGCGGCCAGGAAGTCCCGGCCGGCACCCGCCTGGCCGCCCGGGCCGGCTACATCACCGGCGCGAAGCTGGACAAGGTTGAGGCGCTGATCTCCTGGGGGGCCGGGCGAGACGTGAGCATCCTCGAGATCGCGATCGCCGGCCTGGCGGCGCAGCCCGGCTGCACATCGGTGATCGCGGGCGCGACCTCGGCGGAGCAGGTCAAGGCGAACGCGGCCGCGGGGGAGTGGGAGCCGACCGCGGCCGACCTCGCGGCGATCGACGAGATCGTCCCGCCGCCCGCCCCGGAAAGATGAGAAATCGACTTATCCCGGCCGGTCACGCTCAGCCGTCCGCGTCCGCCGTCTGATACAGCGTCGCCACCGACGTCCCGAACGCCGCGGAGTACGAAACCGAAGGCGTGAGCCCGCCCTGCTCGTAACCGCCGATCACGCCGACGACGGTTCCCTGGCCGGACACGCTCGAGACGTCGGCAAGGAACGGGCCGCCGCTGGTCCCGTTGGTATATCCGCCGCAGTCGAACTCAAGCTGGGTCCGGCTGAGGCTCTTGGTCCAGTTCACGCACCAGACCGGCTCGTTCTCGCCGTCCGGGTAACCGATCACCTGGACGAGCATGCTCTGCTGCTGAGCGGTGCCTGATCGTCCTGTGCCGAGCTGCTCGGCGCCGGTGACGTCCTCGACGGGGACGCCGTCATTGGCGGCGGAAAGCCGCAGGAACGCGACGTCGTCGTCTGGGTTCTGCGAAGCTTGCCAGGCCTGGTCGGTGTAGACCTGAGTGACTTGCCAGACGCCGAACGGCGCCGTCCCGTTGGCGTAGCCGGGTACGAACGCGATCTGGCTGACGTCGCTGCCAGTCACGCAGTGCGCGGCGGTGACGGCAAGGTTGCCGCCGCGGCTGTGCACCACGCTCGCCGTGCAGAAGTGGGAGCCGAGTTTGCCGGCGCTGTAACTGAACAGCGCGCCGACGGCGGCCACCCCTGCGAAGGCCTGGCCGCTGCTCGTCGTTCCCTTCATCCGGTACGCCGGATCCAGCCGCTGGGCGGCGCCCGTGGCGCCGCCGTCGGCGGGAACTCCGAGCACTGTGGCGAGCACGCCAGCCGCGGCGACGGCTGCGAGGAGGCTAAACGACTTACGGCCGGCCAGGGCGCGGCGCGCCGTCCACCTCATACACAACCTCCACGCGGAACTCCACCCCGAGCAACACCGGATTGTTCCGCTTGCGACCCTTAAAGCGGCAAATATCCCAAAAGGACCCCAAGACGCATCGTTTGTAGCGTCTCCGATGCTCAATTGTGATCTATCGACCGCTGTCACGCTAGAGGTTGATCCTTGGAAGATCCTTAGATTTCGCTGCGCGATCCTGGCAGCGCCCACCGTCACCCGCGGAGCCAACGTGGGCTTACAGCCCGAGAACTCGCCGCTTCACGGCCCGCGATCCTATGCTGTGCGCCGTGACAAGTGACGCGAGGCCGACCTGATCGGGACATCGAGCCGGACCAGACGGGCCAAGCGACGGGATCGCGAACTGGACCGGCGGATCGCGCGGCTGGCGATCCCCGCGCTCGGGTCGATAGCCGCGGAGCCGCTGTACAACATCGCCGACACCGCGATCGTCGGGCACCTGGGCCGAGAGCAGCTCGACGCTCTCGCCATCGCGACCAGCGCGCTGGCGATCGCCGCCTGGCTGGCGATCTTCCTGGCCACCGCCACGACCACCTCGGTTGCCAGGCGGGCCGCGCGAAACGACGGCGACGGCGCGGGCCGCGCGGTGGGCGCGGCGTACCTGGTCGCCGCGGGCTGGGGCGCGGTGACCGCCGTCGTCATCGTCATCGCCGCGCCATGGGTTGCCCAGCTGCTCGGCGCGCACGGCGACGTGCTGGCCGGGGCCACCGGCTACCTGCGCGCGGCGGCCGTCGGGCTGCCGTTCCTCTACCTGTCGTACGCGGGCAACGGGCACCTGGTGGGACTGGAGGACACCCGCACGCCGCTGGTGATCGCGCTCGGCGCGAACGTGCTGAACGTCGCGCTCGAGGCGGTCCTGGTGTTTGGCGCCCACGCCGGCCTGCTCGGGTCCGCATGGGGCACCGTGATGGCCCAGGTCGCGGCCGCGGCCGCGTATGCCACCGCGTCGGCGCGCAAGGCCAGGCTCCGGCCACGCAAACCGGGAAGGCAGGAGATCACGGAGCTGCTCAGCGACGGCCACCGCCTGTCGGTACGGACGATCGCACTCGGCGTCGTGCCACTCGCGGCGACCGCGGTCGTCGCCAGGCTCGGCCCGGTCACCCTGGGCGGACAGCAGATCGCGTACCGCCTGTGGTACCTGCTGTCGCTGTCGCTCGACGCCCTCGCGGTCCCGGCCCAGGTGTTCGTCAGCGCCGCCCTCGGCGCCGGCGACCCGGAAGCCGCCCGGCTGGCCGGGCGGCGCACGCTGTGGCTTGGCCTGGCCGCGGGCGTCGCGCTCGGCCTGCTCACGGCCGCGCTGGCGGCTGGCGTTCCCGCCCTGTTCACCGACGACGAGGCGGTCCGCCACGTCGCGGTGACCGGCCTGCTGGCGTCCGCGTGCACGCAGCCGCTCGCGGCGCTCGCCTTCGTCCTCGACGGGCTGATCCTCGGCCTCGGCGACTACGCGGCGATGCGCCGCGCGATGATCCTGGCCATTTTCGCGTTCGCGCCGGTCGCCGTGCTCGTGCTGCGCTTCCCCTGGCTGGGCCTGACGGCCGTCTGGGTAGCACTGGGCCTGTGGCTCGCCGCCCGCGCCGCACTGCTCGGCCGCCGCTGGAAAGTCGCCACGCTCCGTTCGGAATAGTGATTTTCATCCCGAACGAGTGGTGCCGGCTCCCCGGACCAGCGTGTGACCCGTTCCGCCGCCAGCGTCAGTCCTTCGAGAAGATCCCCGTACCGCCGGTGCCGCCGAGGAAGAGGCGGACGCCGAGACGGTCCTGCCGCCCGCTGCCTCCGCACTTACGGCACCGGCGGTGTGCGTAGGTGTACACGGTGCCGACGTGCTTGCCACCGCCGTTGCACACCTTGCATTTGGTCAGCGGGTGGATTCGCAGCGAGATCCAGTACCCCGCCGCCGCGATGACGCCGATGAGGATGATTATCGTCATTGTGAAACTGCTCCCGCCGTTGGGCGCGAGGGACGCGCGCGACTGAAAGTCACGCCCCCCGTAAGCTCGCGGCACGCTGCGCTTTCCTGGGCACGCAGGCCCGCGTGTACCGGGGTAACCAAGGCTGCGTGGCCCGATTGCCGCCTGGGCCCCTCCCCGGCTTGTGGGTCACCAGCGACTGACGTCGCCGGCGTGCATAAGGAGAGAATAGACGAATGTAATAACTTATGTGAGCGATTTATTTGAACTGGACATTTGTCATGATATATGTCAATCTATTTAGTAACCCTGGGCAATTCTTGTCAATTTAGTCACTCTAGTCGGCTACCGATAGGCCGTGACGGCGAGCTTGACGGCGAGCGCGAGTCCGCACAGCGCGATGAAGACCCGCAGCGCCTGCACGGGGAACCGCCGGACAAGGCGCGGCCCGGTGAACCCGCCGATGAGGAACCCCGCCGCGAGCGGTGGCACGAACACCCAGTGCACCGGCGCGAACGCCGCGAAGATGATCGACGCGACGCCGTTGGCCGCGCCGAGTATCGCGTTCTTGAGCGCGTTGATCCTGATGAGCGATTCGCTGATCACTGTGCTCAGCACCGCGATCATCAGCACGCCGCCCGCGGCGCCGAAGTAGCCGATGTAAATCGCCGCGCCGAACACCCCGGCCAGCCCTCGCCATGACCGTTCCGCGCCGGGCCGCGGAGACAAGACGCGGATCTTCGGCTGCGCCAGCAGCAGCAGCGACGCGCCGCCGATCAGCAGCGGAACCACGATCCCGAAGGCGGCGGCCGGCGAGAGCAGCAGGATCGCGGCCCCGGCCGCGCCGCCGAACGCCGTGACCACGCCCAGTCGCAGCACCCGGGCGCGCTGGCCGGCTAGTTCGGGCCGGGACCCGAGCACCGATCCCGCGCCGGTTAGCACCAGCGACACCGTGTTGGTGACATTGGCGGACAGCGGCGGCAGGCCAAGCGCGAGCAACACCGGGTACGACACGACGCTCGCGACGCTGGCTACGGTGCTGGCGACACCGCCCAGCACGCCCGCCGCGAGCAGCACAAAGGCCTGGTAGACGGTCATTGTCAGGTCAATCATCGCCGGGCGGCGCGGCGTCAGCTATGCGCGGGCGATGTGACCT
>Ga0126381_100010412_pt1 | contig 10467 bp, 16 predicted proteins | sample PanSoiMetPlot_28_FD_96465 | JGI IMG/M metagenome (GOLD analysis project Ga0126381, IMG submission 96465) | Tropical forest soil microbial communities from Panama - MetaG Plot_28 | ecosystem: Environmental > Terrestrial > Soil > Tropical forest > Bulk soil | place: Panama | collected 2016-02-17 | reverse complement strand
GATCACGGTGCTCACGGCAAATGGGGAGCTAATCGTGATGGGGTATTTTCCGGACAAGCAAGCCTGCCAAGCTACGGCTCATGTGAATGAAAAGCGGTGGGATCAGGCTGCGGACATGTTTGAGGAGCCACCGGTCGTGACGGAGGGCGAAGTGTTAGCCTTTGTTACCCTATAACACCGCGGCTGTCAGTACACGTCGGCCTCCAGATCGTGGGCACCGCTACAGCGCCTTCGCCAGCAGGTGGATCTGTTCCGCGCTTTGCGCGACCGCCGCCGCGATTCAGTCCTGACGCGCTTCCCTCCTCACCGGACTAAAGGCGGTGACGTTTGTCACTTCCGGATCCGGCCATTTCACAAGCGAAAGCGCCCAGAGGCTGCTTCCGGCCGAGGGGCCACATTCCTCTCGCTTCGGCTCGTTGCCATTCGCGAAATTAGATAGCGCGCGGCCCAGATCGCGCCGACGCATACGGGTGTCGGCAAGCGTGCCTGCGCCAAAAGCAAGCCCGAAAGTGCGCATCAATCCGGGCTTCGTCCACCGCTCTTCAATTTTCTCGCATATCGCAGCATGCGATCGGGCGGAGCGCCGCAGAATCCGTGCCGTTGCAGATTTCCTCGTCTCGCTGCGCGGAGACGCCCGAAAAGACGTGTTTTTGAAATCTCTCCGGAGGGGCTGACCTGTCGTCGCAGATGCCGTGTCCGTCGCGAAATGAAAACAGCCCAATTCATGCCTCGGCTGCCGCCGGTGCGACGCGCACATTAACCGTCATCCACTTGTTAGATTGCGTGACGGACTTGTGACACGTAGCTTCGCGCACTCGCCTCGGGGGGTGCAGCGTGAGTGTACTGAATAATCATCAGCATGACCGTCGAACCTGCCGGTGGCGATCGATGCCGCGTGTAAGGCGCGGGTGACCGAGGACACACGGATTCATGCCCTGGTATCGATTTCATTCTGAACGTAAGCCCGTTCTGGAAAACCTGATATTTGATCGGTTTGCGACGCTGTTCATGAAGAATAGTGCGCCACGGGAAATGCTCTTGCTGAGAGAGACACACCGGCCGCTTGTTTCGACGCTCTGGATCAGGCTGTCGGACGAGATGTACTATGCGTCATTCCGCGAATTCGAGCCTGCGCATCCCTACGAGTTACCCGAGCGAGTGACGCTTCTGATCGGGAATCGGATGGAATTCGAGAGCCTCTTCGAACGTGGCCTGAGCGCTTGATGGTCGTTACGCAAGAAAGTGGAAGCCATAGCGCTGACGGATTGTGCGATCCAGGAAGTTGACCGTCGTGTTTCAGGGTGCCCCCAGCACAGGAATTGCCTGTTGAATTTGAGGGCGACGCGCCGAACTTGTCTTGAGAGAATTCACGGATGAACGGCGCGCGAACTTACCCAACCGTTCTGGCGATGGCTGCGCGAAGCGTACGGTCTGGTATGCGAACGAGATAAGCGGCTGCCCTCAGCCTGGTGCTTATTGCCGAGGGCGTTTTTTGCGCCTCACGCTCTTTCTGTACTGCGGCGAGGAGACGTTTGGATTTTTTTGTTGGCCACTGCGCCGCGCATAGTTGGGCGTGTCTCAATTCGTCGTCGACGTTGTGGATGACCAATGGCGGCCGATGGGTTGCGAGCGTGAGGATGAGATTGGCGCGATAAACGTCGATCAGCTCCTCCTCGTCGGCGGTGATCTGGTCGTGGTGAGGTTCACCGCCGTCCTCTCCGGCCGAGACGACGAAGCCCCAGGTCTGCGATGACCGCCCATTGGACGGATGCCAGACCACAGGGCCAACGATGACCTGATGGGGATATGGCTTCAGAATTCTATGATTTATGAATGCGGCCAAGGCGGCCGAGGTCGTGGTCATGCCCGCTTCCATCGTTGGTTGGTCAAAAGTTTGGTCGCTGCAAACCTCTCGCTAGTCGATCTCGCCGGCTTCGGATTCACCACGCCAGCGGATCCAATAAACGGTCACGTTGTCAGGATTCGAAGGCTCGGATTGTTGGCCAACCCCAAAGACGAGGAATCGTTTGTCCCTCGTCTTCTCCTCGAGCTTGGCAAGCCAGCGAGATAAATCGCTCATGAGTTTGATGTCTTAAATACGCTGATTCGGGCCTTGAGCTCAACCGACTGCCCACGTCTGCTCTGCCTGCCATTGGTGTCGCTCTTTGGATCCACGACGTGGCGCGCGCAATCATTGTTGTCCGAAAATGGACAAAGGTCTCGCAGCTGTCGCCTGTGCGACAGTCACCATCTCGAATGCAAAAACCTCGGTGATTGGGGCGAGGGCGGAGACATTTGACCCTTAAACGCTCTTAAAGGGACCGAGGGCTAGGCTCGACGCAGGGGGCCCTCAATGCTGAGCTCAGCTCGCGAGAAGCGGAAATCAACCGACATACCGCCCGGTGAGGCGAGCGCGATCTTCGCCGACCGCATCGATTTGCTCTTTCGGCTTGGACGCATTCATCTTTTTTTGCCGTTCTCCGCATTCTGCGTCGTCGCCATGCTGTACACGGGGCGTGAGGCAGTCGGGATCGTAGTCGTTCCTCTCCTTCTGCAGATTGCGGCGGCCGTCACAACCGGCCGACTCGCCCGCCGTTATGCCCGTCGGGACCCATCCGACGATCCAGAGGTCTGGGCCGACCGCTACACGATGGCCTCGGCTTTTTCCGGCGCTGCATGGGGCGTCGGCGCCTTCATCTGGCACATTCCTGACTCCTTTACCGCCGAAGCATTTTTCGCGCTCGCCTTCCTCGGCATGACGGCGACCGAATTCATGACGCAGTGCGCGTATAGGCCGGCATATTTGGTACATGCGGCACTGTCACTTGGTCCCCTGGCGCTGCGCCTTGTGCTCGACGGCAATATCTACGCAAGTCTCTCGGCAGTGCTGGTGCTCTTCTTCGGCGGCATTCTCTTCGCCGATTGCGACGCGATGGCCAATCTTCTCGATACCAGTCTTCGTATGCGCCGCCACAATGCCGATCTCATCTCGCGCTTGTCTCAGGAGCACGCCGAGCTGGAAATGGCGCGCGATCTCGCCGAACACGCCAACCGTTCCAAGACAAATTTCCTTGCGAGTATGAGCCACGAACTCCGCACACCACTCAACGCGATCATCGGCTTCTCCGATATCCTCAAGGTCGCCGACCTCCAAGACAAGTTTCGGGAATATGCCAACTACATCAACTCGAGCGGTAAGGCACTGCTCGGGCATTTGAACAACATCCTCGACATGGCGCGTCTCGATTCAGGTGCCGTCACGCTCTCCCAGGAGGAGTCATCCATTGCCGAAATCGTGAGTGACGCTGTCGACAGGGTGAAGGCTGAGACCGACCTGAAGGAGAGGACCGTGTACGTCACGGTTGCGAAGGATCTCACGCTTCATGCCGACATCTACCGGCTTCGCCAGATCGTGGAAAATGTTTTATCGAACGCGATCAAGTTCACCGGCCCAGACGGGAACATCCTGATCAAGACGCTGCCGTGCCCGGACGGCGGCTTCGAGCTCCACATTAAAGATGACGGTATCGGGATCTCGCCCGAGCAGCTGCCCACCATTATGGAGCCGTTCAACCAGGTCGAAAGCGTGTATGCACGTAGCCAAGGCGGCGTGGGATTGGGTGTTCCCATCGCCAAGTCGCTCGTCGAGCTGCATGGAGGCCGCCTGACCATCACAAGCAAGCGGGGGTACGGGACACAGGTGCAGATTTATTTCCCGCCCGCGCTCGGCGCGACGAAGGCTAGCACGAGGCAGCTACCCTGATGAGTAACGTTACTGCCTTTCCCACAAAAGCAATGCGCGACTGGCTTATGATCGAACGAAACCTTCGGCAACTTCTCGCAAACGAAGGCGCACCTCAAGATGTGTGCGAACGACTGGTCGCAATAATGAAATGCTTCTACGAAACCATGAACATCAACTTCCAATTCAGCTTTGAGCTTCCCATCTCCACGCTACCTCCAGCGCAAATGGATGCGGTCCGATCGGTGATCGTGGATGCCTTCGCCGAGCACTTCCGTGAGTTCACCGAGCAAATCATGTTCGAGCAACTGATACGTGAAATCGATGTCTGCAACGAGTTAGGGCTATGTTGATGTGCTCGCTGCGTCGCCCGCTCCGCGGGTAACGTAGATGCAATTCGATGCTGCTCCTAAGGCTGCATGCTGGTCCTAAGGCTGCAGAGATCAACCGGTTTTTGGATGGGTGGTTAACTAGATGGTGCGCGTCGGACGTCCACCCGGAGCCGACAACCTTGGCCACAGCGCTTTGCATCGGGACATGACGCGCGGCTAAACCACGAAGGGTAATAATGCGACGCTCGCGATGACGAATCCGTCACGCAATTCGAACGACGCCGATTCTTTGATTTCGTCGGGCACGCACCCTGCTCGTTCCAAGTCGTCGGAGACGCGGCTCACCAGGGCTCGCCGTGCCTGAGCGATCTGCGCCCAGATCTCGCGAACTTTCAAATCCTCGACCGTGTTGGCTTTGTTCTCAGCCTCTTCCGCCTTCAGCAGATATACTTCTAGCCGCTCCCGCTTGGCGGCCGCCGACCTTGGCTGCATTCTGCGGCCTCCCCAGACCGCCCCTCTCTGGCACTTTGCCCTGAGTCTGCGACTGTCCCAAGGCCAAAGACATCCCGGCCAAAGCGGCATTGAGCGAGCGCTCGGGGCCGAATTGAAGGCAGCCGAGATGGTTTGTCTCGCGTGTGGCGAGAAAGCGCGATGACTGAACTGACGCCGGCGGCCCTAGCGACTTTTGAGAGCATTCAAGCAGCTGCGTGTGATACGGTTGTTGCTGCGGGAAGGCGCGCAGCACGCCTGCCAGGGGCGCGTTTGGCTCTTGTGTTTCAGCAAACCCAGGGGGCGAGCGATGACGGCGAAGAGACTCTTCCAATCTGTCGCGTTGGCGGTCGGAGCCATCACATCGCGAAGGTGCGACCGGAAAACGGCGCGGTCAATCCGAATCCGTTGAAGCCATACATCATCAACTCCCCCGCAAAATGTCCGAAGCGGAGACCGGCGTGTACTCCGCGCGAATGTTCCGAGCGCTCCTACACTGGCGACGAACAAGGAGGCGACGAATGAGCAACAAAGGATGGATCGGCGTAGACCTTGATGGAACTCTAGCCCGCTACGACCGGGGAAAGCGTCCGTTAGGTATCGGCGAGCCAATCCCAGCGATGGTCGAGCGCGTAAAGCGCTGGCTCGCTGAAGGGAAGTATGACGTGCGCGTCTTCACCGCGCGTGTAGCCAGCGAGGACCCGCAGATCCGGCGAGCCGTCGAGGATTGGTGCGAGAAGCACGTCGGTGTTCGCCTGCAGGTGACGAACGTTAAGGACTACGAGATGGTCGAACTATGGGACGACCGCGCGGTGCAAGTGCGGACGAACACTGGCGTGCCCGTCAGGCATTCTACGCGGGTTGTCATGAGCATGCTCACTTCTGCCGTTGCAACGGCTGGCGTCGCTACCGTAGTCGAATGGGCGGTTGTTACGCAGTGGGCGACCGTAACGTATCACGTCGCCGTCCCATTGATCCTTAGCCTGGGCACCTTAGCAGCTTTTTGGGTAATTTTCTGATCCTCCTTGACTGCACCGGACTGGGCGTCAGATTGGTGTAGCTCAGCAAAGATCTGAACAAACCTGATGTTGCGCCGTTATTCCGCCGCTTCTCTCGGCATAGCTTGCGCGTCGATCGACATATCGTTCACGGCCGCAGTCACGAGGCTGCAGCCGCCCTCGTCGGCACGCGAGCAATAGCCGTCAAAATGGCCACCCGGTTCCACAACGAGATTCTTCACGAGGAGGTTGCCGGTTACTCGGCCCGTGGAAGTGACTAGCACGGAGCGTGCGGAAACAGCTCCCACAATTTCACCAAGGACTTCGACTTGCTCAGCAAAAACATCGCCCTTGACGCGTCCTGAGTGACCAATGGTGAGACCTGGGGTACGAACATCGCCCAAGATCTTTCCCTCGAGCTGAATCTCGCCCGTGGAGATGACATTGCCAACCACAACAAGGCCCGCGCTGATGATCGACAGTTCGGGTTTCGCCGACGGATTCATAGCGAGCCATAAAGTGTGATCAGTGAGTTTCCGATTGGAGTACATAATTCACCCCCTTTGACCCGTTTCGTTGGGGTCAAAAGTTAACAAGCGATTGTGTCTGAGTTGTTACGATACGCCCCGTCCCAGCTCATCGATTGTCGCGCGCTGGGCAACTGCTCGAAGCTAGAGCCTTGCGTACGGTAGAACAGGATTGCGGACGTCAGCGAACTCGTGGCTTCGAAGACGTCGTTCGTGGCCACAGGTTCGGGCCACTCATACGTCGTCTAGTCTAAGACGTTCGGGAACCCCTTGGCGAGGACGGTCTCGATGCCGTGCTCGACAGCGAATTTGGTCGCCAATTGAAGTGCGTCCTGTTCTGTCGGTAGAGACTCAGAAATCCAGAACCTGGCGCCGTCGTCACTCACCACGCACGTTGAGACGAAGTGACCTGAAGCGCCCCATTCAACGACCACCCAATCTTCTGTTTCGGGCAAGGGCTGATTAGTAGCAAGACGGATTATTATGACGGCTGGCACTGCACAACCTCCCAACTGCACGGAAAAACACAGGCTTAGTCGAGCTTTCTCGCGAACGGCAGGAGTATGCGCTGGCGGGAGCTGCAGTCCGGCGTTGCCGCACAAATGAGCGCGAGCGTCGCGAGAACTGTTCTTTTCATGATGATCCCCCCGGACCCCTGGGCTCAAGCATAGTGGCGAATCCGGACAATTCAACCAGACGCCATCGCCTTCTGGTATCCCCGCAAAAGCGCCTTTCATTCAACGCCTAGGTAGGAGAGGTGACAATGATTCGCCAGCGCGCAGGGTCATGCTGATCCCGTTGCAGTGCCCCAGGGGCTGGTGGACACAACCGTCACGCGTTCGCTATTTCCATCCAATCTAGTGGCGATCTCGATGGCCGGTGATGCCTTATTCATCGAGAAAGCCGCATGAGGGTCGGCCTGATCGCAAGTACTCAGTCCTCGTGGATCTAACCCTCCTGAACTCGTCTCCCCTGCTGCTTGGTCCGGCAGCTAGGGAAACGAACCTTTGTGCCGTCGGAACGGATCAATGACAGCCTGCTGTGGGGGCGCGCAGGTGAAGTGTATCCTGTGCGCGTTGATTCGAATGAGAGGTTGGATATGACTTACCGCGAGCGATGCGAAGCGTTGCGCGATCTCAGCCGGGCACGGCTGCGTCTGCTCGATGACCCAAGGTTCATCCACGTTGACAAGGAGCGGATGCTCGACGAGACCCGCAAGGATGCGGCGTTCTGGTCGCGTGAGATCTCCCACATCTCGCCCGTGTAAGCCATGACTGTGCGGCAGGAGGAAGCGCCCCCGACCCTGAGGACGCTTCTGGCCGTGCGGAGTTTATCTTCGATGCGGGGACGGGATGCATCGAAGGACCCAGCCCACCATTCGACGGCACAGCGCACAGTAAGCGCAATTTGCGATGGAAATACGCGGTTGTTAGCAAGCACCATCGTCACGGGCGCGGCGCAGAAGCGCTTATTGCGCCACAGTCTTGAGGCGGGCCTGCGCCCTCGGTACAAAAAACAGGAGGAGTCGGTGGCTCCACAAGCTCGCTCGCTGCCCGAGCCGATCGCGACGATCCCCATCGGCTCCAAGTCCTATCTCGTGGCGACACTGACGTCGGAGCAGTTGCGTGCGCGTGACGCGGATGTAGCGCTGCTCGCCAGCCGAAGCGGCAAGGAGCTTACAGGCGAAGTTGGGGTCTCGTACGGCCGCATCACGCTCGCCCTTATCCAGGGTGAGCACCCGGAGCTGACGCTGGAATGTATCGTGGGTTGGCTGAGCACGGCGCTATGCGTGATGGTTGCGCTCGAATTGGAGCGCCAGTATCACACAATCTTCGGCAAGAGCGGATTTTCGAACACTGGTGACGCGCGAACGGAGAGCGCGTAAGTACCGCCTGAGTGAAGCGCTCGCCCACGCGCTCCTCGTGGCGCCCATTTTCTTTGGCGGTCACGAAAAGCGCGGCGCTGGTGGGGCGATGGGACGGTGGTCCAATTTCGGTCTGCCTAGCGCCAGGCCGTGGATCTCGAGCATCGGCGGCGGCGAAGGCGGCGCTCTCAGGTGCGAAACAAGGTCCTGCAGCGTCGTGTAACGTTTTCAATGATCGCCCATGGCCGGAGCGTGACCGATCCGCGGTCACCCTTAGGGATGCTTCCTGCGATTCTTCAAGCTGTCGGCGACCGGCCAGCGGAAAACGAAGCCGCCTAGGACCAACAACGTGAACCCGATGAACGCGGTGCAGGAAACCAAAACCGTGAGAAACGTGTCCAAAGTAATCATGCGCCCCTCCGCACAATGCTTGGAGTCGGCAGTGAGTCGGCCTTGGGCGTCAAGCAAACGGCCTGCGCGCTCCCACAAACGAAAGGGCCGCCCCAGCGGACGGCCCCCCATACTTCCTGCGAACCCCCGATTACGCGGTTTTACTCACCTTGCGACGACGCCGCATAGCCACACCTGCACCCGCGACGACTGCACCGAAGAGCGAGAGCGTTAGAGGTTCGGGTGCAGTCACAGTGAACTTCACCTGTTCCCCGTCACCAATAAAGGGACCTGTAGGGGTGTCCAGTTCCCAAATGGCCGAACCGTTCAAATAAATATTGTAATCAATCCCTCCTGCAGTAAGGGACACGCCACCCACGTCGAGCGGATAGAGATTGTCATTGGACGCATATGCACCGGGCGGGAGCAGGGTCAACGGTTGACCGTTTTGGATGCCGGTCATGTCGATGATGACGCCGTTGTCGACCCTAAAGTTGCCGTCGGCAGTGAATTGGTTGTCCAGCGTCGTCAGAGTGAAATGGTAGTAGGGATCGCCCGCCGAGGACGGTGCTCCTAGTAGAACCGTACCGCCACTGATTTCTGCGGCGTGGACGGTCGCGGCGAGCAAAGCGACTAACGACGAAAGCATGATGGTCCGAGAAAGCTTCATGGCTGTTAGCTCCTCCTGGTCGCTCGGTTGGCGTGGGAAGAAGTGCAAGCACTGTGCCAAAACGAGAAAATCTGGAATCCGGGGCTTTTCAGCCCGTCAGGCACGTGTTGCGACTTTAGCTGTAAATCTGGTTTACAGCCCCCGCGATGGAACTTTGTGCTGAACAACAAACTAGGGGGTCGGCATCACGGTCGGCCCTCTCTCGGGTCTTCGAACGACGCGGTCGCTCTAAGCCGCCTTGCTCGCGCTGCGCCGTGTGTAACGCGCGAGGGTACTCACGCCGATGAGACCGCCCAACAGCAGCGCCCACGTCGCTGGTTCGGGAACGTTGGTATTGTTTGTGAATTCAATGGCCCCAGCAGCGCTTTGTGCGGTAGAAACCAAGTCACACGTGGTGGTGGAAGTGCCGTGCTTCGTGGTGGTCGCGCAATATTGCAGAAACCCGACGATGATTGTCCCTTCGGGGTAGGCAAATGAGGAGCTAAACGATGGATCGTTCGCGCTGAAGTCTACCTCGCCGAAATCAAAGTCATAGACGTCGTACCCAGTCGCGCCAGGCTGATAGGTCTGCGTCGTCGGCAGCCATGCATTCAGCGGATTTGGTGGGCTCGTCGACCGTCCGAGAAAATCTGTAAGATCCCCGCTTATCCAATTCCCAACTGGCGACGTCACCGAAACGGACGAATTGCCTGTGTTCGTTCCCGACACCGAGAAACTCTCTGTCGCAGCACCACTGACATTGTTAGGAATCAACACATCGAGATAAAACGTACCCGAGTTTTTTGATGGATCCTCCAAGAAAAGAAATTTAGGAGTGTTAGTTGTCGTTATAGGAGTCACGACATTGTTGTCGTTGCAAGTGAGCGGCGCGACACAGCCGATGTGAAGCGTGGTGGCGGAAGCGCTGCTAAGGGTCGCGGTGAATGCGAAAAAGGCGACGGTCGCGCCCAGAAATTTCTTCAGTGTCATATCATCCCCATGCATATGACCGTGACGCCTGCACGCTAGGACAGCGCTAGGTGAGTTGAAATATCCGTATAAGAATTTTGTCATTCGCGTGAATGGGACATGATTTGTCGGGTAGATTACTCAGGTGTACCAAGCTCCAATTCACCGAAGAAGAAAGCGCAAGGCCCCCGTCACCGACGCCCCCCAATTGTTGCTATGAACACAAACGCGATTATACGGCTTTGTTTGCCTTGCGACGACGGCGCGCCACCGCCGCAGCGCCGACGAGAGCCGCGCCGAAAATGGAAAGCGTCAGAGGCTCGGGCACGCTCGCGTATTCGATCTCCGGGATGTTGAAAGATCCAAGAGCTAGGTCTTCTGACGAAACGGTTATGCTCGCGAACGGACTGTTCGAAACAATCCCGTCAAACACAAAAGTACTCGTATCGTAGGTCCCGCTTGCTGTGCTCGCATCGCCCGCGCTGCTGTCGACGTCATAGTTGCCGG
>Ga0126381_100010411_pt1 | contig 10467 bp, 7 predicted proteins | sample PanSoiMetPlot_28_FD_96465 | JGI IMG/M metagenome (GOLD analysis project Ga0126381, IMG submission 96465) | Tropical forest soil microbial communities from Panama - MetaG Plot_28 | ecosystem: Environmental > Terrestrial > Soil > Tropical forest > Bulk soil | place: Panama | collected 2016-02-17 | reverse complement strand
TCAAAGCCGGGCAGACGCCGACCAACGAGTCGCTCTCCCTGATCTACAGCGCCTGTACCAAACTGCAGGATGAGGCCTGTCAGACGCGCGCCGTGGAAAAGATGGTGACGTATTATCCGAAGCCCGACACCTGGGCGCAGCTGCTCTACGGTATCCGCAAGGACACCTCGGGCAACGAAGCCAACCTCTTTCAGACCTACCGGCTGATGCTCGATACCGATGTGCTGAAGGACCCGAGCGACTACTCCGAGATGGCAGAGCTCGCACTCGATGCGGGCTCGCCGGGTGATGCGCAGAACGTGCTGCAGAAGGCACAGGAGAAGAACGTATTTACTGACCAACGCAGCAAGGACCGCGCCCAGCGGCTGCTCGAGAGCGCCAAGAAACGCGCCACGGCGGACCAGGCTGGCCTGCCGAAGCTCGAGAAAGAGGCCGACGCGGGGGCGTCCGGTGACAAGAACATTGCCGTAGGCCGCGCCTACCTCGGCTACGGCCAGTACGACAAGGCGGTCGATCAGCTCTCTAAGGGCCTCGGCAAGAGTGGTGTGAAGAACGAGGCGGATGCGCGCCTCACCCTCGGTATCGCGCAGCTGAAGGCCGGTCACAAGGACGACGCGGTCAAGACGTTCAAAGCAGTGAAGGGCGACCCGGCGCTCGAGCGTCTGGCAAACCTCTGGACCCTGCACGCGAAGCAGGGGAGTGCCGCGACCGCCAGTACTCAATCGCCGAAGCCGAAAGGGACGAAGGTCAGTCAGTCCCAGAAGGCGGCGCGCGCTCGAGGCGCCTGAACTCAAGGAGACATACAATGGCCATCAAGGCAGGCGAGCGCATGCCCGCGGGCAAGTTCAAGCGCATGACCAAGGAGGGACCGAAGGACCTCACGACGGATGAGCTCTTCAAGGGCAAGACCGTGGTGCTCTTCTCCGTCCCGGGAGCGTTCACGCCGACCTGCGACGCCAAGCACCTGCCGGGCTTCGTGCAGCTCGCCGACCAGATTCGTGCCAAGGGAGTCGATACCATCGCCTGCATGGCCGTCAACGATGTGTTCGTCATGAACGCCTGGGGCAAGGCACAGGGCGTGGGGGATAAGGTCCTGATGCTCGCCGACGGCAACGGTGACTACGCCAAGGCGCTCGGCCTCGAGCTCGATGGAAGCGGCTTCGGCATGGGCACGCGTGGCCAGCGCTTCGCGATCGTGGTGCGCGATGGCGCGGCAACGCGCGTCGAGGTCGAGCAGCCGGGTCAGTTCAAAGTGTCCGCCGCAGAGGCCGTCCTCGGGCAGCTGTAGCCCAGCCACGAAAGCGCACTTTTTGCCGGCAAGAGTCGCGCCGCTTGCCGGCGAGCCGGACTCAACTCCTCGGTTGGCCTGCCGCAACGGCCGAAGGCCCGTTTCGGCCAATTCACGATATCAGCCGCTCGATCTCCGGAATGATCTGGAACAGATCACCCACCAGGCCGAAATCGGCCACCTCGAAGATCGGCGCTTCGCCATCCTTGTTGATCGCGACGATGGTGCGCGCGTCCTTGATGCCGGTGAGATGCTGGATCGCACCCGAGATGCCGACCGCGACATACAACTCCGGCGCGATGATCTTGCCGGTCTGACCGACCTGCATCTCATTGGGCGCATAGCCGGCATCCACCGCCGCCCGCGAGGCGCCCACCGCGGCCCCCATGCGGTCGGCGAGACTGTAGAGAATCTTGAAGCCGTCGGCGCTGCCGAGCGCCCGGCCGCCGGAGATCACCCGCGCAGCGGTCTGGAGGTCCGGGCGGTCCGTCTTGGCGGCCGACACCGAGATGAAGCGCGTGTACGTCGGAAGTGGAACGCTGACCGTGGCCTTCTCGATCGGCGCCGCCGCCGCGCCAGCGGCTGCCGCCTCGAACGAAGCCATGCGAACCGTACCCACCACCTTGCCTTGCCCACTCGACTCGACGGTGAGGAGGGCATTGCCCGCGTAGATCGGCCGGCGAAAGCGCGTCGCGCTCTCGATGGCCATGATGTCGCTCACCTGCGGCGCTTCCAGCAGTCCCGCGACGCGCGCCATCAGGTCCTTGCCGAAGGTCGTCGAAGGTCCGAGCAGGTGAGTAAAGGGTGCCGCGAGCGCCACGATCTGCGGCGCGAGTACCGCGGCGAGCGGATGCAGGTTGGCGGCGTTCTCGACCGTGAGGACCCGGGCGACGCCGGCGAGCTGCGCCGCCTGGGCACCGACCGCGGTGGCATCGGCTGCCAGCACCACCACGGTGATCTCAGCGCCCGCGAGCGCGCGTGCGCAGCTGACGCACTTGGCCGTGCTGGCATTGAGCTTGTTGCCGTCGTGCTCGGCAACGACGAGGATCCGGGCGCTCACAGCAGTCCCTTCTTTCGCAGTGCTTCGACCAGCTCGGCAGCGTCCTTGACGCGGATTCCTTTCTGCCGCTGTGGCGGGGGCTCGAAGCGCACCAGCTTCAGCTGCTGACGCGGCTCGACCCCGAGCGCCGCGAAGTTCAGCGTATCGAGGGGTTTCTTCTTCGCCTTCATGATGTCCGGAAGCTTCACGTAGCGTGGCTCGTTGAGGCGCAGGTCGGTAGTAATCACCGCCGGCAGATCCACTTCGATTGTCTCGAGCCCGGCGTCGACCTCGCGGGTGACACGCGCGGTCTCGCCCGAGAGCTCGAGCTTCGAGGCATAGGTCGCCTGCGGCCTGTTCCACAGCGCGGCAAGCACCTGCCCGGTCTGACCGTTGTCGTCATCGATCGCCTGCTTCCCGAGAATGACCAGAAACGGTTGCTCGCGCTCGATGAGCTTCAGTAGCGCGCGCGCCGCCGAGAGCGGCTCGATCACACCGTCGGCCTGTACGTGCAACGCACGATCGGCGCCCATCGCGAGCGCGGTGCGCAGCTGCTGTTGACTGTCGGCCGGCCCGATGGTGGCTACGACGACTTCCTCAGCGGCACCGCGTTCCTTGATGCGCAGCGCCTCCTCGAGCGCGATCTCATCGAAGGGGTTGATGGCCATCTTCACCCCGTCCGTGATGACGCCACTCCCATCCGGCTTCACGCGGATGCGTACGTTGGCGTCCACGACGCGCTTGATGCCGACCAGGATGCGTTTCATTCCGGGAGTATAGCGGCAGGCTGCATATGATGTTGACGGGACGTGCCGCGGCGTTGACGGATTGCGCACCCGAGCTGCTATCGCCCAATAAGACGCGCAATTTCGTGGGGACCCCGCTGAGCCACCCCACGAAGTTGCGCTTGTCGCGACAGGTGGGTGCGCCTCGCCGAACAGGACGCGCAATTTCGTGGGGACCCCGGTACAGTCCCCCGCATGCTGAAGCTCGCGTTGCGTCGCGTCGCTGCACTGATTCCCACACTGCTCATCATCGTCACCGTCTCCTTCGCCATCATCCGTCTCGCCCCCGGGGGGCCCTTCGACGAGGAACAGGGCGTAAGCCCGCAGGTGCGGGCCAATCTCGAGCGGCTGTACGGCCTCGACCAGCCGCTGCCCGTGCAGTACCTGCGCTATCTGCGCGGTCTTGCCCACGGGGACTTCGGTCCCTCGCTCCGCCAGCGCGATTTCACGGTGAGCGAGCTCATCGGGCGGGGGCTGCCGCTCTCGGCCGCACTGGGGTTGTGCGCCATCGCGCTGGCGCTCGTCACCGCCATCCCGGCCGGCATCGCCGCGGCGCTGTGGCGCGGGCCGGTCGCCGACCTGGCGGTCGCCGGCGTCGGTGCTCTGGGAGTGGCGCTACCGAGCTTCGTAATCGGGCCGCTGCTCGCGCTCGTCTTCGGCGTGCACCTGCGCTGGTTGCCGGTTGCGGGGTGGCAGGCAGGCTCACCGCGCTACCTGGTGCTGCCGGTACTGACCCTCGCACTACCGCTCGCCGCGGCGCTCTCGCGCCTGACACGTGCGAGCCTCCTCGAGGTGTTGCGCACGCCCTTCGTGCGAAGTGCCCGGGCGCGGGGTCTGGGTGAGGCCCGTGTCGTGTGGCACCACGCGCTGCGTCCGGCGCTGCTGCCGGTCGCGAGTTACCTCGGCCCCGCCATCGCCTTCGTCGTGACCGGCTCGCTCGTGGTCGAAGCGGTGTTTGGTCTGCCGGGCACCGGGCGTTACCTGGTGCAGGGCGCCATCGACCGCGACTACCCACTCGTCATGGGCATGGTCATCGTCTACGGCGCACTGACTCTCCTCCTCAATCTTTTCGCCGATCTCGCCTGCGGCTGGCTCGATCCGGGCACGCGACATGAGTGAAGTCGCCCTCGTAGCGCGCCGCGGACTGTGGAGTGATGCGCGCCGGCGGCTGCGGGGGAACCGCGCAGCAGCCGCCGCGCTGGTACTGCTCGCGGCCATCGCGCTCGCGGCGCTCATGGCGCCGGCATTGAGTCCCTGGGGCTACGACAGCCTCGACTGGCAGCACCTCGCGCAGCCGCCTTCCCTCACGGCCGCACACTGGCTCGGCACCGACCGCCTCGGGCGCGATCTCCTCGTGCGTACGCTGCACGGAGTGCGTCTGTCGCTGCTGCTCGCGGTGCTCGCGAGCGCAGTGAGCCTCCTGATCGGTGTGTTGTGGGGAGCGGTGGCGGGACTCGCCGGCGGACGGATCGATGGGGCGATGATGCGCTTCGTCGACGTGTTGTATTCATTGCCGTACCTGTTCGTGGTCATCATTCTCACCACGCTGTTCACACGCGGCAGCCTCATGGTGCTGGCACTCGCGCTCGCTGCGGTCGGCTGGCTTACCACGGCGCGCATCGTGCGCGCCCAGACCCTCGCGCTGAAGCGGCGCGAGTTCATCGAGGCGGCGCGCGCCCTTGGTGTCCCCCCGCACTCGATCCTGGTGCGGCACGTCGTGCCGAACGTGCTCGGCCAGGTCGCGGTCTACGCGACGCTGATCGTGCCGCAGATGATCCTGTTCGAGAGCTTCCTGTCGTTCCTCGGCCTCGGAGTGCAGGAGCCACAGGCGAGCCTCGGCAATCTCATCTTCGCCGGCGCGCAGGAGATGGAGTCTGCGCCCTGGATGGTGCTGGTACCGGCGATAACGCTGGTGCTGCTGCTGCTGTGTTTGAATCTGTTCGGCGATGGCCTGCGCGATGCTTTCGATCCCCGCGAGCGCTGAGTCTCCCGGCGCGACGCCCGTGCTGAGCCTGAGCGGACTCAGCGTCACGTTCGACACGCCGCAGGGGCCGCTGCGCGCCGTGCAGGAGGTGACGCTCTCGGTGTCGCGCGGCGAATGCCTCGGGGTGGTCGGCGAGTCCGGTGCCGGCAAGAGCCAGCTGTTTCTCGGGGTCTTAGGGCTGCTCGCCGCGAACGGCCGGGCGGCGGGCAGCGCGCGGCTCGACGGGCAGGAGATCCTCGGGCTTCCCGCGGCGGCGCTCGATCGGGTGCGCGGGGCCAGGGTCGGCATGGTGTTCCAGGACCCGATGACCTCACTTACGCCGCATCTCACGGTCGGCGAACAGCTCATCGAGGTGCTGCGCCGCCACGGCAGACTCACCCGTGCCGCAGCGCGCGAGCGCGCTCAGACGCTCCTCGAGCGCGTGCACGTGAGCGATGCCGCGCGGCGCCTCGCTCAATACCCGCACGAGCTCTCCGGCGGCATGCGCCAGCGCGTGATGATCGCCATCGCACTCGCCGGCGAGCCGCAGCTCCTGATCGCCGACGAGCCGACCACCTCGCTCGATGTCACCATCCAGGCACAGATACTGGCCCTGTTCGCGGAGCTCAAGCGCACGCGCGCCCTCGGCCTGGTGCTCATCACGCACGACCTGGCAGCGCTCGCTGGCGTCGCCGACCGTGTCGCGGTGCTGCGGCACGGCCGGCTCATCGAGTGCGGCCCGGTTGCAGCGGTGCTCAAAGCCCCGCGCGACCCTTACACCCGTGCACTGCTGCGGGATGCCGAGCCGGGCGGTGGTGTGCCGCCGGCCGCATCCGCGGCGGTCGATGCGCCACGACCGCCGGAGCGCACCGCGGCGCTCACCCTGACTGATCTCGGCGTGCAGTACGACATCCGCCGCGGCTGGCTCGGCGCGGCCGCGCGGCTCGATGCCCTCACCGCCGTGAACCTCACCCTGCGCGCCGGAGAGGCGCTCGGCGTCGTCGGGGAGTCCGGCAGCGGCAAATCGACACTTGCCCGTGCCGCACTGCGACTGCTCGAGGCGAGCAGCGGGCGTGTGGTATGGATGGGACGTGAGCTCGCGGCGCTCCCGGCGCGCGAGCTGCGCGGGCTGCGGCGCGATCTTCAGATCATTTTTCAGGACCCTCTCGGCAGCCTCGATCCGCGCATGACGGTGGCAGAGATCGTCGCCGAGCCGCTGCGCGTGCACGAGCGCTCACTCGATGCGGGCTCGCGCGGCGCCGCGGTTACTGCCGCGCTCGCCCGCGTCGGTCTCTCCCCTGGGCTCGCGGACCGCTATCCGCACGAGCTCTCCGGCGGCCAGTGCCAGCGCGTCGGCATCGCGCGTGCCATGGTCCTCGGACCACGCCTGCTGGTGTGCGATGAGCCGGTGAGCGCGCTCGATGTGCCGACGCAACAGCAGGTCATCACGCTGCTCGCCGAGCTCCGCGAATCGAGTGGGCTGGCGCTCCTTTTCATCAGCCACAATCTGGCGCTCGTGCGGCGGCTGTGCGAGCGGGTGCTGGTGCTGTATCTCGGGCGCATGATGGAGCTCGCTCCGACTGCAACGCTCTTCGCGGCGCCCCGTCACCCGTACAGCCGCGAGCTGCTCGCGGCAATTCCGGTCGCCGACCCGGACATTCAGCCCGCACGGCTCGCACGGGTGCGGGTCGGCGAACCGCCCTCGCCACTCTCGCCCCCGAGCGGCTGCGTCTATCGCACCAGCTGTGCGCAGGCGGGGGCGGTGTGTGCCGAGCGGGTCCCTGAGTGGGAGGAACCCGGGGCAGGAGAGGGCATCGCCTGCCATCGCTGGCGCGAGATTTCGTGAAGGCGATCCGGTCACAGTTCGCGCAGCAGAGGCGGAAGCGCGCGGCCTTTGCGTTATTCTTCCGCGCATGAAGAACGACTCCGGGATCCGCCCGAGCGATAGCCTCAGGCAGGTGCGTTACGAGATCCGCGGCCGGCTCGCGCGACGCGCGCACGAGCTCGAGCGCCAGGGCTACGAGATCCTCTCCCTCAATATCGGTAATCCGCGCGCCTTCGGGCTGCGCACTCCCGAGAGCATGCGGCTCGCCATCATCGAGAACCTCGCCGAGGCGGAGGGCTACTGCCACCAGAAGGGCGTATTCCCCGCACGCGAGGCGGTGGTGATGCAGCAGCAGCAGCGCGGCGTCACCGGAGTCACGGCCGAGGAGGTGTTCATCGGCAACGGTGTGAGCGAGCTCATCGACCTGACGTTGCGGGCGCTCCTCAACGAGGACGATGAGGTGCTCGTGCCGAGCCCCGACTACCCGCTGTGGACCGCCGCCGTGACCTTGAATCGCGGCCGCGTGGTGCATTACCCCTGCCGGCCGGAGCATGGCTTCGTCCCCGACCCGGAGGAGCTTGCGAGCCTCGTCACCAAGCGCACGCGCGCGATCGTCATCATCAATCCCAACAATCCGACGGGCGCCGTTTATCCGCGCCCGGTGCTCGAGGCGCTCGCGCGGCTCGCCGAGGAGCGGCGCCTCGTGGTGTTCAGCGACGAGATCTACGACCAGATGACCTACGAGGGCGCGGAGTTCGTGCCCATGGCGACGCTGGTGCACGACACCCTGTGCGCCACACTCTCGGGACTCTCCAAGGTCTATCGCGCGTGCGGCTACCGGGTGGGCTGGGCGGTTTTCTCCGGGCGCACGCACGAGGCCGCCGAATACCTGCAGGCGCTGGAGCTGCTCGCCTCGCTCCGCCTGTGCAGCAACGTGGCCGCTCAGTGGGCGGTGCAGACCGCGCTCGGTGGCCACCAGAGCGTGCGCGAGCTCGTAGCCCCGGGCGGGCGGCTGCACGAATCGCGCGCGGCCATCCTCGCCGCAGTCCGGGCCAGCCGCTTCCTCACGCTCGCCCCGCCGCACGGATCCATGTACGCCTTCGTCGGCGTCAATCCCCTGGTGTTGCCGGACTTCGACGACCAGCAGTTCGCGCTCGATCTCCTGGAGCAGAAGCGCGTGCTCGTCGCCCCGGGTGTGAGCTTCAACGTGCCGTATAGCAATCACTTCCGCGTCACCAATCTCCCCGACGCGGCGACGCTCGGCGAAGTGTTCGCGCGCATCGAGGAGCTGCTCACCTCCTATGCGGCGCTCACGCGGCAACAGGGCGTACGGGAGACGGTGACGCGCAACGTGATACGATCGGTCTCACGTTTGAAGTGATTTCGACGAAAGATCGTTAATATCCTGTTTTGTTTAGACTTCCTAGCGATGTAGCCTCTCATCTGCAGCGCTCGGGCGCGCTGCTCGTCCCGACGCACCAACGCGTGCGCGCCGTGCAGCTCGCGCACGCGGCTGCCGAGCTCTGCGCCGGACGGCAGGTGTGGAGGAGTGCGGATGTACTCACCCCCTCGGGGTGGGTGCGCCGCGAGTGCGACCGACGGGCGGAAGACTCACCAGGGGAGTGGCCGAGGGTCCTCGGCCCGACCGAGGAGTGGCTGCTGTGGCGCGAAGCCGCGCAGGAAGCGGCGCGGCAGTACCCCTTCCTCGATACGGGGCTCCTCGCCGAATCCCTGCGACGTGCGAGCGAGCGGGCGGCTGAATACGGCATCGCCCTCTCGCCCGGTGCAGCCGACAGCGAGGCCGCCCTGCTGTTCGAGGCGCAACGCGGCTTTGACGTCCGCTGCCGGGAGCTGAACGCGGCGAGCGTGAGCGCCCTGATCCCTCGTCTGAAGAGCCGCCCGGCGCGTGAGCTGCTGCTGCGCGGATTCGATGCCGTTCCTTCATGGCTCGCTGCCCTGGCACCACAGTCCGCAGGCGAGGGCGCAAGCGCTGTCGAGCCCTCGGCTGCTGTGACGCGCGGCGTGCGTACACCCGATGCCCTCGGGCAGATGGAGGCGATCGCCAGCTGGTGCCGTGAGCGGCTCGGCCGCCAGCCGGACGCGCGACTTCTCGTGATGCTCCCGGGACCTGCGGGGACGCGCGAGCGGCTCGCAACCCTGATCCGCGACGCCCTGGATCCCGGGGCGATGCTCGCGGGCGAGCCCGGCTCGCGCGCGCTCGTCGGCATCGAGGCCGGGGCGCCCTTGGGCGCGCTCGCCTTGCCCTCGCAGGCGCTGCTCACACTCGGCGTGTTATCCGGCGCTGTCATCGAGATTGAGCTGATCGGTCGCTGGCTGACATCGCCGTTCTGGGACACTCCGAACGCCGCAGCACGCGCCCATCTCTCGCTGATACTGCGCGAGCGCGGGCCGACGAGCCTCGGACTCCGGGAGTTTCTCGGAGCGCTGCAGCTTGCCCCACGGGAGTTGAGACCCGCGGCGCGCGAGCTCGATACGCGGCTGCGGCAGGCCGAAAGGAAGCTCGGTGACGCGCAGGCCTCGCCGCGGCGCTGGTCAGAGCGCTTCGAGGCCGCCCTCACGGCGCTCGGGTGGCCGGGGGCGCTTCCGGAAGATGGTCCGGCACATCAGGCGCGCCTGCGCTGGCGGGAGCTCCTCGAGGGGTTCGGGGAGCTCGCGCTGAGCATCGCCACGCTCAACCGGGAAGGGGCACTGCACCTGTTGCGGGCGTTGGCCATGCACACCTCGTATCGCGCCCCGGATGAGGGCGCGCCGGTCACGCTCTCGCCGCTGCTGGTGGATCCCGTCGTGACCTACGACGGCATCTGGGTGGGGTCTCTCGATGCCGGTGAGCTGCCGCAGCCGCCGGCCCCCAATCCTTTCCTGACGCTTCAGGCACAGATTACCGCGGGTCTCCCGGAGGCGAGCGTCGCCGGCCGCCGTGCCCAGGGTGATGCGCTCCTCGCCGCATGGCGGCGCGCGACGCGGGAGCTCGTGCTGTCGGTGCCCGCGCGCGATGACGATCGTGAGCTTCTGCCGAGTCCCTATCTCACCGGCCTCGCCTTCGAGGAAGCGACACCTGCGAGTCTGTGGCTGCCGCTGCGCCTGCACCGGGAAGGATGCCTCGAGCGCTTCACGGATGACCGAGGCACGACGTTCAATCCGTTGACACCGCTGCCCGGTGGCACCCGGGCACTGACGTTGCAGAACAGCTGCGCGTTCCGCGCATATGCGGAGCTGCGGCTCGGGGCCGTGGAGGCGGAGCACGCGGAGCCCGGGGTGCCCATGGACCAGCGCGGGCTGCTGCTGCACGCCGCGCTGCAGATGCTCTGGGAGGAGTTGCGCAACTCGCAGGCGCTCGCCGCCCTCGATGATGGCGCGCTCGAAGTGCTGATTACTCAGTGCGTGGCGCAGGCGGCCCGAGGACTGCAGGCGGGAGTGGGCCGGCGCCGCCGCGCGCGCCGCGCACCGGATACGCAGTTCGACCTCTTCACTGTGCTTTCCCCCGCGCTCGAGCGTGAATGCGAGCGGGCGACGGCGCTCATCCGGCGGCTGTGTACGCTCGAGCGG
>Ga0126381_100010410_pt1 | contig 10468 bp, 6 predicted proteins | sample PanSoiMetPlot_28_FD_96465 | JGI IMG/M metagenome (GOLD analysis project Ga0126381, IMG submission 96465) | Tropical forest soil microbial communities from Panama - MetaG Plot_28 | ecosystem: Environmental > Terrestrial > Soil > Tropical forest > Bulk soil | place: Panama | collected 2016-02-17 | reverse complement strand
TGATAAATAGTCCACGGTACAATGACTCCGGCGTCGCCCCATCCGAAATGCGCCCGGCTGGGACCCCTGATGGGCGCGATGTCCGGCATAATGCCGTCCGCCGATTGGCCACTCTCGACGTCAGCCATCCACTGGCTAAAGAACGATTCGCAATCTAGATTAAACGTCGCAGTTCGTGCAAAGATCTGCGCGTCGCCCATCCATCCGTCCCGCTCATCCCGCTGTGGGCAGTCCGTCGGAATACCTACAAAATTCCCCCTCTGGCTCCAAACGATATTGCTTTGAAGCTTTTCCAGCATCGTATTAGAGCATTCGAACAAACCCGTCCGCCGCAGATCCGAGCTTATTGCAAAACCGGTCAACGCGTCGGCTGATGGTCTTCCAGGAAACCCGGTCACTTCAACGTAGCGGAATCCATGGAATGTAAAATGTGGCTCGTATACCTCCTGGCCCTGTCCCTTCAGCGTGTATTCGTCGATCGCCCGCGCACGTCTCAGGTTTTCGGTAAATAGAGTGCCATCCCTATTGATGAGTTCACCATGCTTCAACAAGATCCGCGTACCAGCCGGTCCCTGGACCTTTAGCCGTACCCGCCCAGCGATATTCTGTCCCAGATCAAACACAAACACTCCGGGCTTGGGTTCGGTAAGTCGTCGTGTCTTAAGCTCGTCGATTTTGCGGATCGGCGGATCGGTCTGTGGCTCTAACTTGCCCACGTCTGGATGGGTCCGCGACGCCTCGGCCCACTTGGAATCATCAAAGTCCGCCCGGCTCCAGCCGGCAACCTCCTCGCGAGCATCATAGACTTCGCCCATGAACAGGTCGGTCCAGCGAATTGGGCCGGTCGCAGCTCGCCACGAACCGTCAGTAACTATGCTCTCCGAGCTCCCGTCCCCATAGTCAACCTGCAATTGGCATAGCAACGCCTTTTCGTATCCATAAGCGTTGTTGTCTACTTTCCACAATCCATTGTTGCCTGAAAACCACCCGTCGCCCACCATTGCTCCGATGGCATTAGGTCCGGTTTTCAGCATGCCGGTTACGTCGTAGGTCTGATAGAGAATGTGCTTGCCATAATCCGTCCAGCCAGGGGCCAGCACCTCGTCTCCGACTCTCTGCCCGTTGAGATATAGCTCATAAACGCCCGCAGCGGTTACATACACTCTTGCTCGCGTGATCGCTTTGTTGATTTGGAACCGCTTCCTGAACAGCGGCGCCGGTACAAGTTTATCTATCTTCTTGTAAGGGGAATCATCGGGCCACGGGCCGCCACCAAACTGGGCTACTTCACGCGCTGGTTTCCAGACCGACTCATCGGCTCCGGGTTGTTGCCACCCCTCGCTCAATTCCTTGTCCGGAGCGACTAGCGCTTTCCAGGTTGGATCGGTCGGGATCTCAATGGTCTTGCCGCTTCCCAAATCGATCCTTAGCAGCCCGATCACGGCCTTCTCAGAGCCATAGCCTGATTCCACCGCGATCAGGTTTGCTCCCGGTTTCAACGCTTCTCTAACGTCCAGATACGCCGGGCACTGAACGGTCCTGCTTGACCTCCATGCATCTTTGCTCTTGCCGTTAACCCAGATCTGGTAATTCCCGTGATTCAGATTGGGTTGAGTGGGTGCATCAGCCGCAACAAAAAAGTCCGCGCGCTTGATACGGGCGTCCGCCGGAAGCTCGAATGATCGTCGAAAGTAGATCATCCGGGGAGCAGCGTCGGCCGGTTCGACTTCGCTTGAAATCCACCGCGATTTTACAAACGGCATTCGATCTTCGTCGCGTCGAGGCTTTGTCGTGATCCACTCGGCCTTCCAGTCCGAGTCATTCATCAGAGCCATTTCCCACCACACCGGGTCGCTGTACTGTCCCGGATGCCCCGCCCGGTCCCATACTCGGACCTTCCAATAGCAACGCTGTCCGGATGCAAGTGGCTGCCCCTGATAGACGATCTGGATGTTCTGGTCTGATGCAACCTTGCCTGAGTCCCACAGGTCTGGCAGGTTGTCCCGAAGCCTCTCCAGACTCGACGAGACCAGCACCTGATACGCCGTTTGAAGCTCGCCGCGCTGGTTGGACTCGTCAATCCAGTCCAGCCGCGGGCTCGCGGTTCCTACTCCGATCGGGTTCACTCCATACTCGCAGCGCATCTCCCTGGCTGACAGTAAACCCCGAGGTTCCGATTGTGCCGCGCCAGGTGCAAACGTCGAGTTGAAAAGGAAAACAACTATGAGGGGAGCAACTTTTCTTGTCCGTCGAAATAACATTGGTTCTTGGCTCCTGGGGCTCTCGCAAATCTGAATGATCGTTTCGTTCGGCGGCCGCAATATTCCCCACGGCCTCTATCGACGCAATGCCCTGATTCGGACCGAGTCCTCTCTCTAGTTATATGCTGAGCTTCGCTGTACCCGACTTCAGCGCAATGGACTTGCCGCGCCAGATGAAATCACCGGTTACTCCCTCGGGCAGACTGATTTCAGCTTGCAGCGTCTCCCCATCTCGGATTAAGCGAACGGCGATTTCACCCTGCGGGTGAGGTATCGCGCCTGATACGGATGTCAACCCCCCAAGGTACGGGCGAATAATGACTCGCTTGAAGCCCGGCGCCGCCGAGTCTATGCCCAGCACTGTGCGAAACAGCTCAAAATTCGGACTCGCGCCCCAGGCATGGCAATCAGAGCGGCTGGGGTCTTCTGTCTCGGCCCACGTAGTCAGACCTCGGTCCAACATTGTTCGCCACGGCCCAAGCATCTCCAGGTACCTGTCGCCCTCACCAGCTTTGCACAACGCTGAATTCAAGTAATGACGAAAGTAAATCGAGCATTGAACTATTGACCTGTCCGCCACAATGCGGCCGATCAAGGCCCGTGCTTCCTCGCCAGCCACCACTCCCGCAAGTATTGCCAGAGCATTCGTGTGTTGAGAAAAAGCCTTCTTGTCGGGCGTGTCCGCAAAAAGCTGCTTGCTGCCATCCCAGTACAATCGACCGATGGTCTGCCCCAGCCCAACTGCTTCTTGCCGATACTCACCCGCGATGGCTCTCGAGCCCAGCGAGCCCTCCATTTCAGATGCCCACTGGTAACCGAGCAGCAATTGGAGGTCGAGCGGAGCCGACGAACCATCCTGGCCTGCCGGCGGGACTCCCCCTCGCCACTCTTTCGTCCAGTCCACGAAGTTCCACCAGGGCATCGCGCCCAGAGATCTGTTCTGTTTCTGATGGCTCCCAAAGAACGCAAGCACCGACCGAACGCCGGGCAGCATCTGCCGTACGAGATCCGGATCATCCTGATACATCCAGTAGTCATGAACCATCCCGATCCACCACAATGAGAACGGCGGAATGTACTGCTGCAAGCGTGACGGCGCCCGGCTATAGGTTGCGCCCTCTGCCGTACGCGAATCGTTCAACAAACGAATCGCATTCTTCATCAGCCGCCCGTCGCCGGTCATGTATAGTGATACGAGCGCCTGGACCCGCGTGTCGCCCGCATACTGAAGCTGCTCGTAATACGGACAATCCATGTAGGTTTCGTGTGCGCATAGTCGAGCGGTTCGCCAGCCTACATCGAGTATCTTGCTGATTTCGGGCGGTCCTCCCTCCAGCCGCGCCCGTCGCTGAAACGGATATCCGGTGTAGATTCCTCTCAAATCTTGAATTGTCAGCGGCTCATCCCCTGTTCGAATCGTCAGCTCCAGATATCGATATGTACGCCACCACAGCGGCCGGTAGACGCGCTGCGCTCCTCCATCCAGCTCAAACACGTCCTTATACCCGGCGAAGACTTTCCCTGCGACCTCGTCACGGTTCCCTTTCTGAAATGTTCCTTTGTAATCTCCGGCCACCATCAGCGATTCGGCATAACCTAAGGATACTGATGTCCCCCTGCCACCCGTAAATGTAACCTCCGGATACGCAGTGGTCAGGTGCGCCTGGTCGAGCAACATACGAGCCTCCCGATGGGCGGGTATGTCAAATGCAACAGGTTCCCGGGGAAAACCATCTGGCGCCGTCGCTCCAGTTGATTGCCGAATCCTTTCCAGCCGTTCCGGGCTTTCCTCCATCATCGGGATCTCTCGCGGCACGAGCATCCATCGAGTCGGCCCATCGCTCGCATCTCGCGGAGAACCCGGCCCCAGGACATGAGCTGCGCTCCAACCCGAATCATCATAGTCCGCCGATTCCCATCCCCATGGGTAAAGCTTCCCGTCGATATGCTCACCCGGGCCGGCAACAAAATAACCCCGCACATCCGCATTTGTGACCGGAAATGGAGAGTAAGCCTTGTCGCGGATACATGTCCACGACTGATTCGTGTCAACGATACTTTCGCTGTGGCCATCGCCCTCCAACAAAAAGCCCGCCTGGTTCGTAGTTTGAGCCATCGGGGCAAGGCTGGCGAAATTCCACACAACCGCAGCCAATACATTCCTCCCCGATCTCAAATACCTCGCAATGTCAACTGTCTCGTATCGCCAGTGGTTGAGGTCGCCGCGCGCCGGCCCTGTCGAAGCCCGTTCTCCATTAACAAAAAGCTGATAACGATTGTCCCCGCTCACGTGAATCACAAAGCTCTCGGGCTTTGCTTGAAGCTCGAAGGTTCGGCGAAAGTGATAGACGCCGAAGTCAAACGCCGATTCTCCGGGCACCGTGATCCATCGCGCACTCCAGATCCTCGTCAATAATTCAGGATTAATCTTTGCCGGGCCTTCTGCGCTGGTCCCCATCGCCAGTACCAGGATCAGAACCGCCGGTAACGCCTTCATCATCACTCCATCCCGTTCTCTTCAGTTTCCGCGGCAAGGCGGCTGGCTCGCCAGGTAGATCATTGCCTCGAGCGCCCTTTCTCGCTGCTTGTCATTCACGATCAGGTATCTTCTACTCCCATTAGCTGACGGCTCAAATCGAGTTACCGCATCGTCGCCTACCGTGATCCATCCCGGAGGCGAGAGATCAAAATACCCGCGATCCGGCCTTATTGCATAAAGGACCGCGGTCAAGTCCCACGTGGGACGATCGTAGGGCATCTTCTTGTAGTTCCGGTAGGCCTCTGAAATGGGGTGGTCGGCGACGTACGCGAAGTCCCGCTCGATGCTGATTGCGGGGTACAGAATCGATTGCCCCACCTCCAGCCCGCTCGCCACTATCGGGGTTGGCCATTCTGTGAAAAGCTTCCTGGCCGCACTCAGGTCCATTCTTACATTGTATTCTGGGGTTCCGCTCGCGTAAGAACCGGCCATGCAACAAAGCAGGTGGACTTTTCGTCGCGCAAGGTCCTTCCCGCTCATGGGACTGGAACCATCGGCACCGGTATCCAGCAGCCTCGCTAAATTTGTGCTGAAACCGACCTGTATGATGACCACGCTGTCGTCGGGTTCGCCCGCCAGCGCCGACCGCAACACTGGCAATGCGTCTGGTGCAGCCGATCCATCGATTATGTCGCGCGGATAAACCAGCCTGCCATCCGGGGTCTTCCTCTCAGAAGGCACCCGGATCATGGCGCTATCCTCTGGCGTCTTCCCGTTCTTGACCACCCCGATCGGAACCCGGGGACGGCCATAGAATGTATTTACCAGATTCACGAATGGAGCGGCCCACTTGTTGTCCTTGGTTATTGTTACCGCGAGCAGATGGGCCTCGCCGCGGGTTTCAAGAGCGTGCAGCATCGCCAGCGCAAGCGCGTCGTCGACATCGTTTCCGATGTCTGTATCAAAGATTACCGGAATCGGCCGCATTCCCGCTTCAGCCGCCGCTGCCCCGAGCGTCAGCAACCACACCCAAATCAGCGCCCGCGCATTGCACTTCAGTTTCGCGCTTTGTCGCAACCAGCCGGAGCGGCGGGAGTCGTTGCCCCCATTCAACTTCTTGCTCGAAAAATCCATTGTCCGACTGGGTTCCGGCCGAACTACACCGTCAGCTTCCATGGCTCGCGGTATTTTCGGAAGACGTAGCCCTGGGCTTCACCATCACCCGTTATGCACTCTTTCTCAGAATCCCATTTGACCACTCGGCCCAGCCTGAATGCTATATTCCCCAGGTGGCAAGCGATCATCGAGTTGTGGCCTATCTCAACGTCGGAATTCGGATGTTTGCGGTCTCGCACCGAATCTATGAAATTCTTGACGTGCAGAAAGTGGTAGTCTGCTCCGCCGCTCGACTGTCGCGGCACGCCCTGTTCGCGGTAGCGCCCCTTACCCCTCACGCGTTCTGTTTCTGGATAAACCTCCCAACCCCCGCGATCGATCACCAGCACCGCGTTGTTCCCGTGAAACTCGACGCCATGGTCGCGAGCCTCCGGCCCGCGGCCGACCGCCGTCGCGTGTTCCCAAATCAGGCTGAAATCGGGAAATGACCACAGGACCTGCTGCGTGTCAGGAGCTTCCTCCGCGTCGTCCGGGAATCCAAACTTCCCGCCCGCCGACATCGCTGAAAGCGGCGCCTTGACCCCCATCCCCCAATTCGCTATGTCGATCATGTGGGCACCCCAATCCGTCATCAGGCCCCCCGCATAGTCCCAGTACCAGCGAAAATTAAAGTGAAACCGGTTCTTGTTGAATGGACGCTTCGGTGCCGGTCCAAGCCAGAAGTCATAATCAATCCCCGCTGGCGGGTCGCTGTCAGGTTCCTTGGGGATGTTTCCCATCCAGTCCTGGTAAGCCCATGCGCGAACGAGCCGAATCTTTCCGAGCTTGCCACCCTTTACGTATTCCATGGCCTCGGCATAGTGCGGAGCGCTTCGCTGCTGCGTGCCCATTTGGACGACGCGGTTGTACTTGCGAGCCGCATCCACCATTACTCTGCCCTCGCCAATGCTCACTGATAGCGGCTTTTCTACGTATACATCCTTGCCCGCCTGGCATGCCATTACAGTCGGTATCGCATGCCAGTGGTCCGGAGTTCCGATGATAACTACATCCACGTCCTTCTGGTCGAGGACCTTTCTGAAATCCCGCGTAACCAGGGCAGGCGTCTGGGCGGCCTCGGTACCCACCATCTTCAGGGCTCGCTGCGCCTGACCATCGTCTACGTCGCAGAGCGCCACGCACTCGATGCCTTTGATCTTAAGCATCTTGCTCAAATCCGCTCGACCCTGGCCTCCGCACCCGATCAAACCTGCCCGGATTCGATCATTTGCCCCGGCTATCTTGTCCTGCGACTGGGCGCTCTGGCCTTTAGCCCCCGTTGAACTCAACGCGTTAACGGATGCGGCGGCTCCGACAGCTCCCACTGACTCCTTCAAAAATTGGCGGCGGTTCCGTGATTTCATCTGCCCCCCAACCTCGCTCCTAATAAGGCCGGTTCACCCGAACAAATCATGCCTTGTTCTCAAAGTGCATATCTCAACACCGAGGCCTTTGCCGGGTATTACAGCCGGCTTGCCTGCACTCCCTATCTTCAACAGGGAACGTATAACTCCTGGACTGCCCAGCGCCGCACCTGCAATTAGCATCGCGCCCACGAATATCAACAGCAGTAACCATTGAATCAGCCAGTAAAAATGCGTCTGAGGTCGAGGCTCAACTGAGCGAATGATCATAGCATTTCTCCGAAATCATTTCGTCTGAGGTCGCTTCCGGTGTCCTGAACTTGTCAGAATCTATCACCTCCCGTGACGCCGCGCAACAAGTGCATGCCGCATTAGTACTGGTATAGTTAGGTCTGTGATTTTGGCCGTAGCGGTTGTCAAAGTCTCGTATGCCTCAATCATTCCACATGCTGTATCTCCTGGTCGTTGTGTTCCTGATCATCTTTGCCCTTAATGTGGTGCCGGCATTCGCTCCGCCGACCTGGACCGTGCTTTCGTTCATCAGTATACGATTTGAGATCAATTTCGTCGCTCTCGCCCTGCTGGGCGCCGTCGCGGCCACCTGCGGAAGAGTGGTGCTCGCGAAATTCTCCAGGGTCATCGTTAGGGAAAAGTTCTTGAGCGAGGGAACAAGAAGAAACATTGACAGCCTCAAGAACCGCATTCAAAGCAGGCCTCGCTTCACTGCCGGCGCTTTCCTCCTTTATGCGTTCAGCCCGTTCCCCTCAAACAATCTATTCATCGCTTATGGTCTTACAGGTCTGGCCTTGAGGCTCATCGCGCTGCCCTTCTTCATAGGCCGAGTCGTCAGTTACTCCTTCTGGGCTTTCACCGCTGCCGGGCTCGCACGCAAAATGGATTACGAATCCATCGCCTCAGGCTCTTTCTTTTCACTCTACTTCGTAATTACCCAGTTATTCACGCTTCTTATACTCTTTGCATTCACAAGAATTGATTGGGAAACGCTTTTTACCGAGCGAAAGCTCAAATGGCGAGAACATAACAAGTGAGTTCCCGGCACCATACGCCGCAATCGTACCGGGATCAAATGGGACCAGAATTTCAATTGAGAATTGGGGTCAGGCAGAATTGGGAATTAGAATTGGGGTCAGGCATGCGATATTGCGATTCTCCTACAGTTCGAACGCATTCAAAACAGGCCCCTTTTCACTGCTGGCGCGTTTCCTCAGAGCCATTTGCTCGAGCCTCACAACCGCCGCTAAGATGCTGGCTTGAATCGCATGTCATCCTCGGCTCAGTCTCCTGATGAGGTCGCCCAGTGTCATTCTTGGATAGAATTCTCGGCAAACCGCTCGCCAGCTCCCAGGAGGAAGAACAAAAGATAGGAGTTGCCGTCGGTGTACCTGTCCTCGGCCTCGACGGACTGTCCTCGTCGGCATATGGACCCGAGGCTGCGTTGACCGTATTGATCCCGTTGGGTTCGCTCGCCCTGGTTTATATCGGCCCGATCATTTTGGCCATCATTGCACTTCTCACGATCCTCTACTTCTCTTATCGGCAAACCATCGCTGCTTATCCAACCGGTGGCGGTTCCTACACTGTCGCCAAAGAAAATCTCGGCACCAGCGCCGGTCTTCTTGCCGCGGCCGCCCTTATACTCGATTACATTCTGAACGTCGCAGTGGGAATCTCTGCCGGTGTCGGCGCGCTGATCTCGGCACTGCCATCTCTGCATAGTCACATCCTGTCGATCTGCCTCATCATTCTGGCGTTGATAACTCTGGTCAACCTCCGCGGAGTGCGTGAATCAGGACTGGCTTTCGGCATTCCAACTTATGCGTTCGTCGGAAGCCTCCTCGCCGTGCTCGCCATCGGGTCGATCAAATCGATTATCACCGGAGGGCATCCCACACCGGTCGCAGCCCCGCCGGAATTGCCTGCCAGTGTCGAAACCCTCAGCCTCTGGTTGCTCCTCCGGTCTTTTGCCAGTGGCTGCACTGCCATGACCGGAGTCGAGGCCGTCAGCAATGGCGTTGGTTGCTTCGCCAGGCCGGCCGTTCGCAATGCTCATCGCACCCTGACCGCGATTGTACTGATCCTTGGGCTGCTACTAGCCGGGATTGCTTATGTGCTCAAAGCTTATGGCATCGGCGCCATGAATCAGGAGAACCCCGGGTACCAGAGCGTCATCTCCCAAATCGTCGGCGCTGTTGTCGGGCGGGGCGCATTCTATTACGTAACCATCGCCGCCGTTCTAGCGGTCCTCGCTCTATCGGCAAATACGAGCTTCGCCGGCTTCCCACGCCTGTGCCGCCTCGTCGCCGAAGACGGCTACCTGCCAAAAGCCTTTGCAACTGTCGGCCGCCGCCTCGTTCATACCTTCGGAATCATGATCCTGGCAGTCCTTTCCGGCGTGCTGCTTGTCGCGTTCAGGGGAATAACCGACCGCCTTATCCCTCTGTTTGCAGTCGGTGCATTCGGCGCCTTCACTCTATCGCAGGCCGGCATGGTCTCCCACTGGAAGCGAGTCGGAGGGCGCCGGGCGGGAGCTTCGATTCTGGTCAACGGGGTAGGCGCTGCCTCGACCGGACTCGCTCTGATTGTCATCTTGTCGGCAAAATTCATCGAGGGCGCGTGGATCACTCTGCTGCTGATCCCGGTGATGATGTTCATATTCTACTGCGTCAAGCGTCACTACGATCAGGTCGCGGCCCAGGCTGGTGGCCCATCTCCCCTCGATCTGGCTCACAATGATCCTCCAGTCGTTGTCGTGCCCATTGCAGGCTTGAATAGCATCACTGCAAAGGCGCTCCGGTTTGCATTGCGGCTGTCTCCGGATGTGATCGCCATTCACATTCATCAGGGTCAGGAGGACGATCAGGTGTTCTTGAAGCAATGGGCCGACGACATTGAGGCCCCCACAAAACAAGCCGGTTTGCCTGGCCCAACTCTCGAAATCGTTCCTTCCCCTTATCGCCAATTGATCAAACCGCTACTCGCCCGAATCGATGAGCTGACGGCTCGTTTTCCCGGCCGCTTGATAGCAGTAATTATTCCCGAGCTCGTCGAGGCACACTGGTACGAATATCTGCTGCACAACCAGAGAGCCAAGTGGCTAAAGGCGGGACTGTTCGCACGTCGCGACCACCGCGTCGTCATTATCAACATTCCCTGGTACATCGACTGAGACCTTCAACCTCCACCCGGCT
>Ga0126381_100010409_pt1 | contig 10468 bp, 8 predicted proteins | sample PanSoiMetPlot_28_FD_96465 | JGI IMG/M metagenome (GOLD analysis project Ga0126381, IMG submission 96465) | Tropical forest soil microbial communities from Panama - MetaG Plot_28 | ecosystem: Environmental > Terrestrial > Soil > Tropical forest > Bulk soil | place: Panama | collected 2016-02-17 | reverse complement strand
GCGCCGGGATAGTTCGGACGCGGCTTGAGCAAGATTCATACGAATGCCGGAGCCGACGGGGACCTCCACGGAGAAACTGTCACCATAGAAGTGGTGATAGCGCTGAAGAGCTTCGATCAACAGATAGTTGACCGGGAACCATACCGGCCCGCGCCAATTCGAGTTGCCGCCGAACATAGAGCTGGTGGATTCTCCGGGGGTGTAATCCACGCGGAATTCAGCGTTGGCAGTGCGCACGACGCAGGGATGTTCCCGGTGAATCGCCGACAGAGACCTGATCCCGTACGGCGACAGGAATTCGCGCTCGTCGAACAGGTATTGCAGTACGCGTTCGAGCCGTTGCCGCGAGGGGATGGCGAGCAATCGGCGTCCGGCGCCTGTTCCCCGTATTGCATAGGCGACCTGCTGGCCGAGATCGGGCCGGTTCTGGAGGAACCAGTTCATTCGCTGCTTGAAACCGCTCAGTTGCTCAATGACGCCGTCTTCCAGAACCTCAGCGGCAAAAAGCGGGACGAGACCGACCATGGAACGGGCACGTATTCTCTGGGTTTCGCCGCGAATATCGACGCTGTCGTAGTAGAAGCCATCGGTTTCGTCCCACAGCCCGTTCCCGCGAAAATTGTTCATCGCATCGGCAATGGCGACAAAGTGTTCGAAGAACTTGGAAGCGATGTCTTCGTACGCAGGATTGTCGAGGGCCAGTTCGAGCGACATGGCAAGCATCGTGACGCAGTAGAAAGCCATCCACGCGGTACCGTCGGCCTGGGCATAGGTAACGCCCGGCGGCAGCGTGGACGAGCGATCAAAGATGCCGATGTTATCCAGCCCGAGAAAGCCGCCAGAAAACAGATTCTTCCCTGTGTGGTCCTCGCAGTTAACCCACCAGGTGAAGTTAAGGAGAAGTTTCTGTAGTGCGCGCTCAAGGAAGAGACGGTCGCGCTGGTTGCGTCGGCCCGTCATCTTATAGATCCGCCAGCAGGCCCACGCGTGGACTGGCGGATTGACATCGTCAAAGCCGAACTCATAGGCAGGAAGTTGGCCATTTGGGTGCATGTACCACTCACGCAGAAACAGGATGGCCTGCTGCTTGGCAAGTTCAGGATCCATGTCTGCCAGGGTCACGAGATGAAAAGCGTGGTCCCACGCAGCAAACCACGGGAATTCCCACTTGTCCGGAACAGAAAGGACGTCGCGACAGTGCAGGTGCTGCCATCGACCGTTACGGCGCAGGCCGCGCCCCGATGGAGGCGCAGGCTGGTTGGGATCGCCAGCCAGCCAGTGAGGAATGACGTATTCGTAAAACTGCTTAGACCACAACAGGCCGGCATAGGCCTGCCGAGCGATCCCCGAACTTTCCCCCAAGCTGGTATTGGGGAGCTTGGCGCCGTAAAACTCATCGGCCTCACGGATACGACGATCGAAGACCTCGTCGAACGCAGGGCCTAGCGGGTGCACTGGTGCTTCGTCTTCCGAATAGAGGCGCAGTTCCACACGAAACTCGGCGCCGGGAGAGACTTGGCCATAATAATGAACAGCGGCTTTCGTACCCCAGCCTTCGCCGTTCACGAGATCGTGGCGACCACGAATGACGTATTCGTGGAATGCATCCTTTACAAATGGGCTGGGGTTCGGTGTACCAAACAGTCTGGCGAAGTTCGTTTCGTTCTCGGTAAAGAGGAAGACGCCATTGTTGCCCGAAGATGCCGGACCGGCTACGAGCAGCATGCGTCCGAGGGATGAGTGCTTAGCCTCGAGAGTATTGAAGTTCAGCCGGCCGATGCGGGGACGGGCTTGGTAATCCTCATCCGTGCGGCCCCATAACCACACATTGCGAAACCATAGAGTTGGTAGCAGGTGAAGGACGGCCGGCTCAGGTCCGCGATTAAAGGCAGTGATCCGTATAAGAGTGTCGTTTGGCCCGCCTTTGGCATATTCGACGAAGACATCGAAATAGCGACTTTCATCGAAGATGCCGGTATCCAGCAGCTCAAATTCAGGGTCCTGGGAACCACGATTGCGGTTTTCTGCAACCAATCGGGCGTAGGGGAACACGGCCTGGGGATATTTGTAAAGCGCCTTCTGGTAAGAATGGGTAGGTGTTGCGTCAAGGTAAAAATAGGATTCCTTGACATCTTCCCCGTGGTTCCCTTCGCCGTTCGTGAGCCCGAACAGGCGTTCCTTGAGGATGGGATCCTTGCCGTTCCAAAGAGCGAGGGCGAAACAGAGGCGGCACTCGCGATCACACCACCCCAGCAGCCCATCTTCACCCCACCTGTAAACTCGGCTGCGCGCGTGATCATGCGGAAAATAGTCCCAGCTTTTGCCATCAGCGGAATAGTCTTCGCGTACCGTGCCCCATTGACGTTCCGGCAGATAGGGCCCCCAGCGCTTCCAGTTCCTCTCACGACGACTATCCTCGGCGAGTCGGATTGACTCGGCGAGTTGATCTTCCGGCTGCCTGCGTCGCCCTCTTGTCGATACGCCCTGATTCATGACCGTCATTTCAACAGCGCACTGTGGCTAGGCCGGTATCGCTGTCGCCTTTCCCTTGACCGCACTCAAGCTTCTTTTCTCCTCTGCAGCGACTTTGCCCAACCGCCGGAGGTGACACTCGGCCTGGCGGACGACCGAATCGGCATCGGAATAGACCTCGACTTTCATCATGCCGCCTCGCCTGCAACCGCAAATGCTTTCTTGTCGCCCGGATTGCTCCAGCCTCCGGGCGGAGTGACACGCTCGGCTTCGTCAGGGCCCCAGCTGTTCGGCGTGTACTGAAAGACGGGCGTGTTCTTCTTCAGCACAGGTTCAACGATGCGCCATGCCGCTTCGACGTAGTCCTCTCGCGCGAACAACGTGCTGTCTCCGGCCATCGCCGCCCCGAGCACGCGTTCGTACGCGTCCATCTCATCGGTGCGCGGAGAATGGCTGGCCACCATTTCGCCCGATTGCAGCGAAAGTCCCTCAGCGGCAGGAGCCAACGTCATCATTCCCATGGCGATCGTCACTTCGGGACTGAGACGCAGTCGGAGATGGTTTTCCACCAACAGGCTGTCGGGAATCAGTGTAGGCGGCTTGCGGAACTTGGCAACAATTTCGGTGGTGGTGGACGGCAAGCACTTGCCGGCGCGGATGTAAAAAGGCACGCCTTTCCAGCGCCAGGAATTGATCTCCAGCTTCAGCGCGGCGAAGGTCTCTGTCTGCGAGTCCTTGGCAACGCCGTTCTCAGCGCAATACCCGCGGAATTGGCCGCGAACCAGGTTCTTCTCCTCGATGGCTGGAATCGCTTTCAACACCTTTGCTTTCTCGTCGCGAAGTGCGTCACTATCCAGGCCAACAGGTGGCTCCATCGCCAGATTCGACAACACCTGAAACAAGTGATTCTGGACCACGTCCCGGATGGTTCCTGTCTGGTCGTAAAAACCTCCTCGGCCCTGCACGCCGAAGTCTTCTGCCATTGTGATCTCGACGCTCTCGATGTAATTGCGGTTCCAGAAGGACTCCACAAAGGTGTTTGCGAAGCGGAAGGCGAGCAGATTATTCACCGCACGCTTGCCGAGATAGTGATCAATTCGAAAGATGTCCGCTTCGTCGAAGACATCGAGCAAAACTCGGTTCAGTTCCAGCGCCGACGCCAGATCATGGCCGAAAGGCTTCTCGACGATGACCCGCGCACCCCTGCCACAATTCGATTTCGCCAACTGTTGCACAACGGTTTCGAAGAGAACCGGCGGGATTGCCAGATAATGAGCCGGATGGTGTGTGTCTCCCAGCTCTTTGCGAAGCGCTGCGAAGGTGGCCGGATCTTGATAGTCGCCATCAACGTAACGCATCGAGGCGATCAATTTTTCGAAAGCCGCAGGATCGACTCCGCCGTGCTTCTCCAGGCTGTCTTTGGCGCGAGCGCGAAGCTGATCGAGGTTCCATCCGGCCTTGGCCACGCCGACAACCGGCACATTGAGATGTCCTCGCTTCGCCATCGCTTGTAAAGCGGGAAAAATCTTCTTGTAAGCCAGGTCACCGGTGGCGCCGAAGAAAACGAGTGCGTCGGAGTGGGAACTAGTCATAAATATCCCTTTCTTAGGCAGCCTCTGATTTCGCGGCTGATTTCTCCAAGTGCCCGCCGAATTCGAAACGCATTGCGGACAGCAGTTTGTCGGCATAGTCTGCTTCGCCGCGTGAGCTGAATCGCTCGTAAAGCGACGCGGTGAGGACAGGAGTTGGTACGGCCTCGTCGATCGCGGCCTTGATCGTCCAGCGGCCTTCACCGGAGTCAGACACTCGGCCGGCGAACTTCGAAAGTCCGGGATCCTGAACCAGTGCATTTGCCGTGAGATCCAACAGCCACGAGGCAATCACGCTGCCACGACGCCACACTTCGGCGATGTTCTTGAGGTTCAGGTCGTACTGGTAGTGTTCAGGGTCACGTAAAGGCGTGGTCTCGGCATCGATCTGCTGTTGCCGCTTTCCAACGTTTGCCGAACGCAGCACCGAAAGCCCTTCTGCGTAGGCGGCCATGATTCCGTATTCGATCCCGTTGTGCACCATCTTGACGAAGTGACCGGCGCCATTCGGGCCGCAGTGCAAGTAGCCCTGTTCGGCTGTGCCGTCGAGCTCCTTGCGGCCGGGCGTGCGCGGGATATCACCGACGCCGGGCGCGAGCGCTGAGAAGATCGGATCGAGGTGTTCGACGACCTCTTTTTCGCCGCCGATCATCATGCAGTAACCGCGCTCAAGGCCCCAGACACCGCCGCTGGTACCAACGTCGACATAGTGAATCCGCTTGGGTGTAAGGTTTTTGGCGCGCTTGATGTCATCAACATAGTAGGAATTTCCGCCATCGATGAGGGTGTCGCCGGCTTCAAGATGTGGCAGCAGCTCAGCGATGGTCTGGTCCACAACCGCCGCCGGAACCATCAGCCACGCTGCCCGCGGTTTTGCTAGTTTTTTTACGAGATCAGGAAGCGAGCCTGCTGCGACTGCGCCTTCCTTCGCCGATTCACCCACCGTTTTCGGCGAAACGTCGTACACCACGCACTCGTGACCTTTTTTCACGAGCCGCCGCACCATGTTTGCGCCCATGCGCCCCAGTCCTATCATTCCCAGTTGCATAACTTCTCCTCTTCCAAAAATAGTGTTTGATTCACTGCGCCACCTGTACTAGTTGCGCTATCGCTTCGCGCAATGATTCCATGGCGACTGCCACTTCTCTTCCAGTGCCAAATACCGAAGTACCCGCGACCAGGACGTTGGCGCCTGCCGCAACTGCCATCGGAGCCGTTACCTCATCAACCCCGCCGTCGACTTCCAGCTCACACTCGGGTTTCATCTGCTCGATCATCTGCAAGACTCGCCGAATCTTTGGCAGCGTTGACCGAAGGAAATGCTGGTGTCCAAAACCCGGATTCACAGTCATGACCAGCACCTGGTCCACCTCCGGCAGGATCTCCTCCAGCAGGGCGGCCGGCGTTGCCGGATTAATGACAACGCCGGCCCGCTTGCCCAGGGTCTTGATGCGCTGCACCGTACGGTGCAGATTGTTGTTGCCCTCCCAGTGGACGAGAAATGAGTCGGAACCGGCCTCGGCGAACTCGTCGAGGAAGAAGTCCGGATCGGAGATCATGAGGTGTGTCTCCAGCGGCAGAGACGTAACCCTTCGCAGTGACTGCACGATGGGTGCCCCGATGGCGATGTTCGGGACGAAATGACCGTCCATCACATCGATGTGAATGCGATCCGCACCTGCGCGCTCCGCTTCCGCCACCTGTTCGCCAAGACGAGCAAAGTCGGCGGCCAGAACCGACGGTGCCAGCTTGATCACATCGTTTCGCATTGGGACGAACCTTCCTTCTCTCTTCCTATTCACGCAGCGGTTACGAAGCCGCTAATGGCATTTCGTTCCTGGTTGGTTGGGCGGTGAACAGCTTCAGGCGGGAAGCCACGACTTCTTTCACCGAATCAATGACGGGCGGCAGAATCTTATACGGCACGACTTCGTTCGGCTGCCGCTTCAAGCTCTCTTCCAGGGATTGTCGCCATGCAACCCGGAGTTCGGTATTGATGTGAATGATGTTGATCCCTGCAGCGATCGCACTGCGGAAGTCGGCATCATCGGTGCCCGAGCCACCGTGCAAGGTGAGAAACACGCCGGCGGCCTTCTTGATCTCGCCAATTCTTTCGATATTGAGTCGCTTCTTTGCTTTCCCCTGCACCATACTTTTCAGCATGCCGTGCATGTTGCCGACCGCGGGAGCCAAGACATCAATGACGGTGGCAGCGACGAATTGCCGAGCTTCCTCGGGGGTTGTGAGAGTCCGGAATTCGTTCCCCACTCTCTCGTGGATTTCCGAGCCGCTACCGATGTTGCCTATCTCTCCTTCGACGATGACGGAAGGGTTGATCCCTTTGAGCGCTTCGACCGCCTCCTTGGTACGAGAGACGTTTTCCGCGTATGGCAGCGCGGAGAAATCAGCAACCACGGAGTCAAATCCAGCTTTCACTGCTTCCACGGCCTTGGTCAGCGAGTGCGTATGGTCGGCGTTCAGAAAAATTGGCACGCCTGATTCTTCACGCAGGCTTTTCACGAGGGCTGCGAGCTGGCAAGTGCCAAAAAAATCACGCTCACCCTCGGAGGCGCCAACGAGGACCGGCACGCCTACTTCAGCTGCGGCTGTGAGGACAGCCTTCAGCAAGATGAGGTCGGAAACATTGAAGTGCCCGAGGGCGACCCCTTGCTTCTCCGAACGAATCAAAATAGATCGCAATGTCTCCATGGCTATTGCGCCCCCTTAAGTTTGCGGTAGCGGCGAATCAACTGGTTGGTTGAACTGTCATGATTGAGCATTGGTTCGGGCTCGTTCTCGAGCTCTGGGATGATGCGCCTTGCGAGAACCTTGCCGAGCTCAACTCCCCACTGATCGAATGAATCAATGTTCCAAACGACACCCTGGGTGAAGACGGAGTGCTCGTAAAGAGCCACTAGTTTGCCCAGCGTTTCCGGAGTTAGCTGCTCGGCGAGAATCGTGTTGGATGGGCGGTTGCCCTCGAAGACCCGGTGCGGAATCAGCCAGTCCGGTGTGCCCTCTGCCTTCACCTGCTCGGGTGTCTTGCCGAAGGCCAGCGCTTCGGTCTGCGCAAAAACATTGGCCAATAGCATGTCGTGATGCCGCCCAACCGGATTCAAGGGCTTGCCGAAGGCGATGAAGTCGCATGGGATGAGCCGCGTCCCCTGATGGATCAACTGGTAAAACGAGTGCTGTCCGTTGGTGCCCGGTTCGCCCCAGTAAATGGGACCGGTGTTGCGGGCGACAGCTTTCCCATCAAGCGTTACGTGCTTTCCGTTGCTCTCCATCGTCAACTGCTGGAGATATGCCGGGAACCGCTTCAAATACTGCTCATAGGGCAGAACGCCGACCGTCTGCGCGCCGAAGAAGTCGTTGTACCAGACAGAGAGCAGTCCCATAATCACCGGCAGGTTCGTCTCGAAGGGCGCCGTCCGAAAGTGTTCGTCCATCTGGTGAAAGCCATCCAGCATAGCGCGGAAGTTGTTCGGACCGATCGCGACCATGGTGGAAAGTCCGATCGCCGAATCCATGGAATATCGTCCGCCGACCCAATCCCAAAAGCCGAACATGTTGGCGGTGTCGATACCGAACTTCGCCACCTCGGCTGCGTTTGTTGATACCGCGACAAAATGCTTTGCGACCGACCGCTCATCACCACCCAGACCGGCGAGTGACCAGGCGCGAGCCGTTTGCGCATTCGTCATGGTCTCGAGTGTGGTAAAGGTCTTCGAAGAGACGATGAACAGCGTTTCCGCCGGATCGAGATCGATTACCGCTTCCGCGAAGTCGGTGCCATCGATGTTAGAAACGAAGCGGAAGGTCATATCGCGCTGGCCGTAGTGCCGGAGCGCTTCATAGGCCATGGCCGGCCCGAGATCTGAGCCGCCAATGCCGATGTTCACAACGTTGCGAATGCGCTTGCCGGTATGACCTAGCCACGCACCGCTCCGTACGCGCTCCGAGAACTCGGCCATTCTGTGGAGCACGGCATGAACCTCGGGAACGACGTTCTTTCCGTCAACCAGGATGGAAGCGTCTTTCGGCGCACGAAGGGCCACGTGCAAGACGGCACGCTTTTCCGTGATGTTGATTTTTTCGCCGCTGAACATCGCGTCAATACGCGCCCGCAAGCGAGATTCTTCAGCGAGCTGAAGAAGAAGTTTGAGGGTTTCGTCCGTGACGCGGTTCTTGGAGTAATCGAGATATAAGCCGACGGCCTCGATAGCCATGCGCTGACCGCGCCTGGGATCGTCCGCAAACAATTCTCGGAGGTTCAGCTTCGAGGCAGTGTTGTAGTGCTCCGCGAGCGCGCTCCATGACGAAGGTTTGGGCACTGCTGGTCTTGCTGGTGTTTGAGCGTGTGACGCCATACTTATGTTCCTTTCATCTCTGGTCTGCTGATTCCACGCAATGCTTGCCCGCGTTAGCCGGCTGCTTTCAACGTGGCGCTTTTATCGAGCGAAGCGCTCTTGGAAGAAATCACCCCCATAAGCTCATTCCATGACTTGTCGAACGATTCGGCTCCTTCGTTTTGAAGGTGTGCAGCCAAAGCATCGACGTCGATGCCTGCCTCGGCGAACTGAGCTATCACTTCTTCGCAGTTTCCGCCGTCGGTCGGCAGCAGCTCGCCTAATTCCGTGTGAGTGCCCAGGGCCTTCAACGTGGCCTCGGGCATGGTGTTCACGGTGAACGGAGCAGCCAGGGCCTTGATGTAGAGAATGTCGGAGGCTTTGGGGTCCTTGGTTCCAGTACTCGCCCACAATAGACGTTGCGGGCGACCGCCCAGGTTATAGACACGCTGCCAGCGCGCCGAACTAAGGAGAGCGCTCGCTGCCTTGTATGTGCGTTGAGCGATGGCGATGCCGAGCTGATTGCGCAGCTTCTCCGGCACCCTGTTCGCAACAGCGGCGTCCCAGCGGCTGACAAATACCGATGCCACGGAACCTACGAGGGGGTTGAGGCCGGCCTCGATGCGACGTTCAACGCCGCGCAAGAATGCCTCAGCCGCCGCCAGGTACTGTTCTCGAGAGAACAGAAGAGTGACGTTGATGGGAATACCGGCAAAGATGGCCTCCTCGATCGCAGGCAGTCCCTGCTTCGTCCCAGGAATCTTGATGAACAGGTTGGGACGATTTGCGCGTGCGAACAACTCCTTGGCTGCCGCCAGCGTGCTGGCCGGGTCATAGGCAAGCAGCGGGGAGACTTCCAGCGAGACCCACCCATCGACACCGTTCGTCTTGTCGTAGATCGGCCGGAAGAGATCGCCGGCGCGAGTGAGATCCTCGATGGCTAAATCGAAGAACAGTGCCTCAGCCGATGCACCTTTCTTTAATTTCGCAATGATTGCTGAGTCGTAGGTCGCACTGTTCTTGATCGCATGATCAAAGATTGTGGGGTTTGACGTGAGCCCAGTGACGGACAGCTCGTTGATGTACTGCTTGAGCGTACCGCTGTCCAACAGGTCGCGCGTGATGTTGTCGAGCCAGAGACTCTGGCCTTCGTTGTGAAGAAGCTGTGTCGCTTTCATCCTTTTACCTCACTGTTTGCAAACTGGTTGCGCTCGCGCAGGCCTGGGGAGCATCCTGGCCGGCTGACGCAAGCACATGATTGGTGTCGTTCCACAGCCGGATCGCCGGGCGTGAGATGCTGTTTTCATACCCGAGCGCGCTCAGGCTCGCCGTGCCCAGCATGAGAGCCCTGCCATCGATCGGCTCGAGCCCGATCCAACGGGCAGCAAGCACTCGAAGAAAATGCCCGCTGGAAAAAATCAGCACATCCCCCGATAGGGCGCGCAGTCGGCTTAATACGCGATCGGCCCGAATTGCGACTTGTTGTGGCGACTCGCCGCCCGGACAGCCGTCCCGGAACAATTGCCAATCCGGGCGTTCCTTGTGGATGTCAATGGTCAGGCGGCCTTCGTATTCGCCATAGTTCCATTCGAGGAGATCGGCATCAATTTCAGCCACCGATCCGAAGCCGGCCAACTCGCATGTCCTCATCGCACGCTGCAACGGGCTGGTTAATACCTTCGCGAATGCCATTCCGCTGAGACGCTCTCCAAGCCGGTATGCATTGGCTTTCCCACGCTCGGTAAGCGGCAAATCAGTGCGGCCGGTGTGTTGGCCGGTAATCGTCCAGGCTGTTTCACCGTGCCTGGCCAAGTACATGATGGAAAGAGCTTTGTTCATGCCGCCACCCCGGGGCGTTGCTCGTACTTTGCCAGTCCATAAGTTGCGGCTCCGACCAATGCAGCGCGAGCGGTAATCACGTGAACTGGGATACGCGCCATCAGGTCCTGGAAGCGGCCCTTTCTAACGAAGGCGTGGAGGAACTGCGGCTCTTTCAGAGAGTCCTGCAGGTGCAGGGCAACTCCGCCAGCGATATAGACGCCACCTGTTGCCAGAACT
>Ga0126381_100010408_pt1 | contig 10469 bp, 9 predicted proteins | sample PanSoiMetPlot_28_FD_96465 | JGI IMG/M metagenome (GOLD analysis project Ga0126381, IMG submission 96465) | Tropical forest soil microbial communities from Panama - MetaG Plot_28 | ecosystem: Environmental > Terrestrial > Soil > Tropical forest > Bulk soil | place: Panama | collected 2016-02-17 | reverse complement strand
CACGCTGCGGCTCCGCACATGGCAGCCTATTCGGCCAAAACCAAGGACTGGATCGCCAGCCGTGTCATCCATGTGCTTTCGCCCGCATAGGCGCCAATTTTGCACGGAGAGGACCCCTGGGGCGTCCGCGGATCGGCGGGCGAACCGGGGGCTTACCGCGTGAGCGCAAATCGTGCGCGTACGGACGCGCGACGCTCAGCCTCGATTTCCTTCTCTCGGCCGAGAGTGGCAAGGAAGAGAATTGCAAGCCAAGTCACCGCGTCCCCTTGGGTCGCCATGTCGGTTAAGGCGTTCGCCACGATTGGTTGATCAGTATGCGCTGTGACGCGCGGCGATGCGCCACGTGAACAGCTTGTTTGCATTATTGAAGCGACCGCGAAGCCGGCGCGTATCGCGGCTCATCTTGGTCCGAGCACGAACGTCGTGTCCGGATCCTCGATCAGTTCGTCAATAGCCCCCGTTCAGTTTCTTTGGACGACAACTGTCATCGAACGAGCGCACCGATCACCAATCCAATGAATTGATTCATCGCAGCTGGATCGAGCCAGCGCATGACGGCGACGATGCCGTTATTCGGATCGATCCAGGTACAATTGCCGCCAGCGCCGATTGCGAAGAAGCTTTTGGTCGACGCGTTCGCATAGTAGCCACCATTCGTGTTGAGCCACCAGAGATAACCATAGGTTGGATTGATGGGGCAGGGACGCTGGGAACGGTCGATCCAATGCTTGGACAGAATGCGGCGCTGATGCCAATCGCCCTCCGCGAGCATCATCGGCCCGATACGTGCCTGGTCCTCGGAATGAATAAATACGCCGCCGCCCCAATGACTGCCACCGGGAACAGAGGTCATGGTCCGCCCATTAATTTCGACGGTGGAATTGCGATATCCCTCCCAATGCCAGCGCGTGGAGGCTCCGATTGGTTTCATGACGGCATCCGCAAAGACCTCAGGCAGCGGACGACGAAACAGCCTGAGCAAGGCCAGGCTCAACCTGTTCACGCGAACGTCGTTGTACTCCCAATAGGTCCCGGGGGCTTGCAGCGGACGTGGCAAACCCTTCTTGGCATGAGGTCCACCTTCTGTAGCAAGATCGCGGTAACGATCGACAACGTCAGGTTTACCCCAAAGGGTGCCCTCCCATTCGGATGTCTGCTGCAACAGATGCGACCAGGTGATAGCGTCATTGTGCGGAGGCACGAAGCCGCCATCCTCCACGCGCTTGCCGACAGGCTCGTCCGGGTCGGGGAGTAGCCCACGATCATGGGCAATTCCCGCAAGAATGCTGAGATAGCTCTTGGCGATGCTAAACGTCATGTCTACCTGCTGCGTGTCACCCCAACGCGTGACCAGACGGCCATGGCGAGTTATCAAGCCATTCGGGTCCCCGCGCGGTCTAACTACTCCGAGGATCTCGTTCCAGGGCGGTGGCTCGAAGTAAGAATTGGCAAGCACGGCCGCCAAGTCGCGCCCCCACGGCGTCGGGTGTGCCTCGGCAAACCGGACCGCCTTGAGTAGGCGTTCGGCATCGAATCCTGCCTCGCTAGGGCCCGTGGTCGGCCACGGTGCGCCATTATCGGGGGGAAAGCTGAGTTCTCTCATAGCGGTTCTTGTCATACATGCTTGATATCCCCATCAAGCGTCCTTCTACAAGAGGCGCGAGCCGCTTCAGATTTGCTCATTTGCGACGCAGTGTAGTTTTTTAACACGATGGCAGCACTCGCGACTTCTTTAGATCGTTCTGCCGACTCGTTCCCAATACGGTGTCCGCAGCTTGCGCTTGAAGATCTTGCCGGAATCCTCGCGCGGCAGATTTGCTGCGATGTTGATGACCTTCGGAATCTTGTATTTGGCAAGTTTCGGCGCCAGAAAGCTCCGCACGCTCGCCGGCTCAACGACGGCCCCGGGTTCCAGCTCCAGATAGGCGCAGAGGCTCTCACCGAATTCCTCGTCTGGGATGCCAAACACCGCACAGTCACGCACCCCTGGCATAGCAATCAGAACTGCTTCAATCTCGGCCGGGTAGATGTTTACGCCCCCAGAGATCACCATGTCGCGCTTGCGATCGCAGAGGAACACGTAACCCTCTTCATCGACCCAACCGACATCCCCCACGGTCACCAGCTCGCCTCGGCCAACCTCACGGCGCTTGTCGTCCTGGCCGTGATAGGTGAAATCGGTGATTCCCCGCGCGCGCATGTAGATTTCGCCCACGCTGCCGGGCGGCAATTCCTGGCCCGCCTCGTCGAATACCTTAACAATGGCGCCGTCGAGCACGCGACCCACGGTACCAGGTTTTCGCAGCGCTTCGTAGGAATCATGCCAAACCGGAATACCGGTCTCGGTTGCGCCATAATATTCGTTGATGACCGGACCCCACCAATCAATCATCGCGCGCTTTATCTGCGGTGGACACGGTGCGGCGCCATGGACGATGAAACGCAGGGAAGAAAGGTCGTACTTGGCCTTGATGGCCGCGGGCAGCTTCAACAAGCGCACGAACATAATCGGCACCATGTGCGCGTGCGTAATGCGATGGCGTTCAATGAGCGCTAACGTGTCTTCCGCCTCAAAGCGAGCTTGCAGCACGATGGTCGCGCCGATGCGTGCCGAGAAGATGCCATACGCATTCGGTGCTGAGTGATACATCGGGCCATTCATCAGAACGACCGTCCGCTCGTCAGGACTAAGACCGAGTGTCTGGGCGACAAGCGCCATGCTAGCGGCCTGTTGCTGCGGCGTCGGAGGCTCGCGCCGCACCCCTTTTGGTCGGCCCGTCGTCCCCGAGGTGTAGATCATGGACCCGGGTGACACCGGTGCAACGGCGCCGAGCGGCGGCTGGCTCGCAACCCAGGTGTCCCAGACGCGGACGCCTGGCGACCCGAGGGCGCTGTCGGTCTCGGGAAGGCCATAGGCCGCGCGGATCTCCGGTGGGGTCGGGACTACAAATAACTGCACGCCAGCTGGCACAGCGTCAGCCATCAGCGGCCAGAGGTCAGAATGTATGAGCACCGCGCGGGCACCGGAATCACGGATGATGTAGCTCGCTTCTTCGGGGGTGAAATGCCAGTTAATCGGTGTCGCATAGGCGCCGATCATCCCGGCCGCTAGAGATGCCTCGAAGAACGCGAAGTCGTTTCTAAGAATAAGCGCCACGGCGTCGCCTTTGCCGATACCGAGCGCCTGCAAACCGTGCGCACCCTGCATCGCCCGTTGCAGAAGCACACTCTGCGGCAGTTCGCGCTCGCCTGAAATCAACCGTGACACGGCATTGTCCGACAACCAAAGTAAGACGAAATGTCGCAAATCGTTGCGCTTGGCAACGACGCGCACATGCGGCAGCGAAATTATGGACTAGAATGCGTCGAGAACGCCGCCAAGGCAACCGCTTCCCGCGCCCAGGGCGGATCGGCTTCGTCGTCATCCGCGGCGCGATCCTCGAGTCGCGGACCACCTTCGCGACGGCGCGCGGTGGTTCGGATGCTCAACGACTTGTCCAGACCGATCCGTTCCACTGGTCGTATATGGCGCTTCAAGCCGGGCATTAAAACCGCCTGGGAGCCGGCCGCCAATGGTTGAAATACGCCGGCTCGTCGTAGCCCCAAAGCGATGCCTCGGATGTGGCGCTAGGGGGAAATATTCTCGACGACGTTCCATCCCCGCTCGCGCAAACCTTCTCTGGCCAAGGCTGTCGCCGTACCGGCAATCCGGATGTCGAGACTGGTTCCGAGCTGGCGTTGCCTGATATCCTGGTCGATGACCGAGACGAGGTCGCTCGCCTGCTTCGTCCACACTAACTGGTCGAACGGAACGATTGCTACAACCTTACCAGCGCGCGTTCGGTTCAGCGGTACGCCGCGGACCTCGACGAAATCCGCAAAGGGTTCCACCCGACGGTGATAGTCAGCAAGCATTTCCGCCCGGTGTCGAATAAACACAGCGAGATCACGACTGCCGGCCTGCGATGCGCGGATCACAAAAACCCCGCGGTTCGCTACCCCGTTCATCTTCGCCAGTGCTGAGACGATGAACGTGTGATCCATCGGCGTGTAGAACGCATTGTCCAAAAATGCGTTAATCGCTGGGTCAGGGACGTCCATGGCGATCAGCTTGGCCCGATTGGTGTCGCGCAATTCAGAGGGCGTCTTGTCGAGTACCATTTGCTCGACCTCCTGGCCCGTCTTGCCATAAGACACCGCCATTCCGGCGCCACCCGGAATGGCCATGAAGGCGCCGCTCACCGTGAGATCTCCGAGCGCGGTCACTTGCGCCATATCCTCAAGCGCGTCGGCCAATGGTTTGAAATCGGTATAGGGATCAACGCCGAGTTTATGGGCAATTTGCCGCCTAGCGGAACTCACCCCCAGTGTGCTGTCTGCGACACTATCGCGATCGTGCCCCCTATTGGTAGCGGCCGAACCGATGCGGCTAAACAGCGCCCCCACACCCGACATGCTCTGTTCAACGGTGCCGATGGGATTCGTGACAAGCCCTTCCGCAAGCTTGGCGGGTTTCATGGCTGCCTTGGCTGCAGCATCCAGATAAGCCTGCGACTTGTTCATTTTCTCCAGCGTCGCAACCGCTCCCAATTCGCGCAAGCGAAGCTTGAGCATGTCGCGGCCTTCGACCTGATAACGCCCGTAGGTCGTATTCAGGGAAAATATGTAGAGGAATCCGTCGCTGCGAACCGCATTTTCGATTTCATAGTTGGGACCGCGGAGCTCGGTGCGAAGCACCGCGGCTGCTGATGCAGTCGAAGGGTCTTCGATTTCCGCCGCGAGAGCGCGAGCGGCCCCAAGCGTAAACCAAACGTGGAGCGCGGCAACCATCGCGCCGCCGACATGCTTAAGCGTGACGTTGTTTCTCATGTGCTTTTAGCCCCTCTGTGCACACCGATTGTCCGAGCCGTCGTCTGCGCGACGGTGCCAACATCATCTGACCTTCGATCAGGTTTCACTTTGGCAGATGCAGACGGCTCGTCCGTCAAGACGCAAGGCGTGTGCTGGAAGGCTTATGTCCAGCGAACCACAGTGCGTAGCTCGAATTTGCAGTCTCAACGAACGCGGACAAACGGGGCTTGACCGCGCCCTACTCGGAAAGGTTGAGACCCGCCTGGGATCCCGGCACTCCGATCCATTTCGGCAGACACGCAGTAGATTTCTTGAAAAATTGATCTCAAAAATGCGTCGGATTGTTGGCGCGCAGCAGACTGCTGAGTTGCTTCCGTATTTGTCGATAAAGGCCGTCGCCTCCAATTGGAACAATCGCGACTCGGGCGGCCTAGATTTCGACATGAAGGAGGCCGAGGCTCACGTCGGCCTAGGCGTTAAGCGGGGCCGATCCACGGGAGTCCGAAACAACGGATCCATTCCGAATGCAAACGCGGCGAGTCGTATAACAAGCGCGACGCGTGGAGTGAGGACCGGATGCTTGGCCGGCTAGGGCGACGCGCCACGGGGGGAGAGATGATCGGGGGATTTGCACCTGTGCCGGCAGGTTCTCCTTAGCTGCGCAGCCGATGGGGATCGTGGGTGTGGGGGCGGGAATGTACGCCCGGCCCGCGGTCGTTCGCGCATGCTGCAGACTATCGCTGCTTGCGGACATCTCTCTAGCCGTTGTCCTTATTCCCTGTCTCCCCCTTCGCCCGCATTGCTTTCCTGTGGGTCATCGGCCTCTTGCGCGTCGGCGATCGCGAGGATCGATTCTTCGCCGAGCGCGCATCTCGGCGAGAATCCTGTCCAGTGGTTAACAACCTTCGAGAACGACTCTCAATGTTGACCTTTGGCTAAAGTCTCGAGCTTTGTGATTCCTTTGGAGGAATATATGAGAAGCGACAGTCTGTCGAAAGCAAGCATTGGCAAAAAAGTGACTCACGAATTGAGGGAATTTTCTGTCATCGCTTTATATCTATGGCTCTGCTTCACCGCACTGGTTTATCTGAAAGCTTCAATCCTAAGGGCACACGATATTCCATTCGCGCCATTCGCTTTCGCGGCCGTCAAAGCTCTTATCTGTGCCAAATTTGTTTCATTGGGGTACCTCTTGCACATTGGGGAGCGGTTCAAATCGCTGCCCCTCATTTGGCCGACGCTGCATAAGTCAATATGCTTTCTCGCTTTGTTGCTTGTCCTGAATGCCCTTGAAGAGGTCGTGATGGGCTTCATTCATCATCGGACCGCCGCCGATTCTCTAACTAATTTCGGCGGCGGGAGCGTCGATCAGCTGATTGCAACCAGCATCGTCGGGCTACTGGTATTAATTCCATTTTTTGCATTCCGTGCGCTCGGTGAAGTCATCGGTGAACGTAATCTTGTCCGCCTATTCTTCGAGCAGCGCCATCGCGTTCGCTGAGTTAGAGTAATGACAGCGAGGTGTTCGAAGATTGTTGCCGACCGGACAGTTTCTGGGCGTTATCCGCGCTTCAACCGAATAGATACAGATCTCGTCTGTCGGCATTGCTCGCATTGTTGGCGCAAAGCGGACCGCTCGACGCCTACCCCGTATCGGGAGGCGATCTGAGCATGTGCATCTCGCTGCAATGGGCTCGCTTGCTCGTGGTGTCAAGATTCGAGACGCAGCAAAGTGACAATCACGCGGTCGTGAAGAAAGCAAAGACTGAATTCGTAGCTGGCGGGCCCGTTATCAAGATCTAATTGCTCTCGCCACGAGAGCCGGGTGCCCGTCGGCCTGGCAAGCGAAACATTTCAAAGATCGATTCGTCGTTTTTTTCATTTTTGATATTCACAATCACGTGATTGGCTCATTACGATACCGTTTGAATCGCATCTAATCGTTGCCTTCCATATTGTTTCGGCATCGCATCTCTCAATCAAAAAAATTTATGCGGCAAGGATCGTCCGAAATAGAAGATCGTTTTCTTTTCGTTGATGAAAATCCCGGCCGAGCCAAACAAAGAACCTGAACCCGGTTCGTCACGTAGTTCGTTTGCGCGGAATTTGTTCCGCCCTTCATTGGTACGCGAGCAAAAGCGGCGAGAATCGTGGTCTAGCCCGACCGAACAGGAGGCAAGCAGATGAAAGCGCTCGCATGCGTCGTATTCATTCTCTGCCTGGGAATCTCCGACATGGCCATGGCTGCGGGGGGCGGGGGAGCGGGTGGTGGCGGAGGTGGCGCGGGTGGTGGCGGAGGCGGTGCGGGTGGTGGCGGGGCTGGCGGGGGTGGAGCTGGTGGTGGCGGGGGCGGCGCGGGTGGTGGTGGGGCTGGTGCTGGGGGTGGGGGGGGTGGAGGTGGCGGTGGGGGGGGCGGGGCGGGTGGTGGGGGTGGTGGGGGGGGCGGTGCGGGTGGTGGTGGGGCTGGAGCTGGTGGTGGGGCGGCCGGAGCTGGCGGTGGCGGGGCCGGAGCTGGCGGCCCTGGTGCTGGTGGAGCTGGCGTTGGCGTCGGTGCGGGTGCCTCTGGGGTGGGGGCTGGTAGTAGCGGAGCAGGGGGTGGGAGTGGCGTAGCTTGGTATGGCGGTCGAGCAGGTGACATGGGCAGGCGCTGGACCTTCGAACAAAATCGCACATATCACAGCTATCACGCCTACTATCCCTACCAGCGTCACACCCGACAACTCGGCCATAACAATCGCTACAAAAGTGCGCTTATTAAAGAGAAAAACAGAAGTGCGCTTCTTAAAGAGAAAACCGTCGGCTACGATATGACGAGCCAAAAGACAAAGACGGACCAGCATCACTTCGGACAAACGACGCGCGCTGAAGAGGTGACTCGCCAGCAATATAGTGCCTCACCTGAAACGTTTTCTAAACAGATACCTCGCGATAAAACGTACACCCTGTCCCCGGGAACGCCGTTGCTTGGCCTCGACTTACGAAGCCCAAGCTCGTGGGCACTGTACAGCCAAATGCTGCCGTTTATCTTCTCGGAAGCGCCCGCGCCAACTTCCATTGGGATCAACGCGCCCCAACGTCGAGAAGGCGAGACGGGTATGTGAGATGCGGTCATGACGAAGCCACAAGACGCGGCGCAGTCACCTCAAACGATGTACTCGGCGAGCCGTGGGGGATCGATAAGCAAATGGCGGCTCCGGGTTGATATCGCCTCCATTGCTGATCGAGCGGTAAGGGCCGTGCCATCACCGCACCTAAGGCTTGGCTTGCCTCCATCGGGTATGCAGATTTGCTACCCGCAATTCTGATAGTTCAGGAGAAACTCGGGCCTAGACGATCGGCGGTGACAATCTCGGATATGTGCGTGACACTGACACAGTCGGACTGGGCTAACCGAGGAGGTTACTGGCCCGACTGACGCCATCCGCCGAAAACGGGGTCTGCGGCGATTTTTGCGAAATCATCTTTTCAGACCGAAACTAAATCGTCAGTGAATTGCAGCAGGCACGGTGACCAGCTGATCCGTGTGGCACGGATTGACGCAGGTAAGCGTCATCGGAGATGAGCACGTGGTCGAGACAATCAGTCCGCCACGAGTTCTCCCACGTCCATTCACTCGCGATACTTCGCGTCTGTTTTCGGAAGAAGCGTAAGTCCCGATCTTGCCGGTTTGGCTTGGATCCTCTTCTGATCGTACCATCGATTTTCGAGGCCTAAGTTGCTGGTGAATCGGGTGACGATCGCTGCCTCCCAGGTCCCACATGACCGTCACGACCAATGGGCACGTCAGTCGATGTCAACTCGACATCGTCTCTGGTTTCAGGAAGAGGAGCGAACGGCGCCAACCAGCGGTTGATCCGAATCCGCAACCGCGGGTCTGCGTTGCGCAGACGTCGCCCCGCATGCCCTTGTAGTTGCAACCGCCGCGACTATGCGCAAAGAGTCTCGGCAGGGCTCTCAGGCCGAATGCGGCCGCGATCGCCCAGAGTCGAAGCAGACGAACTGCCCCTTCGATAATTCCTGGGTCTGCAATCATCAAAAGACGAACCCGGTCGTCCCCCGGGAGTCTTGCGAATTTCCCCGTCAAATAGCCACCGGCGTCAACCAACTGCATCGCTGGATTTACCGTATCGTTCTTCGTGCAATCCGCAGCGCTAAGCAATGAAGGCTAAAGAACGTCAGTCTTCTGCATCGATGTATGTTGTTCCGAACCAAACGCCTAATGGCCCGATCCTATGCGCCGGAGCCCATTAGTGCTATAATATAACGTGAGGAGATCGGCGATCATGCCGTTTGAGTTCGGTATCTTTCACGAGTTTCCCCGCGGCGTAGAACAGACCGATGCGGAGGCATTTGCGGAATCCTTTGCCCAGATAGACGCAGCCGAGCGCTGGCGTCTCGACGTCATCTGGCTCGCCGAACTGCATTTCCTGCCAGAGCGATCGGTAGCCTCCGCTCCCCTCCTGATCGCCAGCGCCATTGCTATGCGAACTCGGCATGTGAGAATCGGCATTGCTGTCCAGGTTTTGCCACTCTGTCACCCGTTGCGTTTGGCCGAAGAGGTTGCGACCCTTGATCACATCACCAACGGGCGCGTTATTTTCGGCGTAGGCCGCAGTGGCTTTCCCCGGACATACGAGGCCTACGGGGTACCCTACGAGGAGAGCCGTGAGCGCTTTGCTGAGGTACTCGAGATTCTCAAACGCTCCTGGAGGGACGACCGCTTCTCCTTTGAGGGGAGGTTTCACAAATTTTACAACATCACGATTGTCCCAAAGCCGCTGCAGAAACCATGTCCGCCCCTGCGCATTGCGGCGACGAGCGCGGATACATTTCCGGTGATTGGCGCCATGGGTTTTCCCATTTTCGTTGCCGTCCGCCTCGGCACAATCGAGGAATTGGCTCCCAACATAGCTGCTTATCGCGAGGCCTACCGATCCGCGGGTCACGCGGGGCAAGGTCAAGTCTATCTGCGAGTCCCAATCTATGTTGGAAAGACCGATGCCCAGGCAAGAGCCGATCCTGAGGAGTCAATTATGCGACTTTATAGGACACTGGGCGTCCAACTCGAGGATTCGGCGACGAGGCCCGGTGTGCCCGCGAGCGAGGAACGCGCCGACCGGGGACAGGCGTTGCGGACCATCAGCTACAGAGACGCATTGCGCGACAAGGTGATTGTCGGGACTCCGGAGTCCGTTGCGGAACGCTTGGAAGATTTGACGCGAAAGCTCGGTTTGAACGGTGTCCTCGCCGAGGTCAACTGCGGCGGTCTCATTCCCAATGAAAAGGTCATGCGCTCGCTACAGCTCATGTGCGAGGAAGTCGTGCCGCGTTTCCGGTAGATGAGCCTTGCTCTTGGAGCCATGCAGAAAGGCCAACAGTTCAACCGAAAAACGCAAAGGTTCTGGTCTCGATGCTCTCGCGCGGCCAGGGGTCAGCAGGCGTGTTGGGGTCATCGAAGGCAGTGTGCGCGGTAAAGCGGGCTCGCCCCGTTACGTCAGAATCGAAGACCTTGAAAACCAAGGCTTCATGGCGTTCCATCTCGGGAAAATAGTACCAGATATGCCGGGGCGTGTAGGCGATGTGGTAAACCTCAGCGGTGCGATCGGGATAGCGCCGCT
>Ga0126381_100010407_pt1 | contig 10470 bp, 10 predicted proteins | sample PanSoiMetPlot_28_FD_96465 | JGI IMG/M metagenome (GOLD analysis project Ga0126381, IMG submission 96465) | Tropical forest soil microbial communities from Panama - MetaG Plot_28 | ecosystem: Environmental > Terrestrial > Soil > Tropical forest > Bulk soil | place: Panama | collected 2016-02-17 | reverse complement strand
CGCGGGCGGCTATGGATGCTGCAAACGCGAACCGGCAAGCGTACCGTACGGGCCGCGGTGAAGATCGCCGTCGACATGGCCCGCGAGCGCCTCATCACGCGCCAGGAGGCCGTGATGCGCGTGGAGCCGCGGGCGCTCGATCAGCTCCTCCACCCGACCCTCGACCCCCGGGCGGAGCGCGAGGTGCTGGCGCGGGGCCTGCCCGCGTCGCCGGGCGCGGCGGTCGGAACCGTGGTGTTTTCTGCCGACGAGGCCGAGGCGCGGGCGAAGGCGGGCGAGAAGGTGATCTTGGTCCGGACCGAGACCTCGCCCGAGGACATCCATGGCATGCACGCCGCGGAAGGCATCTTGACCGCGCGGGGAGGCATGACCTCCCACGCGGCAGTGGTGGCACGAGGGATGGGCAAGTGCTGCGTCTCCGGGTGCAGTGCGCTGCACATCCGCTACGACAAAGGCGAGATGCAAATCGACGAACACGTGATCCGAAGCGGCGACACGATCACCATCGACGGCTCGAGCGGCGAAGTCATGCGGGGGCGCGTGCGTACCGTGACGCCGGAATTGGGCGGCGAGTTCTCGGAGCTCATGCGCTGGGCCGACCAACTGCGCCGTGTGCGCGTGCGCACCAATGCCGATACACCCCACGACGCGAAGATCGCGCGACAGTTCGGTGCGGAAGGGATCGGCCTGTGCCGGACCGAACACATGTTTTTCGAGCCGAATCGCATCCTGGCGGTGCGTGAGATGATTCTCTCCTCCGACGACCAGCAGCGTCGCCGAGCGCTCGAGAAGCTCTTGCCCATGCAGCGCGGGGACTTCGCCGGCATCTTCCGGGCGATGGAGGGGTTGCCGGTCACGATCCGGTTGCTCGATCCTCCGCTCCACGAGTTCCTCCCCCACGAGGACGACGAGATCCGTCAGGTGGCCGCGGCCCTTGGAAGCGATATCGCGAAGGTCCGGGGCATGATCGATTCACTGAAAGAGTTCAACCCGATGCTCGGGCACCGCGGTTGTCGCCTCGGCATCACCTTTCCCGAGATCTATCGCATGCAGGTCCGTGCGATCGCTGAGGCGGCGTGTGAAGTCGCCGAGTCCGGCGCAAAGGTTCAGCCGGAGATCATGATTCCGCTCGTCTCCCACGTGGGCGAACTCGAACGGCTGCGCCCCCTGATCGAGCAGGAGATCTCGGGCGTGCTGCGCGAGCACGCGGGCGTGAAGGTGCGGCCCACGATCGGCACCATGATCGAGGTGCCCCGGGCCTGCATCGTGGCCGAAGCCATCGCGCGCCACGCGGATTTCTTCTCGTTTGGAACGAACGATCTCACGCAGATGACCTCGGCGCTCTCACGGGACGACGCCGGGAAGTTCCTTGGCACGTACATCGACCAGGGGATCCTCGTGGATGACCCCTTCGTCTCGATCGACGAAGTGGGGATCGGCGCCTTGATCCGGACCGGCGTCGAGAACGGGCGCAAGACGCGAAGGGACTTGAAGGTGGGGATCTGCGGGGAGCACGGCGGGGACCCGAAGAGTGTGAAGTTCTGCGCGCGGGCAGGGCTCGACTACGTGTCGTGCTCCCCCTACCGGGTGCCGGTCGCGCGGCTTGCCGCGGCGCAGGCCGAACTGGAGCTCCGCGCCTCGACCCGACGGGGCAAGCGCGATTGAGCGGCGCTGTCCGCCGGCTTGGCCCGTGGCTCGCGCTGTGCGCACTCGCGCTCGTTGCCTGCCGAGAGAACGCCGGTCCCGCGGCCGACCCGGCCTTCGGCGTGGAGATCGTGGGCGACCCCGCGATCGTCGACTTCCACGCGCGAGCCGATGCCTTCTATGAACGGCTCACCCGCAGGCGTGTGAACACGCTCGCGACCTTCAACGACCGCGTACTTCGCGACTACTTCCAGACGGAGGCGCAGTACTCGGACTACTACTCCGCATTGGCGCTGGCGCTCACCGAGGCGCACTTCGAGAAGAACCGTGCCCTCGAAGGTGAGGTGCGCGAGTTCGTATTCGAAGCACCAGGCAAGGCGCGGGTGCGCTACCGCTTCGTCGGAATGAACGGAAAACCCCTGCGGTTTTGGAGTGCCTCTTTGGAGCGCGAAGACCGTTGGGAGCGAATCGAAGGCAAGTGGTGGATCATCCCCGGACGGCCATGACTGCGCACGCTCCCAACACCCGGGAGAGACGCGCTGCAGAGCGAGTGCAGGCGGCGCTGGGTGCCGCCTATGAGGACGCGGAGCGCCAGGTCTTCCTGCGTACCCGGGATCTCTCCGCGGGGGGCGTCTTCTTGTACTCGCCGGATCCGCCCGCGGTGGGTGTGGAGGCCCACGTGCTCCTGGAGCTTCCCGGGAAGGCTGCGTTCGTGCGCCTGTCCGGGCAGGTCACCCGGCGAGAGCTCGGGGAGTATGCAGGGTTTGCGCTGCGCTTCGGCACTCCCACGACCGAGGAGGCGCTGCGCACCCTGCGGAACTTCGTCGAAAGCCTGGCTTCTCCGGCGTCCGGGGCCTAGTCCACACGGCTGGGAGGCAGGGGAAAATCCATTCCCTTGCCGGAGCGCTGGTTTTCCTGTCAGGGGACTTTTCCTTTCCACAAAGGGAAAATCCCTTCTCTCAAGCCGCAGGGCTGGAGATTGCGGTTCTTGGCTTGTTTCTTGCCAAAAGCTGTTTGAGAATAAGGCCGTAACGCCCGGCTTGCGTGTCGGGTTTTACCCTGGTCTAATGGCACATGGCTTGCTCGTTGACCTCCCGGGACGTTGGTCCCCACTTTTGAAAAGCCCGAAACCCCGAACGCATCGAAAGGAAAAAGCCCAGGGAGCCTCACAGAGTTTCTGGAACGCTGGCGGGTCTTCCCCCCGGATTCGGCGCGTTCCTGCCACCCCACGGTGGTGCGCCGGCCGTGCTTCTCGGATCCCCTTCAAGGTGGATCCGCCGCCCGTTTCCCCGAACCCCGGTGTCGCGTCCCATTTTTCAAATCGATGCTCTTCGCAGCTGTTGCCAGGGAGAGCACACCTTGTCGAACGCAGAGAAGGCTTGGCCGAGCGACGCGCAGCTTGTGACCGAGATCTTGGCCGGGAGTCGCGAGCACTTTGATCTCCTCTACGAGGCGTATTTCCCGCGCGTCTTCCGCTTTGCGGTGAAGCGCCTCGGCGACGCCGGAGAGGCCGAAGACGTGACCCAGGAGGTCTTCGTGACCGTCTTCCGCAGCCTCGCTTCGTATGCCGGCAACTCGTCCCTTCTGGTGTGGATCTTCGGGATTACTCGAAACAAGGTGAACCGCCGCTTCCGGGGTCGTCGCCCGCGGTTCGAGTCCCTCGATGAGCTCGGTGCGACGGAGCTTTCCGGGGAGGAAGCGCCGGCCGATCGCACGGTCGATGCGCGGAGGTTGCTGGCCCGCTGCGAGACGCTGATTGAGGAGGAGCTCACCCCCCTGCAGCGGCGCATCTTCCACCTGAAGCACCTGCGCAGGCAGCCGATCCGGGCGATCGCCCGCGCCCTCGGCAAGTCTGAAGACGCTGTGAAGGCAAACCTCTACCGGATGCGCCGCGCCCTCGAACAGGGCGTGCCCGGCCTTGGAAGCGTGATTACCTCCTAGGCCGCTTCGCCTTTATCCCTCGCCGCGCCGAGAAACCCCGTCCGGACGCACCCTTCCGTGCCACCTCGAGGCTTTTCAGGCCACCTATTGGGTAGGGACTGCCCCCTCTGGGAAGGGACGAGGCGAGGAGTCCACGTTGAACCGTCCCGTTCGTTCCGGCTGCCCCAACGCTGCCGTTGCGGCCTCCGCAGAGCCGCGATCCGATGCGGCGCTCGTCGCCGGGATCCGCAAGGGGAGCCAAGCCGACTTCAACTGCCTGTACGAGCGCTACTTCCAGCGCGTGTACACCTTCGCGTACATTCGTGTGCGCAATCACGCGGACGCGGAGGAAATCGCACAGGAGACCTTTACGGCGGTCTTTCGGTCCATCGACGCGTACCGCGGGCAATCAAGCCTGCTGTCATGGCTCTATGGCATCACCAAGAACACGGTGAACAACCACTTACGTCGCGTCAAAGCGCGCGAGGCCTGGCTCGAGCGAGCTGAGCCAGGTCTTTGGGTCATGCAGGGGACGAGCCCGACGACGCCCGAGGACGAGTTGTCTCTGCGCCGTTATGCTGACGCGATCCACCAGCGGCTTGACGCAGTGGCCGACTGGCAGGTGGAGGTTTTCGTGCTGCGGCACCTTGAGGATCTGCCGATTCGGGAGATTGCTCGTCGCACAGCGCGGTCCAACGACGCGATTCGTTCGTGTCTCTATCGCGTGAAGCGCCTCTTGGTGGAAGCGGGCGATCCGAACTTCGCTGTGACCATGCCTTGAACGGCGACGACGGGGGGTGGGCGTGAAAGGATTCCTCCGAGGAGGGAGGAACTCAACCGAGAAAAGCGAAACCGACCAGTCGAACCAGAAGCCGATGCAGGAACCGAACGAAGAGACGAATGCTGTGTTGGATGCAGAGTTCTCGGACGAGGAGCTCCAGGAATTTCTCGAAGGTGACAGCCTCGACGTGAGGGCCGATCCCGCCTTCAAGGAACGGCTGCGCCGCAAGCTCTGGGAGATCGTCCGCAGCCGCCTCGGCAACGATCCCGGGAGCGATGAGATTTGACTCTACGTTGCGGGGGCACACGCGCCTGACTAGCCTCGCCCCTCCATGAAGCGCGGCGTCCTGCGACGGGTACTCCGACCGAAGATCTTCCCCTGGTACGCCATGGCGGCGTTGTTGATCTGGCGCGCGGATCCGACGCCGGTGCGAATCGGCGTGGGCCTCCTGCTCGTCGTTGCGGGGGAGGGCCTGCGTTTTTGGAGCGCCGGCCATCTCATTAAGAACCGGCACCTCACCATCTCGGGCCCGTACGCGCACCTGCGACATCCGTTATACGCCGGAACGATGCTCGTCGGGGTGGGCCTGCTCTGGATGGGTGGGGGCTCGACGGCTCCTTGGCTCCTTGGCGTGGGTCTGCTCTATTTCTTTCTCCACTACTTGCCCTACAAGGAGCGGATCGAGAGCGCACGCCTTGAGCGCCGCTACGGGGATGCCTACCGGCGCTATCGCCGGGCCGTTCGCGCGCTGCTGCCCAGCCTCCACCCTTGGAGCGACCCGGAGCTCGCGCGCGACGACGGGTGGAGCGCCGAGCGCGTGCGCGCCAACAACGAGGATGGGGCGGCGCTCGCCGTGGCGCTCGCAGCCGCAGTCGTGCTGCTCCAGCCCGTTCTGACCGCGGCTCTGCGACGTCTGCTTGGGCCTTGAGCGCCACCCCCGACGACCTGGACCGCCCCGAGATCGCACTCTCCCGGAACACGATCCGTGCTCACGTGCACCAGATCCTCGAGCCCGGGACGGGGCGCGACCCGGTCGTTTCGTTGGCCCGCCTTGGCGGGCAAGAGATCGTGATCAAGGACTTCGCGTCGCGCAGCTTCTGGGTGCGCAACCTGATCGGACGCTGGATGATCGCCCGGGAAGCCAAGGCCTACCGCGTCCTGGCGGGCCATCCGGCCGTCCCTCGCTTCTATGGACGAGTGGATGCGCTGGCCCTGGCGCTCGAATACCGGCCCGGACGCCGGATGTCTCGCCGCACCTACGGCGCTCTGCCTGCAGGATTCCTGGGAGAGCTTGAGACCGCGATCCGCGAGATGCACGCGCGGGGGGTCGCACACCTCGATCTGCGCCACAGAAGCAACGTGATCGCGGACGCGGATGGCCATCCCGTCCTGATCGACTTTGCCTCCGCGGTCTGCTTGCGCCCGGGCAGTGTCGCGGCACGGGTGTTGCTCCCCTTGCTCGCGTATTTCGACCTCCGCGCGCTGCGCAAATGGCAGCTGCGGATCGGCAGCTAACGGGCCGCTCGCCCGGGTGGGGGCGCGATGTCAGAGGGTGGTCGCGGAGCCAGGCGCCCGACATAGTAGCGGAAGGTTTCGAGGGTGAGCCGAGCGTCCGCCAGGGCTCGATGGGGCACCGCACCCTCCACCAAGCCCGCGGCGGTCGCCGCTTGCCGAAGGGAGAGCGCGGGCACCGTCTCCCCCGCCACCAGCGAAAACGCGTAGTAGAGCGTTGCCAGATCGATCACGTGGTAGTCAAACGGGTAGGAGAGTCCGCAGCCTTTGTACGCCCGCTCGATGAATTGAACGTCCATGCGCACGTTCTGGCCCGCGGGCACCAGAGTCTTGCCCTTGGGCGCGAGGGCCGCGAGCTCGGAAAGCGCCTGCCGAATCGGGACCGCATCGGCCCAGGCCGCCGGGTTGTAGCCGGAGATCGTTGCCGCCTCCGGGGTGATCCGCTCGGGCCGGGCGCGGACCTTCCATTCTTGGAAGGAGAGTTCGGCGAGCCTGTAGTCGGTGACGATGACCGCGATCTCGGTGATGTCGTGAAGTTCCGGGTCAAGGCCTCCGAACTCGCAGTCCATGAAGGCAAACGCAAACTCCGTCACGGCGCGCCTCTGCCGTCCGTACGCCGCGCTGCGTCGCTCGCCCTCTCAGACACGCTGCGCGTCCCTGTCCCGGTTCTTTCGGGTTGCCACGAAGCCCTACGTAGCCGATCTCCCTTTGCCCTGCCCCTCGCGGATCTCCCGCCAACCATCGCGCGGACAGGCTCCGAAGCTGCGCCCAAGTGACCGGAGGGATCCCACGCACGCCGCGAGGGACCGGTCGGGAGCCGCACGGGTGCCGCTGCCAATCCGCTCGCCGTGCCAGCTCCCCGTCCCTCCCCGGCGAGCCTCGCCCCGGCGGGCAGCCAGTGTGTGCACTTTCGGGAGACGCTTCACGCTAAAATGAGATCCATGGCAGCGGCGGCCTGGATCCTGGGACGCCTCCCACGGGTCGTGAGGTCCGCGTCTCCACGGTGAACTGCAAGAAAGGTCGCCATGACGGTCAAGTACACACCGTTTTCGCCCGAGGTTCGAGCCGACCCGTACCCCTACTACCGGGCCCTGCGTGACGAGGCGCCTGTCTACCAGGTCGAGGGTCTCGGCGCCTACGCGGTCTCACGGTATCAAGACGTCCACTTCGTCCTCACCCACCCCGAGCTCTTCTCCTCGGATGCGATGCGCACCATGTTCGTCTCGGCCAGACCTGGCACCGACCCCACGCAAGACCCCGAGCTGCTGAGCAGCATGATCGCCCTCGCGCAGGCCCTCCCGTTCACTCCCCAGGAAATGATCACGGCACGCAACTTGATTTCGACAGACGCGCCGGAACACGGAGTGATGAGGAAAATCGTGAGCCGGGGGTTTACGCCCCGCCGGATCGCGGCCTACGAGGCCCGTGTTCGCGAGGTCGTGGCTGACTGTATGAGAAGGCTCTGCGCCGACGGAGAGTTCGACCTCGTGCGCGACTTTGCGATCCCCATTCCGACCGTGATCATCGCGGAGATGCTGGGCGTCAAGCCGGATCGCCAAGAGGATTTCAAGCGCTGGTCTGACGTCGTGATCTCGCAGTCGAGCGGCTCGCGGCGTGGACAGAACCTGACGGAGACCGGCTACATCGAGGTGATCCGAGAGCTTAGCCATTACCTGCTGGACGTAATCGAGGCGCGGAGGGCGAAGCCCGAGGAAGACCTCGTGACCACGCTGATCGCGGCGCAAGAAGATGGTGGCGTCCTGACACCGATGGAAGTCGTCGCGTTCGCGCTGCTGCTGCTTGTCGCGGGAAACGAGACCACCACCAACCTGATCGGCAATGCCGTAAACACGCTGCTGGCGCACCCCGAGCAGCTCGAGACGGTGCGTCTCCACCCGGAGATGATGCCGCAGGTGATCGAAGAAACACTGCGCTATGAGGGGCCGATCCAATTCCTCTTCCGACGCACCCGCGAGGAGGTCGTGATCGCCGGTACCCGGTTGTCGCCGAACAGCTTTGTGATGCCGGTCCTGGGCTCGGCGAACCGTGACGAAAGGCAATTTGCGAATCCTGATGTCTTCGACGTCCGGCGCGACACCACGGGTCACGTGGGGTTTGGCCTAGGTGCCCACTACTGCCTGGGTGCATCCCTCGCTCGTCTCGAAGCACGAATCGCCCTCGAAGCGCTCGTCAGCGAATTGCCCAAGCTGCGGCGACGGAGCTCGGTGATCGAGTACGTGGATTCATTTCTGATTCGCGGCCCGCATCATCTGGAGCTTGCCTGGGCGGCGTAGGAGCCATCCCGGAGAAATGGACTTTGCCGGGCTTGAGCCCCAGGGAAGGCACCCCACGGAGGTCCCTGTTCGGCGGGTCACGGCATGTTTCCGCGCAGCCCGCGCGCGGGCTCGGCGTACCTAGCATGCTGCGACCGCGGGGATCACCTCTTTGCCGAACGTGGCAAGCGGCTCGAGTCGGTCGACATTCGGGAAGTTGAAGATCGCGTGCCCGATGCCGAGGCGCCCGAGTTCGCGGCACTGTGCGACGATGTCCTTCGGGCTCTGTTTGGCGAGGTTGGCTGTGCCGAGGGTCGTCTTCTCAATCTCCTCGTAAGATCGGCCTTCCGCCTCGCAATGGCGCTTGAGCACGTCGAGCTTCTGGCCGAGCGCGGCGGCTCCGACGAACGCAAAAAGGTTGCAGGCATCGGCGTATCGCGCGACCAGACGGAGGGTCTTCTTCTCGCCCATCCCACCGATCAGGATCGGGGGGCTCGGGCGCGAAACAGGTGCCGGAGAACCGAGCGTCTCAGTGAGCTTGTAGTGCTTGCCTTGGAAGGGCTCGGCCTTGCCCGACCAGAATTGCTTCACGATGCGGAGGGCTTCTTCGAGTCTCTCGAATCTCTCGCGCAGAGAGGGGAAGGGAACTCCCAGCCCGTGGTGCTCCCGGTCGAACCAGGCGGCACCGATTCCAAGGTAGGCTCGACCGCCAGAGAGGACATCGAGCGTGGTCACCGTCTTGGCGAGAACGCCGGGATGGCGGTACGTCACACCGGTCACCATGGTGCCGAGCTTCACGCGCTCCGTGACCCCGGCGAGGTAGGAAAGGGCGGAGTAGCCCTCCAGCATCTCCTGCTCTGCGGGGCCGACGGGTGGAATCTGGAAGAAGTGATCCATCACCCAGACGCTCGCGAACCCCGCCTCCTCGGCGGTGTGGGCAATCTCGGCGAGTTTTCCGCGGATCGACGCAGGGGATCCTGACCAGGTGAAGCTCGGAATCTGTAGTCCAATGCGCATGGGGTCTCCTTGGGTGGGTGCTCGCTCAAGCCTACAGGAGGTCTGCGCATCCTGTCCTGCACAATCTCCCGAATGAAACCCCTCTTTTTCCGTACGGGCCGTCTCTCGTTGATTCCAATCTGGGAGTTGCCGTTCGCGCGGCCCAGCGAGCCGCGAGGCTGAAGATCAAGATCTTTGCCGTGGGTTTCGCGCCTCTGGAAACTCGGGTGCAGACGGAACTTCACGAAATCGCCGAGATCACCGGCGGCAAATATGAGGCCGTGTCAAGCGAGGCGGAGCTTTCGCAAGTCCTCGCTGCATTCGCAGGCGAGTGGTCGCAGAAGCAATAGTCCTCCCGACACCGCCCCCGGACCCCAAGTGCGCGGACGCCCGTGCGGACGGCTCCTCTGCCACCACCGCCACGAGCTGCGCCACGCTCGGTCTAGACCGTCTCCGCAGCCGTGATCCACGGGGCGAACCCACAAGAAGCCTCGGATCTCGTCGTGAATGCTTTATCCTCGCGCGCTTCTTCCGCGTCCAATCCAGAGGCCAATCCTACGGATCAAGGTGCGCGATGGATAAGGAAGGGGCTCGGCCCGCCCGGAGTCGCAAGAATCTCCGCCCGCCCCGTCAAGCGGGTGGCGCTCACAGGGCTGCCTCAGAGATCCAGCCGAGTGACCGCATCAAGCGACCTTCTTCCGTGAGTAGAGGAGGTCGCCGATCAGGCTTGTGCGGCTCGGAAGTACGCCCGCCTCCGCTGGGTCCGGAATCCCGAGCTTCACTCGAACCTGTGTCAGAGGCTCTTCGAAGGAAGCCTCGATGCGCTGGGCAATCACGAGCTCGGCGTGCCGTCCGATGCGGAGCCCAATTCGCACATTGTGCAAGATCTCGCGTGCCTGGCTCGGCGAGAGGATCGAGTAGACAATGCGAGCGACCCACAGCATTGCAGGACCGATCGGCGCCGAGCCTTGCCCCACGGTGAAAGCGATCACGCCCGCTTCACCAGCCAAGCCGGTATCGAAGCCCGTGAGCACGTGATGGAGATCGTGTGTGGTCGTGTATCGCAAAACGTAGGGCTTGTCTCGGAATCGCTCCTTGATCCCCGGGCTGATTGCCAGAGGTTCGAGACCGTTGAAGTCGAGAAAACGGGCGTATTCCCGCCCCAACGTACCGGCGCGGAGCTCCCGCAACCTGGGAAGATTCTGATCGGGAGCATAACCTCGGAGGGGTTCAAGTCTGTGTGAGATTGCCTTCGACGCGCCGGAGAACGCGTCGAGCTTAAGCACCGCCACGTCGCCCAACGGAACGCCGGCGCGGAAGGCGCGGACCGTCTCGATCATCCTT
>Ga0126381_100010405_pt1 | contig 10470 bp, 4 predicted proteins | sample PanSoiMetPlot_28_FD_96465 | JGI IMG/M metagenome (GOLD analysis project Ga0126381, IMG submission 96465) | Tropical forest soil microbial communities from Panama - MetaG Plot_28 | ecosystem: Environmental > Terrestrial > Soil > Tropical forest > Bulk soil | place: Panama | collected 2016-02-17 | reverse complement strand
GGCCTTGGATCGCGGCCGATAGCAAGTCCGTGAGACGTGCATCATCGGGGAACTGCGAAATCGAATCGAGAAGGAACTGTTCTGTTTCCTCAAAGGACTCATTCGCCAGCAGCTCTGCGGCCTTGGCGCGCGCGGCGTTCAACTGGCGCTCCCGGCGTTCCACCGTCAGCTTCTGCTGAGCTTCGAGCAGCAGTCCCGTAAAGCCCGGTTCTCCGGGATATTTCTGCGCAAACGCCGATAGCGAAACGAGCGCATCCTCGAAGCGATTCGCGTCCAGCAGTGCCCGGCCACTGGCTAACGCGTCTCGGAGCCCGGTGACATATATGTCGCGCGCCTGCTCGATCTCTCCGCGAACTCTTTCGAGCTCAGAAATGCCCGGCGCCCTAGGCATGGCGCCGTTGAGAACCTCGATGGCGCCATGCCAGTCACGTTGCTTTTCGCGCGACCTCGCTTCGGCGATCGCGGCCGCAGCTAGCTTTTCGTGGCGAGCTTTTTTCAGAGCTTCACTGGTTTCGGCCAGCCTTGCGGAGACCGGCGCAGCCGCTTTTTTGAGCCGTCCGATCGCATCATTAACCGCACTTTCGGCCTTATCCGGCTGCCCGTTCTGCTGAAGCTCCGAAGCCCGTATAAGGACCCCATCGGCCTCCTTCGATTGCTGCTCGCATTCGCGCTCCTCGAGCACGATCTGGCGCAGCTCTGCCAGCAGAGGCTCTTCACGATACAGCGCCAGAGTCTGATCGATAGCCGCCAGCGCCGCGTCCCATTGCGACGTTTTTCGCAGGCTTTCCACCTGCTGTCGGCAGCCCTCCACCTTCTGTGCTTTGACTGCCCTGCCGAGCAGCGCGGTTACTTCCGGCTGATTCGGAAAACGCGCCACCGCTTCGGCAGCGGCCGAGATCGCTTCCGGGTGCCTTCCTTCATTGACCAGTTCGTTCACCCGGCCGACCACTTCGTTGACTTCGGACGAACGGGCCGCAAAAACCGCCAGCTCGGCGTCGGCTCGCAGCAGCAGCGCGCTCAGGTCCGGCTCGGCTGGGAATCGTTGCAGTGAAAGCTCGATGGCCTTCTTGGCAGCCTCGGGCAGCCCGCGATCCAGAAGATTTCGCGCTTCGCGAAGCGCCATCTGCAGCGCTTCTTCGTAATGCCGCTGTTCGCGCGCGATGCGGTTGGACATCTCCACCAGCGCGGGCTCACGCGGGTAGAGCACAGTCATTTTCTCCACTTCCTGGCGGGCGCGCGTCCAATTTCTTTGGTTCAGAAATTCGTCTATTTGGCGGCTCAGCTCTTGGAGAGCAGTATTCCGCAGGCGGAGCGAAGTATCGTCGGCTTCAAGCAGCGGGCTTTGGCGGCGCGGCTCAGGCGAGGCAACCTGCAGGCCGGGCAGGACCTGCGTGTCGTCCAGATCCGGCGTGGAAGAAGACGACCAAAGCTTGTTCCAGAAACTCTTTTCCGGCGCAGGCTCGGCGCCGCCCTGTCCGGGGAGGCAGCTTTTTAGCTCCTGAGCCATTTGCGCGGCGCTCTGGAAACGGTCGGCGGGCTTCTTCGCGAGCGCTTTCATGACGGCCTTTTCGAGCCGCGTCGGAACCTCGGGTGCAAACTGCCGCAGCGCTGGCGGTTTGTCCTTCACCTGCGCGCGAGCTAGCTCATACTCGTTCGGACTATCGAAAGGCAGGCGGCCGCTTAGCAACTCGTAGAGCAGAATGCCGCAGGAGTAAATATCCGAGACGGCCGTCGCGTCGTTGCCTTGCACTGCCTCGGGCGAAATATACTCCAGCGTGCCGACGATGCTTCCGAGCTTGGTCTGGCGCGCGGAACCCACCAGCCTCGCGATGCCGAAATCGGCGACCTTCACGATCTCGTCCTCGTTGATCATGATGTTCGCGGGCTTGATATCGCGGTGCACGATGTTCCGCTTGTGGGCGTAGCCCAGTCCGGCCAGCGCTTGGTCCATGATGGTGATTGCGTCGTTCGGAGCGAGACGCCTGCGTTCCCGCAGCAGTTCGCTCAGCGTTTTGCCTTTCACGAATTCCATCACCATGAAGAATTCGGTGCCTTCGCGCAGGAACTGGTAAAGCCGCACAATGTGGATGTTTTCGAGCTTGCCCTGCAGCTTGGCTTCTTCGCGGAACCGCTCGACGATGTCTGGTCGGCGTGCTAACTCCGAGCGCAGAGACTTGAGAGCAACCTCGCGCTCGAGTTGCATGTCAAGAGCCCGGTAGACGGTGCCCATAGCGCCTTCGCCCAGCTCTTGCAGCAGCTTGTAATTGCCGACAGTCCGGATCATCCAGCCAAACTCTCGCGCGTCAGATCAAAACGATCGCTCAAACCGCCCCATGCTCCAGGCAGAAAAGCGCGGCGTGTGCGGGGGCGCCCAGAACACCCTTTTCCACTAACCGAATACCAGAAACCGACACGTCGATCCTGGGAAACTGCTCCACCTAATTAATAGCGGATTATAGGATATCACCGGGTCATGCGATTGGGTTAGTGTAACCTACAATCCGCGATCAAGAATTCGACCAGTACCGCTAGGTCGAAACGGCTTCCGATTCAGTCGCGACTCGCCCATCCAAACGGCTTAGAAAGGAAACCCGTGTCGCCGGTAAAGTCATTGCCTCGTGCCTATTAGCGGATACCGGCCTGTGACCGCGCGCACCCGAAAAAGTGTTGCATCGTCGGAGGACGGCTGTTATATTCAATCCTGCTCAAGGTGTAACATCCATAGGTTAACCGTTTGGGGAGAAGTGAATGAACCTGAATTGTAAATGCATAGCTGGGGTGATTTGCTTATCTCTGGCGCTATTATTTCCGGTTTCGGCGCAAGTTACTGGCAGCTTGTCGGGCCGCGTCGAGGATCCAAGCGGAATGGCGGTGACAGGGGTCCGGGTCGTCGTGACGATACCAGATTCCGACGTCGAGGAAGCGGCGACCACCACTACAGCTAGCGGTGCGTTCTTCTTCCCGGTTCTTAGGCCGATTTTTTACAACCTGCGGATAGAAGCTCCAAACTTCAAGACACAGACAATACAAAATGTCAAAATCGATCCGACGTCAGAGACGTCACTGCCGCCGATCAAGCTGGAACTTGGCGACGTAAAGACCTCGGTTGAGGCGGTAGCGCCAACTCAGTCGCTGCAAACATCCAACGGGGAGGTCGTCAACACGCTTACGCAAGAGCAGGTAAGTGCGCTTCCACTGTTCGGCCGCGATCCGCTGCAATCCCTCGGGCTTCTCAACACATTGCCCGGTGTTTCCACAAACGGGCGCACCGTAGCCACAATCGATGGCCAATCCGTCTCCTTTGCGAATATCACATACGATGGCATCAATATCCAGGACAATTTCATCCGCAATAACAGCCTTGAAAGTACGGACGTCCTGTTAGGCTTGCACACCGATCAAATCAGCGAAGCGACGATCGTTACTTCCAATCCAGGAAATATATACAGCGGCGGCTCGTCGCAGGTCGCGTTCAGCACACCGAGCGGCACGAACGCGTTTCACGGCTCGCTTTACTGGCTCAATATTCCGGGAAATATTAACGCTCAAACGTTTTTCAATAATGCCGCTCCAGCCACGCCCTCGAGCACTCAGTTGAACCAAGCGGGGGCGACCGTAGGCGGACCGCTCGTCAAGAACAAGCTGTTCTTTTTTGCAAACTTCGAATCGGATCAAGATCGATCCAGGATCACGCAGCAGGGATTAGTGCCAACCGCTCCGCTCGTCAGCCAGAATGCAACCGTGCAGCAGATCCTGAATCTCATTCCTTCGAACCCGTCCGGGGTGTACACGGGCTCTCAGAACGATGGCGCCACAGGCTATCTTGGACTAGCTCGGCTGGACTATATCCCTTCTACGAAGCATGCTTTCAGCTTTTCGATGTCCATGAACGAAAGTTTACAGGACCAGCCGCCGTACTCTTCGGTTTTTGGGCGGCAACCGGATGCATCTGAGCACACTATAGCAACGCTTTTTTCAGCTTCCTGGCGCTGGAACCCAACCCCACGCCTGACAAACGAAGTGCGGATGGGCGCCAGTCTTCAGCGCCTTGACTTTCTCAATTCGCTCCGCAATAAATATCCTTTTCTGATGCTTTTTGGTGTCTGGAGCGAACCCATGGCGGGAATCGATCCTCAAGGGCGAAGTAATCGCATCTACAATTATCAGGACAATTTGATTTATGTGATCGGGAGCCACTCGCTTCATGCCGGGTTCTCGTTGCAGCAATATCGTGAGTGGGAGTATGGCATCAACTACGGCACAACCATATCAGCGACAATGCCGACCTATTCGATGTTCGCTTTCGACCAAAACGGGAACCCAGTCATTCCTGCTGGCAGCCTGGCCAAAGGCACGGTTTTCTCTGAGACGCAGGCTTTCGGGATCAGTTCGCCAACATCCGGATACCAAGCCTACAACCCGCCCGTAACTAAGCCTTCAGCGAGTCTGGTATCGGGTTATTTCCAAGACAATTGGAAAGCATTCCGCAACCTTTCTTTGAACCTAGGGGTTCGCTACGACTACCTTACACCCGTAAAGGACAACTCCGGACTGGCAATCATTCCGACTTTGTCTACGCCCGCCTCAGATAGCGTTTACAGTCCTAACCTGCCGTTCAGCTTCAATCCGAAGAACCAACAACTCTATCGGCCGGATCGGAATAACTTTAGTCCTTACCTCGGGTTCGCATGGCAAGCTTCGGATCGTGTACCGATCGTTGTGCGGGGCGCTTATAGCATCAGCTTCGTGAACGATGATCTGCTTCGGAACATGAGCGTTTTCGCGGTGCAGAACCCGTTCCAGTCTCTTACCATTCCGAATGACAACATCGGAGGCAACGGAACGCCGTTTCAGAATGTGCCCACGATTCCGACGCCAACCTTTCCGGCGCTCACGCTTACGGCCCTCCAGCAGTTTCCTTTCCTGAGTCCCACTTACGCGGTGGATCCGCACTTGCGAACTCCTTATGTTCAACAAGCCAATCTCGGCGTCGAGAGCCAGTGGAAGAGGTTTCTCTTCAGCATTCGTTACGTCGGAAATCGCCTCGACAAAGGATTGGTCAGCCTCGATCGGAATCAGGCGGGCCTTTCGCCTGCGTTCTTAACTGCGTTTGGGCAGGCGCGGCAGACATTGGCAAACGGATCCCTGCCGATCATTCCTGGACTGATTAATGGCGGGGCCTGTCTCACTGTCACGAACGGACGATGCACCAATTTCGACACAATTTCGCTCAACGATATCGCTACCGGACAGCCGGGAGCGCTCGCGCAGCACCTGCAGTTATTCGGCTATAACGCTCCGGGCAATTACAATTTCTTCGCCAATCCCAATGCCCCGGTAGGCTTGAACCTATTGTCGAACTTGGGTCGCTCGCGATATGATTCCTTGCAGATCGCTGTCTCACGCCGGGTTTCTCCCGGATTAAGCATGACAGCCAATTATTCCTACTCGAAGACGCTCAGCAATCTGGACGATTACCGCCAGGGCGCGCTCGATCCGGACTTGGACATACACAATCCCCGCCTCGATTGGGCGCCTTCACCGTTTAACCTGAAGCACGCCTTCAAAGGCACGCTGATCTACGATCTGCCGTTTGGGCGCATGGCTCCGTCATCGGGAGTGGTCCACCGAATCGCAGATGGTTGGACCATCAGCGGAATCATGATTGCCCAGTCGGGTGCGCCCTTCTCGTTGCTATCGCAACTCGCGACATTCAACACGCCCCAGGACTCCCTTCAAAACACACTTTCCAGCACTCTCACCGCCGGGCAAATCGAGCAGTATTTTGGAGTCCGGAAAAGCCCCGACGGCACAGTGACGTTCGTCAATGCGCCGTCCAGCGCTTTATCGGAGCCAGGCCCGGGTCAAGTCGGTACTTTGCAGCGCAGGATGTTTACCGGACCGAATGCTTTCAACTTGGATCTCGGCATACAGAAAGCCTTCGCGCTAACCGAGCGTGCCCGAGTAGAACTGCGGGCCGAGTCCGTCAACTTACTGAACAACGAAAACTGGCTGGTAAACGATCAGATTCTGGTCCAGAATTCAGATGGTACGCCAGCGGTAAAGAACGGGAATCTGATCTTCAACGGCGGCCTCAACCAATGGACGCCGCCCCGTTCGTTCCAGTTCCTGCTGCGCGTGCGGTTCTAATAATAAATGCCCGGCGAAACCCCCGGGCATTCTTCGGTCTTTAGCTTTTGGCGGAAGATGCGGCTGCGGCAGGCGCCGGAGCAATACCGTTTGTCGTTTCGGGTCGCATCGTCGATCAGGAACCACTGCCCGCAGCGCGGCGCCGGGCACCGCATGCAGCAGATGACGCCGGAGACTTCTTCGGCCAGGCGCTGCCACAGCGCACCAGCCAGAGTCGACGAGCGATAGCGGAGTTGGAAATGGCCCACGCCATTATCGACATACCTTGCACTCGCCGAGAATTTCAGCCGCCCCAGATTCTCGCCCAGCTTTGCCGAAAGTCGCGCGCCGTTGGCCGCCATTGCGCTCAGGCTCCCATGTCCCAGCCGAATCATCTCCCAGAGCTCGGCGCAGCTATGCAGCTCGCGCACCAGCGCGTGCCAGGCGTCGATCGGCTCTGGGGCCAGCAGGTTGGACGGAACCGTCTCTCCCGGCGCCGGCTGACGCATGACTGGTGTCGCAAGCAGCCCGTAGACGTTCGCGAGGTTTACAAACGCACTCGGATCGGGCGCGGTATCGGCGAAAACCCGATGTAAACAAGGTTGAAGCTCACAGGGACGAACGGGCGAAAGTTGTGCATTTTCCCACTTCGGGACCAGGCAGTCGGCTACGATGATTCCGTGATCGGGAGTCTGCAGCCGTCGCTTGGCGATGCGGAACCCTCCTGCCGGAATCCAAGTCTCGATTGACGTTCCTCCTAGTTGCATAGGTCCTACTCCTATCTGACGGTGCGCCAGAAATCGTTACAGTGCGCCGCCTTTCTATATAAGTCAGCGTGGAAGCGGGGCAAGATGGGTCAAAAAAAATCACGCTTCTGGGTTTCCCCGAGAAGCGTGAAGGGGAGAGACCTCGCTGGCCTTAGTGATGGGGCGGATTGTAGGGTTTCAGGGGTGCCGGCGCCGGTGCTGGGGCCGACGGTCGGGGCGCCGGTGCAGCCGGCCGTGGTGCGGGTGCAGGAGGGGGCGCCGATTGTCTGGGCGGGGACGCGGGCGCCGGTGGTGAAGCATGATGCTCGGGCGCGGCCTGACGAGGAACCGGCGTTCCGGAGGGCCCCCCGGCGCGATGTTCTTCGGCTGCGGCCCTTCCTGATGGCCCCGGACCTGAAGGCCCCGGAGTGGATCGGCGCCCTTCAGTCCCCGAAGCTCTGGGGTTGGGGGGGGGACCCAACGACTTCGCGGGAGCCGGCGAGCTGCCGGCCAGCCTCGGTGTCGACGGCGGACCCGCTTCCCCACTGCTTGCCGATGCGTTCTTCGATCCCGGCATCGATGCCGGGCCAGTGGCGCCAGCCGGACGGCCGGGCGACTTAGTGATCGGCCCAAAACCGCCTCGTTTCGGCGCACCTGGCTGATCGCCTTTGCCCGCCACGTCGCCGTCAGGCGGTGTGCTAGCCGATTTCGGAGCGGCCTTCGCTGTCGCGCTCTGATACGTCCGGTGCGATTCGGCTCCGGCGTGCAGGTTCGACAGAGTCGAGCGGTCCACGGGTTGGCCTGGATGTGCGCGCAGAGATGACTCCCGCCGTTGGAACGACGGCCGGTCCGCGGGCGGGGCAACCTTGGTCATGATGGCGCGGTTGGTAAGTCCGGCGGGCGGCCGAGCGAACGTCGACGCGCGGCCTCCGGCCACCGATTCGCGGCGCGGCGCCACCAATGCGTTTTGCTGATATGACTTGAACGCCAAAGTCCCTTTGGATGGCGACACCATGCTCTTCATGACCGGTTTGCCGCTTGCCATCGCGCCGTGCGGCACCACGGTAGTGCCCCCTCGTGCGTGCTCATTCAGAAAGCCCGACCGGGGGCCGCTGTGATTGAGATACGAATTCGCGTATGCGTTTCGGATGTGCGTCCTGCTGGCCACCGTATTCCGCACGTTCACTACTTCAAAGTAGCGAGCGCTGACGCGATAGCCAGGGATGAAGAGCTCGCCCGGAGCCAGCGGCACCCACCCGATCGCGAGTTCGCCGCCAAAAACGAAGCCGTCTCCACCGAGCCAGGCAACCAGGGCCGGCGCGAAAATCGCCGGACCGCCTAGCGGGCCGGGAACCCAACCCCAGCCACCAGTCACAAAAACCCAACGGCCGTAGTGGAACGGGGCGTAGCCCCAGGGCATGTCGTCCACCCATGTCCAACCCCAAGGCTCGATCCAGTCCCAATGGCCCGAGCGGTACGGCGCCCAATCTTCAGGGACGCCAGTGGGTATCCACATCTCGCCGTACTCGGGACTTGCGCGCCAAATGCCGTGTTCGTCCAGGTCTTCGACACCTGGAACGTCCTGCGCAACGTATTGCGCGGAGACGGAAGTCTCGTCGCGCTTGTCTCGCTGAGCGCACCATTGGTCGAAGGGGTCCAACCCCGGGGCTGTCTCTTTTGTGTAAACGGGCGGATCGGCCGTGATTTTGACGCGCTCGGCCGGCAGCACCGTATACGCCTGCCCCGCCGCCGTTGCTTCGCCTTCGCCGTTCACAACGGTGACGAGCGTGGCGTCGCCCTGCTCATTCACATCGATGCGATACTTGCCCGGCCGAAGTACTGTGAACGCCAATTGCGGGGTGTCCACTTCAAAGGCTTCGCCGTAAGTCAGATCGCGAATCGTAAAGACCAAAGTTCCGGCTGAAATCTCAACCTGAGTGATGTGGTCGTCCAGATTGACGAACGCAGCGGCCGTACGGCGGTTCAATCGCATGAGCGCGGAGCCGATACTGAGCTCGGCGCGCCCATCGTCTTGAGTCCACAACCGGTCACCGGTGGTAAGTGGGCGGTTGAGCTCGGCTGAAACCCAGTCATCGACTCCGGCCGGCTGCAGAGATACTGTTCCGTCCATGAAGCCCAAACGAGCGGCGCGTCTCGGCGGATCGTCATCGTCGGCCAGAAGCGCCGTGGTTGCCATCAGGGTGCCGGCGGTCAAGAAAATCAGGAGCTTCCCGGCCCGGAAAGTGCGCGCGGGCGACTTCATTGCGCGGCAGGATGCTGTCCGCGTGCTCCTTTTTCCGGGCAGGTGCTTAGTAGACATGAACAACCTCCGTCAAGTAGATAAGCGCCTTTTCCATGGCTTGGGGGTCATTCACTACCCGCCCGTGTGTCGGGAGGATCGGTTACTTGAACAGGCGACTCACGCGTTGCAGGAACCGGTTGCTGATCTTTCGATCCCGCCTCGTTAAGGTCGACGAGAATTGCGGAGATATTATCGTATCCTCCGCGAGCGTTTGCTTCGTCGATCAAGCGGCGGCTGACCGTATCTGCTGGGCCGTCCTTGACGATTTGCAAGATGTCCGCAGGGGGTAGTAGGTCGTGCAAGCCGTCGGAACAAAGCAGAAAGCGGTCGCCCGCGCGAATCGGGTACTCTTCGGGCCATAGCGCGATCTCGACATCTGCGTGGCTACCCAAAGACCGCGTGACTACGTTGCGGTCTTCGTGACGTGTCGCCTCTTCATTGGTCAGAAGGCCGCGCCTGACCATCTCGTGGACCAGAGAATGGTCCTCGCTCATTTGGTAGATCTGGCCTCCTCGAATCAGATAGAGGCGGCTGTCTCCCACCCAGGCCGCCCATGCGAACGGTGGATCGATCGCAAGCGCCACACAGGTGGTCCCCATGCCATGCAGATGTTCTTCATGCAGCGAGAGACCATAGATTTGCTCGTTTGCGGATTCGACGGCGAGCTTCAGGGCGACGTGTGTAGGATCTTTGGCGTTCGCGAAGTAAGATCTCGCGATCTCATGCACGGCCATCGCGCTCGCGACGCTTCCGCCGCTAGCGCCGCCCATGCCGTCGGCGAGAATCGCAAGCGTGCCAGATTTTCGTGGAGAATCTGAAGCCTCATTCGACATGTGAAACAGGACTGCGTCTTCATTTCGCTGCCGGACTCTTCCCGGATCGGTGCGCGCAGATGCGGTGATTTCGAGCGGAATGGAAGCCGGGCGGGAGCCGGACTCTTGCCGGCGTCCCGCCCCGAACCAGGAACGGAATTGATCGGAACCGAACATCGGAGACTTGCGAAACCCGAACGGACCGTTCTATCGAGCCGCCAGCTTCTCCTTCAGGGCATTGAGCTTGAACTGGATGTCCTGCCGGTTGTCGGCGGGCGCCCATTTCAGGGCGTCCTCGAACATCGAATTGGCAGTGGTGAAGTCGCCGAGCCGCTCAGCAAGCTGACCCGCAAACTCGTAGCCCTCCCAGCGGCTCGAGTCCTTGGCGAGCGCAACCTTCACGATATCGAGCGCTTCGTTGGTCTTGCCGTGCTGGAATTTGTCGGTGGCCTGATCGATCAGCGAGTCGTAGGACGAATTC
>Ga0126381_100010399_pt1 | contig 10473 bp, 5 predicted proteins | sample PanSoiMetPlot_28_FD_96465 | JGI IMG/M metagenome (GOLD analysis project Ga0126381, IMG submission 96465) | Tropical forest soil microbial communities from Panama - MetaG Plot_28 | ecosystem: Environmental > Terrestrial > Soil > Tropical forest > Bulk soil | place: Panama | collected 2016-02-17 | reverse complement strand
TACGTCCTTCAACTCCGGAAGTTTCTGCATCGCGGCCATCAGCTTAGACGACCATTCATCCAGATCTCTCAGATTGTCAGCCATTAGCGTGTACTGATACTGGGTCGCTGACCCGCGGCCGCCTATACGAAGCTCCTGGAAAGACTGCAGATAGAGCGTTGCCCCAGGAATTCCCGCGGTCTTCGGCCGCAGCCGGTTGATGATCTCATCCGCCGAGTCGCCACGCCTTAGCCGCTCCGCGTCCGGTTTTAGCGAAACGAACATGTTCCCCATGTTGCTTCCGCCGCCGCCCGGACCGCCGCCACCGACAAACGACATCACGTTCTCGACGCCCGGATCCTGCCCAACGATCGCCGCAATCTGCTGAACCTTCGGCTTCATTGCGTCGAACGAGACGTCCTGCTGCCCACGAACCTGCCCTCCGATGCGGCCGGTATCCTGCTGGGGGAAGAAGCCCTTCGGTACCAGAATGTACAGATAAACATTCAATACAAACGTAAGAATCGTGATCGTGAGAACAAGCCCCTGGTGCTGCAGCACCCAGCGCAGCCCGCTCTCATACTCTCGACTCAACCAGGCCAGCGCCTTTTCACCCGTCCGATAGAACCACCCATGCCGCCGCGCATCGTGCGACTTCACAAACTTCGCGCTCAGCATCGGAGTCGTCGTCAGCGATACAACCAGCGAAACCAGGATCGCAACGGACAGGGTTACAGCAAACTCGCGGAACAGGCGACCCACAATTCCACCCATCAACAGAATCGGAATAAACACTGCAATCAGCGAGGTACTCATCGAGAGCACGGTGAAGCCGATCTCCTTGGAGCCCACCATCGCCGCCTTGAATGGCGACAATCCGCCTTCCAGATGGCGCGTAATGTTCTCAATTACCACGATCGCGTCGTCCACCACGAAACCTGTGGAGATCGTCAATGCCATCAGGGAAAGGTTGTCCAGCGTATAACCCAGCAGATACATCGCTCCGAACGTACCCAACAGGCTCAGTGGCACCGACACACTCGGAATTAAAGTCGTTCGCCCCTCGCGCAGGAAGACGAAAACCACCAGAATCACCAGCAGGATCGATATGATCAAGGTTCTCGTAACGTCTTTCACAGAGGCGCGAATCGTCGTCGTTCGATCAAGCGCAATGTGAAGCTGGATCGCGGGCGGAATCGCAGCCTCCAGGTTGGGTAGCAACCTCAGCACGTTATCGACCGTCTTGATCACGTTCGCCGTCGAAGTCTTGAAGACGATCACCAGGATCGCTGGCTTCCCGTTGAAGAATCCGCCGGTATAGCTGTTCTCAACTCCGTCGTAGACCTCGGCAACATCCTGGATCCTGACAATGCCATGCGCCGCCGCCGCCGGACTCGCGCTGCTGGTCGTAGTGCTCCCAGTTGGCGCATTCGTTGTCGGCGCGCTGCCGATCGCACTCTGCACCGACGCTGGCAAACCGTTACTCACCGCTGCCGAACTCACCGGCCCGCGGTCGGTGGCAATAATCAGCGGGGCATAGGCCCGCGCGCCAAACAACTGGTCGGTCGTGCTGACCATCCACCGGCGCGTGTCGTCCTGCAGGTACCCCTTGGGCTGGTTCACGTTCACCGTGGCAATCGCTCCCCGCAGGGCCTCAAGGCCGACGCCATAGTTCGCCAGCTGCGTCGGATTGGCCTCAATCCGCACCGCCGGCTTGGCGCTGCCTCCGCAGAATGTCTGCCCCACGCCATCCACCTGCGCGATCTTCTGCGCCAAGATGCTGTCGCACGCATCGTACATCTGCGGAACAGACATTGTGTCGGACGTCAGTGCGAGAATCAGGATCGGCGAATCCGCCGGGTTGATCTTGCGATACGAAGGATTCTGCGGAAGGTTCGACGGTAACTGGCTCCGCGCGGCATTGATCGCAGCCTGCACATCACGCGCCGCGCCATCCACATCACGGTTCAGGTCAAACTGCAGCGTAATCGAGCCATTCCCTAGACCAGACGACGACGTCATCTCATTGATGCCTGCGATGCGGGAAAACTGCCGCTCCAGCGGAGTCACAATCGCCGAAGCCACCGTCTCGGGGTCCGCTCCCGGCAGGCCCGCACCCACCGAGATCACAGGAAACTCCACCTGCGGCAGACTCGCCACCGGCAGCATGGTGTACGCAACCATTCCGGCCAGAATGATCGCGACCGACAGCAACGTCGTCGCGACAGGCCGCTTGATGAACGGCGCGGAGAAATGAACCCCCGACACCTTGGGCATCTTCTCGGGCTCTTTCCGTGCCTTAGCCAGATCGTGATTTTCGTCCGGATAGCTCATCAGTCCGCTGTCACCGTGTCGTGCTCATGGGCACGGAACTCTTCGTCGGCCTCTTTCGTGTGCAGGTACTTCCGCCCGATCCGGTCGAAGAACAGATAGACCACCGGGGTTGTGTAGAGCGTGAGCACCTGTGACACAAGCAGTCCACCCACAATGGCGATTCCCAGCGGACGCCGCAACTCGCTTCCCGTACCCGTGCCCATCGCCAGCGGCAGGCCGCCGAGCAAAGCCGCCATCGTCGTCATCATAATCGGCCGGAACCGCAGTAAGCACGCCTGGTAGATCGCCTCTTCCGGCTCCATCTGATGTTCGCGCTCTGCCTCGAGTGCAAAGTCGATCATCATGATGGCGTTCTTCTTCACGATGCCGATCAGCAGGATGATGCCAATCAGCGATATGACGCTCAGGTTGACGTGAAACAACATCAGAGCCAGGATGGCACCGACACCGGCAGACGGCAGCGTCGACAAAATCGTAATCGGGTGGATGTAGCTCTCATAGAGGACACCCAACACGATATACACAACGATCAGCGCAGCCAGAATCAGAATCGGCTCATTGGCGAGTGAGGCCTCAAACGCTCGAGCTGAGCCCTGGAACTCCGCATTGACACTCGCCGGCAGGTTCAGCTCAGCCTTTGCCCTGTTGATCGCCTTGACTGCATCTCCAATCGACCTGTTTGGAGCCAGGTTGAACGAGATCGTCACTGCCGGAAACTGGCCCTGGTGATTGATGACAAGCGGGGTCTGCCGTTCTTCCAGATGCGTAAACGCCGACAGCGGAACCTGGGTTCCGTTGGAGCTCTTCACATAGATATTGTTCAGTGAAGACGGGTTCAGCTGAAACTTCGGTGCCACTTCAAGCACAACGTGATACTGGTTGAGCTGAGTAAAGATCGTCGACACCTGCCGCTGACCGAAGGCATCGTCCAGCGTGTCGTCGATGTTCTGCGGTGTGATCCCGAGCCTCGCCGCGGTATCCCGATCGATGACGAGATGCGCCTCAAGGCCGCTCAACTGCTGATCGCTCGCAACATCGGTTATCTCCGGAATCTGCTTCATCCGCTCAACCATGCGGTTGGTAGCATTTGCAAGCTCATCCGCGTTGGCGTCTTCCAGTGAGAGCTGAAACTGCGTGCGGCTCACCCGGTCTTCTACCGTCAGGTCTTGCAGCGGCTGCATGAAGCACTGGATTCCCTCGATCTGCGCCAGCCTCGGCCCCAGCCGCTGAATAATCGCAGTCGCCGTATTCGATCTCTGCTCGCGGTCCTTCAGGTTGATCTGGATGCGCCCGCTGTTCAGCGTCGTATTCGTTCCATCGATGCCGATAAACGATGAGACACTCTCAACATCCGGGTCCTTGAGAATCTCCTTGGCCAGAATCTGCTGTCGCGTGCTCATCGCCTGGAAGCTGATCGTCTGCGGGGCCTCGGTAATACCCAGGATGACGCCGGTATCCTGCACCGGGAAGAAGCCCTTGGGAACGATCATGTACAGGTACACCGTCAGCAGAAACGTTCCCAGCGTAACCAGCAGCGTCAGCGTCTGGTGACGCAGCACCCACCTCACGCCGACCGCATACTTCGCGATCACGTAGTCGAAGAACTGCTCGCTCTTGCGGTAGAACGCGTTCTGCTGGCTCTCAGGTTTGTGCTTCAGCAGCTTCGCGCTCATCATCGGCGTCAAGGTCAGCGACACGACAGCCGAGACCAGGATCGTTACCGACAGCGTCACCGCAAACTCGCGGAACAGCCGGCCGACGATGTCTCCCATGAACAGAAGCGGAATCAGCACGGCGATCAGCGACACCGTCAAAGATACGATGGTGAACCCGATCTGCTCGGAGCCCTTCAGCGCAGCCTCCAAGGGCGAATCGCCTTCCTCTAGGAATCGCGAGATGTTCTCGATCATCACGATCGCGTCGTCCACCACGAAGCCGGTCGAGATTGTTAGCGCCATGAGGCTCAGGTTGTTCAGGCTGTATCCCAGCAGATACATCACTCCGAACGTGCCCACAATCGAAAGCGGCACCGCAACCGAGGGAATGATCGTCGCCGAAAGCGACCGAAGGAAGAGGAAGATGACCATGACGACCAATGCGACCGTCAGCATCAACTCAAACTGAACATCCCTCACCGATGCGCGAATCGTATTGGTTCTGTCCGTCAGCACCTCAACGCTTACGCTGGTCGGCAACGACGTTCTCAATTGCGGCAGCAGCTTCTGGACCTCGTCCACCACGCTGATAATGTTGGCGCCCGGTTGTCGCTGGATATTGACGATCACCGCCGGCTTCAGTTCCAGATCGCGCGCCGGCTGATATCTTCCCTCCGCGTCCTTCCCCGCCGGCCGCGCCGACTTCCCCATCCATGCTGCTTGGTACAGATTCTCCGCGCTGTCGATCGCGTTCGCCACATCCGACAACCGCACCGGAGAGCCGCTGCGATAGGCGATGATGACCTTGTTATAGTCGGCGCTCGAGAGCAATTGATCATTCGCGCCGATCGTGTACGACTGGTGCGCGCCACTCAGGTTGCCCTTCGCCTGGTCGACGTTAGCCGTGGCTAAAGCCGACCGCAGGTCCTCAAGACTCAAACCATAGTTCGCCATTGCCGTCGGGTTCGCCTGAATCCGCACGGCAGGCTTCTGGCCGCCGTTGATCGAAACAAGCCCCACGCCGGAGAGCTGAGAGATCTTCTGCGCCAGCACCGTGTCCGCCAGGTCTTCCACTTTCGCCAAAGACAGCGAATCGCTGGTCAGAGCAAGCGTCAAAATCGGTGCATCGGCCGGGTTGACCTTGCTGTACACCGGAGGGTTCGGCAGGTCCTTCGGAAGGAAGGTGTACGCGGCATTGATCGCCGCCTGCACATCCTGCTGCGCGATGTCGATCGACTCCGACAAATCAAACTGCAGCGTAATCACGCTCCCGCCGCCCGAACTGCTGGAGGTCATCTGTGTCAGTCCGGGAATCTGCCCAAACTGCCGCTCCAGAGGAGCAGTCACCGACGACACCATCACCTCGGGGCTGGCGCCCGGATAGAACGTCATGACCTGGATCGTCGGATAGTCGACCTGCGGCAGCGCCGAAACCGGCAACTGCAGATACGCGACCCACCCCGCAAGCAAAATGGCCACCATCAGGAGCGAGGTGGCCACCGGCCTGAGAATAAATGGCCTTGATGGACTCATGGGTGCGCGCCTCCCACATTACCCCGAGGACCCTGTCCCTGCTGTCCTTGCCGGCCGCTCTGCTGCCCTGAAGGATTGGCGTCAGACGCTGGGGCCGTTGCGTTGGAGCCGTCAGAACTGCGCTGCGCTCTGGGTCCGTTCGGGTTGGTTGCATGCCGCGGAGAAACCCTGCTCCCGTTTCTCAACTTCTCCTGACCATCCACAACCACCAGGTCACCTGCATTCAGACCGCTTCCGAGGATCACCAACTGCCCTTCGGTCAGATCAACTTTCACCGGCTGCGCGACCACGTAGTAGTGCGGTCCGCCCTGTCCTCCCGCAGCATCTCCGCTGCCCTGCTGCGGCGTTGCGCCCCGCTTCGTACCCGGATGCACCCTGCCTCCACCGGCTACGCCGTGAGGCTGTGTATCTTCCTGCAGCTCAGCCGGAGGATCTCCCTGCTTTGCCACAAAAACGAAGGTACCCTCGGCACCCGTCTGCACCGCGGCCGCCGGAATCACAATCGCATTCTGCCTCTGCTGCAGAATCAAGCGAATGTTTACAAACTGATTTGGAAACAGGGCTCCATCCTTATTGTCGAAGACAGCCTTTACCTTCACCGTACCGGTCGTGGTATCGATCTGGTTATCCACCGTAAGCACCGTCCCCGTCGCCAGATGCGTCGTACCCGCACGATCGTAAGCATCAACGGTAAGTTTCTTGCCGCCTCGCATCAGGTCCAGAACCTGCGGCAGCTGATCTTCCGGAAGCGTAAAGATCACGCTGATCGGCTGCAGTTGCGTCACCACCAACAGTCCGTTCGTGTCCGAAGCATGAACTATATTGCCAGGGTCAACCTGGCGAAGACCGACAACGCCATCGATCGGCGACGTGATCTTCGTATACCCTACATTCACCTTCGCCGCCTGGATAGCGGCTTTATCGGCAGCAATCGAGCCCTCTGCCTGTCCCGCATTGGAAACCTGCGTGTCTTGGCTCTCCCTCGAAACCACGCCCGCCTGGTAGAGGGCCTTGTAACGCGCCGCCTCGGCCAGCATGTTAGCCGCATTGGCCTGGTCTTTCACAAGTTGGCCTTCAGCCTGCGCCAAAGCAGCTTGAAAAGGAGCTGGATCGATCTCAGCGAGCAACTGGCCCTTGCGCACCTTCTCACCCTCGCGCACAAACACATTGATCAACTGGCCATCGACACGCGACTTCACCGTCACCGTGTAGTAAGCGGTAACCGTTCCCAACTCCGTCAGGTAAATCGGCATCGTACGTAGTTGAACCGTAGTCACCTGTACGGGAACCGGCCGGTCACCAGCCATATTCATCCGCTGGTTCTGCGTGTTCTGGTCCGCCATGTTCTTGCGAATTTTCCAGACGACTGCTCCCACGACCAATAGAACCAGGAGGGCAATAATCCACTTCTTGAAGCCCCTACGCTTAGGCTCCTCCGGCACTGGCACCGTCTTGCGAGGCTCGGTCACCGGCAAGGCTGGGCTTGTCTCTTGTTCGCTAATCTGCGCTGACGACATTGGCGCGTTCACCGTGCTCTCGATAGTTTGGGTTGAAAACCTGTTGAACCAGACCCTGGAATGGATCACCAAGGAGCCAGGGCCTCGATCTTTCTCGTACCCTGCGGCGAGTACATAATTGCACTTGAGGATTCTCGGAGAAACCTCAGAATAAATGATATTGACGTTTGCCACCTTGCGAAGGTTTCGTCCAATGCGGTTCCGGCAATGACTTATTATTCGCTTATCGACCTATTTGGTTGATAATCGCACCAGCGAGCGCCTCAAGGCCTTTCCATTGAAGAGGTATTCCGATTGTCCATTCCAGTCTCCGAACCCGGCGTAAGCACTCTTCCACCTCTCTGTGTCGACCTCGACGGCACACTTGTCAAGTCCGATACGCTCATGGACTCAACGCTCTCCCTTGCCCGACACCATCCTGCCCTGCTGCTTAGACTCCCCGGCTGGCTTTTGGAGGGCAAGGCCGCGCTCAAGCGCCATATCGCAGATGCAGCTCATTTGGATGTCACGCACCTCCCTTACAACCGGGAACTCCTGCAATATCTTGAGCAAGAACGCTCTACTGGCCGCGAGATCTACCTCGCCACGGCCTCCGACACCACCACCGCCCAGCACGTCGCCGACCAGCTCGGAATCTTCACCGGCGTCCTGGCCTCCGATGGCGTCGTCAATCTCGCCGGACACAACAAGCTAGCCGCCTTCCGCCAGCAGTTCGGGGACAACTTCTGCTACATCGGAAACGCGCTCCCCGATCTTCCGCTCCTGCAGAACTGCTTGGATCCCATGGTCGCCAACCCGACTGCAGGTCTCCGTTCCGCCCTCCGTCGAGCTGGCGTCAAACCGGTACGAACCTTCAGCGAACGGGAGTCCCGCGCCAAGGCCTGGCTTAGGGCCATCCGTCTTCATCAGTGGTCCAAAAACGCCCTTATCTTCCTTCCCGTCCTGCTGGCGCACGCCTGGTCGCCTGCTCTGTTGGCCGGGGCAGCGATCGCCTTCCTCTCCTTCGGCCTCTGCGCCTCAGCCACTTATATAGTTAACGACCTCCTCGACCTTGAGGCCGACCGGGTCCACACTCGCAAGCGCCGTCGTCCGTTCGCCTCGGGTGACCTCTCTGCCCTGTCAGGTCTGGCCGTTGTGGTCCTCTTTCTTGCCGCATCTGTCTTCCTGGCTCTGCTGGTGCCGCACGTCATCCATACCCTCGCCCCGGATCGCGCCCTCGCGCACCCCTACAACTTCAGCTTCTTGACGGTTCTAGCGGTCTACGCCGTCATCACACTGGCATACTCCCTCAGCCTGAAGCGGGCTGCTATCGTCGATGTCATTGTGCTTTCAGGCCTCTACACCATCCGCATCGTTGCCGGAGCCGCCGCCACGGGAGTCATTGTCTCGGCTTGGTTGGCCACCTTCAGCATCTTCTTCTTCCTCTCCCTCGCCTTCGTCAAACGCTTCGCCGAGCTTGAAAAGCTTCGCGAGCAAGGCGGCTCCCTCGCCAAAGGCCGGGGATACTACATCTCCGACATCGAACAACTCCGCACCTTCGGCTCGGCCAGCGGATATGCCTCCGTCGTTGTCCTCAGTCTCTATATCTCCAACCTCAACGCCGACGCGGCTCAGCTCTACAACCACATCAACCGGCTCTGGCTGCTCGTCCCTGTCGTGCTCCTGTGGCTCAGCCGTCTGTGGCTGCAGGCCTCACGCGGCGAACTCAACGAGGACCCCGTCGTTTACGCCATCACGGATCGCCGCAGCCTTCTTCTCGGTCTTGTCGTAGCGGCCATCGTTCTCTCCGCTCTCTAACCCTTAGGCCACACCGCCCAGCGTCGGCATCCTGCTCCACCGACCGTGCATCAGAGACGCAAAGGAGTTCCAGCCCATGCGCGCTGATATCGTGCCCGGAGCTGTCTTCCCCGACTACGAACTGAGCGATCACACCGCAACACGCCGCAAACTCTCTGAGCTGCAGGGACAGCACCCAATGGTCCTCGTCCTCAGCCGCGGGGGCTTCTGTCCCAAAGACCGCCGCCAGGCCGAACTGCTCGTCCAGCTCCACCGCGAGATCGAAGTTGGATATGCTCGGCTCGTCACCATCAGTACCGACAACCTTGCCGAAACCAACGAATATCGAACCGGCGTCGGCGCGCACTGGCCTTTCCTCTCGGACGCCGGGCGCCGCGTCCAAAAAGATCTCGACATCGCCGAGTACACCGATCCCCTCCACAATCCTATGATCCCCCATGTCATCACTCTCGAACCGGGCCTTATCGTCTTCAAGATCTATATGGGTTATTGGTTTTGGGGTCGCCCCACCCTTGAGGAGCTCCGCCAGGATCTTCGCGCCATGACCAAGAGGTGCCGCCCCGACTGGGACATCACCACCCCCGAATTAAGGGCCGCTTGGGAGCGAGGAGAAAAGGATCGCTTCTACCCTTACGGAAAGAGCTACGCAGTAGTCTTCAGCGAGCAGGGCTAATCTCCGCCCTTGCACCATGGACTCCGTGCTCGGAAGTCTCAGCGCGGACTATCTCAGCGTCTTCTACGCTAGGACCAACCCATGGTTGGCTTCACAGTCCCTGACACACTCAAGTCGCCCGCAACCCTCCCTTTACGAAATACTTACACGCCAACGCCAGCATTCGATTCCGTGAGAAGGGAGGCATTTTTTATATGCCGAGTTCAATTCCAATCAGTCTGAGCTCGTCAAGGATCTGATCCGCGAACTATTGAAAGACAGCAATTGTGTCGTCTATGCGCTCAACAATATCAAGCCATAAGCCGAGGCGAACTCCGAATGGCAGTCACGCCGCCAGGCTCCGTTCCTCGAGAGACCGGTGGGGTCTTTCTCAGGATTCGCCCCGGAGTGCACGATGCGATCATCGTTCCTCCGATGAATGCAAAGGCCCCCGAGAAGCTCATCCCGGTGGCCAAGATCCCAGGCTCAGACACTTGAAACAATCCAAACCTGGCGCGGGCAGACCAACTCTGCCCCCACCGTCCCGCGGAGTTCTTCTTTGGGGACCACGGCTCGTAATCACGGCTGGCAAGAAAAAGAATCGTTCCGGCGAATAAATGGCCATAACGCGGCCCTGAGCGACTGATCTTCGCTCTACTCTTTGATTGCTCCGCTCAGGGGCGCCTAACTCGACTCCCCCAGCGGCAACCCCAAGCGCAGTCGTTTACTCTAAACACTGCGACCATGACCGAAGCAACCCTCGCCCTCAGCGCCTACGACAATGCCTCCCTCGACGCCGCCTTCGCGATCCTCGCCAAGGAAGTGCGAACCTCTGCTGCATCCCTCTCCACTCCCGAGGCGCGCGAGAACTTCCGCCTTCACTGGCTCGGTCGCAAACAAGGCCGTCTCAAGCTCATCAGCGAAGCCTGGCTCAAGTCCGCGCCCGCCGAAGCCCGGAAGCCCCTCGGAATCCGCTTCAACCAGCTCAAAGAGCAGATCGAACAGG
>Ga0126381_100010398_pt1 | contig 10473 bp, 13 predicted proteins | sample PanSoiMetPlot_28_FD_96465 | JGI IMG/M metagenome (GOLD analysis project Ga0126381, IMG submission 96465) | Tropical forest soil microbial communities from Panama - MetaG Plot_28 | ecosystem: Environmental > Terrestrial > Soil > Tropical forest > Bulk soil | place: Panama | collected 2016-02-17 | reverse complement strand
GATGGCGATGGCTTGGTATCACACCGATCTCTACCACCGTGTTCTGAGCTACTCGGGCACCTTCGTGTACCAGCAGTGGCCGTACAACCCCGAGACCCCGCACGGCGCATGGGAGTTCCATGAGACCCTCATTCCCAACAGCCCGAAGAAGCCGCTGCGCATCTGGATGGATGTCAGCGATCGAGATCTTCTCATCACCCGCGACAACTATCACGACTGGGTCCTCGCCAATGAGCGCATGGCCAAGGCTCTAGCCGCCAAGGGGTATCCTTACCAGTTTGTCTTTGCGAAAAACGCTGGCCACTGCGACCGCGCCGTGAAGGCCCAGACCCTGCCCCTGGCGTTGGAGTATATATGGCAGGGGTACGCCCCGAAGAAGTAAACCAGCCGCGCAAGGTGTGAGCTTACGGCTTGAGGCCCTTGCGCTCGTGAGAGAGACGGAGCTATTGCGAGATTTGCGGGAGCGCTGATTTTGGTTCAGGTCTTGACGCACAGTCACGCGTGTCACGTACCCCGCGTCGAGCTGGCCACCCTCACCGCCGCCGCTCGCTGCCGGTCTCCGCTGGCTAGCGTTCGTCAATTCTCCGGAGAATCAGTTCGGCGTTAGAGATAGCGTCCGCGATGGCGCACTCCCGCGCAGGACACGGCTTATTGCTCCTCCCGGTTGTTCATCTAAGGTCTGCTCGCAGTTCACCTGTCGTGCATTGCCATCCGACGAAGAATGCGCGAGAGTGCCCGGCGTTACAACGCCGGTTCAGGTGAATGGGGGCTCAGGCCAGATGAGCTGGAACGGCGGAAAACGGCAGTCAGGAGGATCTCAATGAACGCCCAGGTGAAACCGGTTGTTTTGTTTAAGTTAGCTCTCGTCACTTTTGGAATTGGCGCCGCACTGCTGCTTACACCGGCATGCAAGGCCCAATCCGAAATCAGCCCAGATCATTTCGATGGGACGGACTCTTGGGCTGTCGCTCCTCAGGTGGTCCGCGCACCAGCGCAAAAACTAAGCGGTGCGAGGGCATCGCGGTCGGCCAAGAGTCAAAAGACCGAGCGAAATTCGCCGTTTCAACTGGCGGCGGCCAGAGAGATTCCCAAGCCTGTCAGCCATGACATCGTGGCTGTGGAGCCCAGGCCGAAGGCCGCTCCCCGTAAGCCCGAAAAACAGTAACTCCGGTACCGAAGAAAGGTCTTGGTGTTAGGGTCCCGTAGCTGACGGCCGCAACCTTGGTGCTTGAGCCGTCCTATCCTCGGCGCTTCGGGAGAGACAGTCCTCCGCCCCTGGCTGTTGGAGTCTCTCTCATTTCCAGCGCCAACAGGGGCCGGCTCTGGCTGAGGTTGCTGGGGAAGGGTCGGCCGGTCGCGCAGCCTAGGATGCGCCATCTTTGCACCCGCGACGAAATAGCTACTGTTGCGTTTCTCGAGATCCGGCCACAGAAAGCAAACGGACTTGCCGACCCTCAGCAAGCTCGGTCTATCGGTCATGAAGGGTCTCTCGGGCTGGCTATAATCCCGGCACATCTCGAGCTGTTTGTCGTTCCGACGTACTCCGTGACCCGAATGAATTGTGCCGCAGATGTTTGTCAACCAACAAGATCATGCTCGAAGCCTGATTTTCAGCGCTATCGCTGCATCTCCTTCGCCGAATGCTCGTGGACTGGGGTGAGGCAGTATGGGGGATCCCCACGGAGCGCATACTATCGTTGAAAATGGGCGGCCATTTAAGTGCAGAAGGACAAGGATCCTGTAAAAAGTTTGTAAAAAACAGCCGCATCGACGAGCCAGACATGTTGGTGCGCACACGCGTTTGCCCGCGTTGTCGGCTTAATCGGACCCCGCGTGCTTCTTGTCTCGACTCAATCTTTCCCGACCAGAGAGAGCTCCAGCGGTCCCGCCGCGCTGTCGGGCAAAGGATTCCATATCGGGCAAACTGACAAGGACCGGAAGCTTTAAATACATCTCAGCCTCCTTCTTCGTGTGCAGTGTTTTGTCCGTTGCCATGAGCAAGCATATGATGGCCACACCTAACACTATCCCCCCTCCTAGTCCACCCCCTGCAAAATACAGAATCTTGGGGAACGAGGGATTGGTCGGAAGGCTCGGCTGATCGAGTAAGCGAAATTGCTCCCCTTGCTGTTGATGAGCCGGGTCTGTTGCCATCGCTTGTTGCTTCTTCAAAAGATCGTTGTAAAGGTCCAGCACGCTCTGGTAATTCCTCGTCAACTCTTTTTGCTGTTGCTCGGCTATCAGGCTGGCTTGTGCGCGCCCTTCCAAAAGTCGGATCTGCTCTTGGATTTCCGTCTGCTGCTTGGTAAGATCCGCAATCCTAACTTCATCCTGTCGCAGCTTCGAGCGCAGTTTCTGAACCTGAGACGGCTCGGGCGCGTTTTGTGATTCCGTTGAAGGATTATCGGGATTTGGAGTTTCTGCCAGCCTCTTCTTGAGCTCCGTGATGCGATTCTTGGCTTCGATTACAGCAGGGTGCTCGGCGGCATATCGCGACTCAAGAACTGTCAATTGCTCTTGTTCGACCCGTAGTTGCTCCTCAAGAGTTTGCGGATTCGGCTTCGATCGGGATGCGTTCCAATTTGCTTTCGCCTCGCTCAAGTGAGATTCATCGAACGCCTTATCCTGCTGTACCAGGCTTAACGCTCGTGCATTGGACTTCAACCGCGAGTTCAAAGTCGACAATGAGCTCGGGTTGCTTTGCTCTTCTTGCGGCAAAGAGGCGATGGATTGACGCTTAAATTGGGCCAGCTTGGCATCTTGTTCATCAAGCTTCGCTTTCGCTTCCTCCAGTTGCTGACCGATGGACGATGCTGTGCGCGCCGCCTGTTGCTCCAAATCTCGCGCATTTTGTTCCATGAACATTGCGGCTATTGCTGCGCAAATCTCCCGCGTGCTTTGGGGATTGTCGAGGGTCACCTGCACGGAAAAGCCGGGGATGGTCCGATCTTGCGCACCGAGCCTCGGTTCAATCGGAGAAATCTCGATGGCCTTCCGCAGGCGTTCAATCAAGTCTTCCATGTGAACCTTGCCGCGATCGTCGCGGTAAAGATCATGTTTTTCGATAACCGGCTCGAGGCTCATGGGGCTTAGAATCTGCTCCTTCATCGAGGCGAGGCGCTGGTTCAAATCCTCGGTCACGACGGGCTTCACGTATTCGGTTGGGACCGTCGGTTTGGCCACGAGCACAACGGTCTGGGAGGTGTATTTTTTCGGAACTTGCGTTGCGACCGATGCGCCGAGTGCCGCACAGCCCACCGCGCAAAGAGGAATGATCCACCAGTGCCTGCGCAGAACTCTCCTGACATCTGCGACCGTGAATTCGCCATTGCGAACCATTCATGTCCCTTTCTGTAAGGACTCGACTATTCCGTGGCTGATCCGCACACCAATGGCCACCCACTTTCGCTCGCTCGGTCGTGTCCGTCTGATTGCTGATTCGCCTGCGGCTGGAGGCTGGCATTCGGCCTGCTGACGCCCATCTGTGACCCGCGTGGTCCATCGCCATACGTAGTCTTCTTCAAGTAATTTGGCCTCAAGGCCCATGCACACGATTTGATTCCGCTCGAGTGGCACAGCTTGGCTCCAGTGAAAGAAAAGAGACCGGTAGACGGTCTCGGGAGCGCCCGCGCATTGGAGAAGCCAACAGTCTCGACAAGATGAGCTCTCCGAGTGCACGCCAGGTAACGCGGTGCCCAGAGCGGCCTTCTCCCGTCCGGTAAAACGGGTTCACCGTCTCCCCACCCCCGTACTCGACTGCAATTCCTGTATCGCATCGAATTCCAATTTGCGGCGATTGCGGCACAGCACATAAACGCGGATTATAGACCACGCCGCCTTTAGGAAGCAGTGACTTATCATCCTGAAGTTATCAAACGACCTGGACGCCGTCGCCTCTATGTCGCGTCCGGTGTCCGCTGGAATCAATCCAACGAGACGGTAGCGGAGCCTGGAAGTGTCGGGCTAAACATTCGAGAATGAACTTAAGGGCAACCGAGCGATCGAGGTGGGTGTCCCCGGTCCTGTAGCTCACGCCCATGCCACCACCACCGCAACCTCAAATGCACTGGCTGGAAGGGCCAATCTGCCCCGGACACCTTAAACGACCGCTTCTGGGGTTGCCCGGAGATGCTCCGCCGTGCGATCAATAATCTCAGGGAGAGTGATCTGCGGGCGGAACCCAGTAAGCCGATGGAGTTTTAGGACTGAAGGCACTCGCCGCCGCATATCTTCATATCCCGGTTTGTACGCCTGGCTGTACGGGGTGTACAAAATTTTCGACCGGCTGCCGGTCAGCCGGCGAACCAGCAAGGCCAGATCTTCTATGGAAATCTCCTGCGTGCTGCCGATGTTGATGACTTCGCCGAAAGGCTGCGCGTCGATGAGCCGAAGGACCGCCTCTACGGTGTCGCGCACGTCGCAAAAGCAGCGCGACTGCCTGCCGTCTCCATGGATGGTAAGGGGGGCATCTTCCACGGCCTGCCGGACAAAAGTCGGCAACACCATACCGTACCGGCTGTTTTGCCTTGGCCCCACGGTGTTGAAGAAGCGCACGACGATCGCGGGCAAGTGTTTCTCTTCCCAGTACGAGAGAGCCAAAAATTCATCCAGGAGTTTCGAGGCAGCGTAGCTCCAGCGGCTCTTGCATGTTGGCCCCATTACAATGTCTTCGTCTTCGCAGAAGGGTAGGCGGTCGCTCTTGCCGTAGACTTCCGAGGTCGAGGCGATCAATATGGGCTTCCTGCTCCGGGCGGCGGCTTCCAGAACGGTTTGCGTTCCGGACACATTGGTTTCCATGGATTCGACCGGTTTCTCCAGGATCAGCTTCACGCCCAGCGCCGCGGCGAGGTGAACGACGAAATCCGCCCGTTCCACGAGCTCTTGAACAGTCTGCCGGTCCTGAATTTTCCCGAGGTGAAAATCCAGCAAGCCGGTGGATTTCAAGTGCTCGATATTCTGCAAGCTGCCTGTGGAAAGATCGTCGAGCACCGTGACGTGGTCGTCGCGCTGAACCAGCCGCTCTGCCAAATGTGAACCGATGAATCCCGCGCCGCCTGTGATCAGAAACCGCATTCTCAATCGCCTCGGTTATGTTGTTCGACCATGTCAAAACCGCCCCTGGGGATGGGCTTCCAACGCCGGTCGCCCAGGAAATAGCTGATCTGCCCTCGGAGCCTCCAGTAGTTATGCAGGAATCGAAACGGAAAAAGTTCGAAGACCGTCTGAACAAGCAATTTCCTCTTGTCCGGACGCGAGTAGCGAGGGTAGCGTCCTTCACTTTGCAGAATCGAAATGGCCGACAAAACCACGGTCAACGCATAGCCGCCGCCGAGGGTGAGCGGCGCAAGGCGCCAATTCAGACAGCCGATGACGGCGGCCAGCACAATCGTTGTCCATGCGACTACTTCGACCAGGGGGGCCATCAGTTCATACGCCCAAAGCCAGGGCAGCAGGATGAAACCAATTCGGCCATACCGCGGCCGGAAGAGCATGGACCGGAACCGCCAGAGCACGTCACACAAACTGTTGTGCCAGCGAATTCGCTGGCTGGAGACGTACCAGTAGGACGGAGGCACCTCGGTCCATGCTTTGGCATCGGGAGCAAAACCAATCCGGCTCGACAAACTGTGATCGAGGATGTGCCGGTGGACCTTGAGGGTCATGTCCAGGTCCTCCGCCAGCACATTGGCGAAACCGCCGACGGCCCGCAGGACGTCGGTCCGGTATAGCCCCAATGCCCCCGAAATGATCGGAGTCATGTTCAGATAGGACCATCCCAACCGGGACATAAAAAACGCGCGGATGTATTCAACTACCTGCACAATTTCGTAGTAATGCTGGGGAGCACGGACCGCGTTCAGCTCTCCGTGCGACACCTCGCAGCCATTCACGGCATGAAGGTTGCCGCCGACGGCGATGGTTCGCGGATCTTGCAGGACCACAGACACCATGCGGAGCACGGTTTCCTTTTCGAGGACGCTGTCCGTGTCCGTCACCAAGGTATATTCGCCGGAGGCAATTTCCAGGCCCGCATTAGTCGCATCTCCCTTGAAGCCCGCGCTCTGCTTCCGCACAATCGTGAGCCGAGGGTCGGTCGCGCTGCGCCACACGCTTTCGATGGGTGTGTGTGGCAATGCGGGCTCGTGTGGCCAAGAAGTCGCTTGCAACTGGTAGGCGCCGAGAAGCAAATCAAAGGTCGAATCGGTGCTCCCGTCGTCCACGAACAGAACTTCCAAATTCGGATAGTCCATTGCCAGGAAAGACCGCGCGGCGCGCAGGATGCAAGCTTGCTCGTTTTTGGCCGGAGCGATAATTGTGACCGAAGGAAGCGAGCTCCCTGGGATTTCGAGAGCCGTGGTGTGCACTTTCTTGTGGTGCCGCCGGATGAATAGATAAGCGAAAAAAATCAGGACAATATAGCTCAGCGTGCTGCCCGCGTAGTACCAGAAGAAGAGCCAGTTCAGCCGGTCGATGGCCAGACTGAGGGTGCTAGAATCGAACTGCATAAGACACCCCATACACACTGCTGGCCAGATGATTTGTTCCGTAAAGAACGCGGAAGTAATAAGCATCCACCGTCGTTCGGCTGGTCAGCCAGAAACGCGAACTCGCACCGAATTGACGAGAAGAAGTGTTCTTGATTTGAAGAACGTCGAAGAGCTCCGAATCGAAGGCGACTGCCGGCGAGATGCTGAGGCGGCGCGTCAATGGCACACTGAGCTTGGCGCCGCCCGAGGGCGTCCACAATTTCGCCCCGCCGACCGTGGTCCGAATCGCGCCGGCACGGAGCGTTAGCAACCAGTTTCGCGGGAAATAAACGACCACGTCGGGTTCGAGGAGCAGAATTCTTGTGGAGGGCGAAAGATCATAACCCCTTCCGGTCAGGTTGCAATCGACTTCCAACCCGCGAATCGCTCCGCGCGGAGATTGGTAGACGGTGCGGCCCGCTCCCAAAAGGCCGGACCAGGCCACGGTGGTGTGGGTATTGGAATTTCGACTGCCACCCACCGTCAGAAACGTCTTCGCGTCGGGCCGCATCGTGACATACGCGCCGCCGCCGGCGAATCCGTCTCCGAAGTAGTTTCCGCCCGTTGCCACCGCCTGCAGCGTTAAACGAAGCGATAGCCGGACCGTCGCGGCAATGGAACCCACTCGCGAGGTCTGCCCCGCGTTGTAATCTTGTCCGTCAAACCCAAAACTGATTTGACCCTGCATGCGCTCACCATCCTGATTGGTTTGCGCGTAGCCCGTTGCGGCGAGTAGAACAAAGGCAAACACTCCAACGGCAATTCTCATCGCGGGTCGTGCGCCGTGGGTTTTGAGAAGGCAGGACTGCGGCCCGAATTTGTCTGTACTGTGCATTCTTTGTTATCGACGCGAGTGTAGCGACCCGCATGGAGAGCGGGAGTAGTCCGTTAAAACCATTTTGGTTGGGAGTCGCGTTCGGTACCGGCTAACCCTGAAGTGCAAGCAGCTGGCGCACGGAATAGTACAAAAGTCCTGTAACTGCCTACGCTGAACCGGGGGCTTCGGGACGAGTTGAACAGCGCTTGTTTCCGCGATGGAAGACTCTATTACGCGCTGCTGCCTACAAGAATCTGGGAACGCAGTTCCGCAATTTCTTCGAGCGAGGCTTTCCCATCCATCAACTCCAAAGTCCCGCGGCGCAGCGGCCCTCGAGTCATCGAGGTTCTGGCGCGGGCGATGGAATCGAACCGGACGCCCATCGAATTCCTAGAGATTTGCGGCGGGCAAGCTGGAATTGGGATGTAGCCAGTTTGTCTCCCGGGCCACCGGATGGATTGTCTCGTGATCGTCGACCGGCATCGTAGCGTGTCCCATTGTGTCTCATCCGCTTCCTAACGATGGCGTGCTTTGCAAGTAGATTGGCGCGCTGCGCTAGTGCGATCGGGTGGTGAACACATCTAAAGTTGCAGAAAGAAGGAAGGAGGTCCCTGAAGTGAACAACCCTTTCGAGGGCAAAGTTGCACTAGTCACCGGAGCCGCATCCGGCATGGGGTTAGCCACGGCGCAGGCCTTCGCCGAGGCCGGAGCAGCGGTCGTCTTGGCCGACTTCAGGGCGGACGCGGTGCGTACGCGGAGATAGCGAAGCACGTTCCCATCGGCCGCGCCCGCAAGCCCGAGGAGATCGCCTCGGCTGTGCTTTGGCTTTGCAGTCCTCTCGACCAGGTGGCGGAGGGCTACCGTGCGATGGATGAACGCCGGGCGATCAAAACCCTTCTGCGCCCGAACGGCACCAAGTAAGGAGAAGCCACTATGAGAAGGGCGAGGAACTACCGCTTCTCAATCAATATGGCTTCACTGAAGTGAACACGAAACAGGCTTGAAGGAGAAACCAATGCAGAAGCGCAAACTAGGAAGAAGCAATCTGGAAGGCTCGGCCATCGGGCTCGGCTGCATGGGAATGAGCTTTTCTTACGGCCCACCCAAAGACAAACAGGAAATGATCTCGCTGATCCGCATGGCGGTCGAACGCGGCGTCACGTTTTTTGACACGGCGGAGGTGTATGGCCCGTACACAAACGAAGAGCTTGTAGGCGAAGCCCTTGCTCCATTTAGGAGCCAAGTGGTGATCGCGACGAAGTTCGGATGGAAAATCGATCCCAAGGCGGAGCGAGGTTTGGCTGGCCTGGACAGCCGGCCAGAGCACATCAAGGAGGTCGCCGAAGCTTCGCTCAAGCGGCTCAAGACCGATGTCATCGACCTGTTCTATCAACACCGCGTTGACCCCAACGTCCCCATCGAGGATGTAGCCGCTGCGGTGAAGCACTTGATTCAGCAAGGCAAAGTGAAGCATTTCGGCCTTTCTGAGGCAGGAGCAAACACGATTCGTCGCGCACACGCAGTCCAGCCCGTCACAGCGGTGCAGAGCGAATACTCGCTTTGGTATCGCAATCCTGAGAAGGACGTGCTGCCGACACTGGAAGAACTTGGGATCGGCTTTGTTCCTTACAGCCCTCTGGGCAAGGGCTTCCTCACAGGAAAGATCGACGAAAACACTACTTTCGACCGTTCCGATTTCCGCAATCAACTCCCGCGGTTCACGGCGGAGGCTCGGAAGGCGAATCAGGCCTTGGTGGACTTGCTTGGCAAGATCGCACAAAACAAGAAGGCCACACCTGCTCAGATCGCTCTCGCATGGCTCCTTGCGCAAAAGCCATGGATCGTTCCCATTCCAGGTACCACGAAGCTGGCACGTCTGGAAGAAAACATTGGGGCTGCGGCGATCAAACTAACACCGGACGATCTCCGGGACGTCGAGAACGCCGCCTCACAGATTACGGTCCAAGGAGCTCGCTATCCCGAACACATTGAGCAGATGAGCGGTCGCTGAGTGGTAGCGCTGGTCCAACATATACTGTTGATAGGAGCAACAAACATGAATAGAGAACCCTCAGCAGCTCAACAGGCGATGGGCGACGTCGCGCCCAAGTTCGCCGAGTTAACCGACAAGGTGCTCTTCGGAGACATCTGGGAGCGCAAAGACCTTTCCAAACGTGACCGCAGTCTCATCACCGTGGCGGCGTTGGTTGCTTTGAATCGCACCGACCAGTTGCGGTTTCACCTGCAAAGAGCTCTCCAAAACGGAGTCAAGAAGCAAGAACTCATCGAGGAAATCACACACCTGGCGTTTTACTCCGGGTGGCCCACGGCAGTGAATGCGGTAACGGTGGCAAAAGAAGTTTTCTCCAAGACGTGAAACGGTCTCATGCAAAGCCTTGGAGCAGCGGTGCCCATGAATAGAACAATTTCTATCGGCCCGATGACAGTTTTGGTCGCGGCGGTTTCCGTTTTCGCCGCTACAGCGACTGCGGACGGCCAACACTCGGGGGTATGGACGCTAAACCCGGCCAGGTCGAAGTACGATCCAGGACCCGGGCCGAAAAAGCTGACCGAGACGATTGTATTAAGCAACAAACGCGATAAGCTCGATGCCAACGGAACAGCGGCAGATGGCAAGCCGATGCATATCGAGTTCGACGCAAAATTCGACGGGAAGGACTACCCGATCATCGGCGTTTCCTGGGCAGACACACTCACGGTCAAGTGGATCGATGCCGACACGCCGCAAATAATTCAAAAGAAGGACGGCCAGCTTACGATGATCATAACCTGCAAGGTTTCTAAGAATGGAAAGACACGCATGTGCAAGCTCAAGGGTACTGATGGGGAGGGACGCACGGTCAACAATGTTGTCGTGTTTGACAGACAATAGAGCAGACCCGTGTGTGACAACGAGGCGGGGCATGCGAAAGCTGAGTTATGCTTTTGGGTGAGCCATGGCGAATCGATTTCGAGTCTCGAGTACGCTGCCGCGAAAGCTAGAAGAATTGGGCCTTTCGCCTGATGCCGTGCTGCGGCAGGCCGCGTTGCCAATGGGGTTATTCAACCAGGAGAAGATCCTGGTGAGCACCGAGGAGTTGTTCGCGCTGTACCGGGGAATTGCGGAAG
>Ga0126381_100010397_pt1 | contig 10473 bp, 11 predicted proteins | sample PanSoiMetPlot_28_FD_96465 | JGI IMG/M metagenome (GOLD analysis project Ga0126381, IMG submission 96465) | Tropical forest soil microbial communities from Panama - MetaG Plot_28 | ecosystem: Environmental > Terrestrial > Soil > Tropical forest > Bulk soil | place: Panama | collected 2016-02-17 | reverse complement strand
GCGAGTTGCTCAAAGTTTGTGACGAACATCGCCAGTCCTGCGTCGCTCAGGGAAAGGTCATGGAGTGCGAATCGTTCCGTCCGGACGAACAATGGGCCGACTCAAGTCCGCAGGATACAGAACAGTTCGATCAGTCCTACGCTGACGGGCTCAAGACTGCGACAGTGGACGGACTGATGGCGAGCGAAGGCGAAAATCAGCTGCGGGATCTGCTCGACGCGGCACTCAGGCTGATAGCGAAGCACTTTGATCTCCCCGACGACATCGACGTCGCTGTTCAACGCGATCCCGACCAGAAACGGCCGGCGTTGCACGGTCGACTGTCCTTCACGCTCCGGAGCGAGGGCAACCGCGAGCAGCACTACTGTTTCCTGAGCCTTGCTCATTCGAACGCCCTGGTGTTCCAGTCGCGGCTCAAGGCAGCGATGACAGCGTCTGGTATCGATGAGTCACTCAAGTTTCGACATTTGTTCATCCTGCGGCGCGGAGATCCGCCGGGCGGAGCAAAGACAAAGACGCTGATCGAGCAATTCGCGAAAGCAGGCGGGAAAATTATCCCGCCAACGGATGATGATTTGCGTGCCCTTGTGGCGCTGCGGGCGATGGCAGAGCGAGATCTCCCTGGTTTCGACGCCTGGCTGCGCGCACGCAAGCCGCTTTTTCAAACGGCGTGCTTCAAGGCGGCGGTGCGCTCGCTTCCCCTGTCCGAAATGCAACTCTGCAATTGATTGAAAGACTGCGGTGGACCCTGCGACGCCCATCATGTCGACGCACGACATGCGTGGCCAAGCGCATCCATCGAACAGGCGTGAGCGGCGGTGCGCGCTTGATCCCTTACCTTACGTCAGCGACAAATCTCGTCAGCCAGGATGGCCGCCCGCATCCTTGCTTCCTCGACTACCGCTGAAACGTCGTAGCCGGCGAGCGCGCCGGAGTGTGGAAGGATGCGATGACCGGGGGTCAGTTTGCGCGATGTCCCATCGAGTTCGAACAGAATTCCGCCTCTGCCGCCCTTAAAGTGGACCGCGATGGCGGGCTTCTCAGGCAGCGGCCGGGGGCTTTTCAAGAGATCGTCGAACGGTCGCGGATTCCCCATTCATTACATCCTCAAAAGCGCCACCAGCCCAGTCATCTCATTAGCAACACGTGGTTAACGGCGGGTTTAGTGGGCGTGCAATTCCCGCCACGACCCGCGCGCGTCGCATCAAATGAGACCCGTGTCGGTGGCGGTGTCTCGCGACCGTTGCCTATCTTCAAGGCGTGGCTGGAGGCTCGACGTTGACAAATCCGAGACCGCGCGCCCGTTCGATGACGGTCGAACGGGTTTGGCTCAGCGCTTCCCCCGCACGCAAAACAGTTGGTGCGTCGTCATCAGACTGTCATGTTCGATCCACTACAAGCCGACACCTTTTTCGGCATGTCAATCGAACTTGGGGGAGGCGGACGTGGCGGACACCCTTGATTTTACTCTGCTTGCGGATTCCGGCACCAGAGCCCGCTCATTTAAGGCCGGCGAGACGATCTTTAATGAAGGCGACCGGGGCGAGGAGATGTTCGTCGTCCACAGCGGCCGCGTTGAGATCCGGCGCGGCGGTCGGGTCCTGGAGACGCTCGGGGAAAAGAGCATCTTCGGCGAGATGGCGTTGATCGATGCGGGACCGCGAAGCGCCTCGGCGGTCGCTGCAACCGATGTCAGCGTGGTGCCGGTGGGCGAAAAGCAATTTCTGTTTCTGGTGAGCGAAACGCCGTTCTTCGCGCTCAATGTCATGCGCACACTGGTGCGACGGCTGCGTACGCTCAATCAGGCGGACTAGCGGTTCGATTTAACATTCGCGGACTCGCAGCTAGCGCCGCCGATTTGAAGTTCCTGCACTAGTGCGGCGGATTTGACGTTCCTACCAGTGTTGCGGCGGGTCCTTCGTAGGAACGTCAAATCCAAAGCCGCACTAGCACTAATGAGTTGCCAGTGTCCCTTTGGTTCCGACGTTCGTAAAAACGGGTGCCGCAAGGCAATACGAACGTCGGAACCGGGACACTAGTTGCCGCACGCACGTTCAGGAACTTCAAATCGAAAGCGGCACTAGAACTATAGAGTTGCCAGTGCCCTTTGCTTTCCGAAGTTCGCGAGCGAGGGTGCTGCCATGTATGGCGAACTTCGGAAAGCGGGCACTGGCTGGGTAGCGAATGTCAAATCCGCTCCACCAGGCCCCGCACGGCGGCAGCAATGCCGCCGTGCGGAGCGTGTCGACGCAGAAGCGGGCGCCACGACTCGCCTCGATGCCGATTATTTCACCCCGAGCAATTCGACGTCGAAGATCAGCGTGGCATTCGGGGGGATGACGCCGCCGGCGCCGCGCGCACCATAGCCGAGGCTCGGCGGAATGATCAGGGTGCGCTTGCCGCCGATTTTCATGGTGGCAACGCCCTCGTCCCAACCGGCGATCACCTGCTGCTTGCCGATGGCGAACTCGAACGGCTGGCCGCGGTCCACCGAGGAGTCGAATTTCTTGCCCTTGGCGCCGTTGTCATAGAGCCAGCCGGTATAGTGCATGACGCAGATCTGACCGGTCTTGGGACTCGCGCCGGTGCCAACCTTGGTGTCGACGATTTGTAAGCCTGAGGGTGTGGTCATGGGTTTCGCCGCCGTTTGGGCGCTCGCGCTCGATACGCCGATTGTGAACTCCGATGGTGCAATGAGTGCCAAGATCGCCAAGATCGCAAAGAAACGCAGGAACATACGCATTCTACTCCTCCTCGGGACTGATTGTCAGGTCGCCGTCAGCGCCAGATTGCATGTCGCATCAGGGCATTCAACACCTGCGAACTCTCCTAAGTCTCGTAGCGGTGCCGCGTGTGGACAACGGACCGACCTGTTGACGCCGTTGGTCCATCGGGGAAGGTAGTTGCAAAGGAGCGCCCTGATGGTCCCGGACAAGAGCCAGAACCGCATCGTCAACCCGGTCAAGGAGAAATTGCGCGCCGGCGACGTCGCGCTTGGCATCACGGTGCGCGTGGGTCGCTCGCCCGATATCGCCCGCATCGCCAAAGCAACCGGCCACGATTTCATATTCATCGACGGTCAGCATTCGATCTTCAATCTGGAGACCATCATCGCCATCGCGCACACGGCGTTGGCGATCGGCGTTGCGCCGCTCGTGCGTGTGCGCGGTGTCGATGATCCCGACGTTTCGCTGCTGCTCGATAACGGCGTGACCGGTATCATCTATCCCAACATCGGCAGCGCCAAGGAGGCGCGCAAGACCGTCGAGACCTGCAAGTTCGCGCCGCTCGGCAAGCGCTCGGTTGTCGGCGGCTATCCGCATTTCGACTATCGCGCGGTTCCGCTCTCCGAGAGCGTCCCAGAGCTCAACGACGTCTGTCTTCTCGTATGCATGATCGAGACGATGGAAGGTCTTAACAATGTCGAGGAAATCGCCGCCGTCCCCGGTGTCGACGTCGTTCACCTCGGCAGCAACGACCTGCTCGCCGACATGGGCAAGCCCGGAAAGTTCGACGACCCCGACATCGTCGCGGCGCAGGATCGCGTTATCAAGGCGGCTCGCTCCGCGGAAATCCACGCGGGGTGTGGCGGCAATCGTGACGTTGAGCGCCAAGTCAAGGCGATCCGCGCCGGCGCGCGATTCGTGACCACGCAGACCGATATCGGATTTCTCTCTGCTGCCGCGAGCCAGTGGACGTCCGGGATCCGCAGCGCGCTCGCCGAACTGTAAAGGTCAAACGGCGCGCGTCAGGCCTTCACTTGGATGCATCGAGCCGCTCGATCAGCGCCATGGCTGCCGCCGGCGCGTTCACCTTTCCCTCATGGATGAAGTAGGCGAAGACGTCGCGAGGGCCCGCATTCGGCTTGCCTTTGTCAACGCGGGGCAAGTCGTCGGGCTCGCCTCCCTGTGCCCAGAGCTTGGCGCGCCCGGCCCAGGCGGCGAGCGCCTTCGGGGGGTAACCGGTCTTGATCGTGTCCTGCCCCTTTTGCAGCCGGGCGTAGACGAAATCGCCCGTGATATCGGCGATCGCGGGATAGGTCTCGTGCTCGGAAAAGACGACGGGCACGGCGAACTTGCGCAGCAGCGCAATGAAGGCCGGCGTGCGGAAGCTGTCGTGGCGGACCTCCACCACGTGGCGCAGCTTTCGTCCATCGAGCGTGCTTGGCAGATGCTCTAGGAAACCGCCGAAATCGGCTTCATCGAATTTCTTGGTCGGCGCGAACTGCCAGAGCAGGGGGCCGAGATGCTTTCCGAGCTCGAGCACACCGGAATCGAGGAAATGCTTGATCGAGTCGCCGGCTTCCTTCAGCACGCGCCGGTTCACCGCAAATCTCGGTCCCTTGACCGAAAAGACGAAACCGTCCGGCACTTCGCTCGCCCACTTGCGAAAAGTCGCGGCCGTCTGCGTGCGATAGAAGGTGCCGTTGATTTCGATCGAGGTGAGGCGCTCGCTGGCGTACGCAAGCTCGTTCGCGTGCGCCAGCCCTTTGGGATAGAACACGCCGCGCCAGGGCTCGTAGGTCCATCCGCCGATGCCAACACGGATTTTCGCCGGTTCGTTAACGCTCATCGCCGCGCTGCCTTGAAAAAACCAGAAGTTGCTGCTATATTGTTTCGCATGGTGATGTCGAGCGGAAACGCTCCATCGCTGTAGACGACCACGGTCTTAAGGATGACGCCGGATGTACGCGCTCCTTCAGTCGTGGTCGTTGTCATTTTTGGGGCCCATTCTCTTCGATTTTTGGGCGTTATGAGCCGGACGAGCGAATCTCCGGCAGCCACCGATCAAGTACGAACCGAAATTTGCGAGCTGAGGGAAGGGCCACACGCCAGCTCTTTCAGCAGTAACTATTTTTCCGCCGGCTTGTCAGATTCCGCGCGCCCGATCTGGACGCTGTCCTTCGGCATGCAAACCGCAAATTTGAGGCTGCCGCCATCGGAATCGAACGAGGCGTGGAAATGGGCAGCCTTCGTGCATTCGGCCTCGGTCTGGTATTCCGGGCCGGGAATAATCTTCAGCTTCGGCGTATCGCCGGAAACCGCAAGACTGACAGCCACGATCACCCACATTGGTGCCTCCTCGAGATCTGCCTTCCACAGCAGATGAGCTTGGTGGAAGCTTAACGCCAAATAACGTCATTCGCTGGGCAAAGTTCCGAGCTCGCGGCGGGTGTCGGTTGGCGACCAATTAAAATACCGGATTCCGCCGCTGCCCCACGCGGGTTACCGCGACCCGCTCGCGTGATCGTTCGTTGCGCGCGGTGTGCGCAGATACCCCGCCAGCGTTTGCCCGAGAAAATCATAAAGCAGTCGAACGCGCCGTGAGGACCGCAGATCCTCGTGCATGACCAGCCACATCGGCAACTCGAACCGGATTGTATCGGCCATGACCGGCAGGAGATCGGGATTGTGCCGCGCGAGCGCGTCCTGACAGCCGCCAATGCCGTAACCGGCGCGCAGCGCCGCCAGCTGAGCGAGATCGGAATCCGTCCGCAGGGAGAAGATCCCTCGCGTGATCGGCACGTCGTTGAACTTGGCGAAGCTCGGCCAGGACAGGCTGTCGTAACCGATCAGCGGATGTTGAACGAGTTCCGCGGGTGTGCGCGGCAATTGATGCGTCTCGGCATAGGAACGATGAGCATAAAGCGAGATGGACGCGTGTCCGATCAGGCGCGCCACCAGACCCATCTGCTCCGGCCGCACCATGCGCACCGCAACATCGGCCTCGCGTTGAAGGAGATCTTCTGTGCGATTGGACAGCACGAGTTCGATCACGATTCCAGGGTGATCCGCGCGAAACCGCGCGAGCATTGGCGGCAATACTTCCGCGCCAATGACTTCGCTCGCGGTAAGCCGGACGGTCCCGCGTTCCTCCTCCGCCTGACCGGATGCGGCACGCACCAAAGCGTCGGCCGCCGCTCCCATTGCCTCGAGGTGGGGCACGAGATCAAGCGCAAGCTCCGTCGCATTCAATCCGTGCTGCCACCGCGTGAACAGGACCGCGCCGAGCTTGCCTTCCAATGTTTCGATGTGGCGGCCGACTGTCGGCTGCGTGAGGGCCAGCGCCCGCGCCGCACCCGACAGGCTGCCCTCCCGGACAACCGCAAGAAAGGAGCGGCAAAGGTCCCAATCGATATCGCGTAGAGACATACAAAATCATATATCTGATCCAGGAATTATCGCAATGTATATTTGTTTTTGAATGGGTCATGTCTGCGTTGTAACCGATGAGGAGGCAGACATGCCCAAGGCAACTCTGAAGACAGCTCTGATTGTTGGTGTCACCGGTGGTTTGGCGAGCGAAGTGGCGAAGGCATTGATCGCCCACGGCTGGTCGGTTCGTGGCCTCGCGCGCGACGTCGAACGCGCCAAGCAGCAATTTCCCCATCTCGCGGCCATCGACTGGCGGGCCGGTGATGCGATGCGCGCGGCCGATATCCGGCGGGCGGCCGACGGTGCCACGGTGATCTTTCATGGCGTCAACCCGCCGCGCTATCGCAACTGGCGTGGGCTTGCGGTCCCCATGTTGCAGAATTCAATCGCGGCCGCGAAGGCCGTGAACGCGCGGGTCATCCTGCCAGGCACTCTCTACAACTTTGGACCTGACGCGGCGCAGCCGCTGCGCGAGGACACACCGCAAGTTCCCTCAACCCGCAAGGGACGCATTCGCGTCGAGATGGAAGAGATGCTGCGCGAAGTGCGCTCGCTGGTGGTCCGTGCCGGAGACTATTTCGGTCCACACGCGCCGGCGTCGTGGTTCTCCAACCTCGTAGTCAAGCCGGGGCAGAGGGTCGACGTGATCACGGATCCGGGCACCGAGGGCGTCGGTCACAGCTGGGCGTATCTGCCTGACATCGCTGAGACGGTCGCGCGGCTTGCCGATGTCGAAGATCGGCTCGCGCGGACAGAGGTCGTGCACTTCCGTGGCCATTGGCTTGCCGACGGGCGCGAGATGATGATGGCGGTCCGCCGTGCGGTCGGACGGCCGGAGATTCCGATCAAGAAATTTGCCTGGTGGCTCATCGGTCTCTCTGCGCCGTTCGTCCCGCTGTCGCGCGAGGTGTGGGAAATGCGTTACCTCTGGCAGGTTCCTGTCGCGCTCGACAACGCGAAGCTCGTTTCGCTCATCGGGGAGGAGCCGCGAACGCCGCTCGATGAAGCGGTGAAGGCGACGTTGCGGGGGATGGGGTGTTTGACGTCCATTTTGTAGCCTGAACGCGCGGAGGCAAACGCGGGATCGGGGCCACGCTCCGCATTCCGCTCGCTCCGTGCGGGCTCCACGGCATCGCGCCAATAGTCGGCGGCGCTATTGGTTCAGTGTTCGGTCGGCCCTACGCTCCATCGGCTCTGCCTGTAAAGCGTTGAGGACTGTATGCGCTTCGACGTTGCGTGGATCCAACGCGATGGCCGTGTGCAATTCGGCGATTGCTTCATCGATGTGTCCGAGATCGCGCAGGGCCATGCCCAAATTGCGGTGCGCAACGGCGGAGGCGGGGGACAGTTCTACGCCCTTGCGGGTCTCGGCGACCGCTTCCTCACGCTTTCCCTGGCGGCCGAGGACGTGGGCGTAAGTGCCGCGAGCGATCGGATTCCGCGGATCTATGTCGAGCACCTGGCGCGCCTCTGTCGTGGCCTCCTCGTCGTTGCCGTCTTCCAGAAACATCGTCGCCAGCGCATTGTGCGCGGTGGCAGGAGCAAACTCGATGGCTCGATGATATTCTGCAAGCGCCTCTTTGGATTTTCCCTGCCGCCTGAGAATGTCGCCACGCGTGACCAGCGCGTCCGCATATTTCGGATCTATCTTGAGCGCCCAGTCGACTTCTCGTGTGGCCTCTTCATAGTTGTTCTCTGCAAGAAAAATGAGCGCCAAATCGCGGTGGGGCCGGGCTAGGCTTGGCGCGATCTCGATGGTCACGCGATATTCCGCGATGGCATCATCGCGATTGCCATGTTCGCGCAGAAAATCGGCGAGGCTGCTGTGCGTCCTCGCATCGGTGGGATCGATCTCGGCCGCTTTGCGATATTCAGTCGCCGCTTCTTCCGACTTGCCCTCTTCGCGCAGTGCGTTTGCAAGGTTGATGTGGGCGACAGCGAGCCTCGGATCGAGCTGCATCGCGCGGCGGTATTCGGCCATCGCTTCTTGATGCCGCCCTTGCACATAATGAATGATACCGAGGGTATTGTGCGCCGTTGCCAAATTCGGCGCGCGCGCGAGCGACTTGGCGATTGCCTCCTCGGCCTTCGCGTAGCTCTGTCGCCGATAATAGATCGCGCCTTCCAGCGCATAGGACCAGGTGGCATTTTCGTCTGACGCCGGCCGTTCCCGAATGATGCGCTCGGCTGTTGCCAAGGCCCGGTCCACATCCGATTGCGCTTGTGTCGAGACGACGAAATAGGGCTGCGTCTGCTCGAAGACGCTCTCGGCGGCCCTGGCAAACAATGCGTCAGGTTCCGACGGATCGACGCCGGCTGGGCTGGCGTAGAAGGCGACGCCGTTCAGACGCAAGCGAAGCCAGAGCTTGCGGTCGGTGAGCGTAAGGTCGCCGGAAATGTTCCGACGCGCGGAGAGATGCAGGAACGTTTGGATGTAGGACGCAATGGTATCCAGCGTGAGGCCGACGGCTGGAACGGTAATGTCGGGCAAATCGCCGCGCAGGTCGAATTCGGCGCCCGGCATATTGGAATGTGCTGCGGTCTGATATTGAACGAGCGCATCGCGCAGCCGCAGGCTGGCGACATCGGCGGAATATCCGCTTTCCGCCAATACGCCGGGAACGGAGATCGGTTGAATTGTAATGGCGCGATGCGTGAGGCTGTGAACGAGCAGGGCGACGACACCAAGGAACGCGCCGACCGATAGAAGATTGACGCCAAGCCTCGAAAGCGTCGACCAGACCAGGCGGAGGCTTTGCCCAAGTTCCAAGGCCCGCAACGAGATAAAATGCCACGATGTCCGCCCGTCAGTGGCATTGCCTCCTCCGGCGCTCTCCGTCGTCGGGGAGAGAGGATCAGGCGGATGTCCGACTTTTTCCGTCATCGGTCGAACTTTGCTCCGACCTTTTCGACGCTGGCTCGCCACGAGCCGCGGCGCGACCTCAGCACTTCACACAATCAAGCCGTGTATATCCTGTGCTGCATCGCCGCTGGTGCAACCGCAAGAGTTGCGCTGGGTTAACTTTCGGTGGAGTGGGGCTTGGAGATTTGTTTCAAAGTTTGTGGTGGGTTGAATTCGGGGATAGGAAAGGCGGTCGCTAGGTGTTTGACCTCAGCGAAACGGCGCGGCGGGCGATGATCCAAAATCATGACACGCCTAACCGACAACGGCCGGATCGCCGCCGCCCTGGGTGTCACGATCGCCCTGCTTGCCGCCCTTTCCTCGTCGCCGAATGCGCGCGCGGCGCAAGCGGAGAAAACCGTGGCTAACTTTGAGGCTGAGCCGAAGGTCAAGCAAATGGCCGAGGCCTACAGCCTCGACATGATCGACTACGCCAAGAAGGAATTCGGAATAGAACTCAACTGGTCGGACGAAAGCATTCGTCAGATCGAACAAATCGCCGACACTCTTCATAAGGCATACGAGAAAGACCGCCCGCCGATCGATAAGATCGCACCGTTCTACAAAATGATGGGCAGCTATATCGGCGAGGTGTTCAGGCGTAATCACGGAGCCGAGTGGGGCTGGGTTATTCTGGAAGGGAATCGTTTTCCCGGCATGCAACGCAAGCCGAGCAATCTCTTCTGGCCGTGGGGAAAAGCCCAGAACAGGATCGTCAATGGGTCAGAAGACAATCTTTGGCACTATTACGCGTTCCTGCTCAGACAGGATGAGCCCGACACAAAACAATAGCGCTGTTTTGTGTCGTCGAGGCCGCGTCCCTCGGTGTGGGACAAATGTTGAGTTGGGTAAGGTGGGCAAAGGCGGCCCGGAGCGGCTGAGTTGGTGTTTGCTATGATCCGCCGTGCCCACCGCGTGAAGCGTGCGCGGGTCGAAGATTACGTGGGCACGGCGGATCCCGTGCGTCGTTTCCTTGAAACGCGCGGCCGCCTTTGCCCACCCTACGGCATCACTGACGAAATCAATCCACCTGTTCTTATTCGCTTCCCGCTCGATTGTTTCGGCAAACTCCACGCGACGGCAACTTCCATTCGAATTGCGCCTGCGTCTTCTTTTTGCCGTTCTTCATCCCTACACGCGCGCCTCCTTCGCTCGGCTCTTGTTCGGGCTCGTTGATGTCCCGGCTGGCGCGGGCCGCTCTGCGGTTTCGTGTTCCGCTGAACGAAGGCGCGGGCGTGCTCAGTCGGGAGCACGGGAAACTCCTGTCCGGCTTCGAACGCCGGGCGCTTGCACCAAGCGAGGATAGCTCAGTGGTAGAGCAGATGACTTGTAATCATCCTTACGCGGGTTCGAACCCCGTCCCACGTTCCCAGCGGCCTGGTTGAGCCAGTTAAGCTGATCTTCTACAAACTGGGG
>Ga0126381_100010396_pt1 | contig 10474 bp, 6 predicted proteins | sample PanSoiMetPlot_28_FD_96465 | JGI IMG/M metagenome (GOLD analysis project Ga0126381, IMG submission 96465) | Tropical forest soil microbial communities from Panama - MetaG Plot_28 | ecosystem: Environmental > Terrestrial > Soil > Tropical forest > Bulk soil | place: Panama | collected 2016-02-17 | reverse complement strand
CGTTGTTCCGAATTACAGTTCTCGCAACCGATTTTGACTCGGGCCTTGGCTGCGACCGGCGCAAGTTGCTGCATTACGTCGAGACAGCGCTGGTAGACCTCGTTGTACGGCACCTCTTGGGTCACCAGCCCAGCCACCACAAGGATGGCGTCGCACCCGAGCAGCTGAGCGGTCTCGAGCTCGCGCTCGACGATGCGAATCGCCTGAGCACGGACGCTCGGATCGCGCGCCGAGAGCGGAGTCTTCCAATGAAGGCCGGTCGAAACGTTGGAGACCACCAAACCGGCACCTTCCACTTTGCGGCGCAACTCCGTCACCTGCGTGTCCGAGGTGTTCATCTGGAACCAGGGCACCTCGCCGAGCCACATCTCGATACCGTCGTATCCGGCCTTCTTTACCAGCTCGAGCCCCTGCTCGAAACTCCAACCGTTCGGGATCATGTTGTCGCCGATCGATTTTTTCATGGCATCCTCCTGATATCTAAGACCCAACCACAATCTCGCAAAAGAGGAGCTGTTATGGAAGCATCAAAAACAAGCCCTCCGGCCTTCTCGAAAACCGCGTAAGTTCTTTAGAATCTGGCGGATGAAATGGGAAACGGACCCTCGGCCTGCTCGTTGCGGACGATGCAAATAAACTCATGAGACGTGGTGTCGCAACCACTTACCTCAACTCCAGGACCGCGCTCATATGGAGTACTTGAGAATCGCTCGGGCCGACACTGCTTCTTTCTCGAATGCCACGGAAGAGCCGAGCAGCCGATTGCCAAAGCGCTGGCCCTCCACTTTCGGCGCGAGTGGCGCGGGGGAGTTTCACCTTCGTGCCTCCTTAGAACCGGACGTGAGCCACTAGAGCTCATACGCTCATACGCTCATACGCCTCGAGCTTTAGTAGCCACACCTCACGACAGCGCTGCAATTTGCATCTGCCACAAGAAAGGACTGCCCTCAGGCGCCAGTCGAACGCGATGCACCGGAAATCTGTGCAAGATTCGACGTAACTGCGTTCCGCAATGCGCCCATCTGGTCGGCAAGGGAGTCGTTCAAAAAAAGTTACATCGCCGTCTTGCTTTGATACATCGAAGGTATGTCGAGCTCTGAATCGCGAATCACTGGATGCTTCCTCCTGCGAGAAGCAGCTATTTTTCAGCAAGTTGGGTCAGTCAGGGTTACGGACTTGAAAGCGATCTGCGGATGACTGTCTCGGCCGCAAAACAGGGTAGGTCCGATCGTCTCGAGACGCCGAGCGGCGAAGTTCGAGCCGGAAGCCCCCTGCCGTTTGGAGCCTACCAACACGAGGGAGGAGTCAATTTCGCATTATTCAGCCGTCATGCGACTGGTGTTCTCCTGGAGCTGTATGAAAGCCCGGATGCCTGTTCGCCCACCAGGGTGATCGATTTACATCCGGCACGCCATCGAACAGGTGACGTCTGGCATGTGTGGGTTCGAGGCATCAGCTCTGGCCAACTCTATGGCTTCCGGATCGATGGACCCTATCAGCCGGTAGACGGGCATCGATTCAATGTCCATAAGCTGCTCGTGGATCCATTTGCGACTGCGCTTGTCGGGACGAAGAACTGGGATTTTGAAGCTGCTCGAGGCTACGATTCGTCGGGCGGTCTAGGTGATCTAGGTTTCTCGACTGTGGACAATGCAGGTTCGACACCGAAGTGCATGTTGACAGACGCTCACTTCGACTGGGAGGGGGACCTGCCACTCAGGCATTCCGCCACAGACACGGTCATTTACGAAACGCACGTTCGAGGTTTTACGATCGACCCGAGTTCGCTTGTCGTCCACCCCGGAACCTACCGCGGTTTGACAGAGAAGATCCCCTATTTACAACATTTAGGTGTGACCGCGATTGAGCTGATGCCCGTCCAGGAATTCAGCGAAAACGAATTATCTCGTGTGAATCCGATAACCAAAGAGCGACTAAGGAATTTTTGGGGCTACAATCCGGCCGCCTTCCTGGCCCCCAAAGAGACTTATGGCGCCCAGAGATCATCTGGGCAGCAGACACTCGAATTCCGGGAAATGGTCAAGAGTTTTCACCGCGCTGGCATCGAAGTAATTCTGGATATTGTTTTGAACCACACCGGCGAAGCCAATGAACTGGGTCCAACAATCTGCCTCCGCGGCACGGATAATTCGATCTTTTACATGCTCCAGGAGGATGACCGCCGATATTACATGAATTTCTCTGGGGTCGGTAATACGCTCAACGCGAGCCATCCGGTCGTGAGGGATTTCATTATGCACGTGCTTCGTTACTGGGTGATTCTCATGCACGTCGACGGATTTCGCTTCGATCTGGCTTCCGTACTAGGCCGAGACGAGCATGGCAATCTTCTTCAGAATGCTCCGTTGCTCGAAAGTATTGCGGAAGACCCCATCTTGCGTGATGTCGTGCTCATAGCCGAGGCTTGGGATGCAGGCGGTGCTTACCAAGTGGGAAGTTTCTCCAAAAACCGTTGGGCAGAATGGAATGGCCGCTTTCGGGATGACGTCCGCCGCTTCTGGCTCGGAGAGCCGGGAATGATGGGGCTATTCGCTAGCCGCATCTGCGGGAGCGCGGATCTATACCAAAGATCAGGCAAAGGACCGGAAAACAGCCTCAACTTCGTCACCAGTCATGACGGATTCACACTGAATGATTTGGTCTCCTATAAACGAAGGCACAATGAGGAAAACGGCGAGTACGACCGCGACGGCACCGATGCCAATTACAGCGACAATTGCGGCGTTGAAGGCCCGAGCAATTCCGCCGATGTGGAGGCCTTGCGAAATCGCTTGATCAAGAATTTTCTCCTGACACTCTTTATTTCTCGTGGAGTTCCGATGTTGCTGGGCGGAGACGAATTCCGTCGGACGCAACGAGGTAACAATAATGCCTACTGCCAGGATAACGCCGTCAGCTGGGTGGACTGGAGCTTTCTCGAGAAGCACCGGGAGATTCATCGCTTCGCCCGGGGAATGATGGCCTTTCGCTGCGCCCATCCGGTGCTGAGAAAACCGGCCTTCTACACCGACGCCGACGTACAATGGTTTGGACCGCAAGGCACAACTCCCGGTTGGGCTGATCCCCAACAAAAGTCGTTTGCGTGCCTGATTTTCGGGCACTCAGAGGCCGACCTATTCCTCATGTTTAATGCCGATACAGCGGCGTGCGATTTTTCCATTCCCGCCCCGCTGAGCAATAAGATCTGGCGCCTGGCGGCCGACACTTCACGTAAGGCGCCTGAGGATCTCTACGAACCGGGGAGCGAGCCGTCGATCGAGGATCGGGTTGCTTTTCGCGTCGGAGCTCGATCGAGCGCCATACTTTTGACGCGTGGGTAATCGAAGGAGGAAGCCGGCACACTCGCTTTCTTTTGTGAAGGCACCTATTTGGGATTTCGCTTGGACGCCGAGGTGAGCAGGTGAACATCGACCGATCCGCCGGAAAACCAGCGGATCCCGCAATCTTGGTGAATGTCGCGAGGCTGGTCACCGCCTACTATGAGGTGCGGCCTGACTTGGCCGACCCGAAGCAACGGGTTGTCTTCGGCACGTCCGGTCATCGTGGCTCTGCTTTCGACGGAGCGTTCAACGAGTGGCACATCCTGGCAATCACCCAGGCCATTTGCGACCGGCGAAAGGTGCAGAAGATTGATGGGCCGCTCTTCCTGGGTATGGACACCCACGCGCTCGCGGAACCCGCATCTTCGAGCGCGCTCGAAGTACTCGCGGCAAACAACGTCGACGTGATGTTGTCGGAAGGCACTGCGTACACACCCACTCCGGCAGTGTCCCATGCCATTCTGCATTACAACGCCGGACGAAAAATGGGACTCGCCGACGGCATCGTGATTACTCCTTCTCACAATCCACCAGCTGACGGAGGCTTCAAGTACAACCCTCCGCACGGGGGACCAGCCGATTCGCAGGTGACCTCGTGGATCGAATCGCGGGCCAACGAATTTCTTCGGAACAGGTTGGAAGCCGTTAGGCGGGTTCCTTTCACGCAAGCACTCCGGGCCTCGACCACTCATCGATACGACTACCTCCGGTCCTACGTCAGCGATCTCGAAAATGTTATTGATCTCGAGACCATTCGCGCTTCGAGGATCACGCTGGGTGTCGATCCCCTGGGTGGCGCTGGCGTTGATTATTGGCCGCTGATTGCCGAGCGCTACGGCCTCAACCTAACCGTCGTAAACAAAACGATCGATCCGACCTTTCGATTCATGAGCGTGGATTGGGACGGCAAGATTCGCATGGACCCTTCCTCTCCTTACGCGATGCAGAGGTTGATCGGATTGAAAGATAAGTTCGACATTGCATTTGCCAGCGACACCGACCACGACCGTCACGGAATTGTTACCAAGGGGAGCGGGCTGCTTCCACCCAACCACTATTTGTCCGGCTGCATTCACTACCTGTCGTCGAATCGCAAGGACTGGCGCCAAAACGTGGCTGTTGGCAAAACCGTAGTAAGCAGCAGCATGATCGATCGAGTCAGCGCGCGGCTGGGCCGCGCGCTGTATGAGGTTCCCGTCGGTTTCAAGTGGTTCGTCGACGGCCTGTTGTCCGGGCGGCTGGGTTTCGCCGGGGAAGAGAGCGCCGGATGTTCGTTTCTCGACCGCAACGCAAGCGTGTGGTCCACCGACAAGGACGGGATCATTCCTTGCCTGCTCTCCGCCGAGCTCACCGCGTGCCTAGGTAAGGACCCCGGTGAGCTCTATCGTGAACTCACTCGTGATTTGGGTGATCCGGTTTACGAGCGCATGGACGCCCCCGCCACGCCGGAGCAAAAAGCCGCCCTTGAGAAATTATCGCCAAACGATATCCAGGTTGTGGAGGTTGCCGGTCAGAGGATCCAGCAGATCTTGTCGCGAGCGCCTGGCGACGGCAATCCGATCGGTGGAATCAAGGTGATCGCAAAGGATGGCTGGTTTGCCGCAAGGCCCTCAGGCACGGAAGAAATCTACAAGATTTATGCAGAGAGCTTCCTCGGGCCAGATCATCTGCGGCGCATCGAGGAGGAAGCCCAGGCAATTGTTGCGGAGGCGCTCACGCGTACCGCTCGCGTAGCAGCAGGCAGCTGAGGTGCCAGGAGGAGTCGTTTATGAGCAGTCCAGCAATCGGTAGTCGTTCCCTGGATAAAACTCTCTCGGAAGCTCTCCGCGAATTGGCTCTGGACCTGAGATGGTCATTCAATCACTCCGCGGATCACCTCTGGGAACGCCTCGACCCAGAACTTTGGGAACTGACGCACAATCCCTGGATCATTCTGCAAACCATTTCTCAGGAAAAGCTCGCGAGCGTTGCCGCCGATCCGGATTTCCAAACGTTAGTCGCTGACTTGCATCGAGAGAGGCAAACGGCACAGCGCCCTGGAGGCTGGTTTCAGGAGGCCCACCCGCGTTCGGACCTTACAGGAGTGGCGTATTTCTCCATGGAATTCATGCTGACTGAGGGCCTGCCCATTTATTCCGGTGGCCTTGGGAACGTCGCAGGTGATCAACTCAAAACGGCAAGCAATCTATCCGTCCCGGTGACCGGGATAGGGCTGCTGTATCAGCAGGGATACTTTCGACAGGTAATCGACGCCCACGGTCAGCAACAGGCCCTATATCCCTACAATGACCCCGGCCAATTACCCATCAAACCGGTGCGCGAACCGAACGGTGAATGGCTGCGCTTGTCCAGCAACCTGCCCGGCACCAAGCTTTGGATCCGAGCCTGGCAAGTCCAGGTGGGTCGAGCGCGATTGTATCTCTTGGACACGAACGATCCCGCGAACATCCCCGCGCATCGCGGTATTACCAGCGAACTCTACGGGGGCGGTTCGGAACTGCGCCTAAAGCAAGAGTTGGTTCTCGGGATTGGAGGCTGGCGGCTTCTCGAGGCCCTAGGCTTGAATCCGGAAGTTTGTCACCTCAACGAGGGCCACGCCGCATTCGCAGTCCTAGAACGAGCGCGGTCGTATATGGCGAGCAACCGGCAGCCATTCAACGCGGCGCTCACGATCACGCGGGCCGGCAATCTTTTTACAACCCACACCCCTGTGGAAGCAGGCTTTGACCGCTTTGATCCTGGGCTGATTGCTCGCTACCTCAAAAACTACGCAGAACAGGGCCTGTCGATTTCCCTCCAGGACCTCATGGCATTAGGACGCCGCGATCGAACAGACTCATCAGAACCTTTCAACATGGCTTATTTGGCAGTCAGAGGCAGCGGTGCTGTTAATGGAGTAAGCCAATTGCACGGCCAAGTCAGCCGCCGAATCTTCCAAGTGTTGTTTCCCCGTTGGCCGGAGATCGAAGTGCCGGTAACCCACGTGACAAACGGCGTACACACCCCTACGTGGGATTCTGCGCCCGCGGATGACGTGTGGGAGGGAGCGTGCGGGAAAGGCCGCTGGCACGGAACTACCGCACGAATGGAGCACGATCTCCGGAAAGTCAGCGATTCCGATCTATGGCAGCTTCGAACTGACAGCCGTCGCGCTCTCGTGCACTATGTTCGCAGACGACACGCTCAACAGGTAGCCGTTCGGGGCGCCGTCCCGGAAGAGGTTGCGCAGGCCGCCGAGGTGCTTGATCCGGACACCCTCACTCTAGGTTTTGCGCGTCGCTTCGCGTCTTACAAGCGCCCCAACCTTCTGTTGCATGATTCGGAGCGGCTTGTGCGCATCCTTACTCACCCGGAACGCCCCGTGCAGCTCGTCCTCGCGGGGAAAGCTCACCCACAAGACCTGGCCGGACAAAGCATGATCCGGGAGTGGATCGAGTTCGTCCGCCGCCCTGAAGTGCGATCTCGCGTCGTCTTTCTTGGCGACTACGACCTGCTGATGGCGGAGCGACTGGTGCAAGGCGTAGATCTTTGGGTGAACACGCCGCGCCGTCCTTGGGAAGCAAGCGGAACAAGCGGCATGAAAGTCCTGGTCAATGGCGGCCTGAATCTGTCGGAGTTAGACGGCTGGTGGGCGGAAGCGTACTCTCCCGAGGTCGGCTGGGCTATAGGAGACCGGCAAGAACATGGTAATGACCCGGGTTGGGATGCCACAGAAGCCCATACTCTCTACAGTTTACTTGAACGAGAGATCGTGCCTCAATTCTACGCGCGCGATGATTCAGGAATTCCGCGCGGCTGGGTGGCCCGCATGCGGGAAAGCATGTGCCGGCTGACACCTCGCTTCTCAACGAACCGCGTCGTCCGCGAATACGTGGAGCAGCATTATCTTTCGGCGGCTTCGGCGTATCGGGAACGTGCGGCAAAGCAAGGTGCGCTCGGAGCGGATCTCGTCACTTGGCAGGCCCGACTCGCGCAGAACTGGTCAAGCGTGCGTTTTGGCAGCGCCACCGTTGAAGAAAAAGACGGGCAATACGTTTTCCAGGTACAAGTCTTTCTTGGCGAACTCGGTCCAGATGCGGTGGGCGTGGAGCTCTACGCTGAAGCGAGAGATGGTCAGGGCGTGACGCGAGAGCCCGCGACCCGCGCTGAACACCTGGTCGGCTCCGCTAGCGGCTTCAGTTACACCGTGCGAGTTCCGGCGACTCGTCCTGCAGCTGACTACACTCCGCGAGTGGTTCCGCAGCATGCAGGTACATCTGTGCCGCTCGAAGCGCCATTCATCTTGTGGCACGACTCGCCTTCGTGGCGGTGACGTAGCTCAGTGAGAGCTGGCCTCTGGTTTGCATCGGGAGGAGTTGAACAAATGGCTGGGCTCTTGGTACCAGACTCGCACGAACTGACGGCGGAGTTGGCCTACCAACTCTGGAAACAGCGAGACCGCCCCTTTGGCTCTCCGGAAGTGGATTGGTTCGCGGCCGAAGAGGCTTTGGCCTCGGCACAACGAGACCCGAAACCGGATCTTCCCCTGTGGGGGGTCACCCTGGAAGCAAATGAGGGACGGTTTGGTTTGCTTGGATCGGCAAATCAAAGGTAGTTCAAATTAGATGCCTTGCTTATTAGACCATCGCGCATCTGGGCTTCTACTGCACGTCACTTCGCTGCCATCCCCGCATGGCATTGGAGATTTAGGGCCAGCTGCAATATCGTGGATCAACCGCCTGCGCGAATTCGGCCAAGCCTGGTGGCAGTCCCTTCCTTTAGGCCCCACCGGTGACGGCAATTCACCCTATCAGCCTTTATCGTCATTTGCCGGTAACGCTCTGCTGATCAGTCCTGATTGCCTCATTGAGGATGAGCTACTGGAGCCGAACGAAGCCGCGCATCCTTCATTCTCAGCCGCATACGTTGATTACGACATCGTAATCCCGTTTAAGCATTCGATGCTCGAGAAAGCTTGGGGTCACTTCAAAGCTGGCGCTCGCGCTGACCTTCGTCCAGCCTACGAGCAGTTCTGCCGAGATCAGAGTCACTGGCTGGATGATTACGCCCTTTTCCGGGCGCTGAAGGCAAAGTTTAACAACGCTCCGTACCCAGAGTGGCCCAACGATTTAGTCGAGCGCAAGCCTGCGGCACTGGAGCGGGCTCGTCTCGAGCTTACCGATCGAATCAGCCGGTCGCGCTTTGCGCAGTTCTTGGTGTTCCGCCAAGCTGAGCGGTTGAAGCGCCACGCGCGTGCCCAGGGTCTCAGACTGATCGGCGACTTGCCTTTTTTTGTCTCGGCCGACTCGAGCGATGTTTGGGCGCATCCTGAGCTATTTCTGCTGGATGAGCATCGGCGGCCTCGATTTATTGCGGGTGTGCCTCCCGATTATTTCAGTGCTCTCGGGCAGCTCTGGGGTAATCCACTGTACAACTGGGAGGTTCTTCGTCAATCGGGGTATCGTTGGTTAATAGACCGTTTGCGGTCGTTGTTGAACCACGTGGACTTGATTCGCCTGGATCATTTCCGCGGTTTCACGGCGGCCTGGCACGTGCCGGTAGGAGCGCCCGACGCCCGGTCTGGAGAGTGGCTGCCAGGTCCAGGCGCCGATTTCTTCCGCGCCGCGGAAACAGAGTTGGGCACTCTTCCGTTTATTGCCGAGGATTTAGGGCTAATCACACCCGAAGTCCATGCGCTACGCGATCAGTTTCAGCTTCCCGGCATGCGTGTCCTGCAGTTCGCGTTCGACGGCCAACAAGACAACCCTTATCTGCCCGCGAACTACGTCCCAAACACGGTAGTGTACACGGGCACGCACGACAATCCGACCACACGTGGCTGGTTCGAAGAGTTAACCGACGAGCAACGCGAGAGTATCTGGAAGTACGCAAAAGGCGAAAGGGCTAGAACCAGCGAAGCCGCACACACCTTGATCGAATTGGCTTGGTCTTCTGTTGCTGCACTCGCCATGACGCCCCTGCCGGACTTGGTGAATCTTGGCGAAGAGGCTCGGATGAACACGCCAGGGCATCCTGAGGGAAATTGGCGATGGCGCTGCGCGGAGGACATGCTCTCCGATACGGCATTCGAATGGCTGCGCGAGCTGACAAAAAGTACAAGTCGCTCCGGAACTCCGGTAGCTTACGGCGTGAAGAAGCTGGAGGTCACATCAACAAACTGACCACAAACACTGCGCAGTCCGAGGAGCGCGCAGTTCTCGAGGACCTGACCATGCTACTGGCGAAATCTTGCGTTCAAGCAGGCGGCAGTACTAGAAGAAAATGAAAGGAGCGCGATAATGGCGACACCCGCGACACCAGGCTCCACACCAAAAGCCGAGCCCTTAACGAAACGCAAGGCTTGGGTGGATCTCCAGAACCATTATGAGGAGGTCCGCGGCCAGCACCTCAAGAAGCTATTTGCGGAAGACCCACAGCGCGGCGAGCGGATGACCGCCGAAGCTGTCGGTATCTTCCTGGATTACTCGAAAAATCGAATCACGGACAGAACCGTCAAGCTACTCATCCAGCTCGCGGAAGATTCTGGCCTTCGCTCGCACATAAACGCGATGTTTCGAGGGGGGAAAATCAACTTTACGGAGAAGCGCGCGGTCCTGCACGTAGCCCTGCGTACCCCGAGGGGCACAGCTATTCTGGTCGATGGCGAAAACGTCGTTCCCGACGTACACGCGGTCCTCGACAAAATGACGGAATTCTCAACTCGTGTGCGCAGCGGGGCTTGGAAGGGTCACACTGGCAAGCTCATTCGCAACATCATCAATATCGGCATTGGCGGGTCCGACCTAGGGCCGGTGATGGCGTACGAGGCGCTAAGACATTACACCGATCGTGACCTGACTTTCCGTTTTGTTTCCAATGTGGACGGCACAGATTTCGCTGAGGCGGTGCACGATCTGGACGCAGCGGAAACGCTGTTTATCGTCTCCTCGAAGACGTTCACAACGCTCGAAACGATGACCAACGCGCACTCGGCTAGGGCTTGGTCCGTCGCGGGGCTGCGCGGCGATGAAAAGTCGGTGGCGAAGCACTTCGTTGCCGTCTCCACAAATTCGGCGGAAGTGAAAAGCTTCGGCATCGATACCGCCAACATGTTTGGTTTCTGGGATTGGGTTGGCGGACGGTACTCGATGGAT
>Ga0126381_100010395_pt1 | contig 10474 bp, 10 predicted proteins | sample PanSoiMetPlot_28_FD_96465 | JGI IMG/M metagenome (GOLD analysis project Ga0126381, IMG submission 96465) | Tropical forest soil microbial communities from Panama - MetaG Plot_28 | ecosystem: Environmental > Terrestrial > Soil > Tropical forest > Bulk soil | place: Panama | collected 2016-02-17 | reverse complement strand
TAATAACTCCGCCACACGCCTTAGGATTTCTCGACCCAGATCTCCCGTGGTGCAAACGGGAGGAATCGCCAACGCCGCTCACTTCGTCTGGGGAAGGATCTACTGCTAGACAGCTAGAGTCAGCCGTATCAGAACCAGCCCCACGATCAAAAGGTAAAGCGAACGACCTAGAGTAATTCTTGAAACTAGCCCCTCGGCTAGGGTAACCCAGGAAAGTTACGCAAGCGCTCACGCCGGTCCCAAAGCGGTCTCTCATTCCTATTTCTCCCAGGGGCACCCAGTTTCGCCTAACACCACGCCTGTCCTTCCACCCGGTTTCGCGGATATAGTTTCCCAAGCCGGCTCCAGAATCGTGAGAGCAGAAAGTCCGTGCCCTCGTTCACGTTACTTTGATCTGCAAGTCGGCTCATGCACGAGCACCTCCAGACAGCTGTGCGATGCCGGACGCGGGAGCGCGCCCCAATCGCGCGATAGCATCAGGATCTCAACCGGTTAAAATTTCGGCTGTACTGTTGTTCAAAGGCCACAGAAATGATTAGAAATAATCGTATGACCACGAGGAAGAATTTTCCCATAAGACTGGCGGTGGGGTTGTTCGTAGCGATCCTGATCGATACAATCCTGCAGGTTGTTTGGAAATCTGCGGTGCTGTCTTTGCCTAGCGATGGATCGCCTTGGCTCAACGTGCGGGCCGTTTTGCATAGTCCTCTTTTCATGTTCGTCATATTGTTGATGCCGTGCCAATTCTTTAACTGGTTGATGGTGCTCAGGAACGCAGATTTGAGTTTTGCTCAACCCGTTGCAGCGCTGAGTTATGTTACGGTTTTTTGCATGTCTGTTTTTTTCTTAAAGGAAGCAGCCGATTTGGTTCAGATAGCAGGTATCCTATGCGTGCTGGTCGGTGTTTGGTTCATCAGTCAGACGGATCACCTCACACAGCCCAAGGAACGTGAGGCATGATGGGCCAAGCGGCAGTTGGTGTGCTGCTCGTGGTCATTTGCGCGCTGCTTGAAGGCGTGGCTCAGGTATTTTTGAAGAAATCTGTTTTGGGAGGTGTCCGATGGCTTCTTTGGATTTCATGTGGCGTTGTGATGTTGTTGGCGGAAAAAGTGATATATTCTCAAGCGTTGCTCTTTCTTGATGTCGGCGCCGCCTTTGCGATCAGCAGCCTGAACCTGATTTCGATTACGTTCATGTCGCGCTTCCTCCTTCGCGAAAAGGTGACTCGGACGCGCTGGATTGGGGTTTGCTTGATTTTTGTTGGCGTTGCCCTGGTAGCAGCGCGCACGTGAACAAGCAAGCTTACGAGATTGAGTTCCTGAGCAAGACCTCTCAGATTCCACGTAACCCTGATCAACCGAATCCCGCCACGCAACCAAATCGGGCCTCATCACGGCTACTGGACAATCCGAGCGGCAGGATCGCCCAATAGAATATAGCCGCCGGCGTCATTTCTTCTTGCCCACGCTAGGACAAGCTCCCTCGGCATCGAGAAACTTATCAGCCCGTATTGAATATCAGTTCCAGGAACGGTTTCCTGACCCATTTGCTCTCGGGGGTACCTGGTCGAAACCTTAACAGACCCATCGGAGCATGCCTAGCAAAAGCGTCTCGACTCAAAGTCGAATCTTATAATTTGCGCTCGCTACAAGCTCTCCTTCCAAGCCCCACTTCTCATTCGCCCAATACCGCCAGGTCAAGCTGGCGCAATCGTTCGGGTTCGGCGGTGACGTCGAACTCGGCGATTTTCCCCTCCTTGAATTTCAGACAGATTACGAACAGTAGTTTGCCGCGCGGAGCGACCACGATGCCGACAGATCCATTGATCAGAGCCGGTCGTGCTGCCACGGCACGGCCTTGGACTGCGCGCGCTACTGCCATTGAGCCGTGAACTCCCGCCTGCGCACCTCGGCGAACGGCAACACTGTCAGCATGCACCACAACATCCGGATCGAGCACCGCGAGCAGCGCCTCGAAGTCGCCTTCTCGCGAAGCATCGAGAAACGCATCTACAATTTCTCGCTGATGGACAAGCTCGGACTTTTGAACCTGCGTTCTTCCTCGTACCCGGCGCCGAGCCCGGCTGGCCAGCTGCCTGGCCGCAGCAGGCGAACGCCCGACAATCGAAGCTACCTCATCAAAGGGAATTTCGAACATGTCGTGGAGCACAAACGCCACCCGCTCAGCCGGAGCGAGGGTTTCAAGCACAACGAGCATGGCCAGACCAACCGAATCGGCGAGCAATGCTTCATTGGCAGGGTCAGACCGAGTCTGGTGAATCGCCGCCGCTTTGGACGCTTGTGTTTCGAGAGATTCTTCGCGACGCGACTTTCGCGAGCGCAACATGTCCAGGCATACCCGGGCAACGACCGTCGTGAGCCATCCGCCAAGATTCTCCACTCCGCCGGTTCCGGAGCGGCTCAGCCGCAGCCAGGCTTCCTGAACCGCGTCGTCGGCTTCAGTTGGCGAGCCGAGCATTCGGTACGCTACACCCGCAAGATGGGTACGATGAGCTTCGAATTGCTCGGCCAATAAGTTTTGTTCGTTCATCGACACCCTTTCTGAGAGGCGCCAGCGTGACAAGTGCACGAGGCGCCGCAGAATTACCTACTTCTTTTTGTGATGTCGCACAGCATGTCGGAATGAATGTTCAAACCGATATTAGTCATGTTGTACAGATGCTCACTGGCGACCAACCAGACAATCTCGCAGATCTCTTTTTCGGAATAGTGCTGAGCTAAACGAGCAAAGGTTTCCGGATTCACCTTTTTTTCTTTTGTCAGCTCGGTCACATAATCGAGTGCTGCGCGTTCCGAGTCGTTGAAAAGAGGGCTCGTGCTGTACTGCTCCAGAGCATCGAATTTCGCTTGATTCATCGACGCTTTAATCGTGAACGCCCGGCCGATATCTATGCAGAATAAACAAACGTTGATCCGCGCCACCTGTTCACGAACAAGCATGATTGTCTCCGGTGGCAGCACCAGTTTCTTGTCCAGCTGCGCTACCTTTGAATAGAACATGCCGAATGCGACCGGCAGACGCGCGGAATGCACTCTTAGGGGTGTAAGTACCTTGCCGAAATGCTGGCGAGTGAAATGATACGCCAGTTTCATCATCAGCCCTCCTGGCTTCTCGATGGGAGGAAGAAATGGCCCCGCATCTATTCCTCTAGTCGTTGTCGCCGTGCTACTCATGGAATTTCTCCTCGTTGGGTTACATCATACCAATGTTTCGTCATAGGATTGACGGATCAAACGCTGATGATGTGACAAGGGTTGAAGCGCCGCCAACGCCGTCGCCGCCGGCAGCGCCGTCAACTGAAGGACAGCTGGCGCGCCCGGCTATACATTCAATATTTGAATCTGTTCCCGAAACTCTCCGGGAGAACAGACCGGTGGTCTTTGCGACGGTAAGAGAAACACTCGGTCGCCCTGAACGAGGAAAGCAGTTTTTTGAAATGGCTACCTAATAGGTAGCCGCAGCCGCAGCGTTCCGGCTGGTTTCATGCGGCTCGAGCAGGCGACACCAGCGCAGCACTTCTTTTTTCCAGCTCGCCGGATTCGATGTGCAATAGATGGAAGCAATGCCCCTCAGTGTATTGCGACCCTTAAAGGGCCTTCGATTTAACAGATCAGCTGCGTAATAAATTGAATCATTGGGCGTGGCAAAGTGTTTTGCTTTCCCGCGGGCCATCAAACCCATCCAGTTGTGCTTAACCCGCGCAGCTTTGCTTTTCCATGCGCCGGACTCATGGGCAGAAATCGCGGCCAGAACCAACGGATCGATGTTGTTCTTGCGAGCAGCATCGACAAACACTTGCCCGAATCCTCGTGGAACCTTCTTATCCAGCTGAACCGGGTCGACTGCGCGAAACGTTCGGATGCTATCCTCCTTTGCGAAACCGGGAATTTGAAATACGAATGTTACGGCACAGACGATCCATGTTCTCATGTCGGGGCCTTTCTTCGCCGAATTTTTTCGACTTCTCAAGTAATTCTAGCAACGCGCTACGACAAGCGCCGCAGAATTCTGTTAGGGGACTACAATACTAAGCCAAATCTTGATCCGGAGGCAAGCGTGATTTCTGCCAGACAAACAAGCTGATTTCTTTCGGATCGTCCGGCGTTAAGTGGATCGAACTTTCGTAAGTGAAGCCGAGCTTTTGCAGAAGCGCGATAGAGCGGGTGTTGGCCGGTGCGACCACTGCAACGATGCGGTCAAATCCGAGAACCTGTTGAGCGTTCTCTAACATCGCTCGAGCCGCCTCTTCAGCATAACCCCAACCTCGAAACCGAGACAGAAAGGCAAAGCCTAAATCTACGTCACTCAACATTTCGCGCTTAATCAAACCACATCCACCAATCGGTTCTCCGGTCGATTTGAGCTGAACCAGATTAAATCCGAAGCCGTTTCGCGCATAGCTTGCCAGAGGACCCTTGCTCAAATATTCGCGTGCGTCAGCAAGCGATCGAACTCCACGATCGCCAATATGCTGGATCCAGGCGGGATCGTTCACCAACTCCAAAACGAACGCGGCATCATCGATCGTGAACGAACGGATCACCAACCGCGCGGTCTCTATTCGACTGCCCGTTTCCATTACGTTTGGATTCTGCTTGCTTTGCGGCATCGGTCAACGAAGTCGCGAGTGCTCGACTACGCGGCGAAGTCCTGCTCGTCGCGCAAGATCAGGCCCGGTTTAGCGCCGTCGTCTTCCTGTCTTCCCGGATCGGCTCTCAGACGAAGCCGTACTTTTCATAGAAAGCAAAGTTTGAATTCTCGCTTTTCATTTGGTAACGGCTGGAAATCAGCTATGATCGCCGCGATCCGAGTGGCCCCCAGGACACGATAACTCATATCGTTTGATTGATATCAGCATCATTCCTGCTGCGGCACGCCTGGGTACGCGAATGAATAGCGCTTGTTTTGGTCGACGCCGTCGGATGTTTGGCAGAGTCCCGAGACTTTTTCTTTTTTTGTTAGGATTAACGACCCTTAGTCCGCCCGGGATTGCCGCCGACGTTTTGACCTATCATAATGACAACGCGCGAACGGGTTGGAATCCGAACGAGTTCTTGCTAACACCGAGCAACGTTAATCAGCACACATTTGGCTTGAGGTTCAATCTGCAGGTAGATGGCAAAGTCGATGCGCAGCCGTTGTACGTGTCAAGCACACCGGTCTACACGGGCGGCACTTTGGTCGGTAATCGTGATCTTGTAATCGTGGCGACTGAACACGATAGCGTTTACGCGTTTGATGCCGGCACCGGCACGCTTTATTGGCATGCAGTGCTGTTGAAACAGGGCGAAACGACTTCGGACCCTCGGGGATGCAGTCAAGTAGTTCCAGAGATTGGTATCACTGCTACGCCGGTAATTGATCGTACCAATGGAGCGGCGGGAACAAGCGGAACGCTTTACGTAGTAGCCATGAGTAAGTCGGGGTCAACTTATCATCAGCGTCTTTACGCTTTGAATCTGGCTACCGGACAAGCCGTTGGCGTGGTTGAAATCCAAGCCAGTTATCCTGGCTCCGGGCCCAACAACGATGGTCACGGTCACGTTATTTTCGATCCTGCAAAGTACAAGGAACGGGCCAGCCTGCTTTTGCTTAATGGCATTGTTTACACCGCATGGTCATCTCACTGTGATATTCCTAAATACACTGGCTGGATCATTGGATATAATGAAAAGACCTTGGTTCAGGCGACAGTTCTCAACGTCGATCCAAACGGCACCGCATCGGGGAACTCGTTCTGGGGTAGCGGAGCCGGGCCGGCGGCAGACGCAGTTGGAAATATTTATGCACTATCGGCGAATGGCCCGTTTGATACCACTCTCACCAGCGCTGGCTTTCCGAACCAAGGCGATTACGGTGACACCTTTTTGAAACTATCGACGACCGGAGGGTTACGGGTCAGCGACTACTTTACGCCATTCGATCAAGTTAAAGACGCTGCAAACGATATCGATCTGGCCTCGGGCGGAGCTGTCGTGCTTCCGGATATGGTAGACGCGGGCGGGGCGACTCGACGTCTAGCAATCGGTGCTGGAAAGGATACCAATATCTACCTGGTGAACAGGGATAACATGGGCAAATTCATTCCCGGTGCGAAATCGAACAGCAATATCTATCAGGAGTTAACCGGAGCCTTGCCCGGTGGCGAATGGGCTACAGCCGCTTATTTCATCGGTTCAGTCTACTACGGACCGGTTGGTGGAGCTTTGCGACGATTTACCTTCACTCACGCCCGCCTCAATCCAAATCCGGCGGCAATGACTTCAACCTTATTTGCCTACCCTGGAGTGACTCCGAGCATTTCGTCTTCTGGTAACGACTCTGCCATCGTTTGGGCTTACGAAAACCGGGGCTCCGGACATCAAGCTGTACTCCACGCGTACGACGCGATCAGCCTAGCGGAACTCTACAATAGCAGCCGGAACCCGGCCCGGGATACTTTTGGAGTGGGAAACAAGTTTATCACCCCGACGATTTGTCAGGGCGAGGTCTTGGCCGCTACTACTAATTCGGTAGCCGTCTTCGGCTTGTTGGCAACGCCGCTTCTTCAGGTGGCAGCAGACCTTAACGGAGACGGGCACAGCGATATCGTTTGGTTTAACCAAACTAGTAACCAGGTTGGTGTCTGGCTGATGAGCGGCAATACGCCGCTCGCAATGCGTGTCCTTGGTAACGGGCCTGCTAACGGCCAGATAGTTGGGGTAGGTAATCTCACCGCTAGCGGGAACCCGCAAATCATCTGGTACACCGGATCCAAAAGTTTCATAGCGTGGTCGACGACTTGGTCCGGGGCCCAGCCTTCGACAACTGCTACCTCATTTTCGCTGCCAGCAAATTATTCGGCGATGGCAATTGCGGACTTTGATGGAGATGGGTTGCAAGACGTCGTGCAGTGGGATCCCGGCTCCCATGCAATTTCGATTGCGAAAAACAATGGATCGTTAGCGTTCACAACAAAATTTTCTACGGTGGTGCCCAGAGATTGGGACTTGGTGGGCGTAGCCGATCTGAATGGTGACGGCAATCACGAACTGGTGTGGCGAAATCACGTAACGGGCCAAGTCGGCGCATGGGTCATATCACAACAATTTCAGCCGGTGAAATACCTGGTCTATTACTCACCACCGCTCTCCTGGCGTATTCGCGCCATTGGAAAGGTCGACGCTACCAGTGCTCAAGGTTTGATCTGGCGAAATAGCCAGACAGGCCAGACCGGCTTCTGGAAACTCAATACGAATGGCCAAGTCGTGGTCACCGTGCTGCCAGCCGGTCCCTCTCCGTGGGAGATCGAAGGTGCCCCGTATTTCGACGGGGCGAATGGAGTCCCGGAAATTCTTTGGTCAAACACTCAAAATGGAGCAGTTGGTTTTTGGCGAGTCAGCGGGACAAGTATCAGCCCCGTAGTATTTAACAACAATCCCGGCACACAGTGGGCTATCCAGCCAGTCGTTAACGGGAACTAATCGACGGATTTCAGCGACATCGCCACGTCTTCCCGACATAACTCCGCCAGGACCATTCGCTTATAACTCTCTACCAGCAAATCGCCTTCTGCGCGGCCGACCGAAATTGCAAGCCGCATGGTTGATTCTCCAAGGCACATCACCAGAAAAGCCGAAGCCGCTAGCTGCTCCAGGTCAACGTCGGGACGAACCCGAGCCAATGCTGCTGCGACCAGCTCAGCGTTCGCCCTGCTCTCCGCTATTTCGAGCTCCGCCAATGCTTTGTCAGCTTGGGTCGCTGACCAAATGTCTCGGATGACCGGTTCCGCCAGGAAGATTCCGTAGTAAATGTCAATTAGCCGTCCGAACGCGTCCCGGAACCCGTCGATATCGCGCACGCTGGACAGTTCGGCTTCGATACATTTCCGGCCTTCGGCGTTGTAGCGTCTGGCCAAGGTCTGGATGATCGCGCTCTTATCCGGAAAATACTGATAGAGCGAGCCGATCGATATGCCGGCCATTTCGGCGACTTCGCTCATCCGCATGGCGTCACTCCCCTTTTCCGCAATCAGCGTCGCTGCGCAGTTCAGAATTTTTTCGACTCGCTCCCGGCTACGACGCTGGCTCGGCATCCGTCGCAAGGGCGACTCGGTTTTGGTAGGAGGCGCGTCTGGGCTCGGCATGAAAACCAATTTACCAAAGCTATTCCGATCGAAGCGACTTGACAAGGCGAACGTGAGAGTTTATCACATTAGCATGAATATGAGTAATACTCACATTAGCAATGTTTCTTCATCTCATTCCTCTCCGACCTCCACGCTTGTGCTCGGTGCCACCGGCAAGACCGGCCGACGCGTTGCCGAGCGGTTGAACAAGCTGGGTATGCGGATTCGGCTTGGGTCTCGATCTGCTGAGCCGCGATTCGACTGGGAAGACAGGCAAACCTGGGGTCGCGCCCTGGAGGGGGTGGGTGCAGTGTACATCAGCTTTCAGCCTGATCTGGCTGTCCCTGGGGCTGTCCACGCTGTGCGCTCTTTCGCGGAGCAAGCATTGGAACGCGGCGTTCGCAGAATGGTGCTGTTGTCCGGCAGAGGGGAAGAGGAGGCGCTGCAGGCAGAACAAGGAATACAGGATTCTGGAGCCAACTGGACAATCCTGCGGTCAAGCTGGTTCGCTCAGAATTTCAGCGAGAGTTTCCTGCTCGAGGCGATCCTGAACGGCGAAGTAGCTTTGCCGGTAGGAGAAGTTCCTGAGCCTTTTATTGACGTGGAAGATATTGCTGATGCGGCGGTCGCTGCATTAAGCGATGACAAGCATATCGGCCAGATTTACGAGGTGACAGGACCGCGGCTTCTGACGTTCCGCGAAGCGGTTGGAGAAATCGCGAAGGCCAGCGGCCGTGCGATCCGTTTCAAGCAGGTTTCAGCCGAACAATATGCTAAATCGCTGAATCAGCATGGTGTTCCCGAAGGGTATGTGTCGTTGTTGATCTATCTCTTTACTAACCTGCTAGATGGCCGCAACGCGCATGTAACGGACGGTGTACAACGAGCCCTGGGCGGGCAACCGAATGACTTTGCCAATTATGCTCGCGCAACGTCAGCGAGATGGAATCCATGAACAACACTATCAGCTTTGTTGTTGCACTAGGAAGCGCCCCGGATCCTTGCTTCGCTACGCCGCTACCCGGAGTGCGTGGAAGCACATAAGGACAGCCGGATCGCTGCTGTCGGCGGCGTTTTTTGTCCTGGTTGCACCTTGAAGAAGCTGGGGGTATCGGCGTGTTGGGGGCCGATCGCGCCAAACTGACGGTTGGATCCAGTAAGCGGTTGACAAGTTGCTTTTGAGAGTCATTCTCAATGTAGGATGCAGAAGATCCCACCGCGCGCTGGGTCGGCCGTTTCGCTCGATATCCCCTCCAGGACGAGCAACTTCCTGAAGCTTATCCTACAGGGATTGCTGGCGCTGGGTGCAGCTATTGTCGTAGGCGTCCTCTGCTGGCAGGCCGTAACTGATCAGGGCTCACCTGATCCTACCCAACCGCACACAAGCCCAACCGTCGCCTTTCTCAACATCGGAGTGCTGGTTTTTCGGGAAGGCCTCGAATGTATCCTGGTCCTCTCGGCAATTACCGCCAGCATGGTCGGGCCAAATCTTCCGCACCGGCGCCCAGTTATTGTTGGCGCCGGCGTGGGTTCAATTGCAACATTGATTACCTGGTTCATTGCCATCGGAATCATCAGCAGCCTTAGCCAGAGCGTGCCCGCATTGCATATGCAGGCCGCGACCGGACTTCTGGCAGTGATTGTGCTGCTTGTGGTGATGAACTGGTTTTTCCACAAAGTTTATTGGGGTGGCTGGATCTGTCTTCACAACCGAAAGAAAAAAGAGCTGATCAAAAGCGCTAGAGACGCCGAGATCACGAAGCGGCGCTTGCTGTTTGGGCTGGGCTTGCTGGGATTCGCCTCTTTCTACAGAGAAGGCTTTGAAGTCGTTCTGTTCCTACAAAGCTATCGGTTGCGCCTAGGCGAACAGATTGTGGTCAGCGGCGCATTACTGGGAATTTTTCTTTCCGCCATCGTTGCGGTCTTAACATTCATCGCGCATCAGAAGCTTCCGTACCGGAAGATGCTTGTCTTCACCGGAGTCATGCTGGGCTTTGTTCTGCTGGTCATGGTGGGCGAGCAGGCGCAAGAGATGCAACTGGCAGGCTGGCTGCCAGCTACCAAGATTGGCTGGCTCGAGAACATCGTTCCCGACTGGGCGGGAGTCTGGTTCTCCGTTTATCCGACTATCGAGACGCTCACGGCACAGTTGCTGGCCGCGCTTCTGGTGATCGGCTCTTATTTCACCGCACGGATGCAAACACAAGGCTCTTACCGAGCTGACGCGGCTACGGCCTCTGTATAAGGCACAACGCCGTGATCGCCGAGAACGCCAAGAACGCCGGGAGTTGAATATGGCGGCAGCCGGAGAGGGCAAATCGGAATTAATTTCAAAGGCCGCGCGTT
>Ga0126381_100010394_pt1 | contig 10475 bp, 7 predicted proteins | sample PanSoiMetPlot_28_FD_96465 | JGI IMG/M metagenome (GOLD analysis project Ga0126381, IMG submission 96465) | Tropical forest soil microbial communities from Panama - MetaG Plot_28 | ecosystem: Environmental > Terrestrial > Soil > Tropical forest > Bulk soil | place: Panama | collected 2016-02-17 | reverse complement strand
GTTTCCTTAGTTCGTCGAGATTCATCAACATTACACCGGCGTTAAAGTAAATATCCCCAGCTGGGAGCTTCATCGCTGCCGCCAGTGCTGGGGAGTCATCTCCAAGCGTGAGAGTTTCGGAGTCGGGAACTGCCGCGATTACTTTCCCATGTGATAACTCAAGATCAAAAAGCTCGGAGACATCGCGGAATACTAACACATCGCAGTCGAGGTAAATCAAGCGGGGCACATCCAACAGGCCTGGCAGCAGTATTCGGGAGTAAGTCATGTGCGATTTGCCTGGCCCAAGAGTAGCTCCGCAAAACACCGATTCATCTATCGGCACAAACTCCAAACGGACCGACCTACCAAACCTGGTAACAAGCCGCCCGAGCATATTCCTGGAGGCCTGAGAAATACCTCCGTCGAGTACCCACAGATCGACAATTCTTTCCCCACTGATATGTCCCAGCGCACTCGCCACCGCGCAATACAATCCATGGACATAGCGTTCGTTGCTGGCTAAGGCAATAACAAGTGGTGTCATTAGAAGCTGCTTCGATCCATAGGATCGTTTCTAAGCATGACTTGCCAATCCGGCCGGTGACGTCTCGTAGCCCGATAACAATCGCCCATATAACTCTGAGTAGCGCCGCGCCATCAGGTCATCGGTAAAGTAGGCGATCACGCGTCGCCGCGCGGCCAGGCCCATCGCTCGACGTTCGGCCGGATGTTGCCACATCCATTGCAGCATGCCTGCCAGTCCTGGTACGCTGCCAAGGTCCGGCTCTAGCAATCCTGTTTCCTGGTGTGCTACCACATCGGTTAGGCCTCCAGCCGCGTAAGCGATGACGGGCGTTTCACATGCCATCGCCTCCATTGCGGTGTTCCCGAAAGTCTCTGCTCGGCTAGGAGTGGCGAATACGTCGACGGCTGAATAGAATAAAGATTGAAGTTTGGGACTATTGAGAGTTCCCAATTGCATTCTTTCAATCCCGTTCGGCGAAGGCCACTTTCCAATACCAAATGTGAGCAGAAGAATTTTTTGTATCGGCAGACCTTTCAAAGCGTCGAGCAATCGAGTGGCGCCTTTTCGTTCCTCTGAAAAGTCTGAGCACGCGAAACCGACCACAAAGCGGTCATCAGAAATCCCAAGGGCCCGTCGTGCGCAAAGCTTGTCTACTGGTTTGAACTGCTCAATGTCCAGACCATAGTGGATCGTGTGAATTGACCTAGCGTGTTTGGCAAGTCCGGAACGCCGGATTTGGGACGTCGTCCATTCACTGTTACCAACCAAATGCAGATTTTTCCCAGAGTAGCAGCGATCCTTAATACGAAAGAACTTATAGGTGTCGTCGCGGGGATCTGGTTTTCTTAGCTGAGGGCATTTCCCGCAATCGCGGGTGAAATGGTCACACGCGCCAGGATAGTGACACCCGCCAGTGATGGGAATTAAATCGTGCAGCGACCAAACCACCGGCGTCTCAGGAGGCAGCGATCCAAAAAAACTGGGCAGATCCAACCACCGCGCTACCCAATGGAGATTTATTACCTTGGGCAATTCACCGAATCCCTGAATGGGTGTCTTACGTACCCAACGCGGACTGGTCACAAATCCGTCTTGGGCCTGACGACGCCAGCGCCAGCTGTTAGCCACGGCAACAGCATTTCTCCAAAAAAACGTACGATTCTGAAAAGCCGGAACCATCGAGGAATCTGTCGCTTCGCCTGTGCCAAAATAGATGATACTTTTCACCCCGGCGCGGCACAACGCGAGATGAAGGCGTTGTGCGGCGATATCTGATCCGCCTGCCAGTTGAGACGCGAAATGTGCAACCAAAGGATCGCTATGGATCACATGTTACTCCCGTGCGTCGTTCAGGAACATACTCCTTCAACAGTTTTTGTGTCACAATAGCGAACAAATAGTGTGAAGTCAGCTAGCATGACTCTTCCGATCATTTTACGGAGGTCGAAGTTTTAAAAATTTCCACAGCTTGGCAGTAACTCGCCTCAAATCTCTTTACAACACGTGGCCAGAGGAATCGCTCCGAAACCCGGTGACAATTCTCGCCGATGCGCCGACACTCCTGGAAATCCGAAATAAGTCTTAGCAAAGCGGACGCAAGGGCCTCCGGGCTAAGTACTGCTTTATTGCGCGCTTCATCCGGAACTCCGACTAATACAGCCGCCACTCCATCACCCAAGAGCTCTTCCAGCACAGGTACTTTCCGTCCCATAGGCGGCTTGCAATATCGGCCGGCTTCCATGTAGACGAGCCCAAATGATTCTGCCTCCGAAGGGACACAGAGACAGGTACAGGCCGCAAGCGCATCGTGTTTCAGTTCCTCCGAAGTAAAATCCAAATCTATCAGGCCCTCGATTTCTTGCCGCTGAGCTGTGGAGTCCGTTGGTCCCATGCAAACTAAGATTGTGTCGGGCCTCTCGCAGCGCAGAATTTTGAATGCATCCAAAAGCAAAAAATATCCCTTTTGACGATCCTTTCGCCCAATGAAGAGAACTAATGGACCGGTCACGCCAAACCTGCTTCTAAAACGTTCAGCGTTCCCGTCGGCACGATCTTCTATTCCATTACCAACCACGTCGATGGGGCAGCAAAATGATTTCTGCCGCAGATAGTTTGCCTCGTATTCAGTGTGAGCGAGCAGGCGATCGGCTTTTGCAAAGAGCCGCAGATCCAGGGGTGAATCTCCCACATGATGCGGGTGACAAGTCGGTTGGACCACAAAAGGAATTTTCCAGTATCTGGCAGCGGAAGCAGCTGCAAAACCAATTAAAGGGGAGGCTTCGCCGATGTAGTGAATCACATCCATCCCGGCAAAGGCGCGACGCGCAGTCCCTTTAGAGGCAAACTGATACAAACGCACCGCCAACGCTTCGAAAGGAGGCCTCGCAATGCATTTACCAAGGAACCAGAGAACTGGCAGCCAGAAGCGCGAAAATTTAAGCGGTCTAACTGCGACTCCTTTTACCTTCAGAGCGGAACTCGGCTCGTTGAAAAACAAGTAATCCCTTCGATGAGGCACGCGCGTGGCAGCCCGTGCGACGACAACCACATCATGACCCCGCTCTTGAAGATGCTGCGAAAGTTGTTCCGCATGGGCTTGCAAACCTCCCGTGTTCGGTCTGAAGCATAAAACGCTGATGGCGATTTTGAGCTTTCGATGAGTCATCGAGGAACTTGTTAATCTGACTGTTTATCAGGGCCTTCTAGATCCTGATTGCGTAGTTCCGCATTCAGCAGTGATTTGTAAAGTGCAACGTAGGCAGCAGCGTTTTTGGAATAGGAAAAATTCTCGCGCACCCATGTTTCGCATGAGCTTCGCCATCGGCTTCTCAGCGCCTCGTCTTCAAGAAGCTTTTGTATAGCTTCGGAGAGGGCTTCCGTGTTTTGCCGTTCGACCAACAGTCCGTTGAGGCCACATTGAATAACGTCCGGAATTCCTCCCGTTCGAAAGCCGGCGACGACAGCACCACAGGCAACAGATTCCAATGCACTCTGGCCGAACGCCTCCTCCAACGATGGAATGGCAAAGACGTCCGCTGCCTGATAAAGCAGTGATTGTAACTCGTCAGTTTCGATCCAGCCAAAATGCGTATGGCGATAGCCGGGGACGACTTCAAAATGTCCCCGGCCCATTGTCAAAAGACGAACAGGCCGCTTGTAACGGATATTCAGAAGCGCGTCCCGCAGATAACGGCCGCCTTTGTGCTCCAAGTCCAGGTCGTGCGCCCCAAACAATAGCACTGGTTCTTCCGCGCCAATGCCAAGCGCTTGCCGGGATTCCCGCCGTCTTTGAGGAGAATAAATCGTTTGGTCCAGTCCGTAATGAATGACCTCGACCCTTTTGTCTTTGGATAAGGTACTCTCGCGCGCTTTTTCTGCGCTCCAAAAGCTGTTCGCAACGAAGGCCAAACACCGGGGCCTCCCATACGCCACCTCTTTTATGCGAAAGATCCGATGCGAATAATCGTCCGCTCGGTCGGAATCTATTACCGGACAACAACCACATGCTGCTTCATATCGACGACACTCGCCTGGGTAATCACAGCCCCCGGTTATCGGACTAAGATCGTGAAGGGTAATGACGATCGGTTTGCCGGACGGAAGGTGGCGGAGCAAGGCTGAAAGGTCGACAAAATGCTCGACCTTGTGGACGTTAATCACGTCCGCATCGGCTATTTCCTGATTTACATTTCGCAGGAGGTCAGCGCGTGGATCAGTCAGTCCGCAAATGATCTTCCCGCTCCCGGGCTTGCGCGACCTCTTTTCCTGAAACTCTATCCAAGCTCGACGAATAACTCGCGAAGCACGACAGAAAAATCCGTTATCACCCGAATAGACTGCCACGTTGGCATCGTTTGAGTGCTTGTAGCGGACAAGCATTCGTGAATCGATTCCGTGCCGGCGAAGAGCTAAATGCTGGCGATAAGCGGCTCGGGCGGCACCGCCGAAATTGTCATGTGTGACTAAGTGAACGACTTTCACAGCATACGTCAGTCAGGACACAAGGCGCTCGAAAAATTATCTTTAACTGTCATGTTACAGGCTGGCTCACCATTGGACGCTTGGGGGTCATTCGCGGATGATAAGCTTCTCTCAAGATATTCATCTAACGAATCGAGATGAGTCATAAACTCCTAATAGGTAAAATCAACAACGCCATCGTTACGAATACAGCCGCTGGGACGAGTCATACTCGAATGTTGGCGTCCTAATATCGAAGATAGTTTCCAACACCAATGGCGTGGAGCGAATCGCGCATCCTGCAATTCCAAAGAGCTGGGCCTCTGACGGGCAAAAAATTATAATGGTAATACCAGACTCGCTCAGTGCGACCCTCGCTTCAGGCAGCGACGGACCCATCCTTTAAACCGAAACCATTGCATGAATCTGCGGCCTTCCGATGTCATGCGATGCGTCCCACAAAAGTGAAGGAACCCAGCCCGTTCCCTTTTGGCGGCTGGAGACGAATTGAATAATCTATGGTAACGACCTTGGTATTCTTCGAAGCCCTGCCGGAAAATGGCTACATTTTCTGGACTGAAATCATACTCCCAGGAAGCGTAAGTCCAGCCGACTTCCTTTTTGACTAATTCCAAAATTAACTGGCCATGTGCCTTTGCCAAGAGCTCAGCTGGCGTCAGATTAGGCATGGCTTTTTCAAGAGCGTCCATGTAAGTGCGAAACGGTATCCGAAAAAGAAACGGATAATGAGGAGAACGTGCCGCACGATTTCCGTCACAACCGCTATAAGTTAACGCTCGTGTCATGGCGCCAAAATCAAAACAGCAAATCTCCATCTCCCGCGATAATTCATAGCCGATGATTTTCGCTCCGCTACCGAGCGAGAGGAAAAGGGTGTCCAGGCGATTATTACTAACGAAAGCTCGCAAATCCTCTTTGATTAGATACATATTGGTATCAAGCTTTCGACCGTCGTTTCGGACTTGATGAAAAAGGATATCAGCCTTGTCCGGCCAGTAGCTATCCGCTGCCTGTTTGAATTCAGGCGTCTTGGAAAGAATCTCTAAAAGGCGGGCTTCGGGGCCAGCAAAGCCGATACGCCGTCCCCGACAGTATTCCTTTAATTCTCGCTCGACCCAGGTGAGGAAAATCATGGAGCATTCCTTATCCGGATTGCGGTGGGTACCTGGCTTCCTGATCAGCTTTAATTTTCCGATCAAATGTTCAATCGGCCAGTTTCTTTCGTGGAAATCCACGTAGTCGGCCTGCTCGTAAACTTTCCACAGGCGCTCAGAATGCTTGGGTCCCAGTCCCGAATTCCCGCAGTGTTCGGTTCCTGCCAAGGGACCATCGTCATATTGCGAAGGATCAAATTGATCCAACTGATCGCTTTGATAAATCAGAAGGTGCTTCAGCTCCCCATCGCCCATGCGCAAAAAGCAAAAGGGACGCAGAGATTGCATCAACTCGGACACCCGTTTCGCTTCCGCCAATCGCTTGATGTAGCCATCCGATTTGTTGCCACCCATTGTTCCGATGGGTGGAGGACACCTCTGGGCCAGCTCATCGTAATAGTTCATTAAACAGGGACGATAAACTAAAGTACCTTGTCGCGAGAATTGGCATCGAAGATTTCCACAATGGTTCCCGATTCAGCGTTACCCAAAACTGTGAGGCTAACTCGCGAACTGCAGTTTTCGTTTTGCGGCCAGCGTGGTTTTGACTGCTTCAAATACGGTCCGGCTATTGAGTTCCTTCATGCAAATGATGTTATTTGGGCAACTGTTATACCAGTGACCAAGGGGTGTTTTATTGTGGCAGAACAGGCAGGGTACCTCGGCCACCAAACCAACGGCAGGCGAGTCTGGAGGGAGCCGATACCGAGGGTTAACAATGCCAAATAAGCCAACAACAGGCGTGCCGACCGCTCCCGCCACATGTATTGGACCGGAATCAATGGAGATAATCAAATCACAGACAGCTATCAATGCCACTAATTCTCCCGATTCAAGTTGGCCACCGACAGATCGCACGCCTGTCAGGTTATCGAATTCAGAACATCCATCGCTTTTGTTAGTCCCGAATTGGAGAATCACAGCGTCGTATTCCGAGCGAATTTGGTTTACCAGTTCCTGCCATTTGTAGGCCTCCCACGTTCTGACCGGCCAACTGGGCCCGCCATTGATGCCGATAATTAAACGTTTTCTCGTGGCGTTCCCAGCCAAGCCATAGGCGATTCGAGTTTTTTTGATGAGGTTGGATGATGGATATAGACGGGGTTGACGCGCCGTAACAGTGAGTGCGCACGATCCGGCAAGATCATCTACAAGATGACATGTTGCTCCAGACGTTACGAATCGCTCGTCTGTCGTTCTTGGGTTGTAGATTGCGTCCACAAGTCTCAGCACATTAAAATTGTTACGCATAGAGAACGGCCAGACCCATGAACTACTCCCGAACGTCAAATCCGCGGCATTGGAAAGCAAAACCATTTCCCGATAAACCACGGCTGTAACAAAAATGATTAATCTTCCCGGATGGCGTTTCCGAATCTCACCACATATGGGTAGGGTACACACTACGTCTCCCAGCGCACCGCAGCGGCAAATGATCACCGCTTTCTTTCGATACCAAGCGCATTGGAAAATTAGCCACAAGATAAAAGGTGCCCAGGGTATCCAGCCGCGAACCTGCTGCCTAAAGCGGAAAAACCGACGCCACGCTGGCCTAAGTGTAGAACGCACCGGGGCAGGCAGGATTAACGACACAGCTTGTCGAAGATTAATCACACCTGGTTGGCGGAACGCGATAAGCTTGTTCAGCCCGGTGTGCCTCTGCTTGAGGAGCCGCCTTTGTCGGCGCCGCCCTGAGGCGGCCAATCAAACGCCTGACCCGAGTCCGAATAGCTAACGACATCGTGAGTTTGTTCCAATGATTAACACACCAATATCCTCCATAGGCTGCCACACCCAGGGCCAATACTTTTAACGGCATCAGACACACTAAACGCGAAGCAGATTGCCAGTATAACGATCTTGCCTCTCGATAGTTTCCACGCTCTGTGACACTGCGGAGCGATGTCGACCAGACTTTTTGTTCTCGCGACCTCAACAGCCGATGATAGCGGCCGCCAAAATGAGAGTCTAAAAGATCAATCGCCTTTTGATTACATTGTAGCTGATACGGGGCCGGCTTCGTGGTCCAAGAGGCCCCTGTATGGAGCCGCCAGCATGACATGGGCTCGCTCAAATAACCTACCGGGCCCTTTTCAGCATAAAGTGCCAAGGTGCACGCATCGCAAAGCATCCCGGCATCACTGAGCCAATCCGGAAGTACCACTAATTCGCGCCGCCCCAGCATGCTGCAGATATGCATGGGGTAGCCCGTCAGGAAATCAGCCAGATCATATTCCGACTTGGACACGGCGGGCTCGAAGACCCCGGCATCTTTTTCAGTACCATCGGTGGAGGTGGTAACGAATTGGGTGCTGGTTCCACACAGGGAATAGTGTGGGTTGGCTTCCATCAAGCTTACCTGCTTTTGCAGTTTTTGTGGCGTCCGCCAGTAATCATCTGCATCGAGCCAGGCAATGTATTTTCCCAGGCAGGCCCGCCACACTGCCGCGAAATTCCTCGACAACCCGAGGTTCTTTTCGTGCAGTAGCGGGCGGATCACGTTGGGATATTTCTCGGCATACGCTTGCACGATTCGCCGCGTGCCGTCGGTCGAACAATCTTCCCCGATCACCAATTCGACCGTAAACGCCGTCTCCTGCATCAGCACGCTTTCAATCGCTTGCGCGATGAGGAGCTCGCGATTGTAAGCGATCATCGCCACGCTGACGATGGGCTGATCGCTGGTGGTTTGTTCAACAACGCGGGTCATGGATTAATGCTTTGAAAGTTTGACTGCGACAGTTCACCTTGCTCCTGCCTGCATAGTGGTTTTTGAATCCCCATGCCGGATCAACCAGCCATCTTCCTAGCCGGTAATCTCATGGAATGTTTTGTTTGACCATGTACTCCGATCGAATCTTGAAGCTCCATCTGCTGATTCCTGCCCACGCGAAGTGTCCGATTTCCTGACTTGTTAAAATATAGCTCATGAGTTCGTCAAAGTGAAGATTGGTGCTTTCCAATCATGGACTTCTCATGCACCGGTAAAGACATGACTCTTACTCCACTTCCGGTTAACGCCGAAAACCGTTTCGCTGTGGAAGCTCATCGCATATTCACTTTGACGCAACGTCTCAAGAATCTGTTCGCGGCAATTGGTTTCGTCGTGGATTTCTAATGCAAGAAACCTGACCTTCGACAGAAATCGCTCCGGATGCTCGTCCGGGCGAAAGATCAACGCTTCTGTTCCTTCAATATCCATTTTGAGGACATCGATTCGAGGAAGAGAATGAGCTTCAATGAGTTTGTCGATTTTGATGCCTTCGACTGTGTTGACACTATCATTGCTCGCATCAACAACACTGATCGCCCAGTCCCTCGCATCGCGGAAGCTCCGGATCGTCACCAATCTCTCCTCAGAGGTCCAGAGGGCCGCTTGTATCGGGGAGACCTTTTCGAAATTGTTAATCCGTATGTTTTCCAGCAGAATTCTGTAGTTGCCGAGATCCGGCTCAACAGCAACACACGTGGCGTTCGGAAAGATTTTTTTGAAGAAAATCGTACCGTAGCCGACATTAGCGCCGACATCTACGATGTATTCGATTGATCCCTGCGCTCGTTGGCGAGAAATCAAATCGATTAACGGTCGGTACTCCTTTCGCATCAGAACGACCTGGGCGGTGGGGACATCGCTCGTCCGGCGTCGAACGAGGAAATAATAGTCTCCTAGATCAACGTCGCCGCGAATGGTTACCAGATTAGTGTCCCTGATCTTTTTGGTGTTGTGACCAGCCGCCAAAAGCTCGGCGAAGAACGTTTTCGGTTCATGATAATCGGCCGAAATTGTTGTCCAAAGATCGCTTATTGCGCTCAAGAGCCGACCTAACACGGCGCTTAGTACAATGTAGAGTTTCTCCTTAGCCGAGAATTGGGCCAAGACCTGCAGTTTCTCAGCAAGTTTCACGAGTCTCACTAGTCTTTAAATTCAGCCTCGCGTCCAGCGGACGCGAGAAGTGTTTGGCCATAACGGCGCCTCGAATGCCGGCAAGGTATCGTGTTGACAGCTAGTTCGCTATCTGGGCGACGGCCGCGGTGTGATTACTAAGATCGACCTGTTGATCGCAGCGAGCCACAGCACTGAGACGGTGAGCGGCCACGACCATCGTGAGCTTGCCGGTAAGACTGCGCAATGCTTCAAGCAGCTTTGCTTCGGTCGTAACATCCAATGCACTGGTTGCTTCGTCCAGAATTAAGAGCGATGGACGTCGGTAAAGGGCGCGGGCAAGACCAATACGTTGGCGTTGCCCGCCGGAAAGACGGATACCGCGTTCGCCAACGTTCGTATTAAACCCGTTAGGCAACTCTGCTTCGATAAAGTCGAGTATCTGCGCCATAGCACAAGCTTCGCGCAAGCGCGCCGGATCGATCTCATTATCCCGGAGACCAAACGCGACGTTCCGGGCCACAGTGTCGTCGGTCAGAAAAATATCCTGCGGCACGTAACCTATCGATGCCTGCCAGGACGGGACAAGCGCAGGGGCAAGTAGTTGGCCATCGATCAGGATTTCACCTGACGTCGGAAGATACAGTCCAAGCAGCAAATCGACGAAAGTGGATTTTCCGGAACCGGTTGGGCCAATCACACCGAGCGAACTGTTCTTCGGAATCACAAGGGAAAGTCCATCCAGTGTCGGGCGTGGTGCGTCGAGATAACGAAAACTGATATCGGAAAGAGTGATTGTGTCATTCCAATGCAAAGGACTCACCGGTGCGACGAGCTCAGTGCCTATTGGGCGCGAAATCGATTTCTCATTCTCTGCCGCAACAAATTCGTCGTACACCTCATCAACCGCGTGGCGCATCGAGCTGACCTGAGTGACCTGACTGTAAAG
>Ga0126381_100010392_pt1 | contig 10476 bp, 4 predicted proteins | sample PanSoiMetPlot_28_FD_96465 | JGI IMG/M metagenome (GOLD analysis project Ga0126381, IMG submission 96465) | Tropical forest soil microbial communities from Panama - MetaG Plot_28 | ecosystem: Environmental > Terrestrial > Soil > Tropical forest > Bulk soil | place: Panama | collected 2016-02-17 | reverse complement strand
GCATAGAGCGAGATGCGGCCGCCATTCCACCAATCGACATATTGATCGGGCAGCTTCGGATTTACCTGATCGCTGGGGACCAACTGCGTATAGAGTGGAAGCGTTACCGTTACGCTGCCATGCGGCGGGATACCGGTTCCGGTGGGATTGATATAGAACCGAAAGGTATTGGGTGTGGGGTAAGGATGATCGGCTAATTTAGACTTCGGGACGTTGAAGGCGGCTTGCATCCATGAATCTACTAAGTGGCCTCCAGTCGAAAGCACAGGGTAGACGCTGTAGCGGTCAGAATTATTGTGGATCTCGATGGTCATGGTGGGAACCATTTGTGCGGCCCCGATGCGGGCAAAGAGTAAGAGAAGGTAAGCCAAGGCTCCTGAGAGTGCTAACCGTCTTACTGTGAAAGAGGATTTCATAGGTTTTTTCCATTTGCCTACAGCAATTGAAACCCGCGCCAAATAGCGTAAGCGCCTCATAAGTGGACCGGCACAGGGTCAAGGTCGCTTATGCTTCCGGCTCACTTTTCAGGTGTTCAGAATGCGTTGCGGTGAACGCGCGCGGGACGCGCTCGCGCACCAACTCAATTCTGCTCGTCGCCATCCTTGTCCTTCGGTGGCTCGTCGCCGTCCGAATGGTTGCGGTCGGCTACTGCATGCCCGACGATGATCGCCGCCGTATGGCGTTGGATCTGGGATGGCTTGCCTTTATTGATGACTGCCCAGATCTGATGAATACCGTCCGAGGGGGCATGGTACGGAATGCGAACTTTCGTTGTGGTGCGCGCCTTAAACCGAGCGGTTTCTATGCCGATCAACTTTCCGTCCACATCGGGATCGCCGTCGTAGAAGTAAACCTTCAAACGGCTTGTGCCGTCCAATTCTGCTCTCAGAACGGCTATAACCTCGTCCAATTCCCCGGGCTTAATGCGTCGCTTCGCAGCGGAAACGTTTTTCAGAGTGATATCGGCCGGATTGCCGGGAGCTGTCCCGGTAAGCCCGGTGGTTTTGGGCAACACAGGAAACGCATAGTGATAGAAACCGACGTTGTTCGAGTAGGACACGGGATTGCCCTGCGTGTCGATTGCCATCTCCAGCGGAACGTCAGAAGGCTTCGTGAGAGCGCCAGGGATCGAAGTCAGACCATGGCCTGTAATTTCCGGCACTAAACTATTGCCGTTCTGCATCCACACCATGACCCAGAAGGCGAGGGTCTGGCCAGAGTACGGCGTAGTATCGAACGCAGCTGGCGCAGGTACGAGTACCCAGTTCAAGGGCGCGCCGGAGACATCGCTGAATGGCGGAATGGAATCTACCGTATTTTCGCCGATCAGAAAGCTATCCCCAGCGGGTTTAGCGTTCGCGTCGTCCCAGGGCATTGCGTAAAACCGTACGTAGACCTGAGTCCCGGCAGGCATCGGCGCCAGACTGTAGTTGTACACGCGCACAGCGAGATAGAGGTTGTCGCCCGCAGTTGCCAACCCAAGCTGTGGTCCGCCGCCGTTCTTATCGCTAGTGATGAAGAATCCGCGCATCGAGTAAAATTCACTAATCCAGGGGTTCAGCGGCTGGTGTTCGTCATCATAAAAAGGCGCGATATCGGCGCAGTCCATCTGAGAAGCGTTTGTGCCGGTGTTGGCGCAGTTAGCGGGGATCGGATTGCTGAGCGACGGTTCTGTCAGGACCCACCGCGAGGGATGATTCAGCCCGACATCGGGCAAATTATAGGCTCCGACCCACCAGGCGCCTGCGTTGATGGGATCGGCAACAAAGGCCGTTTTCAATGGTCCGAACGTCTGAATATTAGCTAAGGGCGGCTGCTGCGAATCACCGACTCCGGAAGGGGGAGAATTGCCCAGGATAAACGGCGTGACCGAATAGGAGTAGTTGCCCGGATCGCGAAAAAGCCCAACGGCCTGGATCGTAATGCCATTGGAAGCGTCCACTTGCGCTGTGTTGGTCTGTAGCTTTTCGAAGCCGACGCTCCCCGAGAGCTTCAACGCGGCGGATAGCTTAGTTCCTTCTACATCTTCTAGTCCTACAGCATCCACGCCCGATAACGTGACATCGAAAGAGGCTGTGTCCGAGAGGGAGCTTGTTGATCCCTGCTCAGTGCCGGAAGACCAGGTGGTTTCAATCTTTTTACTGCTGTTGTCGGTGTAAAAGCTCAGGTCGGTGGATAACGTAGTAGTAGCAAGATCAGGGTAGATCAACGCCAACTGATCTTTCGTCGCAGGATAGGAGAAGACATTTCCCCATTCCCACGGCGGCTGATACCAGTAAGCAGAAAGGAGATCGGTCGAAATGCTTCCTGTCTCGATCTGGTCAGGGCCCGAGAACTGCACCGTCAACGGCATCATTTGGTCTGTTGAGCAGTTGGGATTATTAAGCGCGGCAGGACAGACTTTCTGTCCGAGCACCGGATACACCCATATGTTTAGCCGAGACTGGTCAACGAATACAGAATCCGCCGTGCGCGTAGTGGCTGAAACGTCGAATTTCGTGGTTGCGTAAGTGATCGTTGAATTGTCAGACGACCCTGTGATGTCATCTGCGATATGGAACGCAGCGCTGTATCTTGTTCCCGTGCCCTCATCAGGATCGCCGATCTGGTAATCGTAAGAGGTCGAGAGATCAACACCAGCCGACCAGCTCAATTTGTGGGTCGTTGACCCGCCAGTTTTTGATTCCTGGGTTAACGAAAAGGCGCTGTTGAAGCCATCCGGAATATAGCTGAGATTCAGCACCTCGGGCTTATTCCCACCGACCGGAGTGATGTAATCGATGTGCATCGGCGGAGCTGCGTTGATAGTAGTAGGTTGCGTACTGTCAAGGGTGACTTTGGTTGGCTCGCCCAGTACCATCGACCTCCCTTGAATATCCGTCGCTACGAAAGATGAGTGCGGGGCGCGAGGGCCAAGAGTTGAAAGGTTGAGGCTACTGTCTGGTGAGCTGTGTACATCGAAAGTTTGAGGGTCGACGCTGTAGATACTCAATATAGACGCGGTCTGGTCGCTACTACAGGCCAGTAACGCAATCTGAGAGTTCGGATCGTGTCCGCCGCCAGCCTGCTGATGATCGAAGTTGCCTGTTTGTACGCCCTTGTATGCGGCGCATGGGCCATAACTGATCGCCGCGTGGGCTGTGAGCGTGAGATCAGTCGAGTTAACCGAAAGGACCTCAAAGAATTTGTCCCCATCGGTCGTCGTGCTCGACTGATGAAACACGATCTGGTCATAAGAATTGCCCGGCAATCCGAACTTGCCGGTCGTGACTTGAATGTAGCCCGTGTAGATGCCCTCGGGTACGGGGGTTTTCGATACAGTAAGTTGAGGCCCTTCAGCGGGATTGAGCGCAGGGCTAAAGTCAACAATTTCCACTATGGATGGCCCTGCCAGCATACTGAAGGCAATCGCAACCTGATCGTGACTCGTGCTATTGAACCGGCCGCGGGCGATGGAAACCTGAGTAATAGGATTAGTGAGGCTTGCTCCCGGCGTGGTCAGAACAAAAGGCTTGCTATAGGCGGATTGGATTTGGAGAGTTTTCGGGTCCACGGTATAAATTACGAGTCCGAGGTGATTGAAAGGTGGACCGCCATTGTCTCCGAGAGGCTCGAGACCGGCAATCTCTTGGTGCCCCTTGCCATCGAAATCGCCAGCCGTAAACGTGGTGAGTACGTCCAGGTTGGCAGCTGGACCTGATTTCAACGGGTCTTGAGCGAAGGGCACGTAGACTTGGTTCACATCGGTTGCAGTCAGTACCTGATAGCTCCCGTCGTCAAATTCGAGAAAAATATCGTCATAGCCATCGCCATTGAAATCGGCCACCGCTCCGTTGGTTGGTGACTGCGGGCCGTTGACGACACTAAAATAGTTGAAATTAGGGTCTATGCCTGCATTCGCGACAGAATACTGAACCTGGGCATTACCCAAAACATCCGTGGCGGCCACCTGCACCGTGACAGCCCTTGGCAGATTGAATATCCGGCCCGACAATTCTAAGGGTTTGAAGATCCCTGCGGGATTGCCGATCCCCGTAATCTGAAATGTTGGAGGAGTTTGTCCGGGGGAAGAGTTAGACATCGGTAGCTGATAGAGAACGACATTACCGCCTGTCTCGGGACCGTTTTCAATTATCTCCACGTCTGTTATCTGAAGAAGAGTCCGGTTGCCGTGCAGGACGTCGTTGACGTTGGTGAAGTCCGGATCAGTCTGAGCCTGGACCGGAAGGCTCGCAAGCGCGGCCAAAATCGCAACTACCAGCGCGGTTGCTTTTCGCCGGTTTCGGAAGCGGACCACCAGCAGCACGGCCAGCCCGACGCCCGCTAAGAGGAGCCCCGATGGCTCCGGTACAGCCTTAACGCTCGAAACGTTGACAAAGTCCAGCGCCCAGATTCCGTTGCGGCAACGCCCATCCGTGCCCGAGATGTCTCGGAACATGTTGCCCGGGCATGCGCCTCCGTTCGCAAAATCGGGGTCGGCCGTAAAGCGGGGATGGCCGGTTTCGGCAAAGCCGTCGGCCAGGTTGCCGATTGAAAAGTTGTCGTATTGCGTAAGGGCCACGATGTAGCTGCCTGCTGTGAGGTTGGCGCTGATCCGCGCATCGCCGGCCAGGCCTGTGGTGGGATCGGTCGCTACGCCGGCGCCGTCGTCGTTCTCATCGAGGAACACTCCCGACGTGCTGAACAGCGTTAGGATGGTGTCGAATCCGCCGCGCGGTACGATTGTGCCGGTCGAAGTTGCGCCGCCCGCATAGCCGTAGCTTCGGATATCGACGGTAGCGGGCGCCGCGAGGAACACGGAGAAGAGTTGAACATTATCGTCCGCGGTGAAATTACCTTGGAGAGTTACGTTCGTAGCTTGAGAAATCAGCGGGAAGACTGCCAAAGCAATGAAGAGTGTTCGTTTGCACGTCACAAAATCCTCCGGATGTCGCTCTTGGTATCGGTTTCCAGAATGCAGCTTCCAGGCAGTGGCGGACTAGACAGGTAGTACTCAATTTGAATAGGTACATGTACTCATTTCTGTGCGAAAGTTCATGAGTAGAAGTACTCAGGCTTGTGTCACAAGCCATTTCCGGATCTCCAACAGATTTTCTTTTGAGATATAGCCGCACGCACCTGCCCGGCGCGCTGCTTCTCGCAAATCCTCGTCGGCGTAGGTAGTTACCACAAGCACACGGGCCGATGGCCAGGTCCTCATGATCTGCTGAGTGGCGGTTAGACCGTCCACGTGTTCCATTCGGATGTCCATCAGAACCCAAGCGGGACGATGTTTCTCATACAGGGCGAGCGCGTCGCGGCCGTCGCTGCATTCACAAAAGCTGTCTACGAGATCGCCAATCACTCTCTTGATCAACTCGCGCATCGGCGCGTCGTCTTCAACGATTAGAACCTTCACAATGGTCTTGTTGCCGTTTTCTGTTTTCCAGGATGAAGGTTCGAGATCGGTAGCAGCTAGAGTGGTGGTACTCAACTTGGATGAGTACATGTACTCATTTCTCTAGAAATATTGAGTACTTTTTTCTAGAGAAGCTGAGACTTGTACGTGAGGGCGAAGCGCAACAGCGCGTCTCTCCCCTGTAAACCGAGCCTGTCGCAAATATGGGCGCGATGATTTTCAATGGTTCGAACGCTGACGCAAAGCTCGCGAGCAATTTCACTCGTGTTTTTTCCTGCCGCAAGAAACTCTAGCACCCGGCGCTCGGTAGCCGTCAGTCCTTTCAGGCCCGGCCGTTCTTCGACGAGTGCCTCCTGGCCTTTACGTCGCTTTAGAAGATATGTAGAGAGTGAGGGAGTGACAAAGTGGCGACCAGCGGCAACGGCTTTTATGCTTTCGACAAGTTCCGCAAACGCACTTTCCTTCAGGACGTAGCCGCGCACCCCCAGATTCATTGCCCCATTGAATAACTCCTCGTCCTTGTGCATCGTCAGGAAGACAATAGCGGTCGAGAGCTTTCGTTCCTCTATGGCCCTTACAACATCGAAGCCATCTCTCTTCGGCATGTCGATATCGAGTACGGCGACGTCCGGCCGCTGTTCCTGGATATGTTGCAAGGCTGCTTCACCATCCTGCGCCTCAGCAACAAGTTCGAACGTGGGATCACCCAACAGAATCTGGCGCAAGCCTTGGCTGAAGATAGGATGATCGTCGGCGATCACGACACGAATCTTGCTCATGCAGTTCCCTGTACCTTCAAGGAGATTCGGATCGTGGATCCATGCCCTGGAGCGGACTGAATCACCACGCGGCCACCTAGCATCCGGACGCGTTCGGCAATTCCCAGAAGTCCGAACCCTTGGTGGCTCTGCTGCGGCACGCGGTTGTCCGGTGGCATAAACCCGCGGCCGTTGTCCTCGATTAGCAAATCGAGCATCCCCGAGTTACTGCTCACGAACACCCGCCCTGTGGTCGCCTGCGAATGTTTAACAGTGTTATTCAGAGCCTCCTGAACGATACGGTAGATACTGATCTCGACCTCTTGCGGGAACATTCCGTCCAATTCGTCGATCTCAATGGTAAATCGAATATTAGACGACACAGCCACACGCGTAACCAAGCCGCGAATCGCCGCTGTGAGTCCCAGCTTTTCGAGTTGATAAGGTCGCAGGTTATAGGCAATTCCCCGCATCTCCTCGACAGCGTGCGAGGCAGTGCTCGAAATCTCGTCGAGCGGTTCCTTCAGTGATTTCTGGCCGTCAAGATTGCTTAATGCGAGCACCGCCCAGTTCTTGATGATGAGCAGTTGCTGGCCCAGGCTGTCGTGTAGTTCAGCCGCAATGCGTTTGCGCTCTGTCTCCTGCGATGCCATCAACTTCCGCGCGAACTCCTCCTGTGCCTCGCGGGCCCGTTCCAACTGCCATATGCGGTATTGCCGGGCGGTCCAAACCATCACAGATGCCAGCAGTAACAGCGTTACTGTAAACCACCATGTTTCATAGAAGCGTGGCTGCACCACCAAAACCAGGCCGGCTGCAGCCGTATTCCACGTACTTTCATCCTGCGCGGCTGTCACCCGGAACACGTAATGCCCGGGGGCCATATGTGAGTAGTAGGCAGTCCGCCGGCTGCCCGCGTCGACCCACGCGCGATCGAGTCCTTCCAGCTGGTAACGGAAGCGAATGCGTTCCGGGTTCCGCAGGCTCAAGGCAGTGTATTGTATTTGGATTTCGCCCGCACCTGGAGAGATGCGAATGGGACCGCCGAGAGCTTTCGTGACACCGTTGATGGAACAACCCTCGATCAGTACGGGAGGCGGCGTACGCTCCACTCCCACTTGCTCAGGATTCAATAACGCGACTCCGTCCTGTGTCGGGAACCACATGGTTCCGTCGCGTGCGTACGCTCCGGCAGGTCCCAGGCCGCCATTGCACTCGACGTTGCGCATTCCGTCACTTGTTCCGAACGCCACAGAAGTGATGAAGGATGTTCTGCCTTCCGCAAAATCGTCAAGCTGCTTTTTGCTTACACGATAGATGCCGCGGTTTGAACTCATCCACAGGTTGGCCCTGGCATCCTCAAAAATTTGGAACGCGCCATTATTGAACAACCCTTGCTGGACGGTGTACTTTGTGATCTTTCCGCGGAAAAAACGTCCGAGCCCTCCGTCATAGGTTCCGATCCATAAAACGCCGTCGCGATCTTCATACAGCGCACGAATCGTGTTGCTCGGCAGCCCCTCTCTTTCCCTCCAGGCTTGCACCCGTGCACCCTCCAGCCTCGATAAACCGCCATAGCCGGCAACCCAGAGCGCCCCACCCCGCGTTGGCAGAATCACTCGGACATCATCGGTCGCTAAACCATCCGCCTTAGTAAGCACGGTTTCCTGACCGTTCTTCAGTTTGATAAGCCCGCCGGACGTACCGAACCACATGGCGCCGTCGCGATCCTGATTAATCGCACGAACATCGGCCCCGTAAGGAACGACCACTTCGCCTGCGTTCAAAAAGCGGTTAGTGAGCAGCTTACTCAATCCGGCGGACGTTGCCACCCACAGTGTTCCTGTGTTGTCCTCAAAAGTCGCATTGATGCGGTTCGAACCCAAGCCATTCGCGATCGCGTAGGTTTTAAAGCGACCATCTTTGATGCGGCACAGCCCCCCCGACCAGGTGCCGATCCACATAGCGCCGTCATGGCTCCCGAAGACAGAGTACACATTGCGATCCGGCAGTCCCTCTTCTTTCGACAGAACCGCGATGGACGCAGGGTGCAGGCGAACCAGTCCCTGGTTCCTGCCGGCGAGCCAAAGGTTGCCTTCCCTGTCCTCGAAAAGCGACGTGAATGCAATGCGCGGGAGCGAGGATCCCCGCGGTAATTCTACGTATTGCACCCAACCCGATTCGCGCGACCAAGTCATGCTCGTCGGCCACAGATGACCTTGCGGGTCACGATAGTCCGATCGCACGCTGCATCCCGGTGCGGAACGCGACCTGATGCCCGGGCAGGGCAGTTCGATTCCGCCCTGCTTTGTCAGACGTAAGAATCGGCCATCGTCCGTTGCTACGTAGAGGTCTTCGGCTGCATTCACTCCAACGAAAGCGGAGGCGTAACGCCTCCACTCCACGGGGAGAGAAATGTCACGATGTTCGCCCTGTAAAAAGACCGAGAGCTTCCCGCCGTCAATCTTCCAGAAGCCAACTCCGGAAACGATCGTTGCGGCAATCGGAGAAACGTATTCCCTGCCCTTGACTAACTCGAAACGGTCAGTAGCTTGTTGCCAGACCTGAACCAGTCCATGCGCGAGAATCCAAAGCTTACCCCTTGCAATGCTCAATCCGTTGATCTCTGAAGAATGCAGGCCGTCGCGCTCTGTGAATGTTGCAAACTCGCCGTTGTGATATCTGGTAAGGCCGCTCCCTTCCGTTCCGGCCCACACATCGCCGTCTGCGGCACATAGCAGCGAGTCAAAACGATTTCCGTTGATACCAGGCGTGTTGCTTCGATTGAACGTCGAAAAGCGGACACCGTCAAAACGAACCAGACCGTCGAACGTGGCGAGCCAAAGATAGCCGTCAGGCGCTTGGCATATCGAATGAACGGTGTTTTGTGGCAATCCCGAATCGACGGTCCAAGTCTTGATCGTGACTCCAGTGCTAGCCTGAAGCCGGCCAATGCACACCAGCAAACAGAAGACAGACTGGGGAACGTAAATCTTCAAACGTCTAGCCCGTTTCAAACTCAGAGTCGATTGACAGAACAGATTCACGAGATATATCGAGACAAAAGAAACATTATTTTAAGCGAGTTCGCTCCACCGTATGGACGAAAATTCGAGCGTTTGATCAGAGTTTCGACGTGCGAACTTTTGGAGAGGTCCACAATGATCGAATGAACAGCAATATCAAACGTGCTCTGTAGCGTAGGACCGATTTCCCGTTGCCATGGCGAGAACAACGCAGCTTGTACAAGGTGACTTTGTCAAGATTGCGGAGTCTTAGAGGGCTGGAGGCTTCGAAGCCGTTAGGTTAGACGACTATGCTCGGAGCAAATTGAAGTGGAAGTGAGCGCCCGGGTTCGTCAAAGGGGTGACGATCTAAAGAAGATCCTGGGAGAAAACACTCTGCGCCTTAACCCACCGCGACGCCGTTGGTCACAGATTTGCGCGTGACGCAGGGTCTCCGGATAAGCAAGAGTGACTATCCGAGTCAAAACCGACTTAACGGTGTTCCCAATTCTAGAGTAGCAACCGGCTTGGCTGGATGTCTAACCCATAGATAACAAGAGAAATAAAGTCCAGATTTGATCGACCCAAACCCTCGATTTCCCAGCCCTAATTCGGTTAGCCTGACGAGGAGGCGTTGAACGTTGATCCCGGCACGGGAGTCGACGTCGCGCACCAGCGCCTTCGGAAGGGGCTTTCAAAACATATGGCTACACAAGGGATACCTCTATCTTTTAGTGAAGTGTTGCGGCTTCGGCCAGTACGGCGCCTGTGGATCGCGCAGATTGTCAGCGTTTTCGGGGACTTCCTGGCGGTGTTCGCGATCATCGCCGTGGTGACGTTCAACCTGCACGGTACGGCGACTCAGGTTGCGATGGTGCTTGTGTCGTTTATGGCGCCGCTGGCAATCGTCAGCCCGCTGGCCGGTGTCTTCGTGGATCGGTGGCACTTGAAGCGGACGATGATCGCAAGCGACGTGATCCGCGGAGTGCTCGTGCTGGCGCTCGTGTTCGTTCACGACCTCTACGTGGTATACGCCATCCTGTTCACGATGAGCGTGGTCTCAGCCTTTTTTGTTCCAGCGCAATCGGTGGCGGTGCGCACGCTGGTCCCGATGGCAGGGCTGATGGCAGTGAACGGATTGATGTCGCAGGCGCAACAGGGATCGCTGATCGTCGCTCCGAGCGTCGCCGGAGAGCTGGTACAACTTGTCGGCGCGAACTCCTGTTTCCTCTACGACAGCTTCAGCTTCTTCTTTTCGGCGGCGCTTGTGATGACGCTGACCATCGAGCGACAGGCGCCGCCCACGGAGTCGAGT
>Ga0126381_100010391_pt1 | contig 10476 bp, 8 predicted proteins | sample PanSoiMetPlot_28_FD_96465 | JGI IMG/M metagenome (GOLD analysis project Ga0126381, IMG submission 96465) | Tropical forest soil microbial communities from Panama - MetaG Plot_28 | ecosystem: Environmental > Terrestrial > Soil > Tropical forest > Bulk soil | place: Panama | collected 2016-02-17 | reverse complement strand
GTTCCGTTCCTATTTTCACTCGAAGCACGACCACGTCTCATTTGGAGGATGTAATGTCTTCATTCACTCGTCGTGACCTGATGCGCTCCGGAGTCGCACTTACCGCTTCCTCGCTGGCTGCGAATTCGCTTGTTGCTAAGGCCCACGGTTTGTTGTCGAAACTCCCGGGTCGTCTTTTAACGCAATCATTTCGGCCGGTTGCACCGCGCGAGCGTTATCTCTTTGACTTCGGATGGAAATTCACTTTCGGGAACGGCTGCGATCCAGCCAAAGACCTTGGGTTCGGCAGCACGCAGGGAGACTTTGCGAAATCCGGCGAGTTCAAGTTTTCGACCGAGAAGTGGGACGACTCCCATTGGCGCTCGTTAAACCTTCCCCACGACTGGGCCGTCGAGTTGCCGTTTGTCTGGGACGACAGCCTGCAAGGCCATGGCTACAAGCCGCTGGGTCGAAAATATCCCGAGACCAGCGTCGGTTGGTATCGCCGCAGCTTTGATATTCCCGAGAGCGATCGCGGTCGCCGCATCTTGATCGAGTTCGACGGTGCCTTTCGCGACGCCCTAGTCTTCGTAAACGGGTACTTCATCGGCCGCAACAACAACGGCTACGCCCCGTTTACGTTCGACTTGACCGATTTTGTCATCTACGGTGCGAAGAACTACATCGTGGTCCGCATGGATGCCAGCTTCGGCGATGGTTGGTTCTACGAAGGCGCCGGAATTTATCGTCATGTTTGGCTAACCAAAACCGACGCGCTTCATCTCGGGCAATGGGAAAGCTATGTCCGCGCCGATGTGAAAGGCAATGCTGTCACTCTAAACCTGGGCACAGTCGTCGAGAATCAAGGCACACATCCGGAAAGCTGTCGCGTGCGCTGGCAGATTGTGGATTCCTCGGGGAAGACGGTCGCCACCGCGGATTGCCCGCCGCAACACCTGGCGGCAGATGGATCGGCGCTGTTCGTGAGCACAGCGAAACTTCCGAATCCAGCGCTTTGGTCACCGGAAACTCCTAACCTCTACTCCGCGATTATCACCGTCGAAGCGAACGGAAGAGCGAGAGATGCCGAGCAAGTCGCGTTCGGCGTACGTTCCATCCACTGGGATCCGGACAAGGGGTTCTTCCTGAATGACAAGCCGGTGACGATCAAAGGAACCTGCAATCATCAGGATCACGCCGGCGTTGGCGCGGCGCTGGCGGATCGACTGCAGGCCTTCCGCATTGGTGTGTTGAAAGCCATGGGCTCGAACGCAGTCCGCACCTCGCACAACATGCCTACTCCCGAGTGGGTCGAAGCCTGCGACGCGCTCGGCATGATGATGATGTGCGAGACGCGCATGATGAGCTCCAATCCCGAAGGCATGGCGCAGCTGGAAGTCATGATCAAACGTTACCGCAATTCGCCTTCGATCATCATCTGGTCCATGGGCAACGAAGAGTGGACGATGATGCCCCAACCGCAGGGCGTTCCCGTGATTCAGGCCATGATCGCCAGATCCCATGAGCTCGACCCCACTCGTCTGTGCACCGCCGCCGTGAACGCCGCCTTCGACACGCCGTTTCCGGAACAGTTGGACGTCATGGGCTACAACTACAACCTGAACGTGATTGATAACTGGCGCAAGAAGCATCCGCAGAAGCCGTCGGTCGGCACAGAGACCGCAAGCACCGTGTCAACCCGCGGCATTTATGAAACCGATAGGCTCCGCAATTGGGTGAGCGCTTATGACCTGAACCATACGTTGTGGTCGGAGCTGGCAGAGCAGTGGTGGAAATTCTATGCGGCTCGGGATTGGCTCTCGGGAGGTTTCGCCTGGACTGGCTTCGACTACCGCGGCGAGCCCACGCCTTATGGGTGGCCGTCGGTCAGCTCCCAGTTCGGCATCGTCGACACCTGTGGCTTTCCGAAGGACAACTTTTTCTACTACAAGGCCTGGTGGGGCGATGAACCAATGCTGCACCTGTTTCCCCACTGGAATTGGGAGCATCGCGAGGGCGAAGAGATCAACGTCTGGGTGCATTCCAACCTCGAAGAAGTCGAGCTATTCCTCAACGGGAAGAGCCAGGGCAGTCAGAAAGTGCAGCCGCTTACGCACATCGAATGGAAGGTGAAATACGAGCCCGGTGTGCTCGAAGCCCGCGGCAGCAAAGGCGGAAAGGTTGTTGTCACCGAAAAGCGTGAGACCACTGGGGAGGCCGAGAAGATCAAGCTTACGGCGGATCGCACTACCATCGATGCCGATGGCGAAGATGTCGCTGTCCTCACCGTCGAAGCTCTCGATGGAGAGGGGCGTTCTATTCCCACTGCCAATAATCAGATCAGCTTCCACGTGAGCGGCGAGGGGGCGCTGGTAGGGGTAGGAAACGGCGACCCCAATTGCCAGGAGTCGGACAAAGAACCGAAAAGAAGCTTGTTCAATGGTCTGGCGCAGGTCATCCTCCAGGCCACCAAGACTCCGGGCACGATCACACTCGAGGCTTATACCGAGCAGTGGCCGGGTCCGAAGTTGCCGTCGACAACGCTGACCATCACGACAAAGAAGGTGGAGCTGCGGCCAGCGATTTGACCCGACACGGTTCTAGCTTCGGGTAATTTGAGCCCTGGTGGCGATTTTAACTAGGGAGCGTTTGAGCGAAACTCTGCCCGCTCCAGATCGCGATCGCGTACTCCAATCAAGTAAAGAAGGCTGTCGAGGCCAAGATAGGAAACCGCGTGGCTGGCACTTTGCCGCACCAGCGGCTTCGCGTGAAAGGCAATGCCCATACCGGCCAGGCTAAGCATGGGAAGGTCGTTCGCGCCATCGCCAACCGCCACTACCTGGTCGAGCGAGATATTCTCCTTCTCGGCGATGGCACGGAGGAGTTCGGCTTTCTTCTTGCCGTCGACAACCTCTCCTGCGACTCGCCCGGTGACCGCGCCGCCTTCTATCTCCAGTTCGTTCGCAAAAACGTAATCTAGCCTCAGCCGTTTCTGCAGATAACTCCCAAAGAAAGTGAAGCCTCCGGACAAGACCGCAGTCTTATAACCCAGGGATTTCAGTGTGGAGATCAGTCTCTCCGCGCCTTCTTCGAGCCGAACCGAATCGAGAAGCTCCTGCAAGCGCGCCTCCGGAAGTCCACGAAGGAGCGCCACTCGCCGGGTAAAGCTTTGCTTGAAATCCAGCTCGCCACGCATTGCAGCTGCGGTAATTGCTGATACCTGCTCACCCACTCCGTGCAGCTTTGCCAGCTCATCAATGATCTCGGCGCGAATCAGGGTCGAGTCCATATCGAAGGCAAACAGCCGTCGGTTGCGCCGATAGATGCTTTCACGCTGGAACGCGATATCGACGTTGAAACGCTGCGCGAGTTCCATCAGCCGCGTGCGCAGCACCGACGAGGAGTCGGTTTCGCTGCTGACCTCCAGTTCTACGCAGGCATTCGTGTGTTCGAGGCGACCGGTCAGCGACAGACGTCCCGAGAGCCGCTCAATACGATCGATATTGAACCCATGCTGAGAAACCACCGCACTCACGCAGGCCAGCTGCTCGGCCGTCACCAGGCGACCCAGGACGCTGATGATGAAGCGGAACTTTCCCTGGGAACGCACCCAATGCTCAAAAGCATTTTCGGTGATGGGCGTGAACTTAACTTTCAGGTCGAGTTCATGCGCGGCAACAATCAAGTCCTTTTTGAGTGGCGTGAAATCCTGGTCCGCGGGAACCTCGATCAGCATAGCCAGGGCCAGCGTCTCGTGCACAACTGCCTGCCCTATATCCAGGATGCGAACTCGATAGCGAGCGAGCACCGCGGTGATCGAACTCGTCAGTCCCGGCCGATCGCCACCGGAGAGATTGATGAGGATGATTTTGTTCATTCGCGTGGGTTGCTTACAGATTAGCAGGTCACGCGCACCCGCTCTCCCCCGATTGGAGTCGGGAGTTGAATTTGTGAATTTATGGCGAAAACCGAGACAGCCTAGCCCCGGCTGCGTCATCATAGGTAGTTCAGCCTTCATGCGAGGTGCCTATGACAACCGTGAACTCCCTCCCTGGCATTTCCCATTCCCCTCTCACGCAACAGGAACTCTCGAAAATTAACGCCTACTGGCGGGCTGCAAATTATCTTTCGGTTGGACAAATCTATTTGTATGCCAACCCACTGCTCCATGAGCGGCTGATGCTAGAACACATCAAGCCGCGATTGCTTGGCCACTGGGGCACGACTCCGGGCTTGAATTTCATTTATGTGCACTTCAATCGCCTCATCAGGAAATACGACTTGAACGTCATCTATATTTGCGGTCCCGGCCACGGTGGCCCCGGCATGGTGGCCAATGCCTATCTGGAAGGTACCTATACTGAGCTATACCCCAATATTCAGCAGAACGAAGACGGGATGCGAAAGCTGTTCAAGCAGTTCTCGTTTCCCGGGGGAATACCCAGCCACGATGCGCCAGAGACGCCGGGCTCCATTCACGAAGGCGGCGAACTGGGATACTCGCTCAGCCATGCCTGCGGCGCGGCATTTGATAATCCCAGCCTGTTGGTCTGCTGTGTGGTGGGCGATGGGGAAGCGGAAACCGGGCCGCTGGCAACCAGTTGGCACATCAACAAGTTTCTCAATCCCGAGCGCGATGGCGTGGTGTTGCCGATCTTGCACCTCAACGGCTACAAGATTGCTAACCCGACGCTGCTCGGCCGCATGAGCGACGACGAACTCACGAAGCTGTTCACCGGCTACGGCTGGAAGCCCTACTTCCTGGAAGGGCACGAGCCCGAGATCATGCATCAGCTCGTGGCCGCGACCCTCGATCACATTGTCGAGGAAGTTCGCTCGATTCAGGAAGAAGCAAGAAAAGGCGATAGCCCTGGAGTTCCTGATTGGCCGATGATTGTCTTGCGAACTCCGAAGGGGTGGACCGGCCCGAAAACCGTCGATGGTAAGCCAGTCGAAGGCACATGGCGAGCGCATCAGGTCCCGGTAGCCGACCTCGAACAGAAACCCGAACACCTAGAGATACTCGAAGACTGGATGCGCAGCTATCGTCCCGAGGAACTTTTTGACCAGCAGGGAAGACTCGTTCCCGAGCTGCGAGACCTGCCTCCGAAAGGCGATCGCCGCATGAGTGCCAATCCCCACGCCAACGGCGGTGTGCTCTTGCGCGATCTGGTTATGCCGGATTTCCGCAAGTATGCGGTGAAGCTGGAGAAACCAGGCACCGTGGAGATCGAGTCGACGCGCGTGCTCGGCGGATTCCTGTGTGACGTGATGAAGCGGAACGCGGAGGCGAAGAATTTCCGCATCTTCGGACCGGATGAAACCGCGTCCAATCGCTTGGAGGCCGTCTACAACGCCAGCTATAAGCTATGGCTGGAACCTATTCTTCCGGTCGACGAATATCTCGCGCGGGACGGCCGCGTTCTCGAGATGCTGAGCGAGCACATGTGCCAGGGTTGGCTGGAAGGCTATCTCCTTACCGGACGCCACGGATTCTTCTCCTGCTACGAAGCTTTCATCCACATCATCGACTCTATGTTCAATCAGCATGCGAAGTGGTTGAAGGTCACTCGCGACATCGAGTGGCGGCGTCCTATCGCATCCCTTAACTACCTGCTCACTTCGCATGTCTGGCGCCAGGACCACAATGGCTTCACGCATCAGGATCCGGGCTTCATCGATCACGTGGTGAACAAGAAGGCCGATGTAGTTCGCGTCTATCTGCCGCCCGACGCGAACTGCCTACTTTCGGTCGCCGATCACTGCCTCCGTAGCCGCAATTACGTCAACGTAATCGTGGCCGGGAAGCAACCGGAATTGCAGTGGCTCGATATGGAATCTGCCATTGAGCACTGCACCAATGGCATCGGCATCTGGGATTGGGCCAGCACCGACAACAATAGCGAGCCGGACGTGGTCATGGCGTGCGCCGGAGACGTTCCCACACTCGAAACGCTCGCCGCCGTGGATCTTCTGCGCAGGCATTTCCCCGATCTTAAAATTCGCGTGATTAATGTCGTGGACCTTATGACGATTGAGCCCTCGACCGAGCATCCCCACGGTCTCTCAGACAACGACTTTGACTCATTGTTCACTACAGATAAGCCGATCATCTTTGCCTACCACGGCTACCCTTGGCTGATTCATCGCCTGACCTATCGACGTCACAATCACGACAACTTGCACGTGCGCGGCTACAAGGAAGAAGGCACAACCACAACGCCGTTTGATATGACCGTGATGAACGATCTTGACCGCTTTCATCTTGCGGGAGACGTTGTCGATCGGGTGCCCAAGCTGAAGAACGTGGGTGGCCACTTCAAGCAGTTGCTGCGCAACAAACTGGTTGAGCACAAGCAATACATTCACGAGCACGGTATAGACCTGCCGGAAGTGTTGAACTGGAAATGGGAGCACTGAAGGCGTGAGGGCAAATGGCCAGTTGGGAAGGCCAAGCGACGCGATGAACCCCGAAGGGGCGAAAGCAAGGCCAGAATCGTACCCTCGCCTGCCACATGAAAATACTCGTCCTGAATTCCGGCTCCAGTAGTCAAAAAACCGCCCTGTTCGAACTCGACGCGAAATCCTCGCCGGAACCCATTGCTCCACTCTGGGAAGGCAAACTCGACTGGAACGGCAACGACGAAGCCCTCAGCATTAAGAATTCGTGCGGCCAGCGAATTCGCACAGACGCAGAGACCGCCAGCGGTGATCGCCAGGCCTCAGTCGAAAAATTGCTTCGGAATCTGTGGAGCGGTCCCGCCGCAGTTCTCCAATCTGCCTCAGAAATTCACTCTGCCGGACACCGCATCGTCCATGGCGGTCCCAACCTGACCCAGCCGGTAATCGTCACGTCGGAGGTAAAGCGGGCAATCGCCAACCTTTCTGCGATTGCGCCCTTGCACAATCAAGCCGGACTGGAAGGTATCGCGATTATCGAAAAGCTCCTCCCGTCTATTCCCCAAGTGGCGGTCTTTGATACCGGCTTCCATCGCACTCTGCCCGTGGCTGCGAAAACTTATGCCGGGCCCTACGACTGGTACGAGCAGGGCATCCGCCGTTTCGGATTTCATGGCATCAATCACGAGTACTGCGCAAACCGCGCCACGCAACTTCTAGGGCGCGATCTACAACACCTGAAGGTCATCAGCTGCCACTTGGGAAATGGCTGCTCGCTCGCAGCGATTGATGGCGGCAAAAGTGTCGACACGACTATGGGGTTCACTCCCCTCGAAGGTCTCATGATGGGTACCCGTACAGGCTCCATCGATCCCGGGATTCTGACGCACTTATTGCGCACAAAATATGCTGGCGAGCACGATCTCGATGGGATTTTGAATCACAAATCAGGGCTGCTCGGGATTTCGGGCATTTCCAGCGATATGCGCGACATCCTCGAAGCCCTGCGAAACGGAAATGAGCGCGCCAAGCTGGCCTTTGACATCTTCGTTCATCGGCTGTGTTCCGAGATCGCCGCCATGGCGGCTTCGCTCGGCGGTTTCGACGTGCTGGTTTTTACGGCGGGAATCGGCGAGAACTCAGCCGAGGTACGCGCGGCAGCCTGCACGCAGTTGAAGTTCCTTGGCATCGAGATCGACACCGCCAAGAACGCGGCAGTGAAACCAGACGCGCAGATTTCCCCGCCTAGCTCCAAGGTTGATGTGTTGGTCATTCGTGCTCAGGAAGACTGGAGCATCGCGCGCGAGTGCGTGCGGATGAGTGAGCAGGGAAGGCCAACCGACATTACCGCGCTGCCGAGGTGAGACCGGTCCCTCCATGGCGGTGTTCCAAGCTGGAGACCAGCGATGTAGCCGAGCCCGGAGAGCCGACCACGCTCTACTTGGTAAACAAATGCCCTAACTTATCTCGCTTCGTCTTCAGATAGTCGGCAGCGTGCGCACTGGGGACAACTTCGCAGGGCACTCGCTCGACTACCTGGATCCCTGAGCGCTCGAGGGCCGAAACTTTATCAGGATTATTCGACATCAGCCGCACCCGCGACACTCCCAGCGACTTGAGAATCTCGGCCGGAAGGGCAAACTCGCGGTGATCGGCCTTGAAGCCGAGCTTCTCGTTGGCTTCCACGGTGTCCAGTCCGGCATCCTGCAATTCGTACGCCTGTAGCTTCGGCATTAGTCCAATGCCGCGTCCCTCCTGCTGCTCATAGATCAGAATGCCTGCGCCTTCTCCGGCAATCGTCGACAGTGCCAACTCCAACTGCTGCCGGCAATCGCAACGGAGAGAACCGAATACATCCCCGGTCAGGCATTGCGAATGAATGCGCACGAGCGGCGGCGCTGAGTGAATATCGCCCATAACTAAGGCCACTGCATCGTCAGGTTTCCCATTGGGCGCCGGGTCCAGCCGAAATCCAAAGATGCGAAAGTGTCCCCAACGGGTAGGGAAGTCCGCGGTAGCAAGCTGTTTGGCTGAAGGAGAACTCACATGGCCATTATAGAGGTTGGGTCAGAGGCAGTTGTCAGCGAGGAGATTCCGGTTCCAGGTAGCAAACCGACTGTGGCGACTAGCCACTGGCCGCAGCGGCTATTCTCACCAAGTACCATAGCGGTAGCTTCCTGCCCGCCTGGGAAACATTTTGATCATGATCAGACCTGCTACAAATCCGCCGACGTGCGCCGCAAATGCAATTCCTCCAGTCTGGTGATTTGCAGCCGTGGTTGTCAAACTGGTTGCGATGAACTGAAACAGGAACCAGAACCCGAGAAACACCCAGGCCGGAAGCCACCAAAAAGTGATAAACACAATCAGCAGCACCAGCATTTGCACCCGTGCCCGCGGGTACAGGACGATGTAAGCGCCCATGATTCCAGCGATTGCGCCGCTCGCACCGATCATTGGGACCTTGGAGAGGGGATTAATGGCAACATCTGTGAGCGCGGCAGCCACTCCGCACAGCAGGTAGAAGATGAGGTATGGAAAGTGTCCGAGGTAGTCTTCGACGTTGTCGCCGAAGATCCATAAAAACCAAAGATTGCCAAGGATGTGGAGAAAATTCCCGTGAAGGAACATCGATGTAAAAATGGTCAGGAGGCTCGCTAAGAGAGGATATTGCGGCGCTCCGGCTACTGCCCGCGTCAGGTCGTGCGGAATCAACCCAAACTGTGCGGTCAATATGTCCAATGCCTGAGAGTACGCCGGGGGTTCGACTAAGAAGTATACGGCGATGTTCAAGCCGATAATGAAATAGTTCACAAAGGGCGTGCTAAATCGGGGTTGATCGTCGCGGATGGGAAAAATCATGGGTGCCGGCTCGGGTTTAGCTTACCTTAAATCATCCCCGGGAAGGTGCCACGGCGAGCTAGAATTGATGTCGTATGTGCCGAAACATCAGAATCCTCTTCAACTTCGATCCCCCGGTTACCGAGGACGAGATTCGTGCCGCCTCACTCCAGTTCGTCCGCAAGATTAGCGGGTTCACGAAACCTTCAAAAGCAAACGAGTCTGCGTTTCTAAAGGCAGTCGATGAAGTTGCCGAGGTCTCAGCGCGGCTGCTGCAAGCACTCGAAACCAGTGCACCACCTAAGAACCGCGAAGAAGAAGCGGCGAAGGCGAAGGCCCGGGCTGCGCAGAGATTCGGGGATTGACCGAGCTACCGTTCGAAAATCACTGGAAAACCCGACTTTTAGGTGCTAGCATCCGGTGCCATGTTCAAACTAGCCATCGCGCTTATGAGTCTGTTGGTTGTTGCGTCCGCGGCGGAGCTGCCCAGCAAGAAGTATCTAAACCTAGCCGCGGTCAAGACCATGGTCGCGGCCGCCGAAGCTGAAGCGCAACAGCAGAATGTGAGTGTCACGATCTGCATTGTCGACGAAAGTGGAAATTTGCTCTTCCTCGAAAAGGGTGATGCCGCGCCTCTGAACACGATCATTTGGGCGCAAAAGAAAGCTCGCCACGCGGCGTTCTACAAAAGTCCCTCAAAAGCTGCCGAAGACACGATTAAGCAGCACAACCTGGAAGCGCTCGCCTATCCCGACTTCTTTCCTAACCAGGGCGGCTTGCCCATTATTCTCGACGGACAGATTCTCGGTGGCATCTCCGCCAGTGGCGCCAAATCGGAGATCGATGAGGCGATCGCGCAGGCCGGGTTGGACGCACTGCTCAAGAAGTAAACAGCCGGCCGTCTCTGCGCCAGACGAATTTCGAGGTACGCCGTGCCCATGTAGCAAAACTGGAGCCTTGTTTTGACAGGTTATGACCCACTTGCTAACATCAAATCTCTGGCAAGGCAGTCGCTTTGCTCAGGCAAGCCTTGCAGTGGGACTACCGAGTCTCGCAGTCAAGAGATCTTCAGCGATCCCGCCCGCTTGAGGTTTACCGGTGTCAGGATGCTCGAAGAGAGCCAGCTGAGCGCAACCGGCCCATCGTCCCCGTCGTCTAGCCCGGCCTAGGACATCGCCCTTTCACGGCGGTAACACGGGTTCAAATCCCGTCGGGGACGCCAACTTTATCAACCACTTGCAAATCCCCTCCAGAATT
>Ga0126381_100010390_pt1 | contig 10478 bp, 10 predicted proteins | sample PanSoiMetPlot_28_FD_96465 | JGI IMG/M metagenome (GOLD analysis project Ga0126381, IMG submission 96465) | Tropical forest soil microbial communities from Panama - MetaG Plot_28 | ecosystem: Environmental > Terrestrial > Soil > Tropical forest > Bulk soil | place: Panama | collected 2016-02-17 | reverse complement strand
CGACATCCTGGGCGCGCCTCGCACCGACGGCTACGACGCCCTGTCCTGGCTGGCGAAGCAGGATTGGTCGAACGGCAAGGTCGGCACCACCGGCTGCTCCTCCACCGCCGAGTACCAGATGGGCATCGCGGCGATGGGCAACCCGGCGTACGCGGCGATGAACGTCCAGGGCTTCGGCGCCGGCGTCGGCCGCGTCGCGCCCTATTACGAGCAGGGCAACTGGTACCGCGGCGGTGCCGTCCAGATGCTGTTCATCGCCTGGCTCTATGGCGAGCAGAACCAGGTGCGGCCCATGTTTCCGCCCAATACTTCGCAGGCCGATCTCATCCGCGAGTCCAAATCCTTCGATCTCGCGCAGCAGCTTCCTCCGGTCGAATGGTCCAAAGCCCTTTGGCATCTCCCCGAACAAGACATCTTGAAAGCGGTCGACGGACCTCTCGGAATTTTCGCCGATCCGATGCCCGTCCCGACCGGCGGCCGCATGATCGAGCGCACGCCAAACGATCCCGCCTGGTACAAAGGCGGCCTCTATCACGATGATATGCCGCTCAACGTCCCCGGGCTGTGGTTCATGTCTTGGTACGACGTTTCGATCGGCCCGAATCTTGCTCTCTATGATCATGTCCGCAAAAACGCCAAGGGCGAGATCGCCAACGAACAGTGGGTCATCATCGCTCCTGTCACGCACTGCGGCTACACACGCGCTACCGAAAGCACCATCGTCGGCGAACGCAGCATGGGCGATGCCCGGCTTGACTATCAGGAAATGATCTATAGCTTTTTTGACCGCTTCCTCAAAGGCGAGAAGAGCCCGCGACTCGACGCGCTTCCGAAAGTCACGTACTACACGATGGGCATCAACAAGTGGCAGTCTGCGGAAACTTGGCCGCCCGCCGGCGCGCACCCGCTGACCCTGTTTCTATCCAGCGCTGGCCATGCCAACTCTTTGACGGGAGACGGCCTGCTCGTGAATTCCCCGCCAGAAGCCGATAAGCCCGATACGTTCAGTTACGATCCGCTAAACCCCGTGCTTTCCTACGGCGGCAATGTGTGCTGCACGGGCGACGCTGTTCAGGCCGGAGCGTTCGACCAGCGCAGGATGGAAGCGCGCTCCGACATCCTGGTTTACACTTCCGAGCCCTTCAAGGAAGGCATGGAAGTGACCGGTCCGATGATTCCGACGCTTTACGTCACATCCGACGCCAAAGATACGGACTTTACGGTGAAGGTCCTCGACGTGTACCCCGACGGGCGGGCCTACAACCTCGACGAATCCATTCAACGCATGCGCTATCGCGACGGCTACGACAAGCCGCTTGTTTGGATGGAGTCGGGTAAGGTCTACAAGGTGACGCTGCAGCCCCTAAACACCAGCAACTATTTCGAAGCCGGTCACCGGCTTCGCATCGAAGTTTCCAGCAGCAATTTCCCGCGCTTCGACCGCAATCTCAACACCGGCGGCAACAATTACGACGAATCACGCAGGGTCGTCGCGCACAGCGCGGTCCATCACTCCCGGCAATATCCGTCGCAGGTCACCGTCACCGTGGAGCCGACGCGCGCCGCCGTGCTCAGGGCCTTTCCAAACGCTCCATCGCACGGCGATCAATCTCGCAACGCAGTTCCCATACCGTGTAACGTTGCCCGTCAACCGAGATAGTGGCCGACGCGAACTGCGTCAGCCACGGAGACAGCCAAGCCAAGCGCGGGTCGCTCGAACCGCTTAACACCAAGGCGGAAATCGTCTGAACGTGCCGTTCCAGGTCCCGGAAATCCCCCCAAGGCAAAGCCCGAAGGGACGTCCGGATGAGAAACGACCAGTTGACGGCGCAGCCCCTCGGGCGTTCTGGTGAAAGGCGCGGCGGCGAGCGCTCCATAGCGGCCCACTCCAGCTTCCCCCCTCTCCAGAGTCTTCCCTTCCAAGGGGCCCGAGCAACAACGCCTCAGACTCATGCCCGTCCGTCGATAATCTCCCGCTCCGTGATGGAACAGTTTAACAGTCCAAGCGCGTCCCGCCCTGCCGGTCGCGTTTGCCGAGAAAAGAGCGCCACGGCGCCGGGGGGACTCGGCGATTGGCTTAGGCCCGGCCCTTTCCCGGACTCTCCGCCGCACGACCGACGCCATAGTCCGCCAGGATGTCTTCGAGCGTCACCACCCCTCTCAGTTGGCGCACGTTGGCCCGGCTCACCACCGGCAGCAGGTCCAGTTGGCTCGCCCCCATTCGATCCAAAGCCACATGCAGCGGATGATCAATATGAACGTGAGGAAAGTCGCCTCCCACAATCTCACGCAAAGGCTTGCCCGCCGAGCCTTCCCCCGCCCATTGTCGCAAGCGTCCGAGGCTTACGACCCCGATTATGCCGTTACGGTCCGAGACCGGCCAAGCTCGAAATTCGCTGGATCTCGCTCTTGCCAAGGCCTCCTCGACGGTCGTGTCGGCTTGAAAAACTTCCGTGGCTTCGCGCATCGCGTGATCGACCCGCCGCTGCGTTTCCTGCTGCCGGGACTCCCCGCTTGGCAGGTGGATGCCATCTTGACGTGCCAGCTCTTCATAAATTGGATTCGGCTGCAGTTTTGCCGAAATGAAAAGACTCACCAGGTTGGAAATCATCAGGGGCACAATCACCGCGTAGTCCCGCGTAATCTCGAAAATCATCAGCACCGAGGTCATGGGCGCGCGCACGATCCCGGCAAACGCCGTGCCCATTCCTACCAGCGCATAGGCGCCCGGGGTTCCCACGGTATGGGGGAAGAAGCGATTCGCGACGTTGCCCACCACCCCGCCGAGCATCGCGCCTAGAAACAGGCTCGGCCCGAAGATTCCTCCGGCGTTGCCCGACGCATAGCTTACAGCCACCGCCACCAGCTTCAGCGCCAGCAACAAGGCCATCAGCCTCAGCGCCATTCCGCCGTTCAGCGCTTCCCCGACGCGGTCATAGCCCACTCCCAGCAACTGCGGCACGAACCAACCCAGGATTCCTACCGTTAACCCACCCGCAGCTGGCTGAAACCAAAGCGTCTTCTTCGGAAATTTCAAGAATCGCGCGCGCATCCCCAGCAACAACTTCGTGAACGCCACAGAAACCAATCCGCCGGCGGCCCCCAGCACCGCATAAATCCCGAGTTCGGCCGGATTGACCAATTGATATTGCGGTACCTGGAACAGCGGATTGTTTCCTAGCAGCAACCGCAACATCGCCCACGAAGTCGCCGAAGCCAGCACCACCGAACCCAATATCGGCGCGTGCAAATCGCCCACCACCTCTTCGAGAGAAAACAGCACGGCCGCGAGCGGCGTGTTGAACGCGGCGGCAATCGCCGCTGTTGCGCCCACGGGCAGCAGCGCTTTCACTTTCTCGGTACGCAGCCCGACCCATCTTCCAAGCACCGAGGCAATTCCCGCGCCCACTTGCACCGCCGGGCCCTCGCGCCCGAGCGGGATACCACTGGCAAGCGTGGCCGACGTGCAAAGGAATTTTCCGATGACCGTTGCGAACGAAATATTCCCTTCGCGCGCGAACAAAGCCGCTTTCGTCTGCGGCACGCCGCTGCCCCGGGCATCGGGAAAGTAGCGGTACAACAAATAGCCCATCCCCAGCGACCCGCCCACCGGCACCAACAGCCTCCGCAGCCCCAGCCCCATCCCGCCCGCGGGGTACAGTTTGTTGCCAAAACGTTCCGTCAACAAAATGAACGCCACGACCGCCAGGCCCACCAGTGCGCCAATCACCAGGGTCACCACCAGGAACACTTGCTCTTCGCGCTCCCGCAGGATGGCCGCCCATTGTGGCGACGAAACACCCCACCGGCTTTTGGAGGCTGGTGCACTTGCGCTCATGCATTTTTTCTCTTTCCGGATTTTGCGTCAAAAAACCGAGTTTCGGCCATTTCACGGCGCCGCGCGCGTCTCCGCCTGATCCTGCGCTTCACCCTCCTCCTGTCCTCCGCCTCCGGGCAGGAAAAATCGCAGGTTCAAGACTTGCTCTCGCCGCTTCTCTTCCTCCAAATGGCGCGCGCGAGCCTTCAACAAATCGTCGAGCGCGATCAGGCCAAGAAACTTGCCGGTATCGGCGTCGACCACCGGCATTCTCGTTAACCGTTTTTCCGCCATCCGATAGACCACGGAGCGCAACGGCTCATCCGGAAACGCTTCCAAGGTTTCCCGGCGGACCATGTCACGCAGCGGGCGGCGCAGGTCCGACTCTTCAGCTTGGTGCAAGAATTTATAAATGTCGCCGCGCGTCACGACTCCGACGAGGACCCCGCCGCCGTCCACCACGGGCAGAAGCCGCTGGCTTTGCCGGTGGTTGGTCAGAGCTTTCTGGAATTCCGCCAAGCTGCTCGAGGCCGGCAGCACCGCCACTTTCGTGCGCATCACATCGCGGGCGAACAGGATTTCGAGCGGGTCCACCGCATATTCGGAGCTCAAGTGGTACCCGCGCCGCGCCACTTTTTCCGTTAGGATCGAGCGCTTCAGCGTCAATACCGTGAAGGTATACGAAACCATGCTTGCGATCAGCAAAGGCAGAAGGACACTTGAGTCGTGGGTGAGCTCGAACGCAAAAACGATGCTTGTAAATGGTGCGCGCATTGTGCCGCCCAGCGTGGCACCCATGCTGACCAGCGGCCAGAAGCCCGCTCCCTCGTGAGGCAGGAACATCGCTTCGAGTCCGCCGAGCGCCCCGCCCATCATCAGCAACGGCGCCAGCACGCCGCCCGAAGTGCCGGAGCCGAGCGACACCGCCCAGATAAACCATTTCACGAAAAGTACGCCGAGGATGACTTTGCTGGTCACCGCGCCTTGGAGCAGCCCGCCAATCGTGTCGTAGCCGACGCCGAGCGCCTGCGGGAAAATCATGCCTCCCAAACCAACGGCCAGCCCGCCGACGAGCGGCCACCACATCCAATGAATCGGCAGTTTCTGGAACCCGTCTTCCACCTTGTAGATCGAGAGCGTAAGGAGCGCCGAAAGACAGCCGGCTAGCAAACCGGCGAGCGAGCAGCAGAGCAAACTTAGCGGGCCGATGTGCAGAGGATGCATTGGGACGGGAAACATGGGGCCGAATCCCAATAGGTAGCGGCGCATCACGTCCGCCACGACGCTGGCCAGGGCCACGGGAACCAGGCTGCGGGGCTTCCATTCAAACAACAAGAGTTCGACGGCAAGCAGCACCGATGCCACGGGCGCGGCAAACGTTGCCGACATGCCGCCCGCCGCCCCAGCCACGAGCAGCGTCTTGCGCTCCGCGTTGGTCAAATGAAACAACTGCGCGACCATCGATCCAAACGCACCGCCGGTCATGATGATCGGGCCTTCGGCGCCAAACGGCCCGCCCGACCCGATGGCAATGGCCGAGGAAACGGGCTTGAGGATGGCGACCTTCGGCTCCACGCGGCTGCCATTGATCAAAATCGCTTCGATCGCTTCGGGAATGCCGTGGCCGCGGATGCGTTCCGAGCCGTATCGCGCCATGAGCCCGACGATCAGTCCGCCGCCGACGGGTACGAGCACGCTGTACCACCCCAGATGATTTCCCGCGGGCGAAATCAGCTTGGTGCTCCACTGACCGTAGTAAAAAATGTTGGTGAACAGCCCGATCAAACGCAGCAGCGCCAGCGCAACATAAGCGCAAAGGACGCCGATGCCGATGGCCAGTGTGGAGATCGGGAGCACGCGAAGCGTGGTGCTAAAATCCCCCAGCTCTTCCTGATGGCGATCCTCGGTTTGGCCGTATTCGGGGTCGTGCCAAGAAACCTTCTTCTGAACTTTATCCACGCCTCTTTTCCAATCCTTTCCTGGGACGAACATCTCGACTCTTTTTGCCGTGCAGCGCATGGCTGTTTTTCAAAAGCGCCGCGACGGCGCTCGCAAGGGCGGCACCGGAGGCGCGCAATTCGCCGACGCGGTGCTGCGCCACCTGTTCGAGCAGTTTCGCCCCGCGCGGCATTAGCGACACCAGAACACTCCGGCGATCCTCGCGGCTGCGGCTACGCCGCACGTATCCGCGAGTTTCCATGCGGTCAATCAGCTCCACGACGCTGTGGTGCTTCAGCACGAGCCGCTCCGCCAGATTGCGGACGGTGGCCTCCTGGCCGCTGGGAATCCCGCGAATCATCAACAGAAGCAGATACTGCTGGGGCTCGAGCCCCGTCTCGCTGGCCACCGTGTCTCCTTCGCGCAGGAATTTGCGAATGTGGTAGCGCATTTCCGCGAGGGCTTGGTACTCGGCGGTAGACAGGTCTTTTGGCATTGCTAGGCCATGGCTCGGGACCGCTTAGAAGCGGCGCTCGGCCATTTGATCCCCTTTCAAACCGTGCGGTTTTCCGGCACACGGCTTAACGATGATCTTCGAGGTGTGGCTTGCGCCCCGGTGGCGCACGGTACCCTTCAGCCAATGGAGGCCCATGCCGCAAGGCTGCTGGCCAGTAAAAGGTGGACGCTTGCTGGCCCGCTGCCCGCCCCGCCGGCGCTGCCCGTCTCCTCCTTGTAGAGAAGCTTTTGACACTCCGCCCCGCCCTTTGGGATGTCTCCCCGCGGTTCGAGTCTGCTGGCCGGGCCTTCCGGCACCTACCCGGCCAGCACTTTCACCTGCGGGAACAGTGCGTCGTTCAGGACGCAACATGCTCTTAGTATATCGTAGTACGATATAAATATTAGTTAAAACTCTCTCGATGATTTCAAAACAGGAATCATCGTCCGCGCGGCCGCTTTCGGCTCGACGGGGCATGCTTCCGCTGGAACCGCGCGTCGCGCGCAAAAGGATGGCTCGCCGGGGTTCGTCAGATCCAAAACGGCGGACTTGGCGGCAACCTAGAGCGGCTTGCGGAAGGATTTTTGCGTTTTGTAGTGCTCATAGCCGTTGCGTGCGTAGAATCTGTGGGCACGCTCGCGGATCACGTTCGAGCGGACGGACATGCTCTTGCATCCGTGTTTGCGGGCCCAATCCTCAGCCGCTCCCAGCAGCCGTGCACCCGCGCCAAGGCTGCGGTGTCCCTCCTTCACGACCAGACCGTTCACCTCCGCGCGCAGGTCGCTCTCGAGGAGCGCCTGTTTGCTCACATGCAGCCAGCCGACAACTCCGGAGTCCTTGACTTCCGCAACGAACACCGCATTTTGCGAGGCGAGGCTAACCCGCCGCAGCCTCTGGCGAAGCTGTGCGGGGGTAGATGGATAGCCAAGCTCGGTGGCGAGTTCCGCCAGCCGCGGCGCGTCCGCGGTCTTCGCGCGGCGAATTTTCAGATGTTGGCCTTTTCCATTCGCTGTCATCGGCCGGCGCTTGCCTTTCGCCGCAAGCGGGCCTCGACGGCCGGGCCTTGCAGTTCGCGGAGCGCGTCCGCCGCAATCCACCTGGCGGACCGCGAGCCTTGCCGGCGAATCCTTGCGGCGGCGCGGGTGGCTTCGCGGTTCAATCGTAAATTCCTTTTGCCGATGTTCCGCAGGGCCCAGTTGACGGCCTTTTTCACGAAATGGCGGTCATCGCCCGCCTCTCGCTCGATCAACGGCAACACTGTCTGGAATTGCGCGTCCGTCGCCTGCTTGTCCCGATACGCCAGGTATGCCATCAGCGCAAATCCCGCCCGCTTGATGAACTCCGGCTCGCGGCGGCTCCAGGCGATGGCTTTCTTCCATGCCGGAGCCGCGAACACAAAGAGATGGCAACACGTGCCGTCGCAAACGTCCCAATTATCGAAATCGCGCACCCATCTTTCCATTTGCTCCGAGGAAACTTCGTTCGGCAAATCGATCATACCCGCCAGAATCCGCGCATCATGAACACCGCTGGCCCACAATGCGAGTGCCAGTTGATGATCTTTCCCGATACGGCGCGCCAGTTCATCCATTTTGGGCTTGGCCACGCCGTAGACGACCTTCGCGCGGATTCCGAAGCGCGCCAGGCCGTCCACATTTCGCCGCTCGCCGAGAGCCCGCAATTCCGCGAGCGCTCTTGCACAAGTCCAGTCGCCGCTCTGTCTTCGCTCTGCCCCGCGACCCTCAGAACGTGTTGTCCGAATCAAGGAGGATCGTGACCGGGCCTTCATTGAGCAACTCCACGGACATCATGGCCTGAAAAATTCCCGTAGCGACGCTAACACCCAATTGCCGGAGCGCCTCGCAAAATTCGTCATAGAGCGGCCTTGCAAGCTCCGGAGGCGCCGCGGTGATGAAGCTCGGACGGCGCTGCCCGCGCGCGTCGCCGTACAGCGTGAATTGCGAGACGGCCAGTGCGCTGCCTTTCACGTCCAGCAGCGAGCGGTTCATTTTGCCCTGATCGTCTTCAAAAATGCGCAGGTTCGCACATCGTTCCGCCATTCGCGCCACAACCGCCGATGTATCGCTGCGGCCGACTCCGAGCAAAATCATCAGCCCCGGGCCGATCTCGCCGGTGACACGGCCCCCCACGGTGACCTTCGCCCGGCTGACTCGCTGGAGAACAGCGCGCATACGGCTTAGTTGGTGCGCCGCGGCTTCCGCGACGGCACGCGGGCGGTTCGCGGCGGCAACGGCAAAGCCGCAAATCCCCGGGGCGGGGGCTGGCAGTTCGGACAAAAATAACTGCTTCGCCCCGCCACGAGGCCGCGCCGGATCGCGGTCTTGCACCGATGGCAGCTTTTTCCTTCGCGGCCGTAGGCGCGATGGCGCCGCTGATATTCTCCCGGCTCGCCTTCGGCGTCAAGAAAATCGGAGATGGAGGAACCCCGCAATACGATGGCCTTACGCAAGATCTCCTGCAGCGCGCGCCACAGGGTTTCCGCTTGCTCGAGAGTCAACCTCGCGCCGAGCTGCGAGGGATGAATTCTTGCGCGCCACAAGCTTTCGTCGGCGTAAATGTTGCCCACCCCGCGGAGCACCCTCTGGTCGAGAAGCAGCGCCTTGATGCGCGCGCGCCGCTCGCGGATTCTTTTCACAAATTCCGCTTTGCCGATTTCCAGCGGGTCGGCACCAAAACGGGTCAATTCCTGCTCGAGCGGCACTTCCGTCAAATAAGCAATCCGCCCGAAGCGCCGCGCATCGGTGTAGCGGAGTTCCCTGCCGTCGTCCAGCAGCAGGCAGACATGAGTATGCTTTTCGCGAGGCTTCGCCGCCGGGCTTGGCGCCATCCGCCCGGTCATTCCCAGGTGCACCAACAAGGATGCCTGCTGGGGGTCACCTTCGCGGTGCTTGGCGTTCCCACCGTCTACCGCGGACAGGCGCAACAACATGAATTTCCCGTAGCGCTCGACGGCCTCAATGGTGCGCCCAGGCAAGTGCCGTTCCAGCGCTGCCGGATCGTCGATGAAATCCGTTTTTCCCAGCGCCACCGATAGAATGCGCCGTCCGAGGACGGCCTGACGCAAGCCGCGCGCTACCGTTTCGACTTCAGGAAGCTCTGGCATGGGAAACAGGAACTTTCAACATAGCACAGCGGCAAGGGCAAAGCTCTCCAAGCGACGAGTTTCAGATTTCAGGGCAAAGACAGGTGGCCCCGGTTTCGTGAAACTCATGCTACAGTTTCGCGCTTGGAGGTGACTCGTGCGCGTTTCGCGGAAAAGTCTGATGTACCTGCTCCTTTGGACCATCATGGCCATCTCGCTGGCTGTTCCGCCGGCGACAGCTAGGAAAATCGCGACAGGTTTTCTCGATCGCGTCGTAACCGTCGCGGGCACAGAGTATAGCTATCAGGTCTTCGTTCCGCAGGACTGGACAAAGAAGAAAAAGTGGCCCGTCGTCCTGTTCCTTCATGGAGCGGGCGAACGCGGCGACGACGGCTTGATCCAAACCGAAGTCGGCATCGGCACCGCCATTCGCCGGAATCGCAGCCGCTTCCCTGCCGTCGTGGTGATGCCGCAATGCCGCAAGAATGGTTGGTGGGCCGAGTCCACCATGGCGGACGTTGCCATGGCCGCGCTCGCCGAGGCGCAAAAAGAGTTCAGTGGCGATCGAACTCGAATTTATCTCACCGGGCTCTCCATGGGCGGCTATGGAACCTGGTATCTTGCGGGAAAATATCCCGGAAAATTCGCGGCCGTCGCCCCCATTTGCGGAGGCATCTTGGTGCCCGATATGGCCCGTCTGCAGTCACCCGACGACAATTCGCCTTACGCAGAAGCCGCCCAAAAAATCGGCAAAACACCGGTGTGGATTTTTCACGGCGGCGACGATCCCGTTGTCCCCGTGACCGAATCGCGCCGCATGAACGAGGCCATGAAGACGCTTGGTGGTGAAGTCCATTACACGGAATATCCGGGGGTGGGCCACAACTCCTGGGAGAAGGCCTACGCGGAACCGGAGCTTCTCACCTGGATGCTCTCGAAAACGCTCAACACAACTGCGGGTAGCTAGGTGAGAAGCTCCCGACCGCCGGCACCGGGCGCGCGGTGTCCCGGATGTCTTTGCTATTTCTTGTGATAATTCGGATACGGCGGATGGTCCGGAATCGCGACGGCATTCTTCTTCAACGCCTCCATCGTGACTTCCACGGCCCTCTCCAACTGTCGGT
>Ga0126381_100010389_pt1 | contig 10479 bp, 6 predicted proteins | sample PanSoiMetPlot_28_FD_96465 | JGI IMG/M metagenome (GOLD analysis project Ga0126381, IMG submission 96465) | Tropical forest soil microbial communities from Panama - MetaG Plot_28 | ecosystem: Environmental > Terrestrial > Soil > Tropical forest > Bulk soil | place: Panama | collected 2016-02-17 | reverse complement strand
TGGGTGCGGCAGAATATTTCGGCCTTTGGGGGCGATCCTGAGAAAGTCACCATCTTTGGCGAGTCGGCCGGCGGGTTCAGCGTCTGCGCCAATGTCGTTTCGCCATCCTCCGCGGGTCTGTTTGCACGCGCGATCACCGAAAGCGGACCTTGCACCTCGGCTCTGCCCACAAAATCTGAGGCGGAGGCAGAGGGGGCCGGTATTGCCGCGGCCCTCGGTTGCAGTCAGTCGTCTAGCGCCGCGGTTGTGTCCTGCCTGCGTGCTCTCACGGTTCCCGAAATCCTCGCGGTCGAGAATGCCATTACCTTGCAGAACAGCATCGCGTCGCTCACGGCGTTTTTTCCCAATGTGGATGGGGTTCTCATCCCGCAGGAGCCTGTGCTGTCGCTCTTGTTCGGCCAGTTCAATCACGTGCCTCTGTTGATGGGAACCAACCACGACGAAGGACGCCTTTTCGTCGCCGTTGATTTCGATCTTAATCCGCTGGCTGGCCCTCTCACCGCTGCCGAATATCCCATCGCGGTCCGAGGCATTGCAGCAACAGCCGTCGCCGAAGGCGGGAACAGCAACCCGCAACTAGTCACGAAAATCACCGGTGAGATTCTGAAGGAATACCCGCTCAGCCATTACTCCAGCCCTGACCTTGCTCTCTCCGCCGTATTCACCGACAGCGCTTTCAGCTGTCCGTCGAACCTCGCCCTGGAGCTGACCTCGTTTCAGGTGCCAACCTTTGGCTACGAATTCAACGACGAGCACGCCCCCTTGGCCTTTCTGCCTCCGGTCACGTTTCCCTACGGCGCAACCCATACCGACGAGCTTCAGTTCCTTTTCCCGTTTGGCACGAATCTGACTGCAGGAGAGCGAGAGCTGGCGACGACGATGAAGGAATACTGGACGACCTTCGCCGCCAACGGCGACCCGAACCTCGGGAGCCCGCCCTTCTGGCCGCCGTTTTCCATTTTTCTAGACGACGATCAATCCTTGAAACCGAGCGCGCCGAAGCTTGAGTTCAATTTTGCCAACCTGCACAAATGCAACTTCTGGACCGCGGTTCTCTTGCAGACCTCCCTGCCCGAAGTCGCTGGTCAGCTCCGGAACCGCAGCATCATTGGCCGATAGCCGAAAACTTTGGACTGAGAGCGAGGGCTCGATGAGGGGAGGGGGAGCAGCACACCTCGGGTGGTGCAATGGGATATTTCGGCAATTGACCATGAACCATGACAATGGCCCAGCCAGTCTCGCCCTCATTTGCGGATCTGCGCCGGGTAAAGCGTTTATCTTGCCAGCCAGAGCAATTGCCTCTCCGGCCGGAAACTCGAAATCGTGTCGGATCCCCATCCTAAGGCGGGCGTTATCGCGATTAATGTCAGAACGAAGAAGAGCGATGTCATCTGGGTGATACAGCCGCCCACGACGGTGCTTCACAGTGTGAAGGGGCGATTGAGGAACACGCTTGAGATTTTCGATTCGCGCTCGAAACCAGAGCGTCCCTCCCCACCAAGATAACCGTGCAAGCCCGACGGGAATGAGCTGTTCCCCAGTGAACTTAATCGAATGCAACAAGGGCGAACGAAATGCACGTTCGCCCCTGGTTGCGGGAGGAGGTTTGGCAAACTGGTCACTGGTGTCGGTTGAGGATGCCGGGAGCAACAGCAGGGCTGTGTGCCGTCTTAAAGGGAGCAGAGTACTCCACTTGAATTGCGGAGTTCCCTGGATTGCCATTGTTGACGTAAAGCACGGTTGCGGTTAAACCTACATCGGCGACAGTTTGCTGCGAGCCGTTCAGGGTGATGGTTGCACCCTCCCAAGAAGTTCCCGCCGTGAATTTGTCGCCCTGTCTCCAGGTCACGGCGAAGCCTTTGCCCGTCGTGAGGACGTGAGACCAGGTTACGTAGCCATTGGCGTCGGGAGTAGTGACCCCGAACGGTCCTTGGATTAGACCGCCGACGTCTCCGCAATTCTCAGTCCCACCGCCCAGGGTATTGCCTTTGCTGAAGGAGTTTTGTTTCGTAACGGAGCCGTTGTTGGCGGCACCACAGGAGACGCCCGCCGGTACGAAGTGCGAACGGTAGACGCTCAAACCGTCAGTCGGCACATGCGTCGAACAAGTCAGGTCGGTCAGCGGACACGCCTCGAAGGGAACGAAGTCGGCAACATCCCTGTCAACATAATACTGTGCTCGCTGAGCGACCCCTGACGGGCCGAAGGGATCGCTGCTCGGATTCGCAATCCAGCGATACATCGACCAGGCCTTGTACGTACCATTGCGCAGGTTTGGAAACGTGCCGGTAGCACCCCACAAATCGGACGAGCACACGGCACTGTTGCAGAACGGAACCGTCTGGTTGGCGTTTCCGCCGGGACGGCAAGAGCCGCCGCCTGCGCAAGGTTCCTTCTTTCCGCAGACTGCCCCGGGACTCGTTCCGCCCACGCAGACGCTATAAGACTTTGGGTTATCCCAAATCGGATCTACACCATCCAGAGTGAGGTAGTTGAACTTCGCATTGCCAGCAAACTTGCCGGCGTTTGCGAATCCCCAGAAGATATAGCCCAACGAGTTCGGAGTGTTAAGCACACCGTTCACGATTTCGCCGGTGCCGATTCCGCGTGAACGGAGACCGTGCGTCGGGCAGCCAAGGTGCAGCGGGTTGTAGGGCGAACGTGTAACGTCGATCAACCCCTTCTCCTGCGAATCGGCAGCGTTACCGAACGAGCGGAAGAGCGAAAATTCGGTGGTGTTCATAGTGCCGGACAGCGGCTCGCGTAAGAACACAGTGAGAACTGTGCCAGCGCCATCCCCATTGCCGCCGAAAGCTTCGTTGTGTGTATCGCAGGCCGTGGTGCCATCGAACAGATTGGCGAGCGGGTAAGTTTGACCAGTGACGTGCGCCCCGGGGGTCACGCCGCTTATTAGATCGAGAACCTCCGCCGTGCCGCTGCTGTTGTTGGTGATGAAGATGATCGGAGCTGCTCCGATTGGGTAAGCGGTGTACTTCGAAACCGACAAATGCGTGTTGAAGGGGTCAGCTTTCCCCGCTAACGAGAAAGCGATCGGGGTGGCACCGGTGTTGGTGCCCTGGTCGGTACGAATCGGAAGCCCGACCTTCTTCGGGATCGGGCCTTGATAGCCCAAGCTCTTCCAGGTTGCGGTATCCGTCGGAGAACCATAAGCGCGCACGGTTGCGAATAGAGCGTCTTCGGGACGAATGTCCGTTAACCCTACGTTCACGTGAACGCCGCCAGTTTGAGAAGTGTTAACAGCATTGATGACGTTCTGGGTAATGGGGACATCCGCTTTTTTGTCCGGCCAAAGAGTCGACGGCGAGATAAGATTGCCCCCCGCCGTGCCGGCGGACGCAGTGACCTGTACCTGGCAACCTTGACCTGAAATCTCCACCGCTGAGAAGCAACGCACGCCGACGGTAGAGTCGACCTGAACATCGAGCCAGACGTCGGTTACAGCGCCGCTTCCATCCTGAATCCATACGACATCGACACTGCCGACTTCATTCGCAATGTTGCTGTTGCGGTTGTCATTGAGAAACGCGCCACTTTTCAGCGTCCAGTGCTGGATCTTATTGACGCCTTGGTTCTTGTCGATCGCCGCCTGGTCCTGTGCCACAGCCGACATCAGGAATTGGGCGGAGGAGCCCGCCCCCACAAAGTGCACGGTGCAGCCTGTGCCACAGGACTGCGTTTGTGCGTAACCTGCCAAGGGCAGACCGATGAACACAGCTAGGACCACCAACGCAAACCGGAATGTTGCTCGTGTCATTGAATATTCCTCCTTGGAAACACGAAAAGGTGACTTCGAGGAAAGGTTACGAACTAAAGGAAAGGTTGCGAATTGACGGATCCGGGAAACGCAAGGTGCAACGAACGTGTGACACCAAGCTCCCGTAATTCCTAGGAGTCGAGCCGAGGACTCCGTTGCGAAGAGAAGTGGTCGATTGGCACTAACTATCAGGAAAGTGTGTTACGCCGGAATGACTGAATCGTTAAAGTTCCGAGAATTTTGCCGTCACCTGTGCAAAAATGGGGTTCAACCTTTAGCTTCGAAGACTGCGCCAGACCCCGTCGATGGCAGCGGACCTGCTATGAACGATGTGTGCTCTTCTGCCAGAAAGCTTGCTTCAGCAAAGGACGCGATTCTTCCGCGAATGGGCGTTCGACGCGATTGCGCGCTCATAGATCCACCACAGTCTCGTTCGGATTTTTCTGCGGCCAGCGCGTGCCGCATCGACATGACCGGCGTTGCGCCCACTCCGGCGCTCAGCCAAACCACAGGGCTCGGGCTGGGACGAAGAATGAAGCTTCCACGAGTGCGCTCACATCCAACCCGTCGCCTTCCCGCACACCATTGCACCGGAATGACCTTCCTATCCCGTTCAATTCGCCCTTGACCCCGATGCGGAAATGTCAGCTGCCGGCAGATCAAAGAGCAAATCGCTGCGAAGGACTGGCGGCTCGTCAGGCAATTTGCTTGGCTTGATTGCAGCTCAGTCTTACAGATTGACCCGACAGGAAGCCAATAACACGTCAGACAAATCGCGGACGCGTCCGAAACAGCCCGTCGAGTGCCGATTCCAGGAAAGCTCTGAAAACGCCGGCTTCCAGCATGAAGACCGTGAACTTCGATCCCCGAGACTTTCCTGCCACACCGAATCGGGCTTCCTGAAATTCAGCGTATCCCTTTTCGCAACTCTAAAGAGCGAGGTATCGGGGCCGGAGGGCGGGTGAACCCGATTGAGTAATCCGGCTGAGCATGGACGGGTGTGTTCCAAATCTCGTCCATGTTTTCCTCCACAAAGCAGAGGACTCGTGGACTTGAAACACCTCGATTGTCTGGGTCGGACTGTTCCTGGTTAGAATATGGCCTAATATCGAATGAGCGAGCAACCAGCGCTTCAACAGCCAGCCCGAGCGGCCAATCGAAATTCACCCCTGAGGTTTCTCCTTCTGTGATGCAAGCTGTTTCATTTCACGACTGATTTCTAGGCGTCGCTGCTCAGTACTGGGGCTGCTTCTCTCATGCTCGTCCACCGTTTTCAGAGCCGCCAATTCCTGCAGCAGAACCATCATACGATCGGATTCTTCGCTCATGGTTCTCTCCTTTCAGTTGGACTCACATCAAAATCAGTGCACCTGAGATGCCGGATTTACTGTCGCGGATGCAAAGCCTACTCATGCACTTCGTACAGGCGACGGTAGATACTCGCATTTCGAATTACGGCCTGCACGTAATCTCGCGTTTCTGTGAAGGGTATCGACTCTACAAATGTGGGCATGTCACCGTAGGTGAGGTTCGAGCGCCACTCTTCCACTTGGCCGCCGCCGGCGTTATAAGCCGCAAGGGCATATTCCACATGTCCGTCATAGTGATCTAGCAACCTACGAAACATGAGGGTACCCAGGCGGAGATTCGTGGCTGGAGCGAGTAACTGCTTTGGCGAGGTGTATCGAAAATGTGTGGTGCGGGCGAGTTGTTTGCCACTGCTGGGCAATACCTGCATCAATCCAACTGCCTGTGCGCGAGAAACAGCAGACGCCTGGAACTCTGATTCCTGTCGTATAAGGGCAGCTACGAGAAACGGATCCAAACCGTTAGATCTGGAGATGTTGACCAGGTCATTCCAATATGGGCGTGGAAACAACGCGTCCCAGTAGGGTCGGGGTAGGGAAGAGAAAGAAACTCTTGAGTAGTTCGGCACGATGGTTTTAACGATTTCGATGGCCTGACCGTACCGGCCCGCGGCATGCAGGCAGCGAATGAGTTCAATCACAACGGGCTCGGCCGGCCCACTTCTGGCCAGCACATTCTGCAGTTCGTGGACTGCGAATGTGGTCAGGCCAATCTGCTGGAGCAACCGGGCCTTGCCGAGTTGAGTTTCAGGCAGCAGCGCCCGAGAGCCACTGGGTGAGACATACTTGGAAGCGGGAATGATCTCCTTTAACGAAACATCGGATGGAGCATTGGCGGAAGCAATCGTCTTCAGTTGCCGATCCGACAGCTCTGCATAGTAATAGTGGGGGAACTGCGACTGGATGAGACGATAATATCCACTTGCCCCAGCATAGTCGCTCTGTTGTTGGGCAATCCGCCCGAGCCAGTACAGTGCCGCGGGCACTTCTGATGATTCCGGATAGAGCTTGACATGATCCTCGAGATCTTTTTTGGCGCCTTTTAGGTCGAGTTGAGCCTTCGCCCAGGTGGCTCTCCAATGCCCGTATGCGACTTCCTTGGTTTGGGATGGACCCGACTCTCGGTACAGGTCTAGGGCCCGATCGTAGTGCCCGAGCCGCACCGACATCGCGGCAGCGCTCTGCATTGCCTGGTTTAACCATTCGCTATTTGGGGCTTCTTTGCGTAAAGTGGAAAGCCAGTCATTGGCGACGGTCTCATCATTGTGCGATGAGTTAATTTCGATAAGCGCCGCAAGTTGTCGGGCGCGCAGATCGCCGGTTAGGCCGCTTAAGCCGTTCAGTAAGCTGAGAGCCTCACTGTCGCTATCAAGACGATGCAACACCGAGGCTAGTGCCACCCGCGCCGCGCTCGCTTGATTCCCCGTAGAATAGCGCAGCAAAGTTTCATATTCGTTGGCAGCTTCTTGGAAGCGGCCTGCCTGCGCGAATTTTTCCGCTCTGCCTACGCGGTCCTCAAAACTTGGCTCCGGCCCAGACCCGGATGGTAGGGTAGAGAGCAGTCTCCCGGCCTGCTCAGACTCGGGCACAGTGGGGATCTCGTAATAGAGCCGTCGCAGGATCTCCTTTGCAGCAGCGAAATCCGACGACGCCACGCAAGCCCGCGCGAGGGTTAGCTCGACCTCCGGGTTTGACGGATCAAGCCTATGCTCCAGTAGTGCAATCGCTTGTTTGGGGTTCCCTTCGGCTATCTGAGCTTTGGCGAGCAGGATCGCGGCTTCCGACAAAAGCAGAGAGTCGGAATAGCGTTGTGAAAAATCAGCAAGTGCTTCAACTACCGATTTGCTGTTGTTAGCCCCGGCATATGATTTGGCCAGCAGGAGCTGGACATAATCGGACAACGGGCCAGGATTCTGGTGTGCTTTTTCTAAGGCGAGGGCCGCTCTGCTGTAGTCGTGATCCGTAAAACGCTCATAGCCAAGAGAGAGCCATGCGAGTCTTGCCTCGCTCGTGCCGGTGTGGGCATGCGCGAAACGCTCTACGGCTGCGAAAGAGGCAGCCGAGGGACTCTCAAACAGGTGGTGCGTTAACCGCTCAAGCTGGCTCGCAGGGACGCCAGCGGATGATTGCGCCTTCTCAGCGCGGCCTTTGTGATCGGAGTGGCCTTTGTGACTCGACTGGCGTGCTTGGTGTCGATTGGGCATGGCCTTGCACAGGCCAACCGGTTGGCCGCTCAAGAGAAAAACAACGCTTAGTACGAAGCCTAGACACCGGGTCATGCGCGGAGAATAGTAGGCGGCTCGGCGGTTTCATACTGTGAGTAGCCACAGTGAGCCCATCCAAAAAATAAAGCGGGCGATGGTTCAGATCACTGTAACCTTGCATCACTCGAGAATGGTTTGGCATGTTAAAAAAACGAAAAAGGAGCGACGGATTGGATTAGTCGGTCCTCGGGTGATCGATTGGATGGACTGGGCTGGCATCGGGATCTTGCACGCGTACCGGTGTTGCGGAGTCCAAGTAAGCAGGGAAGTGCTCGAGTCCGTTCGAGAGTCCAAAGACACATCGGCGACGCAATTTAAGCTGCTTCTTGCGGCTCCTAAAACGCCATACAGTGCGTCTGCGTCCGTGTAGTTTGTTAGAGTTGCATCGCGCCATCTCGCTTTCACGGCGAGAACGCGCGATCCTAACTCCCGTGAAGAGGAATCCGAAACTTTCTGTTGAGGCCCAATCGCGACACAGCTCCCCCGGTGTTGTATTCCGGCTCCAAAGCGTGATCATTTTCGCACTTTAGCTCCGTCTTTCTTGGAGTCCACTCTTGGTCAGCGGGGCGGATTCGTGGGTCCGCATGCAATGAGTTATCGCAACGAGAAACGGGCGGGATGCAAGCTGCATTCGTTTTCATCGCTGTGACCTATTTGCTGTCCGCGCTCGGTTGTTCCTTTGTCAAGATCGAGAGCCCGGTTCGCGAGGGGAACGGCACGAATGCCGCAGGAGCTGGCCGTTGAAGAGATGTAGATCCGCCCGGGGTTCCGATGGACACCGGGCACAAGAATCGCGAATCTGCAGAATTCGAAGAATTGAACGAATCGTATTATCAATAACTTACAAAAAACCCGAAGCGAATGGTTCAACTCCGTCCCCGGCCACCATGTTGTCCACCGTTTAGCTCCATCGGTGCCATCGATTCGGTTCACTTCGCAGCCAGCAGGTTTTTAACTAGCTGATTCCATACGTAATTACGGCGAACCCGGAAGCACTGCCACGCCCAACAAGTTGATCGCGTTAGAACACTTCGAGGACGCTCCTAAAGGCTTCGTCACGGTATTCGCGACCGCAGAAGACTGCGTTCGAGCGGAATCAGAATTGTCGATGCGCCGATTGAAAATGCCACTTTTGACGGCAATAACAGGTTTCCCTTGAGTTTTTAGAGTTCTTTTAGATCATTCACAGGACTTTTTGTCCTGTCGGCACCGATGATGAGTCACGTCGGCGGCACCAAAGACGCCGATCGGCCCCGGCTTTTCACTGACCTACGGAACGGCTACGCCGTGGCCAAACAAACTCTCGACAATTGTCGAATCAATGGAGATGAAATGATGAAGTTCGCATCAATCATGGGCGTCCGCAGGCGGTGCATTCTATCGGCTCTGCTTGTATGCGCCGGCGTTATGACTCAAACCTCAGCGGCGCAAGTAAAAACAATCACGTTCAACCTAACACCACAGCCGAAATTCGTGAACTGTCTCGGAGTGCCGGGAGGGCCCACGCCGACCGCGACTGTGACCGTCACGCGAGGCGCGCTACACGACACGTTGACTCTGAAAGCCTCGAACCTTAAACCGCATCTCGGTTTTGATCTCTTCACCCTCCAGAACACCAATCTCTTGTCGAATGGCAAGCCCGATCCCAACTTTTTGAACTTCGGCTTAGCTTGGTATCAGACCGATGTGCAGGCGAACAGCCTGGGCAACGCGCAGGTCGCGATTGGCACAATCCTGCTCGACCAGATCTTCGGGTTTGACCCCGCTTCGAACCTCGCTCCGACGCACACGTTTCACGTGGGGTTTTGGTTCAATAATCCCGAGGACGCCGTGGCTTGCGGCTTCGATCCCACGAAACCAACTCCATTCAACGGTGAACAAGATGCGGGCCCCAACGCGATGATTAGCGTGCCTGATGCAACAACCAACCTTGGACCGCTCTGCACGAACCCGGTCCGCGAAGGCAGCACATTCGTCTGCAAAGAGTAGTGATTGCTTGCCAGAGGGCGAGAGGCTCCGGGGGTGCTCTCGCCAATCTCTTTTATCAGCACAAGACCGGGTGTTGCACGATTGCTGCAAGTCGGCAGGAAGATGGCACTTCACGATGTGCTAGTGGAGCTCATGAAGTAAATCTTCAATCAACTGGCGAAGATTATCCTCGTCCTCCAAACGAGGATCACCGCCTGCCGCGCCGCTCTCGGCGCGGATCATTCCTTTCCGGTCAATCACGACAATCTGCGGAATATTCAAAACTTCGTGTCCCTGTCGGCCTAAGTAGCGGTCCACATCGGTTTTGTTCGAGAACCCGACTGGATAAGTCAATTGAAAAAACGTTACGGCCGGAGCTACGAGTTGACCATGGCTGTCGGGTGCATTTGGTGGATCGAAGACAACACCCAAGGCCCGGAAACCGTGTGGTCCCAACTCAAGATTGAGTTTGTTTAACATTTTCGCGACGCGCGTGCAATGATTCGATTGGAGGAAGAGAAACTCCATGACCACAACTTTGCCTCGCAGCGTTGATAACAAGGTGCTCTTGCCCGAGGGCTCCGAGATCTTAAACTCTGGAGACCTATGCGGTACGAACGACGGCGTTGCAGCAACTGCTGAAAGCGCCAACAGAAGAATCATGAGCGGAATTGTCACTCTCTGCACAACGCCGCCATGAACGTACGAGATGTACTTAGACATCTTTCCACTTCTCCACGATCTGTTTCATTTCTGACTCAGCGGCCCGAGCTGCGTCCAGAACACTGAGTTCGCCCCTCACCGCGCTTTGGAACATCCTCGGAATCACGAAGCTATTGAAAGCCTCCATCCATGCGGGGCTCACGACCCCGGGTGCCCCCAGGTTTGGAGTCCAGTGCAATGCGTCTTTGAGCTCTTTGTACTTTGTCGGGGGATCGGCGGTCGGGTCGTTCTCCAACCTGACGATCAAATCGGGCAGAGTCTTCGGATATACCGGAAAGTTACACCCCCGACTCTTCTCGTAGGTCGCTTTGGATTGATCGATGAAATGGGCTAGAAATTGGGTCGCCAAAGGTTGATTTTTGGAGAACTTCCATACCACCGA
>Ga0126381_100010386_pt1 | contig 10480 bp, 10 predicted proteins | sample PanSoiMetPlot_28_FD_96465 | JGI IMG/M metagenome (GOLD analysis project Ga0126381, IMG submission 96465) | Tropical forest soil microbial communities from Panama - MetaG Plot_28 | ecosystem: Environmental > Terrestrial > Soil > Tropical forest > Bulk soil | place: Panama | collected 2016-02-17 | reverse complement strand
TGGTTGATGGCCGAATTGCAAAAGGCGGGCCGGCCGCCTTTCTTTAATCGGGGCGCAACCGGATAGCCTGTGAAATTCACCCGGCGGCCGCGGGACGAATTTCCCTGAAAGGAAACTTTGGAAGACACCCCTTCAGAAATAGAAGAACTTTTCGATGACGCCAATGGAGATCTCGCGATCGGCGAACTGCCCAATGCGATCGCCAAGTACAGACAGTGCGTCGAAAAGGCCCCGAACTTCTTCGATGGATGGCACGCGCTTGCGATGGCCCTTATGAAAAATGGAAATTATCCTGAGGCAATCGAAGCGGGTAAGCGCGCGGTGGAGCTTCGCCCAAATGACCAATTGGCCTGGTCTAGTCTGTCGCTTTTTTACGTCAGGAATAACCAGATCAAAGAAGCCGAAGCCGCCGGCACCAAGGCCCGAATTCTATCCTGGGGCGGCAAGATTGTGCGGGAGAATCCTTGAAATACTTCATCACCACCGCCATTGATTACACGAACGCCGATCCTCATATCGGGCACGCGTACGAGAAGATTCTAGCCGACGTCATTGCCCGATATCATCGGACTTTCGAAGGTCCAACTTTCTTTTTGACCGGTGTCGATCAGCATGGGCAAAAAGTTCAGCAAGCGGCACAGAAGAACGGCGTCCAGCCAATGGAATTTGCGAAAAAGATCACTGCCAAATTCCTTGCGCTTTGGGAGAAGCTTGGAATTCAAAACGACGGCTGGGCGGAAACAACCGATCTCAGACATAAAAGCGCGGTAAGGAAGGTGCTCCAGTCGCTTTACGAAAAGGGCGAGCTATTTAAGGCCAAATACTCCGGCTACTACAGCGTTCGACAGGAGCAATTTCTCACCGATAAAGAACGGAATGATGCGGGTGAATTCGGGCCGGAATGGGGTGAGGTGATTTTTCTCGAAGAAGAAAATTGGTATTTCCCTCTCGAAAAACACAAGCGCTGGCTCAAGAGCTACGTTGATTCGCATCTTGACTTCGTGATTCCGGCGTTTCGAAGAACCGAACTCGCCAATGCCATTGAGCGCATTTCCGGAGATCTTTGTGTTTCGCGGCCCAAAGAACGCCTTTCATGGGGCATCGAATTTCCGTTTGACCCTGATTACGTCACCTATGTCTGGTTTGATGCTCTGCTCAACTACGTCACGTTCGCAGGCTATCTTTCAGATGGGAATGAAACATTGCCGGATTTCAAAGAACTCTGGCCCTGCAAGGCTCACATTATCGGGAAAGACATTCTGGTTCCTGCGCACGGAATTTATTGGCCGATCATGCTCCATGCAATGGGCTTCTCGGATGAGCAACTGCCCCGGTTGCTGGTCCACGGATGGTGGAATGTGGCTGGCGCCAAAATAAGCAAGAGCCTGGGCAACGTGATCGATCCCGATCTTTTGGCTGACAAATATGGGGCAGACGCTCTGCGTTATTATTTAATGCGCGATAACGTTGTTGGCCAGGACTCAGACTTTAGCGAGGAACGTCTCCTGGTTCGGTACAACTCGGATCTCGCCAACGGACTGGGAAATCTGGTCAATCGCACAATCAACATGAGCCAGCGATATCGTGCCGGCATATTGACGCCCGCTCCAGTTAGAGACGCTGATCTCGAAGCTCTGCAGCAACTCGCCGGCTCCGCCATCGAGCGCTATCGTGAGGCCTTCGAGCGTTTTGAAGTTCATAACGCAATTGAAACCGTTTGGGAACTGGTGACGAGAGCAAACATCTTGGTCGAGCAAAAGGCCCCTTGGAAACTAGCGAAAGAGCCTGAACAGGCGGAATTGCTCGATGCGGTTCTTTACGTACTCGCGGAAACCGGGAGGTTGATCTCGCTGATGATCAGTCCGGTGACACCTCGCTCCAGCGCGCGAATCGTGGAACAACTGCGATCAGAAACAGCCTCCCGGCTGGAGTGGGGAGGTTTGCCCTCGGGCCACCACCTCGGAACCCCATCGCCAATCTTCCCAAAAATCGAGCCGTATTGAAGCTTCGCCGTTCACCGTTCGTCGTTCCAAATTCTGCCGGCAAAGATCACGGCGGCTCGGGAATCCCAAGTCCTCCCAACCGTTATGGGCCATTGCCGACCGGTTCCCTGGACGGCGTCCGCCCGATCTCCGGTAGAAGCATTACGCGAAGGTACGCAAAGGTGTGGATTTAAAATTTGTTTCACCGGTGGCGGGAAGCTCATAAAGCACGCGGGGGTTCGCCGTTCCCGTTCGCCGTTCCCGATTCCGTATTCTGACTCCCGTCTTCTGAATTCTGTCTTCTGCCTTCTGCCCTACACGTGCTTCGGCACCTCGACATGGAACCTTGTCCCTTTGCCCATCTCACTTTCCAGCCAGATCCGCCCACCGTGCGCGTCGACCGTGGATTTTGCTATAGCCATCCCTAGACCCGTGCCGTGCTTCTTGCCGAACGTCACGAAGGGCTCGAAAATTCGGCCTCGAATCGAATCGGGCACACCCGGACCAGTGTCAGAGATCGACACACGCATTTTCGAACCCGCATCCCGAAACTCGATGGTGATGGTTCCCTCCTCGCCGACCGCTTCCTTTGCATTCTTAATGATATTCGCAAAACAACGTGTCAGGCGCGCCTCATCCAGTGTCAGATTGCCCATCTTGTCGGCGGATGATAAGACCCGGACAGGGCTCGCTCGAACCTCGCTCAGTATCTCCTCGTCCAGCAATTTCAGCAGCCGCTCAACGGAAGTTTGCCGCGGCTTCAAATTTACTTTGCCCAGGGCAAATCCTAAAAGCTCGTCGGTCATCTCCACCATTTTTGACGCCGACGTCCGGATAATCTCAGACAATTGCCGGACTGAATCCGTCGGAGCCGTCTTTTCGAGGTATTCAACCGACGAAAGGATTGCCGACATTGGATTTCGCAGATCGTGAATAATGGAGCTCACCATTGTCCCCAGAATCGTCAATCTCTCGTTGCGCAACAGCTCCTCAATATAGCGGGAATTGGTGTACCGAATGCGCTGAACCATGATCCGCGTGAACGTAAGAGGCAACGTGCCCGGGGCGCTTTCCATCAACAGCGTGAAAGTCCGATGATCGACCTCCCCTAATAAAGTTGGCTCCAGAGCAATAGCGCGAGCAGACCTCGGCCCGCGGTCGATCACCGCCAACTCGCCGAAAAAGTCATTCGGACCAAACGTTGCCAACGTCTCCTGGTGTCCTTGCCGTCCCGCCTTTGAAATTTGTACCCGGCCCCGCCCGACTAGCATCAGGGTCGATCCTCTGGCTCCTTCCTCAAAAATCACCTCACCGGGTTGGTATTCCTTCTCGAGAATCTCGACCGCGCGAAACGCTTCCGGAGGCAACCCTTCAAATAAGTAGTTGGAGAGGAACGCTTCGTTCATGGCAACTGAATCTAGAATCGACATGTCCATTCTGCAGCACCGTATTTTTCTTTCGTGATCCGCGCGGTGATTTCCATCATCGATCTGGAAGGAGCGTATTCTTCGGTCTCCTCACACAGCGCATTCGCGAACATGGGTGCAAAATAGTCCGGTACTTCGATGCGTTGAATGCTTCCTTGGAGTAATACACCTTTGCGACTACGGCGAACCGCGGCTCCAGCGACCTTTTCGCCGCAAACCTTCAAGTCAAACTCAACTGCTTTTTCAAAGCAGGCATTCGACTCTCGAAGATCCGGGTATTGTGAAACCTCAACCGGGTGGCCGTAGGTTCGTAAAAGTTCCGCCAGCACACGATGGACGAACCCAAAAAGCTCGGCATTAGTTGCGCGGTTCTGGCCCGGAATAATAATCGAATACGTAAAGTCCTTGCCGTGTTCCACGATTCCCCCGCCGGTCCATCTGCGGACGGCGTCTCGTTCCGCAAAGCGTTCAACCACCAATCTCCAGGGTGTGAAGTAGCCAAATGAAACCGAAGGCCGAATCCAACCGTAGGATCGCATCAACGGAAAAGTCGCCTGCAAAAAAAGCGCTTCATCGAGCGCCATATTTTCGGCAGCGCCCCTGGGTTCGATATCTTCGAAAAGATGCAGACTCGCCAGTTTCATGAAGCTTGCCCAATGACCGCCGCCGGCGGAACTTTATGCCGACGGAACCGGCGGCATGCCACGATCGTGATCCAGGCGAAGGCGCCTATTGCGGTAATCGTCCAGTATCCCGATCTCACTTCGAGGGTCGCAACCTGGCGGGTTAAGAGCCCAAGAAAAATTGCTCTAAGCAGACGTTCCAGAACGCTGTAAAAAAGAGTCACTCGCCCCATCAATTCGTTCGGAATCGTCTCAAGGGCCAGGGTACTCCGGGCAACTCGGGATCCGGCATTCCCCCATCCTTGCAAGGCCATCGAGAAAAGTAAAACCGCGATCGTGGGGAATAGCGGATTGGCTGCGACCGCGACCGTGTACCCGCCGACCGTTACAAGCAGCGTCGGAATCAACCCCAGCCTTCCGCTCATCGAAGGAATCGTTAAGCCGGCTATCACGGCGCCAAGCGAATAAAAGACCTCTCCAAACCCATAGACTTCCGGACCGGCTTTTAGAACATCCTTTACGAAGATCGGCGCCAGGTAACCTGTTAGCATCACGCCAAGAAACGGCAGGAAACTGCTAAACATCACCAGGGATAATCTGGGGCGGCGGCGCAGATAACTGAACCCTTCGAGCATCATCTCCCAGGCAGACGAAGCGTTGGAACCAGACGCCGGATGCTTCTCATAGGGCACAAACGAGATTACCAGAAGGCCTGAGGCAAAAGTCAGCGCATCAAAAAACAGAATAATTGTGAGCGGTACGCGATTTATCAGAAATGCCGCAAGACCTCCGGCGATCATTGCCGCTGCTTGCCATTGGACTTCGATCGCACCGCTTAACGCCTTGTATTGATCACGGGACAGGACTTCCTGATTGAAAGCGTATTGTGCCGGGAAGTAAACGCTCGCGCCAAGAGATCCAAGACAGATGGAGACGATCAAATGCCAGGCGGCCACGTGATGCTCGATAAGAATCATCGTGGCAACAAAAAGATTTGTTGCGATTCCGAAAAGAAAAAAGCCGACGATGACCTTCTTCCGGGAAGTGCGATCAATGACCTTTCCAAGGTAGGGTAGGAGAATAAAGATCAGCAGCGTCAATACGGCGTTCGAAATCCCGTAAAGAGCCTCCCCGCTCGGCTGATGGATCAAAAGCCAGGGCACCGCAATCCAAGTGATGCCGCTTCCAACAACCAGCAGAAAGTTGGAGATCAAAATCAATCGAGCTTTGGGATCCTGCCATAGACTCACTGGTGTACCGTCTCGCATATAATGGTGATATCGCCGCAGGTCAGTTGGCTGTTTTTCAAGGCGCGAGCGAAGCGCCCATATCTGAATTGATACGGGTCGAGCGAGCAACGCGGAAAAACAGCCAACTGGCCGCGGCCCAGAGGGTTGCGTTGAAAATGGGCCGGCGGCTGCGTTGCTTGTCGGTTACGTATCGATTCGGATATGCGCCCTCCTCGCGCCTTGCCGGCGGCCCATTTTGAACGCAACGATGTCATCATTATATGCGAGACGGTACACTAGTTCCTTGGAAGCATGTTCCAGCGCAAATTGCAAATGAGGGGGGAGGTCGCGGAGAAAGAAGATTTCACCACAGAGGCACAAAGGGCACGAAGCTAAGATAAGACAAAGAAATTGGGGTTTCTGATTTGGGGAACCCGCTTGACGGGTCTTTCCGTCCTACACGACCATTTTCACAGCTTTAGCGCGCTTGAAGACTTCGTTGTAGTCCTTCGGCACGGCATCCGCAAAAATGGCGAACGATAGCCGCCTCCTCGCATGCCCGCTTCGGCAATTTTGACAACGCGAGGCGAGCTGTGTGCCGTCCCGCTTTTTTTCGCCTTTTCCAAAACTCTTAAATAATGGGACGGCACGGAGGCCATCCCTCCCTGGTTTGAAAACGCAAGAAAACCCTCACTTCGCCCTGAATTGTCTAAGCCCCAACCCCAATCTCCCTGCTCCTCTTAGCTTCGGGTGCTCTGTGCCTCTGTGGTGAAATTCCCCCTCCGTGCCCTGGTGAAATGTCTCTGTGCCCTCACCGCGAACGGTTATTGCTTTCGTGGGTGCGGTCCGTTAGGCTCGAAGACCTTATGGCAAAGGTTGTTCTCGGCAAAGGTCTCGGTGCACTGATTAGCGCCAGTAAGCCGACCGCTCATACGGTAGAACCGGGTGAACACATCGAACGTGTCGCGGTCTCCGAGATCATACCAAGCCCGTTGCAGCCAAGAAAATCGTTTCGAACCGACCAACTCGAAGAGTTGATTGAGTCAATCAGAGAGCACGGGATCATTCAGCCGCTTATCGTCCGAAAAGTTAACGGTAAATGCGAAATCATCGCCGGCGAACGCCGATGGAGAGCCGCCAGCCAATTGGGACTGAAGGAAGCCCCCGTAATCGTCCGCCAGGCCTCCGATCGTGACGTCCTCGAATTGGCTCTGATCGAAAACCTCCAGCGCGAGGATCTGAATCCGATTGAGGAGGCAAATGCCTATCGGCGCCTGGCTGAAGAGTTTGACCTTCGCCAGGAAGATATTGCGCAGCGCGTCGGGAAAAGTCGTTCGGTCATTGCGAACTCGATCCGCCTGCTCGATCTCCACAGCCAGGTTCAGAGTTACCTCGCGCAAGGACGTTTGACCGTCGGCCATGCTAAAGTGCTACTGGCCCTTCAAAACCAGGAGGAACAGTTGCTCACGGCGGAACTCGCTATCCGCCAATCCGCTACGGTTCGAATGACCGAAAAGCTCGTTGCTGCCCAGCTTGGACAACAAAAGCTGAACCGACCCACCCGAAGCGGGATCCGGACGCCTCAGGAAGGAGTAGCCGGGGTCCGCAATGCTCTGGATAACATCGAAAACCGGTTGCGGGAACGTTTTGCCACAGATGTCAAAATTCATCACGCCGAAAAAAAGGGACGAATCGAGATCGAGTACTATGGCAACGGCGATCTCGAAAGGATTCTTTCCATTCTTGGCATATCGGCTCAGTGAGAATCAGTTTATTGGCCCTGGCAGTGATTTCGATTCTGCTTCTTTCCGGTTGTAAACGGACAGAGACCAGTCGAAACGAAGGCGTCAAACAATCGTCAGATTTGATTCTTGTACGGGACCCAGCTCCACCGAAGCGAGAGAGGATCTGGAATGATTTTGACGGGAGCAAAGCCCTGGCAGAAGCCAACGCTTTGGCCGCTTATGGTCCTCGGCCCTCTGGATCAGAGACAAATATCAAGGTGCGAGGCCATCTCACGGAGCGCCTGCGGCAGCTAGGTTGGCAAACGACTGAACAGCGGTTCACCGAGCATTCGCCGGACGGCAAGCCGATCGAATTTTGCAATCTCAGCGCCCGTTTCGATCAATCCCAATCCTCTCCCAAACGCATATTAATTGGCGCACATTTTGATACAACGCCAACCCATGAATTCAGGGCGATCGGCGCGACTGACGGCGCCGCAAACAGCGGGATTCTATTGGAACTCGCACGCGTTCTCGCTTCCGACCCAACGCTGGCAGCGCAGGTGGAACTTCTCTTCCTGGACGGCGACGCCCCGTTCAGCGAGCTGAATCTCAGCGACGGCCTCTATGGGAGCCGGTTCTACGTGCAAATGCTCAGAATCCGTGAACACCCCGAAGATATCGGTGCGGCGATTCTTTTGCGTAACACCGGCAGCGGGGCCCTCAATTATGCTCCCAACGGAGACAAGGCTCTCATTGACCAGCTGAAATCGGCTGCTCACACGGCGGGCTACATCCTCGAACCAGCCGATCGCCAGTTGCTTGCAGATCAAATGCCTTTCCTGCAGGCCGGCATTCCCAGCGTCGCGCTCCTCGAGGCGGATTCGCCCATTTTAAACACGGCGGATGATACCGTCGAACGACTGAATATCGATTCTCTTGCGAAAACCGGAAAAACGATTCTTTATTTCATCGCCGCTGCCACGACACCACCGTGAGCGAGCAAAAATGCATGACATTATACGTCAAAGCCGGCTGCCCCTGGTGCATGGTGGCCGAACAATACCTGAACAATCGCGGCTACAAGTACCAAAGCGTCGAGGTCCGCAGGAACCGTGCTGCCTTTGATGAACTCGTGACCGTTTCCGGCCAGACATTTGCGCCGACTCTTGTTGCCGGGGAACTGGTTCTCTCCGATTTCGGTCCCGATGAGCTTGCAGATTTTTTGAAGGAGCATAACATCCGACCTTGAAAAGCAAAACCGATTGCGGGTAGATCTAGCTTTTGTTGCGGTTCTGCTTTTTTACGGATTCTACAGGCTAAGGTCCCAAGCTCAATGTTCTCATCTATTTTCCTGGTAGTAGGAGTTGCTGTCCTGGGGATGGCTTTTCGCTCTTTCCATCACCCGATCATGCAAAGACTCGGGATCATTTGTCTGCTGATAGCATCTTTCCTGATCGGTTACCTGGCTTCAGGAAGCTGGCTCGCAGGTCTTGCAGTCGCCTCCATTTGGATATTTCTCCCCTGGCTTGAGATCCTCACCCGGATCAGAACCCTGCGCATGCCTGCAGAACGCGAACTTCACCACAAAAACCCTCCGGGACGGGATCTGTTTCCGAGGTTGGATGAGCTAACGGATGAGATTCAGCAGGAAGGATTTGAACTCGTAAATGATCTCGGTTGTGACTGGGATGCGCAACAGCAGTTTCTTCGCTTATTTCATCGCGGCAAAGACCAGACCCAGGCAGCCCTCTGCCTGATCGACCAGGGCGAGATCGCATTCTATTATATCAGCCTCATGACTCGCTCCCAGGATGGACAGATTTTTACGACCTGGAATTACCCGTTCTCTTACGCGCTTAAATTTTTGCCCCAGGCGCATATCCAGCGCGTCCGCCCGACCCTGCGGTTTAGCGCCATGTGCACGGCGCATGAGGCGATGCTTTCGAGGCAGTCAATTTCTAATGACTCTGTTCTCAAACTCGATCCTCCGCAAATCCAGGAGCTTTTGCAGCGGGATCTCTCTGAGCAGATAACGCATAACGTAAACGCCGGGCTGCTGGAACGCGTCGATCCACAGCAGGTTCGTTACACTTGGCGCGGGATGTTCTATCTTTGGTTCAGATTTCTTTTGGATTTCGTACGCCTCTAGCCCACCTCTAGCCCACCTCTAGCCCGCATTTCTCACGCCCCCGTGAGAAATGCGCACAGCTTGCCGACATCCGTCGGGGTTAGCCGCGAACTCCGATATTCTTCGCGAGCAGGAGCTTTCGCCCCGGCAAGCTGCTTCCCAAGCAGCTTGCGACGGGTGACCTTCTCACAAATCGAAAGATTTGTGAGAAGGTCCGACTAATTCTTTTCGATTCGAGTAGCCAGGAGAAAAATGGGACGGCACGGAGGCCGTCCCTCCCTATAAATGGAGGGCGGCTAGCGATTCGGAACGACCCGAATCGCAACAGATTCACCATCAAATTCAAAAGTGACCACAAGGCGTCTTCCTCCGGGCTCAAATTCGGTTTCAGCGCGCAATCCGCGCCCGACCTCCACTTTTTGAGCGCCTGCATCGACGTGAAAGATCCACACCTGCTCCGCCTGCAACAGATGCCGCCCAGGCAGCAATAACGGCAAATGCAACATCTTCATTTCGTCCACGTTGCTCAGAAACCCCACCGGTTTGTGATCCAGCACGATGGTCATCTGCGCGGCATTGGCGTATCCCTGCCCCCTCTGCAAAATGAGCGTCGTTCTGCTCGCGTTCTCGCTGTCTTCCGATTTCGCATACGCAACCAGTTCGGCAGGCCACTCATTTTGAGGTAGCCGCGCAGCTTGGGCAATGCGAAGTCCTCGGTCCAATCCCGTGCCATAAAGCGGATCAAATATGCGACCCTGGTCGACAAAATGCATTAGCGCTGAACGCAACGTGCCTCGTTCCGAAGGAATCGCGGCTAACTGTCTCGCCGCCCACTGGTCGGCAACCGCCTCCTCGCGGGTACGTAACGCGAGATGTCCATATTCATGCACCAGGAAGAAACGGGAAGCACCCGGATGCCGGCTATCGATCTCCCTCTCGCGTTCAGGGCACAAGAAGATGGCGCCCCGCGGATAAATCAGATTGGGTTGGAGGCTTGCCCCGACACCGCGGCGTGTCATTCTGCAGTCTTCGAAGACGGGCACATTTTGAAGCTCCACCGGAGGAACCCATTGGCCTTTGGCCTGACGCGCCCCCACCGGAGATAGCCAGGCCAGCATCGTCATCAACCAGAAAGCGCTGCGGAAACGTAGCCGGGATAAGCCGTTCTTTCGGCAAGAAATTGGCACGAGACATCGCTATTACCAACTCGTACCACAATCCGCACGTCCAAACTCCGGAGCCGGCCGTACGATTTTCGCCGGGCCACAGGAGGGGCGGCAAACCTGACGGAGGGCGAGGACTTCGGCGAGACTTCGACGAGCTCAGTCGAGTCGCTCAGTCGAGCCGCTTGCCGAGCCTGAAAC